>Ga0315271_10000003_pt1 | contig 124209 bp, 113 predicted proteins | sample C3_top_MG_FD_204664 | JGI IMG/M metagenome (GOLD analysis project Ga0315271, IMG submission 204664) | Sediment microbial communities from Yellowstone Lake, YNP, Wyoming, USA - C3_top | ecosystem: Environmental > Aquatic > Freshwater > Lake > Sediment | place: USA: Wyoming | collected 2017-08-01
GGGCATTCATCGACTGCAGATGCTCATCGGACAGCGTATCGCCGGAATCCCGCTTGCGCATCTGACGGGTCGTCAGCACTTCATGGGGCTGGAACTGCTGGCCAGCAAGGAGGCGCTGATTCCACGCCGGGAAACCGAGTTGCTTGGGCATGGAGCACTTAAGGTCCTGCAAGGCTTGGCGGCGGAGCGGGCAGAGGTCACGGTTTTGGATGTCTGCACGGGGTCCGGCAACTTGGCGCTGGCGTTGGCTTTACACGTTCCAAACGCACGAGTGTTCGGCGCGGATCTCTCGGAAGAGGCAATGGCGCTGGCTCAACGTAATGCCAAACATGTAGGACTCGCGGACCGGGTCGAGTTTCGATGCGGAGACCTGCTGGCGCCGTTCGATGAACCGGTATTTCATGGCAGCGTTTCTCTTCTGGTCTGCAATCCACCGTACATCTCCAGCAAGAAAGTTGACGCCATGCCGGGTGAAATCATCGGCCACGAACCGCGTTTGGCGTTTGATGGTGGGCCACTCGGTATACGAATCGTGGAACGGTTGATGCGTGAAGCACCGCGTTTTTTGCGCAAGGGCGGCTTTCTCGCCTTTGAGGTCGGTCTCGGGCAGGGGGCAGCACTGGCGAAGCGGCTGGCTGGCAACAAGAGTTATTCTGTGCAGCATTCCCTGGAAGATGAAAACGGCGATATCAGGGTGCTGGTAGCCGGAATCTGAAGCGGAACGGCAATTCAGCACCGCTTGATGAGTAGGCTTGCAGCTTCCCAGTCTCTCAGAAGGTTTCCCCTCTACGCAGTCCCATGTAGTAGTGCTAGAGACGCCAAATGCTAAGACCGGCGGCGCGCAGCGCTGCTGTGTCGAAAGCAGACTTCACATCAATGAAGCATCCCTTGGCTTTGATCTTCTTGGCCAGCCTGTCAGGGCTGATCTTCAGAAAATCCGAGTGGGCGACCGCAGCAACCATGGCATCCGCAACCGGCATCTCATCCCACGATACCAATTCAATACCATACTCGTGCCGCGCTTCTTCCTTAAGCGGCACAGGATCGTGCACGAATACCTCGATACCATAAGTACGGAGTTCGTTGATTACGTCGATGACACGCGAGTTGCGCAGGTCCGGCACATTCTCTTTGAAGGTGAGTCCAAGGACATTGACTTTGGCGCCTTTGATGGAGCTTCCGGAAGCGATCATCTTCTTGACAGTTTGTTCGGCAATGAACTTTCCCATGTTGTCGTTGATGCGCCGTCCGGCCAGGATCACTTCCGGGTGATAGCCAATCATCTCCGCCTTGTGCGTGAGATAATAAGGATCGACGCCAATGCAGTGCCCACCGACCAGGCCGGGACGGAAGGGCAGGAAGTTCCACTTGGTGCCGGCCGCCTGCAGAACCTCCAGGGTGTCGATGTCGAGCTTGTTAAAGATCAGCGCCAGCTCGTTCATGAGCGCAATGTTGAGATCTCGCTGGGTGTTCTCGATGACTTTGGCGGCTTCCGCCACCGCAATGCTGGAGGCGCGGTGCACACCGGCCTTGATAACCGAGCTGTAGAGATTGGCGACCGCGTCCAGGGTAGTGGCATCATCCCCCGACACGACTTTCACAATCCGGGTGAGCGTGTGCTCCTTGTCGCCTGGATTGATGCGCTCTGGCGAATAGCCGATATGGAAATCCTTTTTCCACTTCATGCCGGAATGCTGCTCGAGCACTGGAATGCACACTTCTTCGGTGGCGCCCGGATAGACGGTGGACTCGTAAATCACGATCGCGCCTTTTTTCATGTGCTGGCCGACCGTGCGGCTGGCGCCTACCAGTGGGCTGAAGTCAGGCAGGTGTGCGTTGTCGATCGGGGTGGGGACGGCGACAATGATGTAGTCAGCAGCAGCGAGCGCAGCGGGATCGGTGGTGGCCTTCAGTTTCTTGGCGGCATGCAGCGCGTCGCTCGATACTTCTCCCGTGGGGTCGATGAAGCTCTGATAGCTGCGGACCTTCTCGGCGCTCAGGTCGAAGCCGATGGTTTCGTGGATCTTTCCGAACTCAACGGCGAGCGGCAGACCGACATATCCGAGCCCGACGACGGCGACAATGGTCATTATGAATTTTCCCCGATTAAAATTATTGGCAAAGTTGCTAATTGTTTTTTGCCAGTTTACCCGAACAATTTGCAGTATTCCAACATGGACGTTATGTGACGGCACAGTAACCCGCTTATAATAACGAGCCCATCGCGGTGAACGATAAAAAACGACAGGGAGAGGTAACAGGTTGAACATGAAAGTGCTGATTACCGGCGGGGCAGGTTTCATCGGTTCACATCTGGCCGAGCATCTGCTAGCGGCCGGGAATAGCGTGCGGGTGCTGGATAACCTGTCGACAGGAAAGCGTGAGAATCTGCCCGCACACCCACAGCTCGAATTCGTGCAGGGCGATATCCGTGACAAGCGCCTTGTTGCCGAGACTGCTCGCGGTATGGATGCCATTGTGCATCTGGCCGCGGTCGCGTCCGTGCAGGCCAGTGTGGATGATCCGACAGGCACGCACGAAACCAATTTCGACGGCACCTTGCACTTGCTCGAGGCCGCGCGCAAGGAAAACATCCGGCGTTTTCTCTACGCCAGTTCGGCGGCCGTGTACGGCGACAATACGCGTCTTCCCTTGGTGGAAGAGGAGATATTGAACCCCTTGTCGCCATACGCCGCCGACAAGCTGGCCGGCGAATACTATTTACGTTTTTACCATGCCAAGTTCGGGATCGAGACGACGGCATTCCGTTTTTTCAACATCTTCGGGCCGCGCCAGGATCCTTCTTCGCCCTATTCCGGGGTGATCAGCATATTCATCGAACGCGTCAGCCGCGGCGAGGCGGTGACCCTATTCGGTGATGGCCGGCAGACGCGCGACTTTGTCTACGTCGGTGATCTGGTGACGCTTCTGGCGCAGTCGCTGTTACGCGCCGAAACGGCCGGGCAGGTCATCAACGTAGGTCGCGGCAAGCAGTGCTCGCTGCTTGAACTCCTGGAGGCGCTGGAAAAACTGACCGGCAAACCCGTGGAACGCCGATTTGCAGCAGCGCGGCTGGGGGATATTGTGCATTCCTGTGCCGATGTATCCCGGCTTGTCCGCCTGTTCGGCAAGACGCCGGAAACTGACATCGTTACCGGACTTGGCGAGATATTGCGGTACCAAAACAGCTGAATGAATTTACTCGCAGGCAGTCAGCGGAAGTGATGTCCGGGTGCAACTCAAAATAGAAGGTTGAGCGGCAGACGACTGTTTAAAGTCCAGCTGTACTGGCCGTTGTTGTTCTGGGCATTGAGCATCGAGAGCAGTGGACGCAGAGTCTGTTCACGGCTGCCGGGGTTGATGTTACCGGCAAGTCGCAACAGACCCTCGCCCTGCGCTTGCCATTCGCCCTGGGCCGTAACCCCCACATCGCCACGCAGCGTCTCAATTCGCAGTTCGGCAGCAAGACCGCGCCCAGTCACCACCAGCCGGTAATCGCCGATATCATTCAGCCCGCCCATGCGCGCGCCCGCGCCCAACCAGGTCAGAAGCAGGCCGCCTTCCAGCCCGGCCGGTGTGAGCGTGGCGTGCGGTGTCGTGAGTTGCAGGCGTCCGCTCGGTGCAATCAGGTCGATGGCCGGAATGAACGCGCTGAGCGCGTTTACCGGAATGGCGGCATCGACATCGCTGATGGACACGTGGCGGTAGCCGATCGAGAGCGTGGCATTCAAGGGCGAACCGGCATCGCGCGAACTGAGGCGCGCCTGGAGCTTGCCGGTGAACAGCCACAACGGCTGTATCGACCAGGCAACCCGGACCTGCATCCGTTCCTGCCCGGCGCTCTGGATAACGAGATTGCCGCGTCCTCCCCAGAACGTGCCCTCGGGTTGCTGCAGGCGCACGGCATTGTGGCTGGCGCGGCTCGCCAGCCAGTCGACCCAGTATGCCGGCAGGCTGATCAGCAGAAACAGTACATAGCAGCACAGTGCCACGCCGAGGTAGGCGAGCCCGCGCCAGCGGTTCGTGGTCATTATGGGTTCTCGATGCGCAGCTTCAGTTTGGCATTGACCGTGCCGGGTGCGGTGTGGGTGTCGATGCTGGCATTGTCGATGAGCAGCGAATGGCTGTCCTGCAGATCCGCCAGCCACGCGATCAGTGAGTTGAAGGGCGCCGCATCCAGGCCAAGCTGCACGCCGTTGGCGCCATCCGCTTCCATGCGCGTGACGAAGCCGCGCATGCCGCGTGCCGTAGCGGATTGCTCGATGACGGTGAGCAGCGTGCCGGCGGGCGGTTTCGTGCCACTGCGCGCGCGCAGCGGGTTGATGGAGGCCGCCTGTAGCCGCATACGCTGCAGCTGGGCACGTTCTTCCGGCACGCTTACTCGCAGGCGTGCCAGATCCTTCTGAACGGGCAGCCACAACAGCAGGTACAGCAGCGTCACGCCAAGCACCACGCCACCTGTCATGACCAGATGGCGTTCCCTTGGCGCCAGCTTGCCCCATGCCTCGCGCAGCGGAGTCAGGAATTCGTTTTTCACGATGGTGACCTCGCCACAGGTTTTGCCGCCGCGGGTTGCAGGCGCAGGCGCCCGTCGACTTCGCCGGCGCGCGGCGTAAGGCTCAGCACCTCGGCGCGCAAGCCGGCGGCTTCAAGCGCGGCGCGGATGGCGTCGGGCGTGCTCGGGGTCGGCCAGGTGAGTTCCAGCGTCAGACTGTTATCGGCATAGCGCAGACCGCGCAGACGCACGCGCTGGTCGGCGCGCAGCACCGTCGCGATCTTGGCCAGCATGGGCAGCAGGTCGCGGTCACGGTTGCCGGTGCGCGCGAGCAGGGCATCGATGCTGCGCTGCATCTGCGCCGCCGGGTCCAGCACGGTTTTGGTATCCGGAAAGCTGCTCATCAGCAGATTGGTCATCTCAAGCGTGTAATCCTGGTGTTGCCGGCGCAGTTTCCACCAGTCACTGAAATCGACAGCCACGTTGCCGAGCATCCAGATGAGCAGCATGGCGGCCGCCGGGAAATAAGGCCGCAAGGAGTTTTTGAGTTGACCTTTTTGCTCGAACTGACCCTGTAACAGGTTGAGCGGCGCCGACGGGTCTTCCTGTTTCTCCCACACCGATGCCTTCTCGACGCGCACCGTCACCTGCAGTAGCGCGCTCCAGGCATCCGCCGGGAAACCGGCCGGGGCGTTGAACACCACCAGATAGTCGGGCGTCTTCTGATGGCGCGCCGCTTCCTGCAGTGTCGCCGCCAGCAACGGCGGTGGTGTCGTCTGTGACCAGGGCGTGACGAAGCCGGAGGTGCTGCCCGTGCGCACCAGCACTTCATCGGTGCCGAATGCCAGTGACCAGCAATCCAGCGCCCAGGGCACCAGCAAGGTTGCCGGGCACAGCGAGACCGGCTTGATGCCGGCCTGTGCCAGCGCGTCGGTCCAGTGGCGCAGGCGTTCACGCGCGGTAACCGCCACGGACAGGCTGCCGTCACTCTCGTTTCGGTGGGCAAAGTGCAGGGTCTCGGGGTCGCCGAGCAGCCGGTCTTCCAATGCAAAGGGCAGGGCCTGGGCAATTTTGCGCGGCGAGCGGGTCGGCAGGGTCGCGGTGGTCAGCACCGTGTCGCCCGCCGGTGTCCAGACATAGGCGCGCGCGCCGCGCGCCGCCTCCGGCACCTGGCGCAAATCGGTCACCTGGCCGGATTGCGGTTTGTCGACGCGACGGTGCCAGCGCCAGAACACCGGGCTTCCGGAGTCGGGCCAGCCACGCGGCAGCACCAGGTCGAGCCGGTCGCCGGTGGCGCGCGCCGCGGGCGGCGCTGTTGCCGATTTGGCACGCGCCAGCCAGGCGAGGCTGACAGAAGATTTTTTAAGATTTTTCACTGTTTCGTTTCAATTTGCGGTGGCGGCGGCCGATGCCATTTTACCGTTGCCTTGCCACCGGTGCGTTCGATCAGGGCCTCGGTGAGGCGCTGCAAGCGTCCGTAGCGGATGTCTATAGTAACCATAAAATTGCTGGTTTTGATGTCGCACAGGCTGGTCGGGCACGGAGTGCCGGTGGGTGGCACCTTACGATTGAATTCATCGAGGGTCTTAAAGGGCTCGTTCACACGGCTATCGATCAGGGGGTGCAACACCGAGGGCGACAGGTTGGTGAGCGCTGCCAGCACCTGCTCCGGCGCGGTATTCACGTTCACAAGTGTGGGTCCAATTATGGCCGTTACAAAGGGTCGGAGTTTCTCCACTTCCTTTGCGCCGAAGCCTTTGACCAGACGCAGCTCATCCACGCTCTGCAGTGACTGATTGGCGGTGCGGTAGGGTTGCGGCAGGGACAGATAATCGATGTCCTCAGCGCCGCCTGTACCGTCGACAATGAGGTTCGTGTCGATCCAGTCACTCAAAGCCTCGCCCAGGCTTTGGTTGATATCTAGCAAACTCAATAGGCGTTGGAAAATCTGAATGTCAACAGGGCTACGCGTGCCATTTTTCGCCAGATTATTCAGATTGAAGCGGCCCTGCTCATCTTGCACTTTGAAGGCGATCATGCCGTCTTCTACCGGCAAGGGCGGCAGCGGCTTGGCCCACAGTTCGCCGAGATGATCGATAGTGGCGTCATCGCGCGCCAGCAATATCGCAGCGTAATTGAGCGCACCCCGGCGCAGGCTTTCGGCCTGGGCACGGCTGGTCATGTTCTGCGCCTGGCGAAACCACACCTGTTCGCCGAGGGCGAGCGTCACCGCCACGGTGGCGACGATGGCCACGACCAGCACGGCGGTTATCAGCGCCAGCCCTTGCTGGTGATGGGGCGATCTCCCGATGCCGGCGACCATGTTCAGCCTTTCACCAGAAACAGGCGCACGATTTCTCCGCGGCCTTCGATCTTGAGTGTCAATTCGACCGCCGCCGGCAGTGCATCATTGGCAGGCGGCGCACCGGTCGGAGAGTTGGCCGGCCAGGCGTTCACCCAGCCAACGGATTGCTCGTAGAAACGCAACCGCAATTCTTCCACATGGTCGAGCAGCGGCGCGGCGCGTGCTTCGCTGACCACCGGCTGGTCGAGCGCCGGCCAGACTAGCCGTGACAGGGTGCCCTCGCGCAACTGGTAACCCACGCGCTGCATGTCGGAACGCGCACCGTCGCCGAGCACGATCTGACCGCCGCGCGTGAATACCAGGCTCGGTTCGCCGAGCGCGCGGCTGTCGACCGCTTGTCCACGGAAGGCTGGCAATACGGCAAGACCATCCGTGCCGCGCACGCTGCGTTTCCGCGCCAATGCCAAGTCATCTTCGATCAGCATCAGTGAGAGGCTTAAGGTCCGCCAGTAGTCACGCTCTGTTTCGAGGCGATCGCGTGTGTCCAGAATGCGCAGCAGGCTGCCATAGGCCATGGCCGAGAACAGCGCAAATATGCCGACTGCCACCAGAACTTCCAGCAGTGTGAAACCGGCGGCGCGGGCGCTTATCGATGGGTGCACGGGTTGTTCTAGGGTTTCGAAAGAAAACCGACCAGCCGCGCGAGCGCTTGTGGTCCGGAAGCGGCGCGCACCTCGATATGGATTTGGCGCATGTCAGGCTCGCCCGGTGCGGGGGTCACCTGTTCGCGCCAGAGCCATTTGTGGCCCGCCATCTCGGCATCGCCCTCGGTGGTGTCGAGCGCCGGAAAGTCGCGCTCTACCTGATGCTTGGTGAGGCGATTCTGGGCCACCCACATCGCGAGGGTGCGGTCGCGCAGGCTGGCGCTGGTGTCGATGCTCTGGCTGATGGCGCGCATGATAGCCGCGAGCGCGATGGTCAGAACCGCCAGCGCGACCAATACTTCCACCAGCGTGAACCCATTCTGGGTTTTAACCGGCATGCAGCGGTTCCGGCGGCTGCGACTGGATCTTGCCGTTGGCAAGACCAAGGGCCTGCCACGTGGCGTCGCCGGCACGCAGGGTCAGCACGAACGGGAGAAATGACCCGGACGGTTCGAGCAGCAGGCCGGCTTCGGTATCGGCCGCCATGCCATCCATGGAGAAAGAAAGCGTAACCCCGTCCGGCAGCGAGCGCGGCGACAGCACGTCATCCTGTTCAATCAGCACGAGCTTGCCCTTGTTGTTGAGCCGCAGGAAGCGGTAGCCATCCGTGCTGAACTGCACGGCAAACACCTGACCTTGCAGAATGGCTTCCTCGCGCGCCGCTTGCAGCAGAATCACGATTCGATCTGCCTCCTCCTGCACCCGGTTGTTGTCGCCGCGCTGCAAGTTGACGCCGACCATGCCGATGGTTACGGCGATAATCAGCAATACGACCATGATCTCGATCAGCGTGAAGCCCGACGCGGGATTCGATCTGCTGCGTGACCTCGGGCACAGCAGCAAAAGAGCGATGAGGGAACCTTGGTGCATCACTCAGCCGCCGAGATTCCAGCTGCCGATGTCAGCATCAAAACCTTCGCCGCCCGGCTTGCGATCGGCGCCGAAACTGACGATATCAATTTCGCCGTGGATACCGGGATTGAGATACTGGTATTCGCCATCCCACGGATCCTTGGGCATGCGTTCCAGGTAGCCGCCCGGTTTCCAGTTGCGCGGGATGTTGCCGGTCTCGGGTTTCTTCACCAGCGCCAACAGGCCCTGTTCGGCGCTTGGGTAGGTGGCGTTATCGAGCCGATACAGCTTGAGCGCGCTCAAGATCGCCTGAATGTCGTTGCGCGCGGCCACTACGCGCGCCTGGTCCGGGCGGTCCATGATGCGCGGCGCCAACAGGCCGACCAGGATGCCGATGATGACAACCACGATCATGATTTCGATGAGCGTGAAGCCGCGCGATACAGTGGCAGCAGAAAATTGTTTGGAACGTGTAAGCATGGTGCACCTTGATGGTTGGATTATTTAATCAGCTGGTTCATTTCAAAAATCGGCAGCAGGATGGCGACAACAATAAACAACACGACCAGACCCATGGTCAGGATGAGCACCGGTTCGAGCAGGGCAGTGAGGGTCTTTACCCAGCCTTCGAGTTCGCGCGATTGCGCGTCGGCAGCGCGTTGCAGCATGGTGTCCAGCCGGCCGCTGGCCTCGCCGCTCGCAATCAAATGGATCACCAGCGGAGGGAACAATTTGGCCTTGCCGAGCGAGCGCGACAGGCTGGCGCCCTCACGCACCTGGCGTACCGCATCATCGACCGCGGCGCGCATGGGCAGATTGTTGATCACCGGCACCGCCGATTGCAGGGCATTCAGCAGGGGTACGCCGCTGGCGGTGAGAATGCCGAGCGTGTCGGCGAAGCGCGCGGCGTTCACGCCGCGCGCCAACCGGCCCACGACCGGCATGCGCAAAATAAAATGATGCCAGCGCATGCGCACTTCCTTACTGCGCAGGGCGACGCGCGCGCCGATCACGCCGGCAAATATTCCGACCACCCACACCCAGACACTGGCGCGCATGAAATTGCTGATGGCGATCAGCGCCTGGGTCGCCCACGGCAGAGTCTGGCCGGTGTTGGCGAACACGCGCGTGACCTGCGGGACGACATAGATGAGCAGCAGGCTGATGACGCCGATTGCCACGATGGTTACCAGTGCCGGATAAATGAACGCCAGCTGCACGCGCTGGCGCAGGCCTTCACGGTTTTCGGTGAAATCGGCGAGCCGGTCGAGCACCTCAGCCAGTTTGCCGGACTGTTCGCCGGCATCCACCATCGCCCGGTAAATTTCGGGGAAGGCCTCGGGGAAGGCCGACATGCTGCGGTGCAGCGACTGGCCCTCGAGCAGGCGGCCGCGTACTCCGGCGACAATGGCACGGGTGCGCGCCGATTCCGCCTGTTCGACGATGACGTTCAGGCAGTCTTCGATGGTCAGGCCAGCGCCCACCAGGGTAGCGAACTGGCGGGTGAGCAGGGCAAGGTCGCCGCTCGACAGACGCCGGCGCAGGGCTGGCCCGCGTTCCGTGTCGTTTGACGTGGCGCGGGTGTGGATGGCGTCCACGCGCAATGGCGTGAGGCCCTTGTCGCGCAGTGACGCGCGCACGTGGCGCTCGGCATCGCCTTCGATCACACCCTTGACGGTGCGGCCGGATGCATCCAGTGCCTGATATTCGAATCCAGCCATATCTTACTCAGTGATGGTTACCTGCTCCCCCTCTCCCTCAGGGAGAGGGATGGGGGGAGGGGCCAGAATACATCGTTAACGTACTCTCGCTATTCCCTCATCCCCATCCCTTCTCCCGGAGAGAGAAGGGGGTGAGCCGTGGCGCGCATGCGCGCACCCGCTATTATTCGCGCGAAACCCGCAACACTTCCTCAATACTGGTGTGACCGCTGCGCACCCAGCGCAACCCGTCATCGCGGATGTTGGTCATGCCGAGACTGCGCGCATGTTCGCGCAGCCGGGTTTCGGCGGCGCCGTCGTGTATCTGCGCGCGCAGCGGTTCATCCACGGTCAGCAGCTCGAAGATGCCGGTGCGTCCCTGATAGCCAGTGTGGTTGCATGCCTCGCAGCCGACCGGTTCGTATATCGGGTGCGACGGCGCCTGGCCTGGTTCGATGCCGAGCAGCCGGCATTCGGCGGCCGTGGGTACATGCGTGCGACGGCAGTGCGGGCAGAGCCGGCGCACCAGCCGCTGGGCCAGCACCCCGAGCAGTGACGAGGCGACCAGAAACGGTTCGACGCCCATGTCCACCAGACGTGCGACGGATCCCACGGCGTCGTTGGTGTGCAGGGTGGCCAGCACCAGATGGCCGGTGAGGCTCGCCTGCACCGCGATCTGCGCGGTTTCGAGATCGCGGATTTCACCGATCATGATCACGTCTGGATCCTGACGCAGAATGGCGCGCAGGGCGCGGGCGAAGTCGAGCTCGATGCGCGGATTGACCTGGGTCTGGCCGATGCCGTCGAGATCGTATTCGATCGGGTCTTCCACGGTCATGATGTTGTGCAGCTTGGTGTCGAGCTGCGACAGCGCTGCATACAGCGTCGTCGATTTACCCGAACCGGTCGGACCGGTGACCAGAATAATGCCGTGCGGCTGATGAATCAGTCCGTCGAGAGTCTTCAGGATTTCCGGAGACATGCCGAGCGCCGTCAGTGTCAGACGTCCGGCTTGCTTGTCGAGCAGACGCATGACCACGCGCTCGCCGTGCGCCGTCGGCAGGCACGAGACACGCACATCCACCGGCCGGCCGGCGAGCCGCAGGGTGATGCGGCCATCCTGCGGCATGCGTTTTTCGGCGATATCGAGGCGCGCCATGATCTTGATGCGCGACACGATCACGCCATGCGCGGCCTGCGGCGGCTCGAGCACGTCGCGCAGCACGCCGTCGATGCGGAAGCGCACTACCGAGCGGGTTTCGAACGGTTCAATGTGAATATCCGATGCACCCTCACGCACCGCCTGGCCGAGCAGAGCGTTGATGAGGCGCACGATCGGCGCGTCGTCCTCGCTGTCCAGCAGGTCGGCGATGCGCGGCAGGTTCTGCGCCAGTTCGCCGAGATCGAAGTGGCCACCGAGGTCGTCGACAATGTTGAGCGCGTCGCCCTTGCCGCGTTCGTAGGCGCGATTGAGCGCGACCTCGAACTCGTCGGCACTGAGTGAATGCGGCTGAACCGGCTGGCCGAGGGCGCGTTGCACCTCCACGAGAATGGCGCTGGAAATTTCCGGTCGGGTCCAGACCTCGACGCCGTTATCGAGCAGGCGTGCCGCGATCACGCCGTGGCGTTTTGCGAAGTTGTACGGCAGCCGTTCCGTCCAGTACGGATCGAGCTGGGTGAAATCGGCGGCGGTGACAGTGACAGGCATGGGCGGTGAGCAGGATCAATCCGTGGCTGTATTCGGCCTTTCAGCGGGTGTCTCGACCGTGGGCTTATCGGCAGCAGGTGTGTCCGTTGCGGGCCTGGCGGCGGTTGCGGTTTCCGCGGCCGGCTTGGCGGCGGACTCGCGGGACTTATCGGCATCGTCACCACGTCTCTTGAATTTTTTCAATTCTTCCGCAGTCGGTGGGGTGGGAACAAACCGGTCGAGCACATCCTGCCGGCCGATGTCCTGAGTGCGGGCGCGCAGGTACTGATAACGGTCCGCGGTAACGCCGTAGCTTTCCTGCGGGCCGTGGATAATCACCGGGCGCATGAACACCATGAGGTTGGTGCGCTTGCCGGTTTTCTGGGAATAGCGGAACATCCAGCCGATCAGGGGCAGTCGGCCGAGCAGGGGCACGCTCTGCTCGGTTTCAGTTTTGTTGTCTTCGATCAGGCCGCCGAGAATGATGGTGTGGCCGTCATCCACCAGTACCTTGGTTTCGATGGACCGCTTGTTGGTAATGAGGTCCGAGGCGCCACTCAACAGAGAGGGCGCGACGTTCGACACTTCCTGGTAGATGTCCATTTTGATAATTCCGCCCTCGGAAACCTGCGGCTTGATTTTCAGAGTCAAACCGACGTCCTTGCGCTCGATGGTCTGGAACGGGTTGGCGCCTGCCGCGCCACCGGGAAGGCCGGTTGGGTTCGAGAAACTGCCGGTTACGAAAGGAACGTTCTGGCCGACAACAATCTTGGCCTCGGCATTGTCGAGCGTCATGAGATTAGGCGTGGACAATATGTTCGCCAGACCGCGCGTCTCCAGTGCGCGCGCCAGCGCGCCGAGGCCGCGGACGACCGTGCCATCCGGCAGCGTGATGTTCTCGCCGAGAAAGCCGAGCAACAGCCCGCCCGCACCGGCAAACGCCGCGGTCGGGTTGGTGACCGCGCCGATCAGACTGGGATTCGCGCCGGGGAAATTTTGTATGGCTGCGGCCGTGCCGTTCCCGGCGGGCGTAGCGCCTGCCCACTGCACGCCAAGTTCTTGGGAGGCATCCGTGCTCATTTCCACGATCAGCGCCTCGACATACACCTGGGTTCGACGCACGTCGAGTTTTTCGATGACGCCGCGCAGGTTGTTGTAGGTGGCATCCGCGGCATTGATGATGAGGGCGTTGGTCGCTTCGTCCGCCTGGACGAGGGAGGCTTCGGCGGGCTTGCTGCCACCGGCCGGTCGCGCGCCGGAGGGCAGGCCGGCAGATGGTGTGGATGCAGCGGACTGCGAGCGCGCCTCGCCCGCCAGCAGGCCGCGCAGCACATCGGCAAGCTTCACGGCGTCGGCATTGCGCAGGTAGATCACACGCGTCTGTCCGCCGGCCAGTGCCGGCACGTCGAGTTTATCGACCAGGGAACGTATCTGATTCACGCGACCGGGATTATCGGCACGCACCAGCAAGCTGTTGGTACGCATGTCCGGCACAATATTGAAGCGGTCACCGGCGCCACCGGCACCAACCTGGGTCTGCGCCGGTTGTCCGGGCGTACTGGCGCCGGGCAGTGACAGGCGCGTCACCAGGTCGGCCATGTCGAGTGCCGAGGCGTGCCGCAGCGCTATGATGGTGACATCATTGCTGACCGGCTGGTCGATTTTTTCCACGATACGCAGCAGACGCCGGATGTTGTCGGCATAATCGGTAATGATCAGCGCGTTGGCCTGATCGTACGAGGAAAGCTGACTGGTTGGCGACATGAGCGGACGCAGCAACGGAACCATCTGTGTGGCGGATGTGTGCTGCACGATCAGTACATGGGTCACGATGCGTTCGCCGCCATACGGCTCGCCGGTCATGTTCACCTCGGCATTGGTCTTGGCCTCAGTCGTGGGAACGATGCGGGTGGCGCCAATCCCTGTGACGGCGGTGAAGCCCTGTGCCTTGAGGGCGGACAGAAAGATTTGATAAGCCGCCGTGGTGGTGACCGGGCGTGCTGAAATAATGGTGATCTGGCCTTTCACGCGCGGATCGAGCAGGAAATTGCGCCCCGTCATCTGTCCCACGGCCTTGACCACGCCCTGAATCTCGGCCGCCTGAAAATTCAGCAGCACTTCACCGGGCTTGAGTGCCGGGGCCTTGGATGCACCGGCCGGTGTTTCCGGGTTCGGGCGGAGCGGTTGTGCCGGTGCCGGTGGCGGTAGCTGTTGCGCAGCTTGAAGCGGCGTGCTGGTGCCTTTCGATGACGCGCGGTTGGCCGGGGCGGGTTCCTCTGCCATCACCAAGGAGACTGCTGCCAGCAACAGGCCCGCCAGCCCGACTGTTCGTGCGAGTGGCAAAAGAGGGTTCATGATCATGGCTTCAGTTATTCGATATTGTATTGCAGGGATTCAGTTCGGCCGCCACGCATGACTTCGATGGCCACACTACCAGTCTGGTTGACGCCGCCGAGCTGCTGATAGAGCTTCATGACTTCGTCCATGTTATTGATGGGCTGGCCGTTGACATTGCGGATGACATCGCCGGTGCGCATGCCGAGTTTTTCATAGATGCTGCCTGGCTGAATCTCACGCACCAGAAATCCGCCGCCGGCATTCGGGACGATCAATGCCTGGCTCAGGAAATCGGGTTTCTGCATTTGCTGTGTCAGGGTACTGCGCTCCACGGCGAAATTATTGCCGTTGCCACGGATGCCGGAGAGCGGCGCCTTGTCGCGAAACTGCGGAGACGTGATAACAGAGCCCTCCGCCAGGGCGACGATTTCCTTGAGCAACAGGCTTTCGAGCGCGCCGCCGCGCCGCAACACGGCACGATCGGGGTACACGGCCTGTAAAGTAGCACCGGCCAGAATCTCGTCGCCGAGACCGAATGCGGTTTCATTGGCGCCATTGATGCTGATGAACGCAAAGTTGTTGGTGCCGCCAACCATGACTCCGGTCAGCACCAGATTGAGACTGGTCAGGGGAATGGTGGACGGCGACTGGTTCTGGCCAGCCGTCATGTCCGCCTGACCGAACAGGTTGGCGCTGAGCAGTTGTCGCAGTTCGGCGGCGCTATCGGCGATCGGAGCCATGGGCCGCGGGTCATTCAGGGAAGGGGAGGGCTCTATCAGGCGCCAGCTCCACAATGCCAGACTGTAGGTCAGGAGCAGCATGGCAATCAGGTTGACGCTGACCGGCGTCCAGCGGCTGGTGCTGAATCTTTCTATAAATTGCTCTGCTGCCGGTAGCATCTGGGTCATGGATATTTTCGGTGGGTCTCCGCCCTTAAGTCGCTAATCGAAGAACAAATACTATCTTATTGAAAAACGGGGGAAAAGTCAGCTTTTCTGGTCAGCCGACAGACACCATTCAGCCTCAAATAGTAAATAAAAACAGTCTCATCCGGGCTGCACACTTCACTTCAATAGGAGTTACCTGTTTAAGAAGAGTTCCGAGCCAGTACTCCGGCGATGGGCCGCATCGCCTGTTTCGATCGGAATTGATTGACGATCCGGTGTGCAGCAGGGCGATAAACTGCCGGAAAGGGTAATTGTTCAGACTCTTCAATGGCTTGTTCCCGGCCGGGTATGTCAGTATCCTCTGAAATACACGCGAAACCGATTTGTTCTGAGTTGGATTCGGTCAAGAGCTCATTCAGACATTTATAGTCATTTTTGTGCGGGCCCGCCTCCCTTAAATATATATGTATACCCAGTACTTCGGCCTCAAAGAAAATCCGTTCGCACTGTCCCCGGACCCGCGTTACCTCTACCTGAGTCAGCGCCACCAGGACGCGCTCGCGCACCTGATGTACGGCATCACCGGCGGTGGCGGGTTCGTGCAACTGACCGGCGAAGTCGGCACCGGCAAGACCCTGATGATCCGGGCGATGCTTCTGCGTCTGCCCGATACGGTGGACGTGGCGCTGGTGCTGTATCCGTTTCTGTCGGTGCGCGAATTCATGATCGCGTTGTGCGATGACCTGCACATCAAGCGCCCGGCAGAAGGCAGCCTGAAAGCGCTGATTGACACCCTCAATGTGTTCTTGCTGGAGAACCATGGCAAAGGCCGGCGCACGGTGCTGATCGTGGACGAGGCGCATCGCCTGAACCGCGAGGTGCTGGAGCAGATTCGCCTGCTGACCAACCTCGAAACCACCAAGGAGAAGCTGCTGCAGATCATCCTGGTGGGCCAGCCGGAACTGAATACCCTGCTGGCCCGGCCGGACATGCGCCAGTTGGCGCAACGTGTTACCGCTCGTTTCAACCTGCAGGCGCTGCTGCCGGCTGAGACTCGCGCCTATGTCACGCATCGCTGCCGGGTGGCTGGCGCAGAAACACCGTTGTTCAGCACGTTGGCGCTCCACTGGGTGCACTGGTTGACCGGCGGCGTACCACGACTCGTTAACATTCTGTGCGATCGCTCCTTGCTGGCGGCGTATGCGCGCAGCAAGAACCGCGTCGGCGTCGGCATTGTGCGAGCTGCAGCCCGGGAAGTGGAAACGGGTGTTCGTCACCGATCACGCCGGCGGCTTGCCATGGCGCTGTTCGCAGGAACTCTGGCGATGGGTTCCGGGGTTTTCAGTGTCTGGCAGTTGAAACCGGAGTTGCTCGCGCGCGTGTCCGGCGTGCGCAGTGGTGACCCCGGCGTTGCGGCACAAGGCGCATCGCCCGTCGGCCTCGCCGAATCAGCCCCCGGTTCTGCAGTCCCGCCGCAGTCAGGTCTTCCTGGCAATGCGGACATACCCGCCGTGGCGGCGCCGCATGCGCCGCGCCCCCCAACGCTCGCGCAGATTCTGGCAGACCCGGGCATTCCGACGGATACCGATTCGGCATTCAGCGCGCTGTTTACGCAATGGGGATTCGACTATGCGCAGTATGCCGGCGCCACCGGTTGCGAGCGCGCTGCGCAAGTCGGGCTGCGTTGTCTGTTCGAATCCGGCACCTGGAGCAATCTTCGCCAGCTGAACCGTCCGACCATTATCGAGCTGGTGGACGAGACTGGCCTGCGTCATCACCTGCTGGTAGTCAAGCTTGCGGGAGAAAGCGCGACCTTGCTCCTGGCAGGACAGCATTACGAGCTTCCACTCGTCGACGTGGGAAGACTCTGGTTTGGAAAATACCTGGCATTGTGGAGTCCGCCGGAAGTTGGCGAGCGCATGATCCGCCGCGGTATGCGCGGTGCACCGGTAGCCTGGGTGCGCGACACGCTGGCGCGTTATGGCTTGCCGCGTGCTGCCTCGACGGCCAGCGAGCTGTTCGATGCGGAACTCGAGGCGCAGGTGAAAGAGTTCCAGCGTCGCCATCAACTCCAGGATGATGGCCTGGTCGGCAAGATGACACTCGTTTATCTCAGCAGTTACTCCGGGAGTATCTCCGCGCCGATATTAATCAGCTCGACGCAAGCGGAAGCACGCTGAAAATGAATCATTGTGTGCTGGCGCATCTACCCTAAATGTCTTCGATACTGGATGCGCTGAAAAAATCCGAGCGTCAGCGTAACCTCGGGCGCGACTTGATTTTTCGCAATGCCTCGGCGAATGCGGCGCCGCGCCTTACCGGGTTTGCCATCGCCGTGCTGGCGACGTTGCTGGTTTTGGCCCTGGCGATTGGCGCGCTGCTGTTCAGCCTGCGCGAGCCGCCATCGCCAACCATCGGCGCGACAGGCGTGAAACCGGCCACCACCATGGCCGCCCCTGCGCCAGCGGAGCGTACGCAGCCGGCGCCGGCCTTGGACAGTCAGGCGCAAACCCGCAACCCGGTCCCATTGCCGGAAAAAACTGCCGAAACAAGACAGCCGTTATCAGTGGATACGTCCCGCGTCGTGCCAGACCGGCCGGTGACGGGTAGCGGCGAAGCGCCGTGGCTCAGCAGCCTGCCGCAAGCCTTTCGCAGCAGCCTGCCGCCGCTGGCCGTGAACATCCATGTCTATTCGCCGGATAAAACCAAGCGTATCCTTTATATTAACAACCGTCCGGTGCAACAGGGCGCGCGCATTGAGGATGGGGTAGTGATCGAGGAAATTGTGCACGATGGTGTTGTTCTGCAGTTTCGCGGGCAGCGTTTCAAGTTACCGCGTCCCAGCTAAATGTCCCACATGGCCGCCTGAGAAAAGTTTTAATCTTAAATAACGAAAAGGAATATCCATGAAAGTCATGATCACCGGCGTCGCCGGTTTTATCGGTTCGACGCTGGCCTTGCGGCTGCTGGCGCGCGGCGACAGCGTGTACGGCGTCGACAACATGAACGACTACTACGACGTCACGCTTAAAGAAGCGCGCCTCAAGCGTTTTTCCGGACACAAGAACTTCACCTTCGACAAGCTCGACATCGCCGACCGTGCCGGCATGGCGGCAATGTTCAAGCGCGAGAAGTTCGATGCCGTCATGAACCTGGCGGCGCAGGCCGGGGTGCGTTACTCGATCGAGAATCCGCACGCCTATATCGATGCCAACGTGGTGGGTTTCTGCAACGTGCTGGAAGGCTGCCGGCATTCCGGGGTGAAGCACCTGGTGTTTGCCTCGTCCAGCTCGGTGTATGGCGCCAACACCAACATGCCGTTTTCCGAACACAACAACGTGGACCATCCGGTGTCGCTGTACGCTGCCACCAAGAAGGCCAACGAACTCATGGCGCACAGTTACGCGCATCTCTACAAGCTGCCGTGCACCGGGCTGCGCTTCTTTACCGTGTATGGTCCGTGGGGCCGGCCGGACATGGCGCTGTTCAAGTTTACCAAGGGCATACTCGAAGGCGCACCGATCCCGGTGTTCAACGAGGGCAAGATGGTGCGCGACTTCACTTACATCGACGACATCGTCGAAGGCGTGGTGCGCGTGATCGACAACACCGCCGCGCCCAATCCGAAATGGTCCGGCATGAAACCCGATCCGGCCACCAGCTACGCGCCGTTCAAGATATTCAACATCGGCAATAACAATCCGGTGCAGCTAATGCGTTACATCGAGGTGCTGGAACAGTGCCTCGGCAAGAAGGCCAAGCTCGACCTGTTGCCGATGCAGGACGGCGACGTGCCCGCGACTTCCGCCAATACCGAGTCGCTCGAACAGGCCGTTGGTTTCCGCCCGGATACAACCGTGGAGACCGGCATCGCCCGCTTCGTTGAGTGGTACCGGCAGTACTACAAGGTCGCGTAATGCATATTCACAATAACGATTCTTTGCACGCTCACCGGCTTCTTTCATGACCATTCGCACCCGCTTCGCTCCGAGCCCGACCGGTTATTTGCACATAGGCGGGGCGCGCACGGCGTTGTTCTCCTGGTTGTATGCACGCAAGCACGGCGGCACCTTCATCTTGCGCATTGAGGACACCGACCTTGAGCGCTCCACCGCCGAGTCGGTGGATGCGATCCTGCAAGGCATGACCTGGCTCGGGCTCGAATACGACGAAGGTCCGTTTTTTCAGACCCATCGTTTCCCGCGTTACAAGGAAGTGATCGACCGCATGCTGAAGGAGGGCACAGCCTATCATTGCTATTGCTCGAAGGAACGCCTCGAAACCCTGCGCAACGATCAGATGGCGCGCAAGGAAAAGCCACGCTACGACGGCAAGTGCCGGCACGGCGTTACCAGTCCCCCGAAGGATATCCCGCCGGTGGTGCGCTTCAAGAATCCGCTGGAAGGCGCGGTGGTGGTCGAAGACCTGATCCGCAGCAAGGTGGTGTTTCAGAGCAGCGAGCTGGACGATCTCATTATTGCGCGCTCCGATGGCACGCCGACCTACAACTTCACCGTGGTGGTGGACGACATGGACATGCAGATCACCCACGTGATCCGCGGTGACGACCACCTGAACAACACCCCGCGCCAGATGAACATGCTCAAGGCGCTCGGCCACACGCCACCGGTGTACGCGCACGTGCCCATGATCCTCGGCGCGGATGGTGCACGCCTGTCCAAACGCCATGGCGCGGTGAGCGTCATGCAGTATCGTGACGAAGGTTATTTACCCGAGGCGCTGCTCAATTATCTGGCGCGGCTCGGCTGGTCGCACGGCGACCAGGAGATATTTTCCATGGAGGAGATGATCCGGCTGTTCGAGGTCACGAACGTGCACAGTTCGGCTGCCGCGTTCAATCCCGAGAAGCTGTTGTGGCTCAACCAGCACTATATTAAGACTGCCGACTCCAGGCATGTGGCGCACCACCTGAGCCATCATCTCGGCAAGCTCGACATCGACCCGTCCAAAGGTCCGGATGTGATCGAGGTGGTGACGGCGCAGCGCGAGCGTGCCAAGACCCTTGCCGAGATGGCTGCCGCAAGCGCGTTCTTCTATAAGGATGTTGAAGCCTACGAGCCGAAGGATGCGGCGGCGCATCTCAAGCCGGAGATTCTGGAACCGCTCACTGAACTGCGTGCGCTGCTCGCTGGCCTGGCGCAGTGGACAGCCGAGGCGATTCACGCGGCAGTCAATGGCATGGCCGAGGCACGCGGCCTCAAACTCGGCAAGATCGCGCAACCACTGCGCGTCGCAGTCGCTGGGCGCGCGGTTTCGCCGCCGATTGACCAGACGCTGGCATTGCTCGGACGCGAGAAGACACTCCAGCGCCTCGATCGCGCGCTCGCGCATATTCACGAAACGCACAAGGCCTGATCGTTGTGCGCTTAATCCTGTTTTGTCTCCTTGCACTCGCGGCTCTGCCGGCATCAGCCGAGTGGTATTCGCGCGAAGAGGCTATTATGGGCACGTCGGTGCGTGTCGAGCTGTGGCACGAGGATGCCACGGTGGCACGTGCGGCCATGGGCGCGGTGATGGACGAAATGAACCGCATCGACACGACCATGAGTCCGTTCAAGCCCGACAGTGAACTGTCACGCATCAACCGCGACGCGGCAAACAAGCCGGTGCCTATCAGTCAGGAGATGTTCGGCCTGATCACCCGTTCCATAGAGTTTTCGAAGCTGTCTGGCGGGGCATTCGACATCACCTTCTCGAGCGTCGGGTATCTGTACGATTATCGCAAGCACGTCAAACCCACCGACGAGCAAATTGCCGAGGCGTTGCCCGGTATCAACTATCGTCATCTGCGGCTCGATCCAAAAGCGCAAACCATTCGTTACGCCCGTCCCGGTGTGCGCATCGACCTGGGCGGCATCGCCAAAGGTTATGCAGTGGACAATTGCATCGCTATTCTCAGAAGCCGCGGCATCAGGAATGCCATAGTCACGGCTGGTGGCGACACTCGCCTGCTCGGCGACCGGCGTGGCCGTCCGTGGAACGTCGGCATTCGCGATCCGCGCCGACGTGGCGAGGTGGTGGCGCTGCTGCCGCTCGAGAATGTCGCGATCTCGACCTCCGGCGATTATGAGCGCTACTTCGAAGAGGACGGCGTACGCCACCACCATATCATCAACCCCAAAACCGGCAAGTCGGCGACCGGCGTGCGCAGCGTGACGGTTATCGGTCCGGATGGTGTCACGACCGAAGGTCTGACCAAGAGTGTGTTCGTAAAAGGCCCGAAGGAGGGCATGCGCCTGATCGAGTCCCTCACGGGTGTTGATGCCATCGTCATCGACGATACCGGGCACATGTTGTATTCGCCGGGATTGCGCAACGCCGTCAGGGAAGAGCCAGAACCCCCGCGTTGAAAAGCGATCGGTTCCGCTGACCTGAAATTGCGTGACGCCGGTCGGCAAGTCATCCATTGAACCTTCGGCTCCTGCCGTTTGTCGGCCAAGTCCCTGCAAACATGTAGAAATTAACCTAGCTCTTTGATAGGGTCGCGACGCGAGTACCGCTGCAAGCACCGCTCCAAGGGGATGCACAAAGGGATGCGGTTAGAACGTGGCGTGCTCCGCGCAAGACCAGGAACGAATTAGTAACAGCGCTTTGTAAGGGCAGAGCCACCGAAAGGTGGCGACGCAAAGCACCGAGGCTAACGGGGCAGTGATTGCCCCCATGCCTGTCGGGCCGCCGAAGCCAGGTATTACCGCCGTCATGCGTTTGACGTTACGGCGTAACCATCGGTGAGGACGGACCTATGCAGACTCTGAAGGTATTTTCGCGCACGCACGGCCACAGCGCCCTGATATTCTCCTTCCTTGTACTTATTTCCGCCTGTAGCTCCAGCTCCAGCTCCGACCCGGTTACCGTAGACGGTGACGTGGCCATCGCCTACGTCAAGCGCCCCACGGCTGCGCTCGGCAACCCCACCGATGCAATCACGTTTACAGCCGGCGGCGATCTTTACATGCGCGAGAAGTCCTCACCCAGCGCCGCTGAAATCAACATCACGGGCTCGCAAACCATGGGGGCGGGCGATGTCTCCGACCCCGAGGTTTCCTACGACGGCAAGAAGCTGTTGTTCAGCATGCGTCGCGCGGCTGATCCCGGCTGGCGCGTCTGGGAATACGACATCGGGTTGAAGACGCTGCGTGGACCGATCGCCTGCACGGTCGCCTCGGGTACGACCCCCGCTGGTGATGATGTTGATCCGGCCTACCTGCCCGACGGGCGCATTGTGTTCGCCTCGAACCGTCAGGTGAAGTCGCAGCAGGTGAACGGTTTCGCCTATCTCGACGAGTACGAGCGCGAGCGCGTCACGGCCTTGCACGTGATGAACAACGATGGCTCGAACTGCCGGCAGATTTCCTACAACCAGAGCCACGACCGCAACCCCACGGTGCTCCAGACCGGCGAGATCATGTATTCACGCTGGGACCATGTCGGCGGGCGCAACCAGTTCAGTATCTTCTTCACCAACCCGGACGGCACCAACCTGTTCGTGCTGTACGGCGCGCACAGCCCGGGCAACAGCTACCTGCACCCGCGCGAGCTGCCGAATGGCCAAGTGCTTTCCACGCTCATGCCGCTGTCGCGCACGCACGAAGGCGGCGCGCTCATGCAGATCGACATCAAGAACTACTCCGAGAATTGCGAACCATCACCGGGCGTGGCGAGCGGCTGCAATGGCCAGCACCAGCCGACCGCGCAGCAGGTTAACTTCGATCGGGGTGTCTCTGTGTATGGCCGTTTCAGCACGCCGTATCCGTTGTGGGATGGCACCAACCGCGCGCTGGTCTCGTGGGCGCCGTCCTGCGCCGCGATTGGCAACTGCCCGATGGTGGTGAACCCGGCAACGGGCCTGCCTGAACCGGATGAAGGCGTGCCGGTTTATGGCGTCTACATGCTGGATCTCAACACCAAGACCACCCGCCCCGTGGTGACGGCGCCTGCCGGGTACTCGGTGCTCGATCCGGTCGCCATTCAGCCGCGGCCGCTACCCAATATCATCGCAGACAAGACACTGGATGCCGGGCTCATCAGTCGTAACGCCGGTGTTTTGAACGTGAAGAGCGTTTACGACACCGACAGCCAGGGTCGCATGGGTAGCGCGGTGCTGGTGGCAGGTGAAAGCATCCCCATGCTCGGTGGTGTGGCGGATATCGCCCGTCTCAAGGATCCGGCGCAAACCACAGCCGTGCAACGCCCGGCGCGCTTTATCCGCATTACCCGGGCGGTCCCGACCCAGGCCGGCACGTCGCGCGAATTGATCGGCGAAACCGACTTCGAGATGCAACAGATACTCGGCTACACCGAGGTCGAGCCGGACGGTTCGTTCAAGATCGAAGTGCCGGCGGATGTTCCGATCGCCATCACCGCCATCGACAAGGATGGGCGCGGCTTCACGCCACACACCAACTGGATCCAGGTGCGCCCGGGCGAAACCCGTACGTGCAATGGTTGTCATTCGCCACGTCGTGGCAATGCCATCAATGCGGCGCCAATTGCCGGCAACCATGTGAATACGCTCATGGCCGCCGCTTCGGGCGAATCCATGGCGGAGACACGCACACGGCTCTACGCATCGGTACTGACGTTAAAGCCGCATCTTGAATACGCCGATGTGTGGACCGATCCGGCAGCTGCGGGTCGTGCCGTCGATGCCCCGCTGGTCATTAATTATGCCGGGGTTCCGGTTACGCCTGTAAACGGTGTGATCGATTATCCCACCCACATCCAGCCGATCTTGACCAATAGTTGTGCCGGTTGTCACAACAACAATAACGTCAGCGATCCGGTATCGAAGGGCCTGAATTTGGGTTCCACGCTAACGGGTACCGGCCGGTTGCTTTCCTACGATGAGCTCTTGATCGGAGATCCCGTGATCTGCACCGATCCGGCGGCCACGACGCCTCCGTGCACCATTGGCCTGCCGATTATCGATGTCGTGGACAACGAGCTGCGAATTCGCCGGCTCGAAGCCCAGGTGAATCCGGGCACGGCGCGCGGCAGCCACCTGATCGAAGTGTTATTCAATCAGGAGCTCAAGTCGGAACTGGTCGTGGGTAGCGGACAGAACCACAGCGCCATGCTGAATGCTTCGGAGAAACGGCTAATGTCCGAGTGGATCGACCTTGGCGCGCAGTACTATAACAGTCCGCGTGATGCGGGCGGTGCCCTGCGCGGCGTCACGGGTCTTAACGAAACTGTTTTCACCACCCGGGTACACCCCATTCTGCTGAACCGCTGCGCTGCCTGCCATCAGGCGGTCGGTCTGCCGGGCACCGGTGGCAATGTGCCGAACGGAGGTTTCGTTGGGAAGCGTTACGTGCTGACCGGACAGGCCGAAGGCGACTACAATGTGACCCTGAGCATGATCAGCGATGTCGCCAGTCCCGGCACGAGCGAGCTGCTGCGCCGGCCTGCATCGTCAGGCCTCAATCCGACCCACGGCGTGGCCGTTGGCGGTGGGCCGGTGATGCCAGTGGGCGACCCCGACTATCAGTGCATCTTTAACTGGATTCAGGGATCGACCTGTCCGTAGGAGAAACTAATTTGCAGTGGTTGAAGCAACACATGGAGGCGGGCAGGATGCCCGCCTCGTTTTTGATGGGCCTCGCATTGCTGATGGGCGGCTGTGGCAGCGATATCTCCTCATCCGCAGTGACAACCGGGCAGACGCTGGATTGCCAGGTGTTTCAGAATTCGACGACAGGGGTGAACCGGATTTTCGATCTCAACATCGGAGGCAAGACCTGTTCCGCGAGTGGTTGTCACGCCATCGGCGGCGCCGGCGGCGCCTTCAAGATCTATGCAGGGGCCTTGCCCAATACCGTCGAGATGCAGGCCAACTATCTCGCCGCTAAAGGATTTTCCAACCTGTCTTCTCCCGCTGACAGCAAGCTTCTGCTCGAGCCGCTAGCCGGTGCCCAGTCAATTGTGGGCAGCCACACGGGTGGAGATATTTTTACCGGCACGGAGCCTGAATACACGACGATTCTGAACTGGATCATGACACAGATAGCGGGACCGAGTTCGTGTTATCCCTGAAGTGGCTGGTTGCGTTACTGCTTGCCGGGTGCATGGTGGCAACGACGGCGCACAGTGCAGACGAAGCCGTGCGCGTGCAGGTCGTGGAACCCTATCTTGAGCTCTACACCGGGCCGGGCCGCGGTTATCCGATCACCCAGGTGATCGAACGCGGCGACTTTGTCGACATACTCCTGCGCAAGACCGACTGGTTCAAGGTACGCACCGCTCAGAACAGGGTCGGCTGGGTGTCGCGCGAGCAGATGCAGGCAACCGTTACCGAGGCCGGTGTACCGATACGGCTTCGTGATGAACAGGCGGAGGATGTTCGCAAGCGGCGCTTCGAAGCCAGTTTCTCCGGCGGACAGCTTGAAGGAGATGCCATCATGATGGTGCGCGCAGGTTACCGGTTCCATGAGAACCTGACCGGCGAATCCGTCCTCGGCCAGGCGAGCGGAGATTTATCCAGCTCGTTGCTGGCTTACGCGGCCGTGCTCTCGGAGCCATTCCCGGAATGGCAGCTCTCGCCATTCTTTTCAATGGGGCTGGGCCGTTTTTACAACACGCCCAAGGCGACACTGGTTGGGGGCACCAAGACGGAGTCAAACATGGCCAACGTCGGGCTCGGTGCGCGCTATCATCTCTCGCGGCGCCTCCTGGTGCGCGGCGACTACCGGCGCCACGTCGTGTTTGTGGACGAGAGCCGCATCAACGAGTACAACGAGCTTTCCTTGGGAATATCGCTCCTCTTTTATTGATGAATACCGATGCAACCACCTAAGCCAATATTTCATCTGCTCGCCCATGCCGGCCTGTTGCTGGCCCTGCTGTGGCCCATCGCGGGTTCCGCCCAGAATACGGAGCGCGGCGAATCCGAGCAGGTCATTCAGCCGGAAATCGACCGCCGGCAGATACGCACCCCGCGGATCAACGCCGATGATTTCGAGATAGGCGCCTATCTGGGCTTGCTGAGCGTTGAGGATTTTGGCGTCAAACCGGTGTACGGGCTGCGCTTTGCGTATCACGTCGCCGAAGACTACTTCGTAGAGGCCATCCTCGGGCGCTCCACGGTGTCGGATCAGGCGCTCTGCGACCTGGGACTGTGCCTGTTCCCGAGCCGCGAGGAGAATCTGACCTATTACGCGCTATCCGTTGGTTATAACCTCTTTCCGGGTGAGATATTCTTCGGGCGCAATACGGCTTTGGCCACTACCGTCTATCTGCTGGGCGGGGTGGGCAACACGAATTTTGCCGACGAAAATCATTTTACGATGAACTTTGGATTGGGTCTGCGCGTATTGCCGAACGACTGGATGGCGCTGCATCTCACGTTCCGTGACCACGTGTTCCAGTCGGACATACTCGGCACGAAGGAAATAAAAAACAACTTTGAAATGACTGTCGGGTTGTCGGCGTATTTCTGATGAATCTGCAGAAGATGATGGAGAGGTCTTTCATGATCCTGATCCGCCCTGGCGACATTGTAACGATTGCGCTCACGCTGCTGTTCACGGTTACATCGAGCCAGGCTGCCATGCCGGTGGTCGGAAGCGTGGCTCCGGAATTCACCTTGAAAAGCAGTACCGGCAGGAATCTGAAGCTGAGCGACCACCGAGGGCAGGTGGTGATGATCAATTTTTGGGCGACCTGGTGCGGCCCTTGCCGGCAGGAGTTGCCCTTGTTGAACCATCTTCATGAGCAATATCAGAAGGCCGGATTTACGCTGCTCGGTGTGAATATCGACGACCGCGCGGATACAGCGCAGGCGATGGCCAGGAAACTCGGCATCACCTTCCCGGTTTTGTTCGATAACGAGAAGCGTGTCAGCCGGCTCTATGACGTGAATGCCATGCCGAGCACGCTGTTGATTGATCGGGATGGCCGGGTGCGTTACGTCCATCTTGGGTACCGCGCCGGTTTTGAAGCCCGTTACGAGTCGCAGATCCGGGAGCTGCTCAGAAAATGACGCGTACCCATCTGCTGCTTGCGCCCCTGTGCGCCGTCGTGCTTCTGGGCGGTTGCGCCGGAGTGAAATCGTACGAGCGTGAAATGCTGGCCGATCCGATCATGAGTTTCTCGCGCGACCCGGTGTCCGATCAGTATGTTGATCACGTGTACGACGTGCGTGAAGGCGCGCGCGGGGCCACCACTTCGCAGGGCGGTGGTTGTGGTTGCAACTGAGGCGGCTGTGCGCATGAATTCTGTGTTTGCAGCCGTCATCACGGTTCGTCGCGGGCTGTGCCTGTGTTATGCGCTCGCAGGCTTGCTGGCGCATCCGTACGGCATGGCGGCGGTGCTTCCGGATGAGCGTGTCGATGCCATGTACCACTACTATGAAGGCGGCGACGTCAAGGTGAGTGGTCCGGCATTGCTGGTGCGCCGAAATGTCGGCGATAGCGTGTCGGTGACCGGCCGCTATTATATGGACTCGATCAGCAGCGCCTCACCCGATGTCGTAAGTGGCGGCAGCCCGTACAAAGACCGGCGCGAAGAATTCGGGCTGGGCTTCGACGTGCTGCATGGCAACAGCGTGTTCTCGGCATTCGTCTCGACCAGTACCGAAAACGATTACCAGGCGGATACCTACAGCCTGAACGTATCACATGAGTTATTCGGCGGCCTTACCACGGTCAACATGGGATACAGCCAGGGGCATGATGTGGTATCGCGCGTGGACACATCTTTCGAGTCCGAGGTCAATCGTTACAGCTATCGCCTGGGATTGTCCCAGGTGCTCAGCAAGAGTCTGTTGCTGGGCGTGAATTATGAGGGCATCGCGGAAGCGGGCTATCTGCAAAATCCGTATCGTTATGCGCGTGTTCTTGGTGCCTACACAGAGGAAATCTATCCTGGCACGCGCGATAGTCAGGCACTCGCGCTGCGCTTGGTGAAGGGCTTTGCCCAGAGCAGTCGACCAGTGGGCTCATCCCTGCGCGCCGATTATCGGTACTATCGGGACAACTGGGGCATCAACAGCCATACCCTGGGGGCTGCCTACCAGTTCTATATAGGGGACCGTTGGCTGGGTGATGTGCACTCGCGCTATTACCAGCAGTCGGCGGCGTCGTTTTACAGTGATAATTTCCAGACCGCCATGACCTACATGGCGCGTGACAAGGAGCTGAGCACATTTCAAGACTATTCCATTGGCACGAAATGGAGCTGGACCTTCCTCAAGCAACGTTATCTGTCCGTTGAACGCGCCAGTCTGAACCTCGCTTACGACTACATTTATTTCACTTACGACGACTATACCAATGTGCTTACTGGCCAGAAGTACTCGTTCGGTGCAAATGTCCTGCAACTCTACATTTCAGCATGGAACTGATCACATGCGCATGACCTACGTGAACACGATTGCCCGTCGCAGCCCTATTTTCAGGTTGTGGTTGTGCCTGCCGGTTTTGTTGCTGGCGGCTGTCTTTCAGCCCGTGGTGGCGGCGGACAAGCCCGGAGGCACGGCGGAATTCAAGGTGCTGGACAAGAAGATCCAGGGTCTGAAGCAAGAGGTGCTGGAGCTCAACCGTGACCTGTTTGTTCTCGAAGAGGAGCTGCTGTTCCCGGCCAGCACCCAGATTGCCGTGTTCTTGTCGGTGGATGTCGGCGAGTTTTTCCAGCTCGACTCGGTGCAGCTCAAGCTCGATAACAAGGCGGTGACGAACTACCTGTACACAGAGCGCGAGAACACCGCCTTGCATCGCGGTGGTGTGCATCGGTTGTACTTGGGCAACCTGCGCGCCGGCAAGCATGAACTGGTCGCGGTATTTACCGGCAAGGGCACGCATGAGCGCGACTACCGGCGTGGCGCAACACTGGTGTTCGAAAAGACGACGGAACCGAAGTATATCGAACTCAAGGTCCGCGACCTCCAGAAAAAACTGCAACCCGAATTCGAGATCAAGGAATCGAAGTAGCCGGTCATGTTCCGTCTCGCCCATCTTACTGCGCATCGCGCCCTTTGGCGCGTTGCTTGCCTGGCAGCGCTGCTGCTGATGGCGGGCAATGCGTCAGGAGCAAAATCAAAAACACCGCGTGAGGTCAAGGAACCGCACTACGGCGAGGTGCTGTTCTATTTCTATCAGCAGAAATACTTCTCGGCCCTGACCCATCTGATGGCGGCGCAGCACTTCAAGCAGCTTGGCGTGCAAGCCAGCGAAGGCGAACTGCTGCGTGGCGGCATGCTGCTGTCCTACGGCCAGCACATTGAGGCCGGGCGCATTTTTGATCAGCTGATCGAGGACGGTGCGCCGCTGGCGGTACGCAACCGGGCATGGTTTTATCTGGCCAAGATTCGTTACCAGCGTGGCTATCTGGAAGAGGCCGAGCAGGCGGTGGCGCGCATCGAGGGTGCTCTCCCGGGTGAACTGGAGGACGAGCGACTGATCTTGCATGCCTTGCTGATGATGGCCCGTCAGGATTACCAGCAGGCCGCCGACCTGATGGCCGGGATGCGCAGCAAGTCTGATTGGGTGCACTACGGCCGATACAATCTGGGTGTCGCCCTGATCAAGGCGGGTGAAACGGACAAGGGTGTTGTGTTGCTCGATCAGGTTGGGAACACGCCGGTGAAAGGTGAAGAGCTGGATGCGCTGCGCGACAAGGCCAATGTTGCGCTCGGTTTTACTTTCCTGCAGGGCGGCCAGTATGACCTGGCGCGAAAGTACCTGGAACGCGTGCGTCTCAATGGGCTTCTGTCCAACAAGGCGCTGCTTGGCATGGGTTGGGCGCATTCCGCCAACGACCAGATGGAGCGCGCGCTGGTTCACTGGACGGAATTGCATGATCGCAGCCGGCTGGATTCGGCAGTGCAGGAATCGCTGCTGGCCGTGCCATACGCCCTGGGCAAGCTTGGCGCCTATCAGCGCTCGCTGGAAAAGTACGAAGAAGCCATCGATGTCTACGTGCGCGAGATGAAGCGCCTGGATGCATCGATCGCAGCGATTCGTGCCGGCAAGCTGATGGGACTGTTTCTGCAGGAGGATCCGATCGAGGAAATGGGCTGGTTCTGGAATCTCGAGAAGTTGCCGGATACACCGGAAAGCCATTATCTGGAGCACCTGCTGTCCGGGCACGATTTTCAGGAAGCACTCAAGAACTATCGCGATTTGCGCTTCCTGCAGGCGCGTCTCGATCAGTGGTCGTCGGATGTCGGTATTTATCAAGACATGCTGGACGCGCGTCGGGCTGCGTTCGCCAAACGCCTGCCGGCGGTGCAGCAGTCGCGGCGCGCGCAAGATCTGGCGAAACTGACGGCGGCGCGCACAGGTTATGCCGATGAACTGGCGCGTATAGAAAGCGAATCGCGTGTCGAGGCTCTGGCCACGGACAAAGAGCAGGAACTGCTCGCGCGCCTGGAACGTATTCGCCAGCTTCTGGCGCGCCAGGTGGATGCGACCAGCGAGGCGCAACAACGTTATCATTTGTTGCGAGGCCTGCTGACCTGGGATATCACCGCCGACTTCGCGTCGCGTCTGTGGCAGGCAAAAAGCTCGCTCAATGAGCTGGACCGTCTGTTGCAGGAGGCCGGGACACGGCGCGATGCGCTGGAACGCGCGCAGCAGGAGATGCCACGCGCGTTTCAGGCATTCGATGAACGCATCCGCGAGCTCTTGCCGCGCATCCGCCAGCTGCGCGGCACTTCCAATGAATTGGCGCGCGCGCAAGAGGTGCATCTGGGCGAGCTGGCAATTACTGAATTACTCAGGCAGCAGGAGCGGCTGGCCACATATCTCACCCAGGCGCGCTTTGCCGTCGCCCAGATCTATGACCAGTCTTCCTCCAGTCCGAAGCAGGAGGCACCGTGAAGCGCTTTGAGTTCCTTCTTGCGCTACTGTTGCTGCTCATGATGACGGCCTGTGCGACCACAAAAAAGGAAGAGCGCCTCACCCTGAGAAGCCTGGAAGACCGGCGTGCAGCTGTGGCACGCGAGGAACCGATTCCGGAGAACCGCCCCAAAGTGGCGCTGGCATACCGCCAGTATCTCGAAACCAAGCCGCACGATGCGCAGCGACCAGAGGCATTACGGCGGCTTGGAGACCTGGATATCGAAAATGCCGGCAGCAGCGAGAAGCTAAGCCAGAACGAATACAAACAGGCGATCGATATCTACCAGAATCTGCTGCGTGTCTATCCGTACTACGCCGGCAATGATCGGGTGATGTACCAATTGGCGCGCGCCTACGATGAGGTCGGCGACCGCAAGCAGGCGCTGGCGGCACTCGACCAGCTGGTATCGAGCTTTCCGCAAAGTGCTTACCGCCCGGAGGCGCAGTTCCGGCGCGGTGAGTTGCTGTTCAGCCTGCGTTCCTATGCCGAGGCCGAGCGCGCCTACGCGCAGGTCGTTTCCGAAGGCGAGGCGTCGCCGTTTAACGAACGCGCGCTCTACATGCACGGTTGGTCACTGTTCAAGCAGGGTCATTATGAGGCGGCGCTCAACTCATTTTTTGCCGTGCTGGATCGAAAACTCATCGGCAAGGATACCGGCGAGCCGCTGGAATCAATCGCGACGCTCACCCGCGCGGATCGCGAACTGGTGGATGACAGCTTCCGTGTGGTCAGTATCAGCTTGTCCGGTCTGCAGGGCGCGGAGTCCATTCCGTCCTATTTCCAGGAAACCGGACGGCGTGATTATGAGTTCCGTGTTTACCAGCAGCTTGGCGAGTTGTACTTCAAGCAGGAGCGCGTCAAGGACGCGGCCGATACCTACAATGCCTTTGCGCGCCGTTACCCAACGAACCCGCAGGCGCCGTTGCTCCAGGTCAGGGTCATCGACGCCTACCAGAAGGCCGGCTTTGTGGCGCTGGCGCTCGATACCAAACAGGAATTTGTGCTGCGCTATGGCGTAAAAAGCGATTATCGCAAGGTCAACAACGTCAGCGACTACGAGCGCGTCCTGCCGCATGTCCGGCAGCACATGGAAGAGCTGGCGCGCCATTACCACTCGATTGCGCAGAAGTCCAAGTCATCATCGGGCTATCAACAGGCAGCGCGCTGGTACCGGCTATTCCTCAGTTCCTTCCCGGATGATGCGCAGGCACCGCTGATGAACTTTCTGCTGGCCGAAATGCTCTTCGAGGACAAGCGTTATGGCGCGGCTGCGGACGAATACGAGCGCACCGCTTACGGCTACCCGCGCCATACGAAGAGCGCGGAGGCAGGCTACGCAGCGCTGCTGGCCTATACGCGGCAAGAGAAGGGTCTGCAAGGAACAGAGTTGTCCAATGTGCAGCAGCGCGCCATTGACAGCTCGCTGCGTTTCGCCGACGCGTATCCAGAAGATACGCGCACGCCCGGTGTGCTGACCAACACGGCGGAAAAACTCTACGCCTTGCAGGTTCCAACGCGTGCCGCCACCGTGGCGCAGCGTGTGCTGGAGCTCAAGCCGGCGGCGCCCGTGGAAATGCAGCGTACCGCCTGGACCGTGCTGGCGCATACAGAATTCGAACGCGGTGCCTACGACCGTGCCGAGGCCGCCTATCAACAGATATTGACACTGACCGATGCCAAGTCGCCAACGCGCGGCGCCATCACCGAACGTCTGGCCGCGTCGGTTTACAAACAGGGCGAGCAGGCACGCAAGGATGACCGTCAGCGCGAAGCCGTTGGCCACTTCCTGCGTGTGGGGCAGGTGGCACCCGCGGCGACAATCCGTGCCACCGCCGAGTTTGATGCGGCAGCGACCCTGATTGCGCTCAAGGACTGGAGTGCGGCGGCCGGTGTGCTGGAAACTTTCCGCCGTAACTATCCGAAACACGCCTTGCAGGCCGAGATCCCGGGGAAACTCGCGGTGTGCTATCTGGAGGGCGGGCAACCGCTGAAGGCGGCTGCGGAGTTTGAAGCCATGGCGTCCGGCGGGAAGGATGTGAAATTCAGTCGCGAAGCGTTGTGGCAGGCGGCCGAGTTGTACGAGAAGGCCGGACACGAGCAACATGCCGCCGCCGCCTATGAGCGCTACATAAAACAATATCCAAGCCCGCTGGAACCGGCCATCGAGGCGCGCTACCGCCTGGCCACCTACAGCAAAAAGAGCGGACCACCGGCCCGCTATCTGGCCTGGACGCGTGAGATCGTCGAGGCGGATCGCAAGGGCGGAAAAGAGCGCACGGATCGCACCCGCTACCTCGGTGCGACCAGCACGTTGGTATTAATCGAGCCGCTGGAAGAATCGTATCAGCAGGCGCGCCTGGTAGAGCCGCTCAAGAAAAACCTGAAAGTGAAGAAAGAACGGATGCAGACGCTGTTGGACGCCTACGGCCGGGCCGCGGATTACGGTGTGGCCGAGGTATCCACTGCGGCCGCCTATCGAACCGCAGAACTGTACACCGATTTCAGCCGCGCCCTGATCGGCTCGCAGCGCCCCAAGGGACTGTCGCCCGATGAACTGGAACAGTACAACGTGCTATTGGAAGAGCAGGCCTATCCGTTTGAGGAAAAGGCGATCGAAGTACACGAGATCAACACGCGCCGGGTGAGCAGCGACATTTATGACCAGTGGGTCAAGAGCAGCTTTGCGGCGCTGTCGAAGCTGCGCCCGGTGCGATACGCCAAATCAGAAAAAGGCGAGGAGGTGATTCGTGCGCTACGTTGACCAGTTCGCCATTGTGGCCGTGTTGCTCACCGTCATAATGACCGGTTGTGCGACGCCGGCGGGCGATCGCCGTTCTGCTACTCCGGCCGCTGCGAAGACAGCCGCAAAACCGGCTGCACCGGTGGAGGCGCCGGTCAGCCCTGCATTGCAGCACGCCTACGACCAGGCGCTCGCCCATCTCAAGGCCGGGCGCAACAAAGAAGCGGAGCAGGCATTGCTGGCCTTGATCCAGCGAGCACCGGAGCTGTCCGGGCCGCACGCCAATCTCGCGATTATCCATCAGCGCCATGGCCGGACGAAAGAGGCAATCGAGGCGCTGAACCGCGCCATCCAGCTGAACCCGCGCCGCGCCGTGTATTACAATGAGCTCGGCATCGTTTACCGGCAGGAGGGTAAGTTCGACGACGCGCGCCGCCAGTATCGCAAGGCGCTGGACGTCGACCCGGACTACGCCCTGGCGCATCTCAATATCGCCATTCTGTATGATCTCTATTTGCAAGAGCCAAAGGAAGCACTGCCACACTACCAGCGTTACCAGCAACTGCTTCCGGCGGAAGACAGCGTGGTGGCGAAGTGGATTATCGAATTGCAACGCCGCATACGGCCGGCAGAAAGCAAGCCGCCCAAGGAGAATGGATAATGCGTCTGCTCAGAATGATTCCGGTCATGGTGCTTGTCACAGGATCGGCTGCTTTGGCGGAAGATCGTGCCGCAATGGAAACGACACAGGTCATCGGTAGCCGTGAACTGCCGAAAGTTTTGTATATCGTCCCGTGGAAACCGCCCTTGGCCGGTGATCTGGTCGGGCGACCGGTCACGAGTCTGCTGGACGAGGCGCTCGCGCCGGTAGACCGGGATGTATTCCGCCGGCAAGTCAATTACCATGAGGGCGAAGTCGCGCAGGTTGAGGTATGGCGGTAAATAAATAACTGAAACTGGATTTTGGAGGTTGTAATGAATACATACACGACACTTGTGAAGTTTTTTCAGGATAGCGGCGTCTTCATCTACCCGAGTATTCTGGTCCTGGCCCTCGGCCTGTCCATTGCGATCGAGCGGTTTATCTACATCAACCGGGCGCGCAGCACCAATCGCAAAATGTGGGACAGCATTCTGCCGATGCTGCAGGCTGGAAAATTCCAGCAGGTCTTCAGCATCACCGCCAAGTCCGATACGGCCATTGGCATGATCGTCAACAACGGGCTTGGGCGCGTCAAGTCTGCGCGCAACCGTGAAGACATCGATGCGGCCATGGAAGAGGGCATGATGGAGATTGTGCCGCGCCTCGAGAAGCGCACCCACTATCTGGCTACCTTCGCCAACGTCGTGACCCTGCTGGGTCTGCTGGGCACCATCATCGGCCTCATCAAGGCGTTCACCGCGGTAGCCCAGGTGAACCCGGCAGAGAAGGCCGAACTGCTGTCTGCGAGTATCTCCATCGCCATGAACAACACGGCCTTCGGCTTGATGGTCGCGATCCCGTTCCTGCTGATCCACGCCTTTCTGCAGGCACGTACGGCGGAAATCGTCGATAGCCTGGAGGCGGCCAAGATCAGCTTTCTCAATCTGGTCGAGCGTGTCAAGGCGGAATCAGGTTCAGGAAAATGAGTGTACGCGTCCGGCGCCTGCGCAAGCAGGCGGTAGAGCTCGACATCACGGCGTTCATGAACCTGATCGTCGTGCTCGTACCGTTCTTGCTGTCGACGGCGGTATTCTCGCGACTGGCGATTCTTGAACTGAATCTGCCAGCCGGGTCGTCGAGTTTCACCAATCTCAAAGAGAGCCTGCAGCTGGAGGTTGTCATCCGGCGCGACGGATTCGACGTCGGTGACCGCGTTGGCGGGCTGATCCGGCGTGTGAGTAGCAGCGCTGACGGCTATGATTATGCGGCGCTGTCCGTACTGATCCAGCAACTTAAAGAACGCTTTCCGGACAAGCTCGAAGCAACGGTCCTGTCCGAGCCGGATACGTCCTACGATGTCCTGGTGCAAACCATGGATGCCGTGCGCAGCGCCAAGGTCGTGCAGGCTGGGTCGCTCTCGACGATCGAGATGTTCCCGAACATCTCGGTTGGGGATGCGCCGGTCGCCGGCAGCAGCAAATCGCCTGACAAGCCGAAACAGCCGGTCAAAAAGGGCAAATCCTCGTGAAACTCTCCCCGCTCGCCAAGCGCGCGCAACGTCACGAGCGCAACAAGTCGCAGCTGGACCTCAACCTGGTTTCGCTGATCGATATTTTTATCATTCTTATCTTCTTTCTTATGTTCAACGCCACCGGGGTTGAGATATTACCCAACTCCAGGGCGGTGAAGCTCCCCGAGTCGACCACGGACAAGAGCCCGAAGGAAACCGTGGTCATTCTGGTCAGCGGTGAAGAAATTCTGGTAGAAGGACGCAAGGTCGCCTCCGTGTCCGAGGTCATGAACAGCAGTGTCGAGGTGATCGACGCGCTCAAGGTCGAACTCGAATTCCATGCCAGCCGGCAGATGATTCGCAAGGAAAAGCAGGATCCTGCCGGAAAGTCTGTGACCATCATGGGTGACAAAGAAATTCCGTACCGGTTGCTGCGCAAGGTGATGGTCACCTGCGCGCGTGCGGACTACAGCAATATTTCCTTTGCGGTATTGCGCAAGAATAAGGGATAACGGCCTTGGTTTCTCATTACTACAATTCCCCCACGCTGCCCTGGACGGTTTCGGAAGAAGACGAGCAGCGCTATCGCCGCATCCTGAGACGCATTCTCCTGACTTGTCTGCTGATCAGCCTGGTGATGCCGTGGCTGCCATTGCCCAAGGTGGACCGTACCCAGGAGGAATTGCCGCCACGATTGGCAAAGTTGCTCCTGGAGCGTGTGCCAGCGCCGCCCGTGGCGCCGGTAAAAATGCCGGAGCCGGAGGCCGTGGCGAGCAAACCTGAGCCGGTCAAGAAAGAGCTGGCCAAGCCGGTTACCAAGGAAACGAAAAAGGTCGATGCGGAAAAACCGGTTGGCAAGAAAGATATCGAGAGCGCGCGCAAGAAGGCCTCGGGCGTAGGCTTGTTGGCACTCAAGGATGACTTGGCGGACTTGCGGTCCGCTCCCGCGGCAGTGCAGCTCAACAAGGATATCAAACCGGGTCCGGGTGTCGGCGCAGGCAGCGGCCCGGGTGTCGGCGCTGGCAAGAGCGCCGGTGTTCCATCGCGTGCGCTCATCACCTCGAATGCCGCTGGCGGCAGCGGCGGTATTAACACCGCCAAACTCAGCCGCGACACGGGCGGCGGCGGTCTCGCTGGCCGGGCGACCACGATGGTGGAAGGGACTGTCGGCGGTGGAGGCGGCGGCGGTGCGGGCGGCAGCCTGCAGCGTGGCGGCAGCGGCAAGGCTGGGCGCTCGCTGGAGGAGATCAAGCTGGTTTTCGATCGCTACAAGGGTGCGATTTATTCCATTTATAACCGCGCGTTGCGCGAAGATCCGTCGTTGCAGGGCAAGGTGGTGCTCAAGCTGACGATTGCGGCCTCCGGCCAGGTGCTTGAGTGCAAGATTGTTTCCAGCGAACTGCGTTCCCCGGAACTGGAGCGCAAGCTGGCGGCACGCATCAAGCAATTCGATTTTGGCGCCCGTGATGTCGACACGCTGGTCGTGACCTACCCAATCGATTTCCTGCCTTCCTAGAAATCATTGATGCGCGCCGCTGCGCATGTCGAAGAGTTCGCCTGGTTCGTACCCCGTATTGGGGCGGGGCGAATGCGACGGGTGCAGTCTGGCGCTTCCTGTTTTATGGCAGTAACGGCTTGACCCTGTCACTTCGGAACTGTAAAGTACCGCGCCTTATGAAGCATGGGGCCATAGCTCAGCTGGGAGAGCGCCTGCATGGCATGCAGGAGGTCGCCGGTTCGATCCCGGCTGGCTCCACCAATTTTGTGATGTACCTGTACGTCCGTCCCCATCGTCTAGAGGCCTAGGACACTTCCCTTTCACGGAGGCGACCGGGGTTCGAATCCCCGTGGGGACGCCATTAATTAATAGGAAAGCCCCGGCATATCCACCGGGGCTTTTTTATTGCCAGAGGTTTACCGGGCGCAGTCTGCGCAGGAGCTCCTGCTCGCCACGAGCGCGGCCGCAGGGCCTGTTTGGCGGCCACGATTCCAGTCTGGGTGGTTCTGCCCATGGCCGGCAAAACTCGCTAGAATACGTGTCTGGGGCGGCTTGGCTGTCCAATTTTCAGGGCCCCACAAAGGGAACGCCGCATGCAGACCTGGCTTGTTACCGGCGGTGCCGGGTTCATCGGTGCGAACTTCGTGCTGGCTGCCCGTCGGCTGGGTTTGGCGCGCGTTATCAACCTAGATCTCCTGACCTACGCCGGACATCCCGAGAACCTCGATAGCTTGAAGGCCGACCGTGAGCACGTATTTGTGCACGGCGACATCGGCGACGAGGCCCTGGTTGCCAGGCTGTTTGCCGAGCACAAGCCGGTTGCGGTGGTGAACTTCGCCGCCGAGTCGCATGTCGATCGCTCTATACTCGGGCCGCAGGCCTTCATCCAGACCAATATCGTCGGCACGCACACGCTGCTGTCCGCTGCGCGCAGTTACTGGCAGGGTCTGGAGGCGGGGGCGAAGAGCGCGTTCCGCTTCCTGCATGTCTCGACCGACGAGGTGTACGGCAGCCTCGGGCCGAAGGACCCAGCCTTTACCGAAGAACACCAGTACCAGCCGAACTCGCCCTATGCCGCGAGCAAGGCGGCGGCCGATCACCTGATGCGCGCCTATCGCCACACCTACGGCCTGCCGGTGCTCACCACCAACTGCTCGAACAACTATGGGCCGTACCAGCACCCGGAAAAACTCATTCCGCTCGTTATCCAGAACGCACGCGCCGGCAAGCCGCTGCCGATCTACGGCGACGGCCAGCAGGTGCGCGACTGGCTTTATGTCGAGGATCACTGCACGGCCATCCGAGCGGTGCTGGAGAAGGGCCGGCCGGGTGAGACTTATAATATTGGGGGTAACGCCGAGAAGCCGAATCTGGAGATCGTGCAGACCATCTGCCGGCTGCTCGATGCCCGTTTCCCGGACAAGGCGCCGCACGCAAAGCTGGTTAAACATGTCACCGATCGCCCTGGTCACGACTGGCGTTATGCGATCAATGCCTCAAAAATAAAACGAGAACTCGGCTGGCAGCCGGCCATGAGTTTTGAACAGGGTATGTCCAGCACGGTGCAGTGGTATCTGAACAATGACGTTTGGTCGCAAGCCGTGAGCAATGTGCAGCATCAGGAATGGCTGAAGAAAAACTACCAGCAACAGGGACGCAGCGTATGAAAGGCATTATTCTCGCCGGCGGCGCCGGCACCAGGCTGGCGCCGCTCACCAATGTCATGAGCAAGCAGCTCCTGCCGGTGTACGACAAACCGATGATCTATCATCCCTTGTCTACGCTTATGCTGGCCGGCATTCGGGAAATTCTGATCATCTCCACGCCGCAAGACCTGCCGCGTTTCCGCGAACTGTTTCGCGATGGCGCGCATCTCGGCCTGTCATTCGAGTACATCGAGCAACCGCGCCCGGAAGGCATCGCCCAGGCATTTATTCTCGGTCGCAAATTCCTGAACAATGGTCCGGCGGCACTGGTGCTGGGCGACAACATTTTCTACGGCCACGGCATGCCCGAGCAGATGCAGGCCGCCACGCGCCTGGAGCATGGCGCCACGGTGTTTGCCTATCACGTCAGGGACCCGCAGCGCTATGGCGTGGTGCACTTCGACGCCGAGGGACGCGCCATCGATATCGAAGAGAAGCCGAAGCAGCCGAAATCGAATTACGCCGTCACCGGACTGTATTTCTACGACAAGCGCATCTGCGACATCGCCGCCGCCATCAAGCCCTCGGCGCGTGGCGAACTGGAAATAACCGATGTCAACCGCGCCTATCTCGCCGACGGCTCGTTGCGCGTGGAGAAACTCGGGCGCGGTTCCGCCTGGCTCGACACCGGTACGCACGAGTCGCTGCATCAGGCGGCCAATTACATCCAGACTATCGAAGCGCGCCAGGGGCTCAAGGTCGCGTGCATCGAGGAGGCCGCTTACCAGATGGGCTTCATCGAACAGAGCCAGCTGGAGAAGCTGGCCAATGACATGAAGAATGAATACGGTGCTTATCTGCGCGAGGTCGCCGCGCACGGGCGCGCGGCACGCTGACTATGGAAATCATCGATCTGCCATTGACCGGTCTGAAGCTCATTCGTCCGCGCGTCTTCCCGGATGAGCGCGGCTATTTTCTCGAAACCTGGCAACAGAAGAAGCTCGACAATCTCGGCTTCAGCGAGCGTTTTGTGCAGGACAATCTGTCGTTCTCGCGCAAGGGCGTACTACGTGGCCTGCATTATCAGTATCCAAGCTGGCAGGGCAAACTGGTGCTGGCCATCGAGGGGGAGATTTATGACGTGGTCGTGGATATTCGCCGCGACTCACCGACCTTCGGAAAGTGGTACAGCATTACACTCAATGCCCGGACGCATGAGCAACTTTATGTGCCACCCGGTTTCGCACATGGCTTCTGCGTGCTGAGCGACACGGCGCGCGTGCTGTACAAATGCACCGATTATTACGCCCCGGGCGAGGAATACGCCTTGTTGTGGAACGATCCGGAGCTTGGCATCGACTGGCCGGTGCAAAACCCCATTCTGGCCGACAAGGATGCGCAGGGCCAGCGATTCAAGGATGCCGTGATTCCAGGATGAACAGAAGGACGGCAGGCCTGTCAGATTGTTACCGAAATATTTTGCTCTTTGGTGCCAATGGTCAGTTGGGCACGCAACTCAGTACATTGCTCGCCTCCAAAGGCAAGGTGCGCGCTGTCGGTCATGCTGATCTCGACCTGCGCGACCTGGCAGCACTGCGCGCACTTATTTACGAGGCAAATCCCAGCCTGATCATCAATGCCGCCGCCTACACGGCGGTGGATGCTGCTGAATCGGATGCCGCGACGGCACAGCTGGTCAATGCTGAAGCACCGCGCGTCATGGCGGAACTGGCGCGAGAGCGAGATGCATTGCTCGTGCATTACTCGACTGACTATGTTTTCGACGGTACGGCGCGCGCGTCGTATACGGAAGACTCGCCCGTGAATCCACTGGGCGTGTACGGCGCCACCAAGCTTGCCGGCGAACAGGCCGTGGCCGCTTCGGGTGCGGCGCATCTCATCCTGCGCACCGCCTGGCTGTATTCCAATCGCGGCAAGAATTTCCTCAATACCATGTTGCGGCTGGCCGCCGAACGCGACGAACTGCGTGTGGTGAGCGACCAGACCGGTTGCCCGACCTATGCCAATCTGGTTGCAGATACCAGTATTCAGATGCTGGACGGCATGTTTGTCGACGCCAGCCTGCGCACTGAACGCTGCGGGCTTTATCACGTTGCCTGTCAGGGTGAAACCACGTGGTGGGGATTCGCGCAGCGCATCATCGAGTTGGCCGGGCTAGGTGAGCGCGTGCGCGTTTTACCCATCAGCACCGCCGACTATCCGACCCCGGCACAACGCCCGGCCTATTCGGTATTGTCGACCGCCAAGCTTGAACGTGTTTTTGGTGTCCGTTTACCGGATTGGGAGGATGGATTGAAACGCTGCCTGACGGAGCGCGACGCACAATGATGATGACCGGCATCGCTTGTTCCGCCCATGAATAGCAACGAGGCCCTGGCCCCCGACGGGCCGCTGGCACAGGCGATTGCGGACTTTTCTGCGCGTAGCGCCCAACAGGACATGGCGGCGTGCATTGAGCAGGTGCTCGCCGATCAGACGATCTTGGTGGCCGAGTCCGGCACCGGTACCGGCAAGACCTTTGCCTATCTGGTTCCGGCGCTGCTGTCCGGCCGTAAGGTGTTAATCTCCACTGGCACCCGTAACCTGCAAGACCAGTTGTTCCACCGCGACCTGCCGATGGTGCGCGCTGCCCTTGCGCTTCCGGTCAGCATGGCGTTGCTCAAGGGGCGCGCCAATTATCTGTGTCTGCACCGGCTGGAGCGTGCCGAGCTGGAAGCGCGTTTCAGCAACCGCCGCGAATCCGGCGAGTTTGTCCAAATACGTGAGTGGGGAACGCGCACACGCAGTGGTGACATCAGCGAGCTGGTCGAGGTGCCGGAAGATTCCGATATCTGGCCACGCGTGACTTCGACGCCGGACAATTGTCTGGGCAGTGGCTGCGAGCGCTATAACGACTGTTTCGTGAACAAGGCACGGCGTGATGCACTGGGTGCGGACGTGCTGGTCGTCAATCACCACCTGTTTTTTGCCGATCTCGCGTTGCGTGAAGAGGGCTTCGGTCAGCTCTTGCCGGGGGCCGAGGCCGTGATCTTCGATGAGGCGCATCAACTGCCCGAGATTGCCTCAAACTTCTTTGGACAAAGTCTCAGCAGCAACCAGCTCGTTAGCCTGTGTCGTGACAGCGTGACCGAGGAGCTGAAGGAGAACAGCGCCGTGCCCGGTTTGCAGACCGCGGCCGGGAAACTGGAGAAGTCCGTGGCCGATCTGCGCCTGGCTTTCGGTGTTGAACCGCAGCGCGCCGCCTGGGGAGTGATGGCCGCGCGCAAAGGTTTTCAGGCTGCACTCAGCGATACCCGCGAACGTCTCACCGAACTTACCAATCTGCTTGATCAGGCGGCGGCGCGTGGTACCGGGTTGGCGGCCTGTTTCCGGCGCGCGTCTTCCTATCTGGACCGTCTGCTGTTGTTCAGTGACAGTCCGCCGCCCGATACCATTCCCTGGTTTGAAACCGGCGCGCGCAGCTTCCTGCTGCGACTCACCCCCATGGACGTGGCCAGCGCCTTCCGTGCCTGCATGGCCGATCACCCGCGTGCCTGGGTGTTTACCTCGGCGACGTTGGCGGTGGATGGCAATTTTGATCACTTTCAGAATCAGCTCGGACTGGAAGCAGCGGAAACCAGAGTCTGGGGAAGTCCGTTTGACTACGCACGTCAGACGCTGCTGTACCTGCCTCAGAATCTGCCGGAGCCGTCCGCCCCGGATTACACCGAACGCCTGCTGGAAGCCGCGTTGCCGGTGCTGGAAGCAAGCCGTGGGCGCGCATTTCTGTTGTTCACCAGTCACCGTGCACTGAAATTAGCCGCCGACTGGCTGCCCGGGCGATTCGTCTACCCGCTGTTGGTGCAGGGCACGGCACCGCGGGCAGAATTACTGGATCGCTTCCGTCTGCTTGGTAATGCGGTACTGCTCGGTACCGGCAGCTTTTGGGAAGGCGTGGACGTGCGTGGCGAGGCCCTGTCCTGCGTGATCATCGACAAACTGCCATTTGCCTCGCCGGATGATCCCGTATTGCAGGCACGCGCCACGGCCATGCAAGAGGCCGGACGCAACCCGTTCATGGACTATCAGTTGCCGACGGCCGTGATCGCGCTCAAACAGGGCGTGGGTCGATTGATTCGCGACGAGCAGGATCGTGGTGTGTTGATGCTGTGTGATCCGCGCCTGCGCAGCAAGGGATACGGGAAGATTTTCCTGGCCAGCCTGCCGCCCATGCCGCGTACCAGCGCGCTGGTCGATGTGCAGCAGTTTTTTATAGTACATAACACGCCATTGTTGTCCTCCGCCAACACCTGATTAAACTGGTTTTCCAGCGTACATACAAATCAGTGTGTTGTGCGTCGTGGTCTTATCCTTGCCAGGAATGCCGGCCGGGCGCAATATTCGTATGCACTGGGCGTGCCGATTCTGTTGTGGTATTCCCGGCTTTTCCGGTGTGCGCCTTTGCAGCCCTATTCACTATGACTGGCAGTGCGGCGTATTATATTGCTGGAGTTACTCAATAATATTATAAGAACCAAAGTTGTTTCCATCCAACCACTCGAGGAGAAGAAAGCATGCGTACTCTCAATTCAATGCTCATGGCGGCCGGTATCATGGGCGTTGTTGCCGCTGGTCTGAGCCTGCCCGCCGATGCCGCTGGCACCACCAAGGTATCCGGCACCCGTTTCGAGATGACCATTCCGGACTGTTGGGCGCCCGGTTATAAGGACCTCGATAACTTGTTCATGATATTCTTCAAGGATCCGAGCAGCGGCGCCGTGCTGGAAGGTGTGTATTTACGCGGTACGCAGGAGGCGAAATTTTCCCTCAATGATTTCAAAAAGGCGCGCGTAGACCAGCAGAACAAGGCCTATGAAGGGAAGGACCACAAGGTAGCCAAAGAGGGCGAGGTCACCATCGGTGACGCCAAAGGGAATTACATCCTCACCACCTGGAAAGAGAAAGACAAGGCCATGGAAAAACATACCGCCCAGTACCTCAAGGATGGCAATCGTTACATGGTCGTGCTGTGGGGCGAGAAGGGCAAGGTCGACAAGAAAGTGTTTGACGAGGCCATCAAGACCTTCGCTCTGGCCAAGCCGTAATACCGATATTCAACGAGTCTGAGGGGCGCTACGGCGCCTCTTTTTTTATTGTTGTTGGTATTTCAGGCGCGTCCAGTGGTGCGAGTTGTGTTAGCATTTTCCGCGCATGAATCTTGCAAGAACATCCATGACTATTCGTAGACAGCATTCCGTACCGCGTGCGGCACTTTGGCTCATTTCCGGGGCAATCCTGTTTCTGGCCATGATTCAGTCCTTGACGGTGACCGTTGCCTGGTGGCGCCATGAGCTGCCGGCAATGCGTGTTGCGGACTGGTTCTGGATTCTGCTGCTTCCGCTCTTGCTAGGGATTTATCAGCGTTTTTTCTCGATTTTCCGTACGGATTGCCGTGCCTGCCTGCCGGAAGCGCGTACTGGGCAGAGCGGACCGCGCGGGCCATGAAACTCCTCGCCCTCGATACCTCAACGGAAGCTTGTACGGTAGCCCTTTCGCTGGATGGGGAAGTGCTGGAACGTTCCGAGCCCGGTGGGCAGCACGCGGAATGCATTCTGCCGATGGTGGATGCACTGCTCGCAGATGCCGGTCTGGCGCTTACTCAGCTTGATGCATTGGCCTTCGGCCGTGGCCCGGGCTCGTTTACGGGCCTGCGCATTGGCGCCGGTGTCACGCAGGGCCTGGCATTCGGTGCGGATCTTCCGGTGGTGCCGGTGTCATCACTCGCCGCGCTCGCGCAGGGTCAGCATGCAGCGCGTGTGTTGGCCGCATTCGATGCGCGCATGCAGCAGGTTTATTGGGGTGCTTATATTCGCAATGCGCAAGGAATTATGGAAGTGCAGAATGCCGAAGGGGTATGTGCCCCACAGGCTATACCTGCCCCCGCAGGTGAGGATTGGTATGGAGCGGGTCCGGGCTGGGATGCCTACCACCAGATTTTGCAGCAACAACTTGGCCCGCGTCTTGCGGGGTGGCAGCCGAAGTGCCTGCCGCAGGCACGACACGTCGCCGAGTTGGGCATTGCCGGCTATCGGACGGGGGCGGCCATCGCCGCTGATCTGGCGCTGCCAATCTATGTACGCGACGATGTCGCGGTTAAGCAAAAAGCGCGCCCGTAACAATATGTTCTGACAATGAAAAATTCTGCCACTGCTCTTCTGGCAATAATGACGCCGTCGTAAATCAGGCCATTGAGTAATGCCCCAGCCAGAACAATAGCCGCTCGATAGCGCGCCGGACGGCATGGGGCTTGCAAGGTTATTTGCTCGTCTATACTGAACAAAACCCGCAGTTATGCAGACCTGAAGGACTGGCCACGAGCACATCCGTGTTTGGCCACGCAGGTCTGCTTTGAACTTGGGAGCGGGGGAAAATAAGTCAGGCACGACAATCGCCGTGAACGGTATGCAGGTGACTGGGTGTCGCAGATGACACCGGGTGCGCGCTAGCGTTGTTTCTCAGAACCAATGACGAGGATACGCCCATTCTATGAATAATGAGCAAGCAATCAGCAATCTGCACAATCTCCTCAAAGTCATGCTGAACAGGAAGGCCTCGGATCTTTTTATTTCGGATGATTTTCCGCCATCCATGAAAATCGACGGCAAGATGACGCCAGTCGCGGGTCAGAAGTTGACGCCGATGCACACCAAGGCGCTCGCCTATGCTGCGATGAACGAAAAGCAGCGCGCCGAATTCGAGGTGGAGAAGGAGTGCAACTTCGCTATCAGCCCGGCCGGCATCGGTCGCTTTCGCGTCAATGTCTTCCTGCAGCAGGGGCATGTCGGCATGGTGATGCGCACCATCACCACGAAAATACCGAATTTCGATGAAATGAAGCTACCACCGGTCCTGAAGGAAGTTTCGCTCACCAAGCGCGGACTCGTGATTCTGGTGGGTGGCACTGGTTCGGGCAAGTCCACGTCGCTGGCCGCCATGATCGATTACCGCAATGAGAACAGCCACGGACATATCATCACCATCGAGGACCCGGTGGAGTATGTGCACAAAAACAAAAACTGCCTGGTTACCCACCGCGAGGTCGGTACCGACACCGTGACCTGGCATGCGGCGCTCAAGAATACTTTGCGCCAGGCGCCGGATGTGATCCTGATCGGTGAGATCCGCGACCGTGAAACCATGGAGCATGCCATTGCGTTCGCCGAGACCGGCCATCTGTGCATGGCCACACTGCATGCCAACAGCGCCAACCAGGCGCTGGACCGTATTATCAATTTCTTCCCGGAGGAGCGGCGCGCACAGCTGTTGATGGACCTGTCGCTCAATCTGAAGTCGGTGATCTCGCAGCGGCTGATTCCGCGTTCCGACGGCCAGGGCCGGCGGGCGGCGATTGAGATACTGCTGAACTCACCATTCATTGCTGACCTGATCTTCAAGGGTGAGGTGCATGCGATCAAGGAACTGATGGCAAAATCCAAGGAGATGGGCATGCAGACCTTCGACCAGGCCTTGTACGACCTGTATGAGTCGGGCGATGTGAGTTACGAGGATGCATTGCGAAATGCCGATTCGATGAGCGAGTTGAAACTTGCCATTAAACTGAACAGCAAGCGCGCCCGCGCCGCCGATGCGGATGGCAAGCCCAAGGTCGAGTTCAGCCTGCACGAGGAGAAAAAGGAAGAAGAGGCGCCGCCGGAAATGACCGCCCGCCCGGCGCCGGCCGCGCGGGCGGCGGCTGGCAGGCCCGCTGTCTAGATCGGCAAAGCAGCCGGACTATCTGTCGACTGTACGCGTGCGGATGGCTTCGAGTATGCCGCGCATCAGGTCGAGCGGCGCAGGTGGGCAGCCCCGGACCACGGCGTCCACCGGAATAACGTTCGACACCGCGCCGCACGAGGCATAACTCACGCCGAACTCGCCCCCATTCGTGCCGCATTCGCCCATCGCGATCACCAGTTTCGGATCTGGGGTGGCTTCCCAGGTACGGCGCAGCGCCGCTTCCATGTTGCGCGACACCGGTCCGGTCACGAGCAGCATGTCGGCATGTCGCGGGCTGGCTACGAAGTGCACACCGAAACGCTCGATGCCGTAGTAAGGGTTATTGAGTGCGTGGATCTCCAGCTCACAACCGTTGCACGAACCGGCGTCCACCGCGCGGATTGAGAGGCTGCCGGCGAACATTTCGCCGACCGCGGTCTTGAGGCGCTCGCCGACCTGTTGCAGGGCCGGTTCATCGTTGCGCGGCAGATCCTCGGTGAGGATGCCGGTACGTTGGATTTTTGCGAGCAAGCGCAGCATGGCCTAGAGGTCCTGCCCCGAGTAGGAGCCGTTGACGGATTTGTTGCACACCGGGAAATCCGGAACGATGTTACCGTGGATCAGGTGTTCCAGCGCGGGCCAGTTGAGCCAGCTTGGATCGCGCGGATAGTAACGCGCAATAGCGCCGTCCTCAGCGAAACGTATGTAGGCGAGTATTTCACCGCGCCAGCCTTCCACCAGCCCCAGACCCTCGCTGCCGGCAGCAGGCACGCGCCAATCGGCGCGAATCTTCCCGTCCGGCAAATCGGCCAGCAGGGTTTCGATCATTTGCAGTGATTCGCGGATTTCCTCCACGCGTACCCGCACGCGCGCTGCCACATCGCCATAGTGGTAACACGGCACGTGCACGGTCAGACGGTCGTAGGGCGCATACGCTGCATCGCGCCGCAGGTCGAAATCCACACCGCTGGCGCGTCCCACGTAGCCTTGGCAACCGAGGGTCGCGGCCAATTCCGGACTCAGGTAGCCGGTTGTCACCAGGCGATCTTCAAGCGACGGGAGTTCATTCTGGATGGCGAAAAGCTTGTCGAGCTCCTGGCGAACCACGTTGTTCTGGGCGTGCATGGATTCGATCACCATAGCGCCGAGGTCCTGCGCCACGCCGCCTGGCACGACACAATCCATCATGAAGCGGTGACCGAAGGCGTCGCGTGACAGCCGCTGCCATTCTTCGCGCAACCGGCCAAACTGATAGAACGAGAAACTGAACGACACGTCGTTGCAGATCGCGCCGATATCGCCCAGGTGATTGGCAATGCGTTCGCGCTCGGACATGATGGCGCGCAGGGACAGGGCGCGTTCCGGCACTTCCACGCCAGCCGCCTTCTCCATGGCCATGCAGGCTGCCCAGCTGTGGGCCACGGTGGTATCGCCGGACACGCGGGCGGCGAGTCGCGCCAATGCTTCCGGTTTGCGTCCCTCCGCGATTTTCTCGGTGCCCTTGTGCACGTAACCGAGGCGCTCTTCGAGATTGAGCACCATCTCACCCATTGCCTGGAAACGGAAATGCCCGGGCTCGATGATGCCGGCATGCACCGGTCCGACCGGGATTTCATACACCCCGGCGCCGTGCGCGAACAGAAATTTGTAGGTATCACCCGGCGGTGTCTGTGCCGCGGGCGTTCCGGCTACGGGGAAATCCTTGCGCAACGGGTATTGGTTGTTTTTCCAGGCACGATGGCGTGTCCAGCGGCGCGTGTCCGGGTGGTCGCTGTAGGCGACGCCATACATGTCCTGGATATGACGCTCCGGACGGTTCGCGGCCGGGAAGTGCGGCGTGTGCGAGGGCAACACGGGGGCGTTCTTGGGAACGGCAGTGCGCGCCACCAGATAGCCGCCGTCCTTCTCAAAGGCAGCGTGCACCACGATGTCGCTGCCCTGGTCATCGCCCCAGCAAGCCAGCCAGCGACAACCCTGTTGTTTGGCCTGCTGCGCGAATTGTCCCCAATTCTCGACTGGCAGACGAATGGACCGCGCCGGTGTCAGGCCAGTGACCTGCTCGTCACTCAGAACAATGCCTTCTTGCGCGAGTTGCGCGAAGAATGGGGTGAGCCAGGCCAGGCGCGTCATAGCGGCGAGCTCCCGGCGATGAGTACGGTGGCCTGTTCAAACCACTTCGACAGGAACGACGGAATGGCCAGTCCGAGCCATAACACAATCATCAGATGCAGCATGACCGGCAGCATGTTGGCCTCGACCGGTTTCTGGCCTTCGGGCGGGTCGCCGTACACCATCGGGTGAATATGCCGGAACAGGCCGGCGAAGGCGACACCCAGGCCCACGAGCAGCGGCAGGGTGAGCCACGGCCAGGCCCTCATGGTAGCGGTGAGCACCAGGAACTCGCTCATGAACACGCCGAACGGCGGGAAGCCGGCAATGGCGACCGTGCCGATTACCAGCCCCCAACCGATCATGGGCTGGGTGCGGATCAGTCCGCGGATGTGTTCGATGCGCTGGGTGCCGGCGAGTTGCGCGGCATGGCCGACGGTGACAAAAATGGCGCTCTTGGTGAGCGAGTGCACGGTCATGTGCAGCAGGGCGCCGAAGGTGGCGAGCGGGCCGCCGAGCCCGAAGGCAAAGGTCATGAACCCCATGTGTTCGATGGAGGAATAGCTGAACATGCGCTTCACGTCGTGCTGGCGATGCAGGAACAGGCCAGCGACCAGGAATGAGAGCAGTCCGAAGCCCATCATGAGGTTGCCGGCGAGTGCACTGTGCAGCGATCCGTCGACCAGCATTTTGACGCGCACCAGCGCGTACAACGCCACATTCAGCAACAGACCGGACAGCACCGCCGACATCGGCGTCGGACCCTCGGAGTGCGCATCCGGAAGCCAGGCGTGCAGCGGCACGAGGCCGACCTTGGTGCCGTAGCCGACCAGCAGGAAGACGAATGCCAGCGTCAGCACGGTGGGATCGAGGCCGGCGGCATTGGCATGCAGCACGTTCCACAGCAGGGTGTCATCACGTTCCGCGCCAAGTTTCTGTTCGGCCGCGAAATACAGCAGCACCGTTCCAAACAACGCCAGGGCGATGCCGACGCCGCACAGGATAAAATATTTCCACGCCGCCTCAATGGACTCCGGCGTGCGGTAGAGTGACACCAGCATGACCGTTGCCAGGGTCGCGGCTTCCATGGCCACCCACAACAAGCCGAGACTGTTGGTGGAAAGTGCGAGCAGCATGGCAAACATGAATGCCTGGTACATGGAGTGATACAGGCGCATGCGCCCCTGGCCGAGACGGCCGCGCTCCACTTCGTGTTGCATGTAGGGGCGCGAGAAGATGGCCGTCGTCAGGCCGACGAAGGCGGTCAGCACCACCAGATACACATTGAAGGCGTCGATGTAGAAGAGTTTGTTGGCGCTGAGCAGTGGACCGCTTTCATATACCCCGAAGGCCATGGGCAACGAGCAGGCCAGCGTACTGGCGCACACGCCCACGTTCAGCCAGCCGCCGAAGGGCCGGTGACCGATAAAGGCCAGCAGGATGCTGCCAGCCAGCGGCACCAGCAGGATGATTTCCAGCAGGTTCATTCGTTCTTCTCCGACAGGCGATTCATGCGATCGACATCGAGCGAGTCGATGGACGCGCGGATCTGGAAGAAGAACACGCCAAACAGCACCATGGCGACCAGCACGTCGAACGCAATACCGAGTTCGACAATCATCGGCATGCCGTAGGTGGACACCACGGCGGCGAAGAACAACCCGTTCTCGATCGACATGAAGCCGACCACCTGTGCGACCGCCTTGCTGCGCGACACCATCAACAACATGCCGAGCAGGATAACGGCCATGCTCACCGCGATCGTATTGCGTGTGACCAGTGTGGACAGGTGAACAATTGGTGTGGCGACGTAATAGCTGAAGATCACCAGCATCGCCCCGGCCACCAGCATCATGGATGGATGCATGATCGGTTCGACTTCATGCAGGATATTGAGCCGGGCGCTCAGGCGGTGCAGCATCCACGGAATGAGCAGTGCCTTGAGGCCCAGGGTGAGCAGTGCCGAGACGTAGAGATGCGGGTGGTTCGACACCAGTGCCACCAGTGCGGTGACGATGGCCAGCAGGGCACCTTGCCAGGCGAAGGCGAAGATCAGCGGGCGGATACGCGCCGTGGCGAGCATCATGAATGACGTGAACAATACCAGCGCTGCCGCGACCAGCAGCGCTTGGTGGTAGAGCGAAAGACTGGCAAGGTTCATTTCAGGAAGCCCTACTGCGTTCGTCCTGCCATTTTATTTGGAAGCCCGGCAGCATTCGTCTTGGCATAAATTAAGTTCCAGTCTCCAGGATCACATGCGTGAGCATGCCGAGCAGCGCGAGCAGGAACGCAAAGCCGAGGAATTGCGGCACACGAAACAGCCGCATTTTGGCCATGACGGTTTCCCAGACCACGAGGAATATCCCGATCAAGGCAAGCTTGGCGGTAATGGCCACCGCACCCCATGCCAGTGCGGTGGCGGTGAAGGTCTCGGCGATGCCCCATGGCCAGAAGATATTGGCGATCAGCACGGCATAGATCATGAGCTTGATCTGGCTGGCCCATTCGATGAGCGCCAGGTGGCGGGCGCTGTATTCGAGAATCATAGCCTCGTGCACCATGGTCAGCTCCAGATGGGTGGCCGGATTGTCCACCGGAATGCGGCCGCTTTCGGCGACGGCCACCATGGCCAGAGCCAGCAGGGCAAACAGCAGCGACGGCCGCAGTACCAGGCCGGCGTGCAGATTGTGTTCGATGACGACAGAGAGGTTGGTGGTGGACGCAATCATGGCCAAGGTAAAGACCGCCATGAGCATGGCCGGCTCAGCGAGCGAGGCGATGGTCATTTCGCGCGACGAACCCATGCCGCCGAAGGCAGTGCCAATGTCCATACCGGCGAGGGCCAGAAAGAATCGTGCCAGCGCAAAAAATCCCACCAGCACGATGACGTCGGCGATGGCTGCGGTTGGCAGGTGCGCCGCGACCAGCGGCACCACCGAGGCGGCCAGGATGAACGCGCCGAACACGACATAGGGTGCGGCACGAAACAGCCATGAGGCGTTCTCGGCCAGCACCACGTCCTTGCGGAAAAGTTTCGACAGATCACGGTACGGCTGAAAGAGCGACGGTGCGGCGCGGTTCTGCATGTGGCACTTGATGCGTTTCACCCAGCCGGCGAGCAGTGGCGCAGCGGCGATGAACAGCAGCGTCTGGATCAGCGCCAGTGCCCAGGCCAGGACGGGATCCGGTGCCGGGTTCATGTGACGATCCAGAGCAGCAGAAGTAGCGTGCCAAACGTATACATCAGGTAGGTGCGGATGTGGCCGGAATGCAGGCGGCCGATGTGGCGCGCGCCAGTGAGCACCAGACTTCCAATTGGCTCATAGAGCTTAATCCATGACCAGTCGCTGATGTGCAGTTGGTGACGGACACCACTGACCAGCGTGGCCGGCGCGCTGGCATGCGCCACTTCCACCTGTTCCTGTACTTTCCACACTCCGCCAAACACGCGCCGGATCGGCTGTGCAAAGGCGGCGGCGGTGTATTGCATGCGCGAATTCAGCGGGCCAAAACCACAGTCCCACGGGGCACTGTAGCGGATCGGGTTGGCGTTGCGCCGCAGCAGCAGGCGCCCAATGAAGAAGGTCATGACGATCGCAGCGAGCACCAGCGGTGCCGAGTATGAGGCAATGTCCGCTGACACGGGCGTGAGCCACAGCCAGCCATGCGCCGTCAGGCTCGGCGGGGCTTGCCCGATCAGCAGTTGCGGCACGGCGTCGATGACGTCAATCACGGTAGTCGGCAGGATGCCGAGCACCAGACAGAGCAGCGCAAGCATGCCCATGCCGATCAACATGCCGGCCGGCACTTCACGCGCATGCGCCGCGCGCCGGTCGCGCGCCTTGCCGAGAAAGGCCACGCCGTACACCTTGACGAAGGCGGCGGCGGCGAGCGCGCCGGTCAACGCGAGCAGTGCGGCGGCGATCGGCAGAATGGCGCGCAGCACGCCACTCTCGAGCTTGGGTGTTTGCAGCGCCGCCTGAAAGGTGAGCCATTCGGATACGAAACCATTGAACGGCGGCAGGGCCGAGATACTGATGCAGCCGACCAGGAACAGCGCGGCCGTGACCGGCATGCGGTGAATCAGGCCACCCAGGTGTTCCAGATCGCGCTCGTGGGTGCGATACAACACCGCGCCGGCACCGAGAAACAAGAGGCCCTTGAACACCGCGTGATTGAGCACGTGGTAGAGCGCGGCAATCAGGCCGATGACGCCGAGCACCGGATGGTGGGTGCCGAGAAAAATCATGGACAGCCCGAGGCCCATGAAAATGATGCCGATGTTTTCCACCGAGGAGTAGGCCAGCAGACGCTTGAGGTCGCTCTGCATGAGTGTGTACAGCACACCGAGCAGCGCGGATGCGGTACCGACGATCAGCACGGCCAGTCCCCACTGCCACTGGATGTCGCCGACCAGATCGTAGGTGACACGGATGAAGCCGTAGACCGCCACCTTGAGCATCACACCGCTCATGAGCGCCGAGATGTGCGAGGGCGCGACCGGGTGTGCCTCTGGCAACCAGGCATGAACGGGCACCAGGCCAGCCTTCATGCCGAAGCCGAAGAATGCGAGCGCAAAGGCGATCGATGCCCACAGCGGTGTGAGCGTGGCCGCGCGCATGGCGTCGAAAGTGAAATTACCGCCAAAACTGGCGAGTACGCCGAAGCCCAGCAGGATCGCCAGCGCACCGACATGCGCCATGAGCAGGTACAGAAAACCGGCGCGCCGGTTGGGTGCGTTCTGGTGCTGGTAAGTGACCAGGAAATAGCTCGACACCGACATGAGTTCCCACGCCACCATGAACGCAAAGGCGTCGTCGGCGAGCAGTACCAACAGCATGCCGGTCGCGAACAGGCCGGTGAACAGGCCCAGCACCGACAGCGGTTGCTTGCTGCTCTCGAACTCGCGCACGTAGGCCGGTCCGTAGAAGCTGACCGCGACCAGTAGTATTCCAACGACGGCAAAGAAGAAACCGGACAGCGCGTCCAGGCGCAGATGCCAATGCATCCACGGCAGACCGAGTGCCAGCTGCTGGGTGAGCTTCAGGTTGTCGAGCAGCGCCCAGCCGCCGGCGGCCACGGCGGCCACGCCGCTCGCGCCAAGCAACAGGAACGGCAGGGTGCGGGTAACGTCATTTCGGCGGAAATTGCTGCCGAGCGCGATCACCGCGGATGCGAGTGCGGCAATCACCGCCAGATAGGCAATGCTAAGCGCCAACTGGGTTCAACCCTTATATAAATATAAAACGATGGATCGGCAGCTAGTCGCGGGTCTTTTTTTAGCCGGCCTGCGAAAGGCATGGGATTCCACGCAACGTGGAGCGGAAATGCTAGGTTTTCTGCGGTTTTTTGTCAATTCTTGCAAACGGTTCAGTCTTCGATTTCCGGCGCGGGTGGCATGTGTCGAACGCGCGCAAGCTGTACCGAGGTGCCCCGGGTGCGCAGCACGTCCACCTGGTAACCGTCCAGCATCAGGCTGGTGCCGGACTCTGGCAGATTTTCGAGATACTCGGTGATCAGGCCATTCAGGGTCTTGGGGCCGGTGACCGGCAGGTCCCAGTCGAGGCGCCGGTTCAAGTCGCGCAGGGTCACGCTGCCGTGCACCAGGAAACTGCCATCGACCTGCGGTTGAATCTCTTCGGCCAGCGACATGCCCGGTGTGGTGAAATCACCGACGATCTCCTCAAGAATTTCTTCGAGAGTCACCAGGCCGAGAATATCCCCGTACTCGTTGACGACCAGTGCCATGCGGCGTTTGCTGGCGCGGAAGTTGAGAAGTGCGGTGCTGAGCGGTGTCCCCTGTGGAATGAAATAGGGGTCAATGATGAGCGGCATGAAGGTGTCACGGCTGAAGTCATCGGTGTGCATCAGGCGCATTACCTTGCGCAGGTGTACCAGCCCGACAACGTTGTCAAAGTTGCCGCGGTAGACCGGCAGGCGTGTGTAGCGGCTGGTGCCGAGCTTGGAGGCGATCTCGTTCCAGTCGGCATCCAGGTCGATGCCCTCGATCTCGCCACGCGGCACCATGACGTCATCGACGGTCACTTTTTCCAGTTCCAGTATGGCCAACAGCATGTCCTGGTGGGTCTCGGGCATGAGCACACCAGCCTCCATCACCAGGGTCTTGAACTCCTCGGCGGAGAGAGTCTCCGCGGCGCGCGCATGCACCCGGACGCCAAACAGGCGCAGCAGGCCGTTGGCCAGTCCATTGATCAGCCACACCACGGGGTAGCTGAGCTTGAGCAATGGACGCAACACGAATGCACTTGGGTAGGCGATGCGCTCCGGGCGCAGTGCGGCAAGGGTTTTAGGTGCGAGGTCGGTGAGGATCAGCACCACCAGCGTGATAATTACGGTGGCAATGCCAATGGCACTTTCCTTTTCGCCCCATACGCGGATCACGGTGACGGTGGTCAGCGCCGAGAACAAGGCGTTGATCGAGTTGCTGCCGAGCAGGATGACGCCGATCAGCCGGTCGGGGCGTTCGAGCAGCTTGGCGGCGATGCGCGCGCCACGGTGGCCGGATTCGACCTGGTGGCGCAAGCGGTAGCGGTTGAGCGTGACCAGGCTGATCTCGGCAGCCGAGAAGAATGCGGACAGAAAGACGAGAAATATCAGCGCGCCGATCAGCGCGCTGAGCGGAATGTCATCCACGGGGCGGCTTCAGGTTCGGCATGATGCAGGCCATGCTAGCACAGGCGCATTCCGGTCACGAAAACGGCGCGGCCGCGCCCTTGTTCAGCCGGCCGGCTTGATCTGACAGACCACATTCAATGGGCAGTCGGCTGCATGATTGTCACCCAGTTGTTGCCAGACATATTCAAGTGCCATGTCTTCGGTGCGAAAGAATCGGTCGGCGCCAATTTTTCCGGAAAGGCCGGTGCGGTCGAACACGTCGAGCACCTGTTTCTTGAGGCCGGTGAACAGGATGGTGATGTTGTTGGAACGCAGGCGCTCGGCCAGCGTTGCGATCATTTCCTCGCCCGAGGCGTCAATCTGGTTGATGCCATCGCCGACCACGATGACGTATTTAAGATCGGGCTTGGCCGCCACCCGCCCCAGCACCTTGTCTTCAAAATAGCTGGTGTTGGCAAAGTAGAGCGAGCCGTCGAAGCGGATCATGGAAATATTCATGCAGGCTTGCAGGCCATAGACCTCGGCGTCACGCAGCGTGCCATCCGGGTGGCGGGCGAGCAGCGCCACGCGCGGCTGCATGGTGCGGTACAGATACAGAATCAGCGCCAGGCCCGCACCGATCAGAATGCCCTTATCGAGGTGCGGCGCGAAGGCGAGGGTCAATGCAAAAGTCACAATGGCAACGATGCCATCCTGTTTGTTGGCTTGCCAGGCATGTTTGACAGCCTTGATGTTGATGAGACCGACGACCGCCATCATGATGACGGCCGCCAGAGTGGCCTGCGGCAGGTGATAGAGCAGCGGCGTGAGCCAGAGCAACGTGACCACGACAATCACACTGGTCACGACCGACGAGAATCCGGTAATGGCGCCGGCGCTGATATTCACTGCCGAGCGCGAGAACGAGCCCGATGTCGGATAACTCTGCGTGAGGCTGCCGAGGATGTTGCCGATGCCCTGGCCGATCAGCTCCTGGTTGGCATCGAGGCGCTGACGGGTCTTGGTGGCCATGGCCTTGGCGATCGAGATGGCCTCCATGAAGCCGAGCAATGAGATGGTGATTGCCGCCGAGAGCAGTTGCAGGATGACGCCGAGATCGAACTTCGGCAGCGTGAAGGATGGCAGACCCTCAGGGATGTCGCCGACGACATTGCCGCCTCCGTTCAGCACCAGCTTCTCGCCGTCCACGCTGCGAATGCGCCACAGGTGGCCGTCGCTCACCGCACCATCAGGCATGTGACCACGCAAATAATAGCGGCCAGGTTGGCCGTTTTCACCAGCGACCTGTTCGAAACGGTTTTTCTTGATTTCCTCGATATCGGCCTTGACGGACTTGATGCGGCGTTCGCGTTTGAGTTTGAGCGTATCGAAGGCATGCTGGGCCAGCAGTGTGCGTGAATCGTCCGTGCCGAAGCGCGCCAGCGTGTCCCGGTACTTTGCCTCGGCCGCGACAATGGCCTTGTCGAGCCCCGGTATCTCGCGCTTGAGGGCGATCTCATCGCGCACCACTTCCTGCACGGCCTCGTTCGCGAACTGGTCGATGGTTACGGCCTCCAGGCGTTCGAAATGAATGAGCCAGGCCAGAACGGTGGTTACCGCCACGGCAATCAGCACATTCGGAATGCGCGGGTTCATGCGCCGTAGCACAATCATGATGGCGAATGCGCCAACGGCGATAAAAAATGTCGGCCAGTGAATCTGGCTGGTCACGGCGACGATCGTGTTCCAGACAGTCTCGTAATGATGCGCGGCCTTTTCAGCACGCACGCCGAAAATCTTGTCGAGCTGCGAGGTGGCGATGATGATGGCCGCGGCATTGGTGAAGCCGACGATCACCGGATGCGACAGGAAGTTCACGACCACGCCGAGACGCAGCAATCCGAGGCTGAGCTGGAACAGGCCGACGACCAGCGACAGGGTGATGGCATAGGCGATGTAACCCGGGGTGCCGCTGGCGGCAATCGGCTCGAGCGCCGCGGCCGTGAGCAGTGATACCACCGCCACCGGTCCGGTGGCCAGTTGGCGCGAAGAGCCAAACAGCGCCCCCACCATCGGTGGCAGAAACGCGGCATACAGACCGAAGTAGGCCGGCAGCCCGGCAAGTTGCGCATAGGCCATGGATTGCGGGATCAGCACCAGCGCTACGGTGATGCCGGCAATAAGATCGGCACGCAATATCTTGCCGTCACGCAGTTCCCCGAGCCAGGCAAGAAATGGCAGGAAACGTTGCACCCAGGGAGAGCGCAGCAGGCTGTTAGTTTGGGTTGTCGCGTTGTCGGGTGTTGTGTTCATGTTCAGGCCTGGCGAAACGTGAATTGGAAATAATTAGAAATTGGACGGCCGCGCCGGCGGCGTCAGCGATTGGCATTCGAGAAAGATGCGTTTGTCGCAACGTGCGCACACATCCGGATCAAGTTTCCGGAAAACAGTTTCAATAGCATCTGATTTGGTGAGGAAAATGTTTTCCGCGCCAATCAGGTCGCGGAAACCGCCACGCCGCAAGGTATTGCAGGCCTCCTCCTTGATCTTGACCAGGTACAGTCCGCCACCGCGTGCCTTGCGATGGCGCGCCTCGGCGGCCAACAGCTCGGCGCCGGCGATGTCCACGAAATTGATGCCATTGCCAATCAGTAGCAGGTATTTCTGCTGCGAGCTCTGCTCATTGAGCAGGTGCAGCTGTTCCTGCACATGGTCGACGGCGCCGAAATACAGTGAACCGTCGATGCGCACGATCTTGAGCTGTGGGCACTCAGGCAGATTCGAGTCGGTCACCAGATGCCGGTTCGGGCTGGCTGGATCCGGCACGCGCGCTACCACGTTGGGTTGTGATGTGCGCATCAGGTAGATAATGAGCGACAGCATTACGCCGACGTAGATGGCGAACTCGAGTTCCACGAACAGCGTCGCGAAGAAGGTGGTTAACAGCACCGCGGTTTCACGTTTACTGGTGGTGAGAATGACCTTGAAGTGATGAAAATCGATGAGTCGCCAGGCCACCACCAGCAGCACCGCTGCCATGGCAGCGATCGGCAGGTGTGCCGCGAGCGGCGCTACCAGCAACACGACAACCGCCAGCATCAGTGCCGCGAACACCGCCGACAGTGGTGTTACGGCCCCGGCGGTGTAATTGAGGCCGCTGCGCGTGAAGGAGCCGGACGAGGCGTAACTCGAGAAGAAGCTGCCGACGACATTGGCCAGGCCCTGACCGACGAATTCCTGGCTGCCATCGATGCGCTGCCCGGATTTGGACGCCACCGAGCGTGCGATCGACACCGCTTCGACCAGTCCCAGCATGGCAATCGCCAGCGCTGCGCTGCCGAGCTGTTTAATTGCGGCGAGGTGCAGATCGGGCAGGCTGAGCGGCGGCAGGTGTTGGGGCAGCTGGCCCACCACCCGGATTCCGTGCCCTGCAACCCCGACCAGCATGGCCGCCACGCTGCCGATGACCATGGCGATCAGCATTACTGGCCAGCGCGGCTTGAAACGCGTCAGCACGATCAGACTCACGAGCGTGATAACGGCAATGCCGGTTACGTACAGGTTGGCATTGTAGATTTGCTGGAAGATATCGCGCCAGGTATGCAGGAACGATTCGCCCGACGGGATGTGTATCCCGAAGAAATGATTCAACTGGCTGGTGGCGATCAGTACTGCGGCGCCGGCGGTGAAGCCGACCACCACTGAATGCGAAATGAAGTTGACCAGCGTACCCATGCGCGCCAGGCCCAGAGCGAGCTGGTAGACACCGGCCAAGAAGGTGAGCGTAAGCGCCATCTGGATGAACTTGGCGCTGCCCGGTTCGGCGAACTTGGCGACCGTGGCGAACACCACGATCGAGATGGCGGTCGTCGGACCGGAAATCAGGTGGCGCGAGGAGCCGAACAGCGCGGCAATAATCGGCGGCACCATGGCAGTGTACAGGCCGTACACCGGCGGCAGCCCGGCGATCATGGCGAACGCCACACCCTGCGGCAGCACCACCACGGCGCCGGTGAGGCCTGCGATCAGGTCGGCCTTGAGGGTGTCGCGGGTGACCAGGGGCCACCAGCGCAGGAACGGAAAAATGCGGGACCAGATGGGGTTGCAGTACAACGCGCGGGCAATCTGTTCCATGAATCGATCTATGTGTTTCGTTGTGTTCGTGACGGCATTCAAAGGAAGTGCGGGCCGCGGCAGATTCGGACCGGTTGAGGAGTGCGCGAGGTCGACCGGCAGACGCTGCTGCAGGCCCGAATATTAGCGTTTTTTGCCGGTGGCGTCAGGAGGCGCGGCCGAGCAGCACCTCCAGCACGAATTTGCTGCCGAAATAGCCGAGCACCAGCAGCGTGAAGCCGGCCAGTGTCCAGCGCACCGCGGTGCGCCCGCGCCAACCATACAGGCGACGGCCGGCGAGCAGCATGCCAAACACCGCCCAGGCGATAATCGACAGCACGATGTGGTGGGTGAAGCGCAGTGGCTTGCCGAACAGTTGCTCGGAGAAGAACACGCCGCTGACCAGGGTGAGCGTCAGCAGGACGAAGCCGACGGCAATCATGCGGAACAACAGGTGTTCCATGGTTTCGAGCGGCGGCAGATTGTGCAGAAAGCCGCCCGCCTGGCGGCGGTGCAAGGCGCGTTCCTGCAGGCTCAGTACCAGGCTTTGCACCACGGCGATGCTGAGCAGGCTGTAAGCGAGCAGCGAGATGACGATATGCGCCGCCTGCACCGGGCTGGCTCCGGGCAGCGTCAAGTGACGCGTCGGCCACAACCATTCGAACAGCAGTGTGGCCGCTGCCACCGGCAGAATCAGGGTGCCGAGCGATTCTATCGGCTGGAACAGCACGGCGGCCAGAAACAGCAGTGTCACCGCCCAGGCCACGAGCGAGGCGGCGCTCGTGAGGCCCAGGTTGAGTCCGCCCTGGAACAGGTCGCTGTAGAGCAGTCCGGCGTGCAAGGCGATCGCGCCGGCGGCAAGCACCAATACACCGGTGCGGGCGCCGCCGCGCAGGGGTTTGCCAGCACTCAGGCCGCGCCACAGCAGACCGGCGGCGCTGACATATAGAACGGCAGCTAGTATTGGATGGAGGGCGCTGGTCATAATATATAGATATCTGGGTGATCCGCTGCCGGTGCTGGCATGGCATCATGGCACAGCTCGAACGGCCGATGAAGAGGCGCGACGTGGGCAAGAAGACAGTCGACACAGGCGGCAGGGAGTATCGATTTTCATGGCAGGACGAACGGAGTAGGGCTGCATTGATGCGTATCCGGGTGCTGGGTTGCAGTGGCGGTATCGGCAATGGCGCACGCACCACGGCGCTGCTGGTGGACGACGATATCCTGATCGACGCTGGCACCGGCGTCGCGGACCTGTCGCTCGAAGCGATGGCCGCGATCGATCATGTGTTCCTGACCCATGCGCATCTGGACCATGTCACCTGCATCCCGTTTCTGCTGGATAGCGTTGGTAGCCGGCGAACCCGTCCGCTGGTGGTGCATGCGCAGGAAGCGACACTCGCCGTGCTGCGCGCGCATCTGTTTAACAACGCGCTCTGGCCGGATTTCACCGCGATACCAACGCGCGCAAAACCCTATCTGCGTTTCGAGCTGCTGCAACCGGGCGAGCGTGTCGCCCTGAATGACCGCAGTCTGCACAGCATCCCGGTGAACCACAGCATCCCGGCAGTCGGTTATCTCCTTGGGAATGGCCGCGCCAGCCTTGCCTTCAGTGGTGATACCTCGAGTACCAACGTGTTCTGGCAGGAACTGAATGCCTGCGCGAACCTTCGACAGGTGATTATCGAAACGTCGTTCATGGACGAGGAAGAGGCGTTGAGCCGCCTGTCCGGGCACCTGTGCCCGCGTCTGCTGGCGCAGGACTTGATGAAGTTGCAGCGCTCGGCGGATGTTTATATTACCCATCTCATGCCTGGCGAGGAGGCGGCGATCATGGCCGAGATCCTTGCGCATCTGCCGGATAACCCACCGCTGGCGTTGCGCGCCGGCATGGTGTTTGAGCTGTAATCTGTAATAACTTTGCGGCTAAGAACGCATCAGGACATTTATGTTTGAAAATCTGACCGGCCGGCTGGAGGCCACGCTCAAACGCCTGCGTGGCGAGGCGCGTCTGACCGAGGCCAATATCAGCGACACCCTGCGCGAGGTGCGCATGGCGCTGCTCGAGGCAGACGTGGCGCTGCCGGTGGTGAAGGCCTTTATCGACGATGTGCGCGCCAAGGCTGTCGGCCAGGAAGTGTTGTCCAGTCTCACGCCTGGGCAGGCGGTAATCAAGGTGGTGTACGACGCGCTCGTGGCCCTGATGGGCGAAAAGAACGAGCGTCTGAATCTCGCAGTGCACCCGCCGGCGGTGGTGTTGATGGCCGGCCTGCAGGGCTCCGGTAAAACTACGAGTGCCGCCAAGCTGGCGCGCCTGCTGCGCGAGCGCGAGAAAAAATCGGTGCTGCTGGTGAGCACCGACATCTACCGCCCGGCGGCCATCGACCAGCTCCAGAAGCTGGCCGCACAGGTGGATGCCGGCTTCTTTCCCAGCCGTCCGGACCAGAAGCCCGAGGACATTGCACGCGCGGCGCTCGAGCAGGCGCGCATCAGTTCCGCGGACGTTTTGATCGTGGACACCGCCGGTCGACTGCACGTGGACGCAGCCATGATGGACGAGATTCGTGCCCTGCATGCGGTGCTGAATCCGGTCGAGACACTGTTTGTGGTCGACAGCATGACTGGCCAGGACGCGGTGAACACCGCCAAGGCCTTTGGCGAGGCGCTGCCGCTTAGCGGCGTGATTCTCACCAAGACGGATGGCGACGCGCGCGGCGGCGCGGCCTTGTCGGTGCGCTTTGTCACCGGCAAGCCGATCAAGTTTCTGGGCGTGGGCGAGAAGACTGACGCGCTCGAGCCGTTCCATCCGGATCGGCTGGCGTCGCGTATTCTCGGCATGGGCGACGTGTTGTCGCTGGTCGAGCAGGCGCAGCGCAGTGTCGATCAGGACAAGGCGCAGGAACTCGTCCGCAAGATCGGTAAGGGCGGTTTCGATCTCGACGATTTCCGCGAGCAACTCCAGCAGATGGAGAAGATGGGCGGTATGGCGAGCCTGATGGACAAGATGCCCGGCGTCGGGAAAATGCCGGATGCCGCGCAGCTGGCGCAAGGCGAGAAGCAGATGCGCCGCAATGTGGCCATGATCAACTCCATGACCCCGGGCGAGCGCCGCAATCCGGATATCATCCGCGGCTCACGCAAGCGCCGGATCGCATCCGGCTCCGGCACCCAGGTGCAAGACGTCAATCGCCTGCTCAAGCAGTTTATGGAAATGCAGGCGATGATGAAGCGCATGGGCAAGGGCGGCATGGCCAAAATGATGCGCGGTCTCAAGGGCCGTATGCCGGGATTGCCATTCTGATTCAGCCGCTTGAAGGTTGTATTATTGGTGAAGAATCAATCCCATCCAGTCGTCCGAGTTTGGTTGAAATTGGCGCGGACTCGCACGTATACTGAGTAAAGCCTGATAAGAAGAGGCGGATAATCCGCTTACACCCGTCATCAATTCGGCGGCCGCAGCACACACGCGTAAATGGCAAAGGAGTCGGGAATGAGCACGCTAAGTTCTGCAGCGCAGGAACGTCGTCAAGGCAGCCAGGATCTGGTCGGCAAGCTGGTGACGGAGCGCACCGAAATGCTGGCCACGTTCTGCCGGTTGGCGGGCATCGAGCCGTACAACGTCAATGACAAGTCTGTGCAGACGCTGCTCCAGGAGTTCTGCCAGATTTTGGTGGATTACGTCGCCGCCGGACATTTCGCCGTCTACGAGCGCATTCTCGAGGGCAAGGAGCGGCGCAAAGAGGTTTCCGACATTGCCGCCGAGGTGTATGAGCGCATCGCCCAATCCACCGACATGGCGCTCGATTTCAACGACAAATACGATTGCGAAGATCACTGCACGGTGCTGGATTCGCTTTCCAGGGATCTGTCCCAGCTCGGTGAAGAGATTGCGCTGCGCATCGAGCTCGAAGACAAGCTGCTCTCTGCCATGGCCCGGCGCTGACGGACTTCAGCCGCCTGTGTAGGACATAAAACGGATAACCTTCTCCGGACGGGTGGCGAATTCGTGCCGCTCGGGTTTTCTGCCAATTGCCATCCGTATCGTTTCTTTCAGCTGTTCCAGTGTTGCCCCGGCGCGCAGCAGCGGTCGCAGGTCGGTTTTGTCTTCCTGGCCGAGACAGGTGTAGAGCACACCATCCACCGTCAGGCGCACCCGATTGCAGGTTTCGCAAAAGTGCTGCGAGATGGGCGTGATGAATCCGATTTTCAGATCCGTGCCGGCGACCTGCACGTAGCGCGCCGGCCCGCCACCGGACATGACCGTCGGGATCAATTCAAATTCCTGCGCCAGTGTGCGGCGCACTTCCTGCAGATCGACGTACTGCGCGCTGGCCGCGCGCCCGGTATCCCCCATCGGCATGGTTTCGATGAAGCGCAGGGTGAAATCGTGCTGAATGCAGAAGCGCACCAGATCGACGACCTCGTCATCGTTAACGCCTTTCATCAAAACGGTGTTGATTTTGATTGGGGCAAAACCGGCTGCTTTCGCCGCCAGCAGTCCTTCCAGCACGCTGTTTAATTCTCCGCCACCGGTGATGGCGGCAAAGCGTTCCGGTTGCAGTGAATCCAGGCTGACGTTGAGGCGCGTGATGCCGGCCTGTCTGAGTGCCGGGGCCATTTTCTTCAGGCGCGTGGCGTTGGTGCTGAGCGACAGATCCTCGAGGCCTGGAAGTTGCGCGAGACGCGCAGCCAGCTCCGGTACTTTGCCGCGCGACAGCGGTTCGCCGCCGGTGAGGCGGATACGACGCACGCCGAGCTCGGTGAAGGCGCGCATCACTCGCTCGATCTCGTCAAACGTCAGCCAGTGTTCCGGCTCTTCGAAATTGCGAAATCCTTGTGGCAGGCAATAGGAACAGCGCAGGTCACAGCGGTCTGTGACCGACAGGCGCACGTATTCGATATGGCGCAGGAAGGGATCGATCAATTGATCTTGCATGTGGCAGATCTTCACACAGGCGATGACAGGCGTCCATCGCACCCTATGCAGCGTTATGGCCGAACTGGACGTTCAATCTCCTGTAAATCGTGTGGGCACCACCACCCGGGTGGCGGAACCAGGCGGTCAGCAGCGCAGCGCCTGTCCGGTGATATTGCGGCTGTCTGGACCCATCAGGTAAAGATACTGGGACATCACGGCATCGGGCGCTGTCAGGTCCAGCGGGTTCTCGCCCGGATAGGCGCGGGCACGCAGTGCAGTGCGGATCGCGCCTGGGTCGAGAGTGTTCATGCGGATAGAGGTGTTCGCGCTTAATTCGTCCGCCCACACCTGTGCAAGATTCTCCAGCGCCGCGCCCGCGGCGGCATAGGCCCCCCAGTAAGCCCTTCCCTGGCGCGCCATTTCCGAGCTTGTGAAAATCACCGAGGCACCGGGCGATTTTTCCAGAATGCCCAGGCAGGCGCGAGTCAGCAAATAGGCAGCGTTGAAGTTGACCTGCATGACCTTCTGCCAGGTTTCGAGGTCGTACTGTGCGAGCGGTGTGAGCGTGCCGAGTATGGCGGCACTGTGCAACAGGCCATCGAGGCGACCGAATTCGCGTTCAATCGCAGCGGCAATCTGCTCAAATTCGTGCAGTCCGGCCTTGGACAGATCCAGCGGCATGAGCAATGGGAGCGCCAGTTGCTCGGCCAGGATTTCGTCGTACACCGCTTCAAGTTTTTTCTGTGTGCGCCCGAGCAGGATGACACTGGCTCCATGGCGCGCGTAGGTCAGGGCTGCCGTACGGCCCAGACCATCACCAGCACCGGTAACGAGAATGATGCGGTCAGCGAGCAAGTCTCGGGAAGGTTGATAATCACGCATAAATTTCAAAATTTGGTAGCAGAAGACGCATTCTACTCAGGCTGTGCTGTGACCGCACTGAGCATACCCGGCGGGAGTCCGGTATTCGGCCGGTGGACTTTCGAAGCCATACATGCCGGCCGCGCCGGTAGCCAGAAAATGGCGGGACGGCTATGATCTTGTCTAGAAAAACACCACGGAGGAACATGCATGAAGAAATTCCTGATTGGTTTTGTTGTTGGCGCGCTCGTGGCCTTCCATCTTGGCATCAATTTCGGCCGTCACAAGCCGCTTTGGAGCAATCCCTATGGGGACGACGTGGTGGAGCAGGTCAAGGAAAGTGCTGGTCAGGCCATTGAAAGCACGAAGGGAGTCATTCACGAGGCGACCGAACCGGCGCGCAAGGATGTGGAGAAGAAGCTCAGTCGTTGAGCAACCGGTACTCGGGGCAAGCGCCACGTTACAAGTTAAAACCGGTTTCGCGGACGATTCTGTGTCGCCTGTAACTGTTTATTAGTATCTTGCAACTTGCGACTGCCATGGATGGCGGAAGTGCGGAGCGCGAAGCCGCCAGTGAATGAGGCCACCTTCACTGGACAAACGCAGGAGCAGTTCTTCCGCAGCTTTGTGCCCACCTTCAGGCAAAATGCGATTTGCCGTCATCGCTCACGCAGATGCGGTTGCGACCGCTGTTTTTCGCCAGGTACAGGCGCCGGTCAGCGATGTTCAGCAGTTGATCGATGGATTCCACGTCTTCGGCGGCAAGCGTGGTGATTCCGATGCTGACGGTGATCGGTACGTTCCGGCCCTCCACGACGATTTGCTCCCGTTCTATCGCCGCGCGGATGCGTTCGCCCAGCACTGCCGCGCCCAGCCGGTTCGTCTCCGGCAGCAACACCGCGAACTCCTCACCGCCAAAACGCGCTGCCGTGTCGACACCGCGCACCATCTGTCCAAGGAGTTGGGCCACCGCTACCAGTACTTCGTCGCCGGCATGGTGGCCGAAGGTGTCGTTGACCTTCTTGAAGTGGTCGATGTCGAGTAACAGTAATGACATGTCCTTGCCGTAGCGGCGGCAGGCAATGAGATTCTGTTCGGCCTGGGTATAGAACAGGCGCCGGTTCTTGAGTTTGGTGAGCGAGTCGGTGGTGGCCAGCTCCGCGAGGGCCTCCTGGCTGACTTCGAGCTCGTAGATGGTGCGCGAGAGACGGTGGTGCACGTTCACGCGTGCCTGCAATTCGAGAGAATCGACCGGTTTGTTGAGAAAGTCGTTGGCGCCGTTCAGGAACGCGAGATGCTTCTCGGACATGTCTTCGGCCGTGGTCATGACGATCACCGGCAGATTGCGGATGCGCGCGATCGGAGACTGACGGATGAGCTTGAGCAGTTGCTGGCCGGTGAGGCGCGGCATCTGCACGTCGGTGATGACAAGTTCGATGCGTGGATCGGCCAGCAGCATCTCCCAGGCAACCTCGCCGTCGCGTGCATGCAGGAGCGTGTAAAACTCGCGCAGGTCACGCGAAATGACCGCCACCGAGGTCAGCGAATCCTCCACCACCAGAATATGGGGGAGTGTAGAGTCGACAGATTCCGGACCTGGCGTGAAGAAGGCGGTTGTGCTCAAGAGGGAAGTAAGCCCTGTTACCCGTAATATCTATGCTAACTATAGTAGATAACAGCCGATTTTCCCGGCTGGGCGTTCCGGGCTATTTCTGCGGGGGGACGGCGCGCGGGCTGATTTCCAGCGGGGTAGGGGGCTCCAGGGCCTTTTTTGGGGTAACGCCCATTTCCACGAATTTGCGCGCCCCGGGCAGGACCTTGCTGTCGAACGAGCCGACCGCCTTGTTGAAGGCGCTGACGCTGCCCTCCAGGCTGCCGCCGAGCCGGGCAAGGTGCTCGGTGAACACGGCCAGGCGCTGGTACAGGTCCTCGCCGACCTCGCGGATCAGGTCGGCATTGGCGGCGAGCGCCTCCTGACGCCAGCCATAGGCCACGGCGCGCAACAGGGCGACAAAACTGGTGGGCGTGGCAAGAATAATTTTCTGCTGAAGCGCGTCTTCGAGCAGTGCGTGGTCGACATCCAGCGCCGCCGATAAAAATTGGTCGCCGGGGATGAACAGCACCACGAAGTCGGGCGCGTTCTTGAACTGGTTCCAGTAGGCCTTGGTGGCGAGTTCACGTACGCGCTCGCGCACTTTGCGCGCATGATGTTCGAGATGCTTGGCGCGGGTAACATCATCCGCCGCCTCGACCGCGCTGAGATAAGCATCGAGCGGCGTTTTCACGTCCACCACAATCTCGCGTCCATCCGGCATGCGCACCACCATGTCCGGGCGCTGCTTGCCGTCTTCGCCGCTCACGCTCTCCTGTGTAAAGAAGTCGCAGTGCTCGACCATGCCGGCCAGCTCGGCGAGGCGCTTGAGCGTCATCTCGCCCCACTGGCCACGCACCTCGGGGCGGCGCAGCGCCTGCACCAGGTTGCGCGTTTCGCCCTGCAGCAGCAGCTGGGTCTGGGTCATGCTCTCAAGGTGCTTGTGCAGGGCACCGTAGGCCTCCTTGCGTTCCTTCTCCATGAGACGCACCTGCTGTTCGGTTTTTTCCAGCGCCTCGCGGATCGGCCGCACCATGTTCTCGACGGCCTTTTCCTTCAGATCCAGATCGCCCTTGGCCTGCACATGAAACTGCTTGAGGGTTTCCTGGGCGAGCTGCAGAAACGATTTGCTGTTCTGGCGCAGCGCTTCGCTCGACAACATGGCAAAGGTTTTCTCAATCTCGGCGAGTTTGTCGGCGGCCTGACGGCGCTCGAGTTCGAGAGTAGTAGTAAGTTCGGTGATGAGTTTCTGCGCGCGCAGGCGGGCGATGAGCCAGCCGAGTGCGCCGGCGATGGCCGTAGTGAGCAACAATGTCAGAAGGGTTGTGCTGTCCATGGGTCAATCAAGCCAGTTCAGAATATCCTGCGGACTCTGAATGAGACCGCTGGCGCCCCAGGTTTCCGGATGATCCTGCGCACCAATGTAGCCGAACAGCGCCACGAGTGTCTTCATGCCGGCGGCGTTGCCGGCCTCAATGTCGCGCGCGGCGTCGCCCACGTACAGGCACTCTTCCGGCTTGCTGCCGGCAAGTTGGCAGGCATGCAACATGGGCTGCGGGTGGGGTTTGCGATTCGCCGTGGTGTCACCACTCACGACGCAGACTGCGTCTTCCTGCAGGCCAAGCTGCTCGATGAGCGGATCGGTCAGGAACGCCGGCTTGTTGGTGACAATGCCCCAGTTGAGGCCGCGCGCCGTGAGTTGATCGAGCAGCACCGGCATGCCCGGGAACAGACGCGTCTCGCGCGTCAGGTGCGCCCGGTAAATTGCGATGAAGCGCTCGCGCAGCGGTGTGAAACGCGCTGTATCACGCGCAATTTCAAAACCAAGTTCGATGAGACCGGCGGCACCGTGCGAAGCGACCGGGCGAATGGTTTCGTACGGCAGCGCTGGCTTGCCGTGTTCCTGCAGCAGCGTATTGAGCGCATAGGCCAGGTCGGGCGCGGTGTCGGCGAGCGTACCGTCGAGGTCGAAGAGTACTGTGCGGATCATTTTAGATTATAAACGTTCCAATTTACCGGGACCGGGTAGGGTGGGGCCTGCCCCACCAAAGCAAAGAGATTTTCACGTGTTGCGAGTATCAATGGATCGGTGGGGCAGGCCCCACCCTACATTATTGGGTCGGTGAGGAGACAATGTCCGCTCACTCACTGCGTTCGGCATGCACCAGGTAATTCACGTCCACACCCGGACCCAGCGTGTAGCGCCGGGTGAGCGGGTTGTAGTGCATGCCGGTGTAGGCGCGCACGTTCAGCCCGGCGAACCGGCTCATGCGTTCGAGTTCGGAGGGGCGGATGAATTTCAGGTATTCGTGGGTGCCGCGCGGCAGCAGTTTGAGAATGTACTCGGCACCGACAATGGCGAACAGCCACGACTTCGGATTGCGGTTGAGGGTGGAGAAGAACACCTGTCCGCCGGGTTTCACCAACTGCGCGCAGGCGGCCACGATCGAGCCCGGGTCGGGCACGTGTTCGAGCATCTCCATGCAGGTCACGATGTCGAAGCTGGCCGGTTGTTCGCGTGCCAGATCTTCAGCAGCAATTTTCTGGTAATCGACTTTCTGGCCGGATTCCTTGAGGTGCAGGCGCGCGACCGCGAGCGGTGCTTCGCCCAGATCGATGCCGGTCACGCGCGCGCCGCGCGCCGCCATGGCCTCGGCCAGGATGCCGCCGCCGCAACCGACGTCCAACACCGTCTTGCCGGACAGCGGCGCGCGCGCATCGATCCAGTCGAGGCGCAGCGGGTTGATTTCATGCAGCGGCCGGAATTCGCTGGTCGGATCCCACCAGCGCGCCGCCAGCCGCTCGAACTTGGCGATCTCGTCGGGATCGACGTTGCTGCTGTGGGTCGCTGCGGTCATGGAATCAGGCCTTGAGTTGCCGGGTCGCACCCCGGAGAAGTGTCGACGTGTTATCCGTTGCTGGCTTGAATCTTATCACGCCACTCGTGCGCGCGACGCAGGATGGCGCCTTCATCCAGGGTAGTGAGCACACGGTTGGCGAGCAGACGACGCCCCGCCACCCACACATCCGTCACCTGCTCGCGGCTGGCGGTGTAGACGATCTGCGACACCGGGTCGTAGACCGGCTGGCTGGACAGGGCGGAGAGATCGATGGCGGCTATATCGGCAGCCTTGCCGGAACGCAGTGAGCCAATTTCGGCGTCCAGACCCAGGGCCTTGGCGCCGTTGAGCGTGGCCATGCGCAGCGCCGTGTGCGCCGGCACGGCCGTGGCGCTGCCGCTCACCGCCTTGGCGAGCAGGGCGGCGGTGCGCAGCTCGCTCAGCATGTCGAGATCGTTATTGCTGGCCGCGCCGTCTGTGCCGAGCGCCACATTCACGCCGGCGGTGAGCAGCGCGTGCACCGGGCAGAAACCGCTCGCCAGCTTGAGGTTGGATTCCGGGCAGTGCACGACACTCGCGCCGACTTCGGCGAGACGCGCGATCTCGTCCAGATTCAGTTGGGTCATGTGCACGGCCATGAGTGTCGGGCCGAGCAGATCGAGCGCGTCGAGGCGCGCCAGCGGGCGCTTGCCGCTTTTGGCGATGGCTTCGTCCACCTCGTGCGCGGTTTCATGCACATGCATGTGCACGGGCAGGTTCAATTCGTTGTTGACCGTGCGAATTTTTGCGAGCGGTCCGTCCGACACACTGTACGGGGCGTGCGGGGCGAAGGCGGTGGACAGGAGAGGATCGTGGCGCAGGCTGTCGTGCAGCTTCAGTCCTTTTTCGAAATAGTCATCTGGTGTCTGCGCATAGGCGGTCGGAAAGTCGATCAGGATGAGGCCCAGGCAGGCGCGCAGGCCGGCCTCGCGCAGCACGGCCGCGGCATCCTCGGGAAAAAAATACATGTCGTTCAGGCAGGTGGTGCCGCTCTTCAGCATTTCCGCGGCCGCCAGACGCACGCCGTCGCGCACGAATTCCGGGCTTACCCACTTTGCTTCAGCCGGCCAGATATGTTTTGTCAGCCAGTCCATCAGCGGCAGGTCGTCGGACAGCCCGCGGAACAGGCTCATGGCCGCGTGCGTGTGGGCGTTGACCAGCCCCGGAATGAGCGCGTGGTTCGGCAGCTCGACAGTTTCAGTTGCCGTGTAGCGCGTGCGTGCGGCGCTGGTCGGCAGGACATCGACAATGCGGCCGGCACGCAGCGCCAGGCTGGTGTGTTCGAGGCAGGCTAGGTCCGGTTCTACCGGAATCACCCAGCGGGCGTGGAGCAGGGTATCGACGGCTTGCGGTGTGGTGGCCATGCGGGAAGCAACCTTATATAGATGGCGCTAAGGTAATGGATTTTGCCAATGCAGGCGAGAGGTGCTTGTGGTAGTTTCTGGTGCAACGCCGCTCAATCACATTACTGCCATGCTCACATCCGAAACCGTTGCACCGTCCATTCCCTATGACCGTATCCGTGCTGTCGAATGGCTGGAAGGCAGTATCCGCCTTATCGACCAGCGCCTGCTCCCCGGCCGGCTGGAGCACCTGACGCTCATGACCCTGGTGGAAGCGGTGCACGCCATCCGCGACATGGCGGTGCGCGGCGCGCCGGCCATTGGCATTACCGCCGCTTATGCCGTGGTGCTCGCGGCCCGCGCCCGCTATTCCGAGAACCCCGGCAATTGGCAGGCGGCGCTCGCGCCGGATTTGCACATGCTCGCCGAGGCGCGCCCGACCGCCGTGAACCTGCGTTGGGCGGTAGAGCGCATGCGTGCGCTCTGCACGCAGTTGTCCGGCGACCCGCTGCCGGCACTGCTGGCCGAGGCACAGCGCATTCATTCCGAAGACATTGCCGCCAACCACCGCATGGGCCAACTGGGTGCGGCGCTCATCGAGCCCGGCAGCGGCGTACTAACGCATTGCAATACCGGTGCACTCGCCACGGGTGGCTATGGCACCGCGCTCGGTGTGGTGCGTGCGGCCTATGCGGCGCAGCGACTGAACGCGGTGTATGCCGACGAAACCCGTCCGTGGTTGCAGGGCGCGCGCCTCACCGCCTGGGAGCTGGTGCAGGAAGGCATCCCGGTTACGGTTATTGCCGACAGTGCCGGCGCGCAGCTGATGCGCGAGAATCGGGTGCGCTGGGTGATTGTGGGCGCCGACCGCATTGCCGCCAATGGCGATGCCGCCAACAAGATCGGCACCTACAGTGCCGCGATCGCCGCGCGCCACCATGGCGTGAAATTCATGGTGGTGGCGCCGATCAGCACCGTGGACATGGCCACCCCGGATGGCGCGCATATTCCCATCGAGCAGCGCGCTGAGTCCGAAGTGCTGAGTTTCGCCGGCCTGCGCACGGCCGCGGAGGGCGCGCGCGCCTGGAACCCGGCCTTCGATATGACCCCCGCCGCGCTGATCGACGCCATTGTCACCGAGCGCGGGGTGGTGCTGAACCCGACCCGCGAAAAAATGGCCACATTGATGCGCGCCTGATCCGGCGGCGCTTCCTTACTATGCGGGTGCAGTCCGGTGTGTCCCCGTGCTAAAATACCGCTCCTTTAAAAGGAAGCCGGGACGTCTCCGGAAGAAAAAAAGAACCAAAACGAATCAGCAGTTTATGCACCCCCACCGCACCCGGCGTGACGCGTAGCTAAATGGAACAATTCGCCAAAGAAACCATCCCCGTTAACCTCGAGCAGGAGATGCGCCAGTCGTACCTCGATTACGCCATGAGCGTGATCGTGGGCCGGGCGCTGCCGGACGTGCGCGATGGCCTGAAGCCGGTGCACCGGCGCGTGCTGTTCGCCATGCACGAGCTCAGCAACGACTGGAACAAGCCGTACAAGAAGTCGGCGCGCGTGGTCGGTGACGTCATCGGTAAATACCACCCGCACGGCGACGTGGCGGTGTACGACACCATCGTGCGCCTGGCGCAGGATTTCTCGCTACGCTACATGCTGATCGACGGCCAGGGTAACTTCGGTTCGGTGGACGGCGATTCCCCGGCGGCCATGCGTTACACCGAAATCCGCATGTCGCGCATTGCGCACGAGATGCTCGCCGACCTCGACAAGGACACGGTCAACTTCGGGCCGAACTACGACGGCAGCGAGCACGAACCGCTGGTGATGCCGGCCAGGCTGCCGAACCTGCTGATCAACGGTTCGTCCGGCATTGCGGTTGGTATGGCCACCAACATCCCGCCGCACAATCTCACCGAGATCGTGAACGCCTGCGTGGCATACATCGACAACGAAGCGATTACCATCGACGAGATCATGCAGCATGTGCCGGGGCCGGACTTCCCGACTGCGGCCATTATTTTCGGCACCTCCGGTATCCGCGAAGCCTACCGCACCGGCCGTGGCCGGGTGATGGTGCGTGCGCGTGTTGAGATCGAGGTGGATGAGAAGCGCAACAACCGCCAGTCGATCATTGTCACCGAGCTGCCGTATCAGGTGAACAAGGCGCGCCTGCTCGAGAAAATTGCCGAGCTGGTGCGCGAAGGCAAGATCGAGGGCATCAGCGAACTGCGCGATGAGTCGGACAAGTCCGGCATGCGCATGGTCATCGAGCTCAAGCGCGGCGAAGTGGCCGACGTCATTCTCAACAACCTCTACCAGCACACCGCGCTGCAGAGCGTGTTCGGCATCAACGTGGTGGCGCTCGACGGCGGTCAGCCGCGCATTCTCAACATCAAGCAGATCATCGAAGCTTTCGTGCGCCACCGGCGCGAGGTGGTGACGCGCCGTACCCTGCACGATCTGCGCAAGTCGCGTGATCGCGCGCATATCCTCGAAGGGTTGGCGGTCGCGCTCGAGAACATCGATCCGATGATCGCGCTCATCAAGGCCGCGCGCGACGCCGACGAGGCGAAGATCGGTCTCATGGGGCGCAGCTGGCCGGCCAAGATTGTGACCGACATGCTGGCGCGTGTAGAGGATGACGCGACCCGCCCGGAAGGGCTGGAAGCCATCTTCGGACTCAGCAAGGATGGCTATCGTCTGTCCGAGACCCAGGCGCAGGCAATTCTCGACATGCGCCTGCAGAAGCTCACCGGCCTGGAGCAGGAAAAGATCCGCGCCGAGTACAAGGAAATACTCGAACGCATCGCCGATCTGCTCGATATTCTGCGTAGCCACGAACGCCTGATGCGCGTGATCCGTGACGAACTGGTGCTGATTCGCGACCAGTATGGCGATGCGCGCCGCACCGAAATCCGTGCCGAGGCGGCTGACCTGAGTCTGGAAGATTTGATTGCCCAGGAAGACGTGGTGGTCACGCTGTCACACGCCGGTTACATCAAGTCGCAGCCGCTCAAGGAATACCGCTCGCAGCGGCGCGGCGGCCGCGGCAAGACCGCGACCACGGTGAAGGAAGAGGATTTCGTCGACAAGCTGCTGATCGCCAACACCCACGACACCATTCTGTGCTTCTCCAGCCGCGGGCGCGTCTACTGGCTCAAGGTGTACGAGATTCCGCAGGCTGGACGCGGCGCGCGCGGCAAGCACATTGCCAACCTGTTGCCGCTCGCCGAGGGCGAGAAAATCACCGCCATCCAGCCAGTTCGCGAGTACGAAGTCGGCAAAACCGTGTTCATGGCGACCTCGGACGGTACGGTGAAGAAAACCGCGCTCACCGAGTTCTCGCGTCCGCGCCCGAGCGGCATCATTGCCATCGAATTGACCGACGGCAATCGTCTGGTCGGCGTCGGCATCACCGACGGGACCAGCGACATTCTGCTGTTCAGCTCGGCCGGCAAGGTGGTGCGTTTCCCGGAAGACGAGGTACGGCCGATGGGGCGCGCCGCGCGCGGCGTGCGCGGCATCAGCCTGGCGGACGACCAATCGATTGTGTCGCTGATCATCGCCGGCAGCGCGGATGAAACCGCCGCGGTGCTCACCGCCACGGTGAATGGCTACGGCAAGCGCACGCCGCTCACGGATTATCCCAAGCATCACCGCGGCGGCCAGGGCGTGATTTCCATCCAGGTGAACGAGCGCAACGGCGCCGTGGTCGGTGCCGTGCTGGTGAAGGATGAAGATGAAACCATGCTCATCACCGATGCCGGCGTGCTGATCCGTACGCGCGTCAAGGAAATCTCGGTGGTTGGGCGCAACACCCAGGGCGTGACGCTTATCGATCTCGGTGAAGGCGAGAAGCTCGCGGGCGTGGAGAAGGTGGCCGAGGCGGAGGCCGAGGCAGGAGAATAGCGAATAACATGCAAGCGCGGATGGAGACAGGCTGCGGCTATCGATTTTGTTTTGTTTCTGGAGAGTAGCTCGATTATGGCAAGAATATTTAATTTCAGCGCAGGGCCGGCAGTGTTGCCGGAAACCGTGTTGCAGCAGGCGAAGGACGAGCTGCTCGACTGGCACGGCTGCGGCACGTCGGTGATGGAGATGAGCCATCGCGGCAAGGAATTCATGGGCATTGCCGCCAAGGCCGAGGCCGATTTGCGCGAGCTGATGGCTATCCCGGCCAACTACAAAGTGCTGTTCCTGCAAGGTGGCGCCTCAGCGCAGTTCGCCATGGTGCCGATGAACATGCTGCGCGGAAAAAAATCCGCCGATTACATCAACACCGGTGAGTGGTCGAAGAAGGCCATCAAGGAAGCCAAGCTCTACGGTGCGGTGAACGTCGCGGCCAGCAGCGAGGCGACCAAGTTCAGCACCGTGCCGCCACAGAAGGACTGGAAGCTCGACCCGAATGCCGCCTATGTGCACTACACGCCAAACGAAACCATCGGTGGGGTAGAATTTTCGTTCGTGCCCGAGACCGGCGGCGTGCCGCTGGTGGCCGACATGTCCTCGACCATTCTGTCGCGCCCGATCGATGTGACAAAGTTTGGTCTCATCTATGCCGGCGCGCAGAAGAACATCGGTCCGGCCGGCTTGACCATTGTGATCGTGCGTGACGATCTGCTCGGGCAGGTGTTGCCGGGCACGTCGTCGATGTTCGACTACAAGATCCACGCCGACAACGAGTCCATGTACAACACGCCGCCGACCTACGCCTGGTACATCGCCGGACTGGTGTTCGAATGGCTGAAAAAGAATGGCGGCATCAAGGCCATGGCCGCGACCAACCAGCGCAAGGCTGGCAAGCTTTATGCGGCCATCGATGCCAGCGGCGGCTACTACAAGAACCCGGTGGAACTAGCGAGCCGCTCGTGGATGAACGTGCCGTTCACGCTCAAGGACGACAAGCTCGACGAGCCGTTCCTCAAGGGCGCCAAGGCCGCCGGCCTGGTGCAGCTCAAGGGCCATCGCTCAGTGGGTGGCATGCGCGCCTCGATCTACAACGCCATGCCCGAGGCCGGCGTCGATGCACTCATTGCCTACATGCAGGACTTCAAGAAGAACAACGGCTGACCGTCATGCACAAGATTCTCACGCTCAACAACATCTCGCCGCTCGGTCTTGCCAAGCTGCCGGCCGACAAGTTCCAGGTCTCTGCGGACATGAAGGAGCCGGATGGCATCCTGCTGCGCTCCTTCAAGATGCACGACATGGAAATCCCGAAGTCGCTCAAGGCAGTCGGGCGTGCCGGCGCGGGCGTGAACAATATCCCGGTGGACAAGCTCAGCAAGCTTGGCATTCCGGTATTCAACGCCCCGGGTGCAAACTCCAACGCCGTGAAGGAGCTGGTGATCGCCGGCATGTTGCTGGCGGCGCGTCACATCGGTCCGGCCTGGCAGTTCTCGCAGGGGCTCTCCGGCAGCGACACCGAGATCAGCAAGGCGGTGGAGGCGGGCAAGAAGAATTTCGCCGGTTTCGAGTTACCGGGGCGCACGCTCGGTGTCGTCGGTCTGGGTGCCATCGGACGGCTGGTCGCGAATGCCGCGCTGTCGCTTGGCATGAAAGTGGTCGGCTTCGACCCTGGCATTACCGTGGAAGGCGCCTGGGCGCTGTCGGCCGATGTCAAAAAGGCCAACTCCGTGGATGAGCTGCTGCGACAGGTGGATTTCGTGACGTTCCATGTGCCGCTCATGGATGCCACGCGTAATCTGATCAACGCCGAGCGCCTCAAGCTCATGAAGGACGGCGTGGTGATTATCAACTTCGCGCGCGAGGGCATTGTCGATGACGCCGCGGTGAGCGCCGCGATCAAGTCCGGCAAGGTATACGGCTATGTGTGCGATTTCCCGTCCAACCTGCTGAAGAACCACGAGCGCGTGATCACGTTGCCGCACCTCGGCGCGTCGACTGCCGAGGCCGAGGATAATTGCGCCATCATGGTGGCCGAGCAGGTGCGCGACTTTATCGAGAACGGCAATATCCGCAATGCCGTGAACTTTCCGGAAGTGGTGACACCGCGCGAATCTGCGTATCGATTGATCGTGGCCAATGCCAACGTGCCGAACATGCTCGGTCAGATCTCGGAGGCCCTGGGTGAAGCCAAGCTCAATATTCATGACATGGTAAACCGCTCGCGCGGCGAACTTGCCTACACGGTCGTGGATCTGGACAGCCCGGCTACGGAAGCCGTACGCCAGAAGATCGCCGCCATTCCGGGCGTGCTCATGACGCGCATCGTCTGACCCCATGAGCGCGCGCCGCAAATCTGCCAAGTCACCCACGCGGCTGGGAGCATTGCGCACGAGAATCGACCAGCTGGATGAAACAATCCAGACACTGATCAGCGAGCGCGCACAATGCGCGCAGGAAATCGCCACCACCAAGCAGCAGGCCGGCGACGACAATTTCTACAAGCCGGAACGCGAAGTGGATGTGCTGCGGCGCGTGATCGCGCGCAATCAAGGTCCGCTCAGCAGCGAAGAGATGGCGCGCCTGTTCCGCGAGATCATGTCTGCCTGTCTCGCTCTGGAAATGCCGATGCAGATCGCGTTCCTCGGTCCAGAGGGGACATTCACCCAGGCGGCGGCGCTCAAACACTTCGGGCATTCGGTGCAGACTGGGCCGCTCGCCGGTATCGATGAAGTGTTTCGCGAGGTGGAATCGGGCTCTGCGCAGTTTGGCGTGGTGCCAATCGAGAACTCAACCGAAGGCGTCATCAATCACACGCTCGACATGTTCGTGAACTCGCCGCTGCGCATCTGCGGCGAGGTGGAGCTGCGCATCCATCACCACCTGCTCGGCAGGAACAAGGCGCTGAAGAAGGTCAAGCGCGTGTTGTCGCACCAGCAATCACTCGCGCAGTGCCGCGAGTGGCTGGATGCCAAGCTGCCGGGCGTGGAGCGCGTAGCGGTCGCCAGTAATGCCGAGGCCGCACGTCTCGCCGCCAAAGATGCCTCGGTGGTGGCGATCGCCGGTAGTTCAGCCGCCGAGATTTACCGACTGAATGTGTTGGCCTCCAATATCGAGGATGAGCCGGACAACACCACGCGCTTTCTGATCATCGGCCGGCTTGATCCGCTGCCGAGCGGCGATGACAAAACCAGCCTGCTGGTCTCCGGAAAAAACCGCGCCGGCAGCCTGATGAGTCTGCTGGCGCCGCTTGCCCGGCATCGCATCAACATGACACGCATCGAATCGCGTCCGGCGCGTCGCGGCTTGTGGGAGTACGTGTTTTTTGTCGACATCGACGGCCACATGCAGGACCCGAAACTGCGCAAGGCGATTGCCGAGCTGGAGAAGGAAGCATCCTTCCTGAAGTGGCTCGGTTCCTACCCGCGAGCGGTGCTCTGAGCATGACGTTCGATGCACTCAAGCTCGCCGTGCCCGGCGTGCGCGGTCTGCAGCCGTATGTTCCCGGCAAACCGGTCGAGGAGTTGGAGCGCGAGTATGGCGTAAAGAACGTCATCAAACTCGCCTCCAACGAGAACCCGCTCGGGCCGAGCCCGAAGGCGTTGGCGGCGGCACAGGCAGCCCTGGCGGAAATCGCGCGTTATCCGGATGGCGGTGGCTTCGCGCTCAAGCGCGCGCTCGCCGCGAAGCTGGGCGTGCTCCCGGAACAGATTACCCTCGGTAACGGTTCGAGCGACGTTATTGAGTTCGCGGTGCGTACCTTCCTCGCGCCCGGTGACGAGGCGCTGTACTCGCAGCATGCCTTCGCCATGTATCCGATCATCACCCAGGCGATCGGTGCCCGGGGCGTGGAGGTGCCGGCGCGTGACTGGGGTCATGACCTCGACGCCATGGTGCGAGCGCTGACGGCACGCACCAAGCTGGTGTTTATTACCAACCCCAACAATCCAACCGGTACCTGGCTTGGGCGCGCGGTGTTGCGCGCCTTCCTGGAACGGGTGCCACCGTCCGTCATGGTGGTGCTCGACGAGGCGTACTTCGAGTATGTGTCCGCGTCTGACTATCCGGACGGCATCGCCTGGCTCGGCAACTTCCCCAACCTGATCGTGGCGCGCACCTTCTCCAAGGTGTACGGCCTCGCAGGTCTGCGTGTAGGCTACTGCGTATCGAGCGTGGCCGTTGCCGACCTGCTCAACCGTGTGCGTCCGCCATTCAACGTCAACAGCCTGGCGATGGCCGCGGCAGTTGCGGCGCTCGGCGATGTGGCGCATCTGCAGAAAACTCAACAGAACAATGCCGACGGCATGCGCATGTTGCTGCAGGGCTTCGCACAACTTGGTCTGGCGTACATTCCATCGGCCGGCAATTTCGTCTGCGTCGAGGTAGGCGAGGCCGGGCGGGTGTACGAGCAGTTGCTGCGTGCCGGTGTGATCGTGCGGCCGGTGGCGAACTATGGCATGCCACGGCATCTGCGCGTCACCGTCGGGCTGACGAACGAAAACCAGCGCTTCCTGGATGCGCTGAAAAAGATTTTGTAGGAGCGACCCTATGGTCGCGAATCATAACGTCGCATTCCATCTGTTCCCCCTCTCCCGATTGAGGGAGAGAGGTGGGGAGAGGGTCGCGACCATAGGGTCGCTCCTACAGGAAGAATTATGATCAATAGACTTGCCCTCATCGGTGTCGGCCTGATCGGCGGCTCGCTGGCGCGCGCCCTGCGCGATGCCGGCCATGTGCGTGAGGTGATCGGTTACGGTCGCGGTCTCGCCAATCTGCAGCGTGCCGTTGAGCTGGGCGTTGCGGATCGCGTCGAGACCTCACTGTCTGCCGCGGTGCGCGACGCCGACATGGTGGTGTTGGCCACGCCAGTCGGCAGCATGGCAGAGATCCTGGGTGCGATTGCGCCGTATCTGGCAAAGGATGCGGTGGTCACGGATGTCGGCAGTGTGAAGGGCACGATTGCCAACGCCGCACGCGCCGCCTTGGGCGAGAGGCTGGCCGGCTTTGTGCCCGGGCATCCAATTGCCGGCACCGAGCGCACCGGTGTTGAGGCATCCTTTTCCAGTTTGTTTGTCGGGCGGCGCGTGGTGTTGACGCCGCTGCCTGAGTCCAGCGCCGAGGCCGTGGCTCGGGTGCGCGCCATGTGGCAGGCCGCCGGCGCTGAAGTCGTGAACATGAGTGTCGAACATCACGACGCAGTGCTGGCCGCCACCAGTCATCTGCCGCACCTGCTCGCCTATGCGCTCGTGGACATGCTGGCGCGTCTTGATGACAGCCGTGAGATTTTTGCCTATGCGGCCGGCGGGTTCCGCGACTTTACGCGTATTGCCTCGAGCGATCCGGTCATGTGGCGTGATATCAGCCTTGCGAACCGCGATGCGATTGTGAACATGCTGAAGAAATACCGCGCCGAGGTGGATGGCCTGATCAAGGCGGTCTCCGCCGGCGATGGCGAGAAACTGCAATCGCTGTTTGCACACGCCAAGGCGGCGCGCGATGCCCTTGTGACGAATGATCAGAAGAAAGACTAGCGTGTGAGCTCACCCGAGAATCGAATCGATTACCAGGTCGCCGCGGGCGGCACGCTGAAAGGGCGGTTGCGCGTGGCTGGCGACAAATCGATCTCACATCGTTCGGTGATGCTCGGCTCGCTGGCCGAGGGCGTTACCCATGTTACCGGGCTGCTCGAGGGCGAAGACGTGCTGTGTACGCTCGCTGCGTTTCGCGCCATGGGTGTGCTGGCCAAGGGGCCGGAGCAAGGCCGGCTTACTATTCAGGGTGTCGGCCTGCACGGCCTGCGCCCGCCGGCACAGCCGCTCGACATGGGCAATTCCGGAACCGCCATGCGCCTCATGGCTGGCATACTCGCCGGTCAGACGTTCGATTCGATACTGATCGGCGATGAGTCCTTGAGCAAGCGACCGATGAAACGCGTGTCCGAGCCGCTCGGCCAGATGGGTGCGCGCATCGACACCAACGAAGGCGGGCGTCCGCCACTGCGCATTCACGGCCGCCAGAAGTTGCACGGTATCGACTACAGCATGCCGATGGCGAGTGCGCAGGTGAAGTCATCGCTGTTGTTTGCCGGCCTGTATGCCGAGGGCGAGACCGTGGTCACCGAGCCGGCACCGACTCGCGATCACACCGAGCGCATGCTGCGTGGCTTCGGTTACGACGTGCAGGTCGATGGCGCGCGCGTGCGCGTGCGCGGTGGTGGCAAACTCACGGCCTGCGATATTGATGTGCCGGCGGATATTTCTTCAGCCACGTTCTTTCTGGTGGGCGCGGCCATCAGCGCAGGATCAGAGCTGGTGCTCGAACATGTCGGCATCAACCCGACACGTATCGGCGTCATTAATATTCTCAGGCTGATGGGTGCGGATCTCAGCGTTGAGAACGAGGGCACGGTGGGCGGCGAGCCGGTGGCGGATCTGCGCATCCGTGGCAGTCAACTGAAAGGCATCCGCATCCCCGAAGATCAGGTGCCGCTGGCAATCGATGAGTTTCCGGCGCTTTTTATCGCCGCGGCCTGCGCGCAGGGCGAGACTGTGCTCACCGGCGCACACGAGTTGCGCGTCAAGGAATCCGATCGCATCGCCGTGATGGCCGCGGGTTTGAAGCGCTTGGGTATCGCGGCGCAGGAAACGCCAGATGGCATCGTCATCCAGGGCGGCAAGCTCGGTGGCGGGGAGGTGGACAGCCACGGCGATCACCGCATTGCCATGGCGTTTGCGATGGCCGCGCTGCGTGCCGGCGGTCTGGTCACTATCCGTGACTGCAAGAATGTGGCGACTTCGTTCCCGGATTTCGTCGCGCTCGCGCAGCGAGCCGGACTTAAGATTGAACTGGTGAATAATTAACTTCTGCCGCAAAGGTGCAGAGGACGCAAAGGTTGTTGGATTGACCCTGTTGTTCTCTTTGCGCTCTCGGCGCCTTTGCGGCGGGTTTAACTTCCGATGAAAAAGAACAAAATAACAGTAGTGACCATCGACGGCCCCGGCGGGTCGGGCAAGGGCACGGTGAGCCAGCTGCTGGCCGCGCAACTCGGCTGGCATTACCTCGACAGCGGGGCGCTGTATCGCGTGCTCGGTCTTGCCGCCCGGCGGCGCGGTGTGGGGCTCGATGACGAGCCGATCCTGTGCCGGCTGGCCGAAACCCTCAGGATCACCTTTGTTCCGCAGGCGGACGGACGGCCGGCGCAGGTCACAGTCGATGGCGAGGATGTGAGCACTGAACTGCGTACCGAAACCACCGGCGAACTGGCCTCACGGGTCGCGGTCCTGCTCGGGGTGCGTGCCGCACTCCTGCAAAAACAGCGGGATTTCCGCCAGAATCCTGGTCTGGTGACCGATGGCCGCGATATGGGCACCACGGTATTCCCGGACGCGCTTCTTAAGGTATTCCTCACAGCAAGCCCCGAGGTGCGTGCAGAAAGACGGTATAAACAGTTGAAGGAAAAGGGATTCAATGCTAACCTAGATTCGATTTTGGGTGAGATTCGCCACCGCGACGCGCGCGATACCGGACGTTCGATATCGCCGCTGAAACCTGCCGACGACGCCTGGATACTGGATTGCTCCGCCTTGAGCAGTACCGAGGTGGTGGAAGCCGTTTCCCGTCATTTGCTGGCGCGACTCGCTGAGCTGCAGACAGCGACCCGCTAAGCGCGTCGCTCTGCCCGGACGGTGGATCTCGTTTTTTCAACCGCAACCCCGTGACGTCAGCACAGAGTCGACGATACGGGCATGGGATGCAGTCTCCCTGCATCGCATTCTTATAGGTCAATGAACAATCATGAGTGAATCTTTCGCCGAACTGTTTGAACAGAGTCTCAAGGTATCCAAAATCCAGCCAGGTGGTCTCCTGATGGGCGAGGTCATGCGCATCGACAACGATTTCGTTGTCATCGATTGCGGCCTCAAGTCCGAAGGCATCATCCCGGCAGAGCAATTCCGCGACGGCGCGGGCCTGCTGACCGTCAAGGTCGGCGACCACATCGAAGTGGTCCTTGAGTACATGGAAAACGGTCACGGCGAGACCCAGTTGTCGCGCGAGAAGGCACAGCGCGCCAAGGCCTGGGATGAGCTGGACAAGGCGCACGAAGCGCAGTCGATTGTGAAGGGTGTCATCACCGAAAAGGTGAAGGGCGGCTTCACCGTGCTAGTCGATGGCGTGCGCGCGTTCCTGCCCGGTTCGCTGGTGGACGTGCGCCCGGTGCGCGACTCGACCTACCTCGAAGGCAAGGAACTCGAGTTCAAGGTCATCAAGCTCGACCGCAAGCGCAACAATGTGGTGGTCTCGCGGCGCGCGGTGGTGGAAACCGAAATGTCGGCCGAGCGCGATTCGCTGCTCTCCAACCTGCAGGAAGGCCAGATCATCAAGGGCGTGGTCAAGAACCTCACCGATTACGGCGCGTTCGTGGATCTCGGCGGCGTCGATGGCCTGCTGCACATCACCGATATTGCGTGGAAGCGCGTCAAGCATCCGTCTGAAGTGCTCAAGATCGGTGACGAAATCGAGGCCAAGGTGCTGCGCTTCGATCGCGAGCGCAATCGCGTATCGCTCGGCCTCAAACAGCTGGGCGACGATCCGTGGGTCGATCTCGCGCGCCGCTATCCGGAAGGTGCGCGCCTGTTCGGCAAGGTCACGAACATCACCGACTACGGCGCGTTCGTCGAAATCGAGCCGGGTGTCGAGGGCCTGGTGCACGTCTCCGAGATGGATTGGACCAACAAGAACATCCATCCGTCCAAGGTCATGCAGCTGGGTGATGAGGTCGAGGTCATGGTGCTCGATATCGACACAGAGCGTCGCCGCATCTCGCTCGGTATCAAGCAGTGCCAGCCGAACCCGTGGGAAGAGTTTGCTGCCAGCCACAACAAGGGCGACAAGGTACACGGCCAGATCAAGTCGATTACCGATTTCGGCGTGTTTGTCGGTCTGGAAGGCGGTATCGATGGCCTTATCCACCTGTCCGACCTTTCCTGGAATGCGCCGGGCGAAGAAGCCGTGCGTAACTTCAAGAAGGGCGACGAGATCGAAGCGACCATTCTCGCCATCGACCCGGAACGCGAGCGCATCTCGCTCGGCATCAAGCAGATGGAAGGCGACCCGTTCAGCAACTTCGTTGCCGAGCATAGCAAGGGCAGCATCGTGAAGGGCAAGATCATCAGCGTGGATGCCAAGGGCGCAACCGTCAATCTTGGTGGCCCGGAAATCGAAGGCTATTTGCGCGCTTCTGAGCTGTCGCGCGAACGTGTCGAGGATGCGCGCACTCTGCTCAAGGAAGGCGACGAGGTGGAAGCGAAAATCACTACCATCGACCGCAAGAACCGCAAGATCTCGCTGTCGATCAAGGCCAAGGATATGGAAGAAGAGACCGAGGCCGTTCAGGAATACACGCGTAAGCCTGGTTCGGTCGGCTCGCTCCTGGGCGACAAGCTCAAGGAGAAGCTCGTCAACAAGGATAGCTAACGGGATCTGCCCCGGCCCACGCCGGGGCGGCAGTCTGCCGGAGGTTGAGATGACCAAATCGGAACTGATCGCACAACTGTCAGTAAAACAGCCGCAACTCGATTACCGAGATGTGGAGCTTGCTGTAAAGGAGCTCATCGACCAGTTGTCGACGGCATTGGCTGCCGGACAGCGCATCGAGGTACGCGGTTTCGGCAGTTTCTCGCTGCACTACCGTCCGCCGCGCGTCGGGAGAAATCCCAAGACCGGCGATTCGGTGCAGGTGCCCGATAAGCATGTTCCGCACTTCAAGCCTGGCAAGGAATTGCGTGAACGGGTGGACAGCTGAAAGATCAGATGGTCTCCTCAATACAGAAAACGGCATTCGGGTTTCCCGGTGCCGTTTTTTTTATCTCCAGGGATGGAGTGTATGCCGCGGGAGCGCAGGACGCGCGGAGCGGCGATTTGTGCGGAGAATACGCGATGCCGCCGGGATACGGTTATTATTGGCAGTATCGCACCATCACTACCGGCGCCGGGCTTCAGGAGGTGATATGAAACGATTCGTGTACGGCATATTGGCTCTCGTCGTAGCCTTGGCGGGCGTTACCTTCACGACCAAGAATGCCCAGATCGTGGAGCTGAATTACTATTTCGGAATCCACTGGGTGACACCACTATCATTCATGCTTCTAACAACCCTCACGGTTGGCATTGCAGCTGGGCTGCTTGCGAGTCTCGCCATGCAGGCGCGCATGCAGCGCCAGCTACTGCAGGTTCGACGCGAGAATAGACAGCTCGAGCAGGAGGTCAACAACCTCCGTGCTCTTCCCATCCGGGACGTTCCTTGACCTCCACTGCAGCAATGGTCATCGAGGCGCAGGACCTGCTGTGGCTGTTGTTGCCGCTGGCGGCGGCGTCTGGCTGGTATGCCGCGCATCGTGACCAGCACCGGCGTCAGCCGCGTAAAGACGGCGGAATTTCACCGGATTACTTCCGCGGCATCAATTACCTGCTGAACGAACAGCCGGACAAGGCCATCGAGGTGTTCACCCAAATGCTGGAGGTGAACACGGAAACCGTAGAAACCCATCTTGCCCTGGGCAGTCTTTTCCGTCGACGCGGTGAGGTTGAGCGTGCCATCCGTATTCATCAGAATCTGATAGCCAGACCAACCCTCGACATGGCGCAACGCTCGCAGGCGCTGTGCGAGTTGGCGCAGGACTACCACAAGGCAGGTCTTCTGGACCGGGCAGAAAACCTGTTTCTGGAGCTGACAGAGATTCCGGCGCATGCCGAGCTGGCGTTGCGCGCCCTCATGCATATCTACGAACAGGAGAAGGACTGGGACAAGGCGATTACAGCCGGGCGTCGATTGGCGAAAACGGCAAGCAGGAAACTTGATCCGGTGCTGGCCCAGTATCACTGTGAGTTGGGAGAGATTGCGATACAGAATGGGAACATGGCGCATGCGCGATCCTGCGCGCAGGATGCCATTGCCGTGAATCCGGAATGTGTTCGCGCGAGCATTCTTGCTGGTCGCGTCGCAATGCTGCAGGGTAATTACCGTGATGCCATTCGCGCCTGGAAGAATGTCGAGCAACAGGATGCCGCCTATCTGGATGAAGTGATTGGTGATCTGGCAGCTGCCTTTCGGGGCCTGAATGAGGAAGCACAATTCCAACTTTATCTGAGCGAGGTGGCGTGCAGGAAGCCCGGAATGCGCACATTGTTGGCCCTGGTAGAACTGATACGCATGCGCAATGGCGAGTCTGCCGCGCAGGCCATTATTGCCGAGAGGTTGCGCCTGCAGCCTTCCGTTCCTGGCCTGAAGCGACTAATTGATTTGCAGACAACACGAAATATGCCTGTTGCAGCTGAAATAATGGACCTGGTGAAGGACGTTCTCGGTCAGCTCGCGGCCCAGCAGGAAGGTTATCAGTGTCATCAGTGCGGATTCCACGGTCTCGCGTTGCATTGGCAATGCCCGGCCTGTCACGGGTGGGTAACGATGCAACCCGCGTCTTGCGCGGTTTCACTGGTTGCCCCTGAAAAGAAACCTGTGCCTGGTCTTGCGAAGTTGCCAGACATTAGAGACAACCGTCGATGAGCCCAGTATTTACGCCAACCGGACCGCGAGTGATCGTGGCGCTGGATTTTCCTACAGCAACCGACGCACTTGCGTTCACCGCACGCATTACGCCGGATCAATGCCGGGTCAAGGTTGGTTTTGAGCTCTTTACCAGCTCCGGCCCGGCAGTGGTCGAAGCACTGGTAAAGCGTGGTTTTGAGGTCTTTCTCGATCTGAAGTATCACGATATCCCGAATACGGTGGCCAACACTTGCGCGGCGGCGGCACGTCTCGGTGTGTGGATGGTCAATGTGCACGCGCTCGGAGGCCGGCGCATGCTGGTTGCAGCACGCGAATCGTTGGAAAAAATGGCGCACCGTCCATTGCTGGTTGGCGTCACTGTACTCACCAGCCATTCAAGCCACGATCTTGGCGAAGTCGGTTTGCCCAAAGATCCGGAAACACTGGCTGTGCTCCTTGCGCGTCTCGTCAAGGAGTCTGGTCTCGATGGTGTCGTGTGTTCGGCACGTGAAGCATCACGACTGCGCACCGAACACGGAGAAGGCTTTTGCCTCGTGACGCCGGGAATTCGTCCACACGGTACCGATCGCGGCGACCAGGAACGCGTCGTTACGCCCCTTGATGCGATTCGTCAGGGTGCGCATTATCTCGTAATCGGACGGCCGATAACTCATGCGGTAGACCCCATGTTGGCATTGGTGAATATTAACCATGAGTTGACGTTGACATAATGTTGGCCACAAAGGGAATCTTTCATCAGATGGACTGCAGGATATTTTCCTCCGACGGTGTTAATTATCGTCCCAATCTGTGCACCGAACCGGGCTTACTGGTAGGGACGTCGACTGATAAAGTTCTTCGCATCGGCGAAAAGCTAGAACTGTTTATCGAGTTCTGCGGGAGCCATGATGCCAATGGAATCGATGAACGTGCACATGCGCGAGAAATAAAACAACTCACCAGCGTGTCATCGCTTTCGTGTACTCTCAGCGCCCCAACCTGGTTGCTGACTCTGGTTGAAAATCACCGGAACGATACAGATCGGCTGTGCAAGCTGAAACGACAGTGCGGTGAGTTCACTATTATGAAAGGAATGAGAACATGAGTCGCCTTGTCCCGGTCATGCTCTCCGGCGGTTCCGGCACGCGCTTGTGGCCGCTCTCCAGAGAGCATTATCCCAAGCAATTGTTGGCACTGACCGGTAAGTTGACCATGATTCAGGAAACCGCGATGCGCCTTGACGGGACAGCAAATCAGGCACCAGCACTCATTGTATGCAATGAAGAACATCGCTTTCTCATTGCGGAGCAGCTGCGGCAGATAGACAGAATGCCGCATGACATTCTGCTCGAACCATTCGGCCGCAATACCGCGCCAGCCCTTACGCTCGCTGCCCTTGCTATCGCCGCACGCGAGCCGGATGCCGTCATGTTGGTGATGCCCGCCGATCACGTCATTCGTGACCGGGCGGTATTTCATGCGGCGGTACAAAAAGGGCACGAACAGGTACTCGCCGGGCGATTGGTTACCTTCGGCATTGTGCCAACTCAACCGGAAACAGGATATGGATATATCCGTAAAGGGCCAATGCTACCGTCTGCTGGCGTCTTCCAGGTAGACCGTTTTGTAGAGAAGCCGGACTCCGAAATCGCGCGCAATTACCTGGAGTCGGGCGAGTATCTTTGGAACAGCGGGATATTTATGATGACCGCGACGCGGTGGCTGGAAGAAATTTGCCATTTTCGCACTGACATTGCCGATGCCTGCGTGGCAGCTTGGCAAGCAGGCAAACGTGACCTGGACTTTTTCCGTATTGACAAGGATGCGTTCGGCCGCTGCCCGAGTGAGTCGATCGATTATGCGGTCATGGAGAAAACCGATAACGCTGTGGTGATACCGCTCGATGCCGGCTGGTCAGACATCGGGGCATGGTCATCGTTGTGGGAAGTGAGTCAGCGCAATTCCGATGGCAACGTGCAGCAGGGCGACGTGCTGGCTCTCAATACGCACGGATCCCTGTTAATTGCCCAGCACCGCTTTGTGGCGGCGGTCGGCCTTGAGGACATAATCGTGGTAGAGACGGCGGACGCCGTCCTCGTGGTGCACAAAGACCATGCCCAGGATGTCAAGACGGTTGTTGCGGAACTCAAAAGATGCAAGCGCGCTGAACACCTTATGCACCGCAAGGTGTACCGGCCTTGGGGCCACTATGAGGGGATCGATGTGGGCGAGCGCTTCCAGGTAAAGCGCATCACTGTGAACCCCGGTGCGGCACTGTCGTTGCAAATGCATCACCATCGTGCCGAGCACTGGATTGTCGTGAAGGGTTCGGCACGTGTCACGCGTGACAATGAAGTGTCAATTCTGAACGAGAACCAGTCCACTTACATCCCGATTGGCATGAAGCATCGTCTTGAGAACCCGGGCACGACACCACTGGAAATGATCGAGGTCCAGTCCGGCGGGTATCTCGGTGAGGATGATATTGTTCGATTTGAAGACCGTTACAATCGGGACAGCCAGAAATAGCAGTAGTGGCGCTAACGTCCGGCATTTCCTTACTAGACGTTTTTCCGAAACGGGTTACAACCGTACAACAGCAATGCGGGCACCGTGTGTTAGTAGCACACAGTAGTCTGTGAAATGATACGCATGCATTGCTCGCACCAGAGCAGTCGATTGTAAATCTCATCAGAGATATAATGAGTTGGACTGCAAGAGACTGATTGCTCTGATCGTGTAATACCTATTTACGATAAAAACATGAAACTTACCGTAATTGGAACTGGATACGTTGGACTTGTGACCGGCGCGTGTTTCGCGGAGATGGGCAATGACGTGACCTGTGTGGATGTCGATCAAGGCAAGATTGATCGCCTCAAACAAGGCATCTTGCCGATTCATGAGCCAGGACTGGACGTGATCGTTGTCAACAACAGCAAGGCGGGTCGCCTGCGATTCACCACGTCGCTGGTCGAAGCCATGCGCGACTCAAAAGTCTTCTTTATTGCAGTCGGCACGCCGCCGGGCGAAGACGGCTCTGCCGATTTGCAATACGTTTTGGCCGTTGCGAAGGAGATTGGCGAGCACTTGAAGGATTATGCAGTTGTGGTCGACAAGTCCACCGTACCGGTCGGAACCGGCGACAAGGTCGGCAGCACGATGCAAGCGGAGTTGAAGCGGCGCAACCTGCAAATCGAATTCGATGTCGTGAGCAATCCGGAGTTCCTCAAGGAAGGGGCAGCAGTCGAGGACTTTATGCGCCCCGACCGGATCGTGGTCGGCACCGACAGCGAACGCGCCCGTGCCGTGATGCACGAACTGTACGCCCCGTTTACGCGCAACCATGAGCGCACCGTCTACATGGGCGTGCGCGAGGCAGAGATGACCAAGTACGCGGCCAATGCCATGCTCGCCACCAAGATCTCGTTCATGAACGAGATCGCCGGTCTGTGTGAGCGCATCGGCGTGGACGTGGAAAGTGTACGCCTCGGTATTGGTTCGGATTCGCGTATCGGCTACTCCTTTATATATCCTGGCTGCGGCTACGGCGGATCGTGCTTCCCCAAGGATGTGAAGGCGTTGATCCACACGGCCGAGGCAAATGACTTTACGCCCAAGTTGCTAGTGGCGGTGGAGGAGCGCAACGATGCCCAGAAGCACGTGTTGTTCCAGAAAATAACCCGGCACTTCGGGGCGGATTTGTCAGGACGCACGATTGGCCTGTGGGGGCTGGCGTTCAAGCCGGGCACGGATGACATGCGTGAAGCGCCATCTGTAGTTCTGCTGCATGAATTGATCGCAGCCGGTGCGTGCGTGATTGCCCACGATCCGGTGGCCATGGTGGTGGCGCGGAATGAGTTACCGGCAGCGTGGTTCGCCTCCGGACGGTTGTGTTTTGTAGATGATCAATATGATGCCCTCAAGGATGTGGATGCCATGGCGCTGGTCACGGAGTGGAAGTCCTTCCGCCATCCGGACTTTGTGCGCATGCTCAGCCTCATGAAAGGAGCAGTCGTTTTTGACGGGCGGAATCAGTATGATCCTGCGTACATGAAGGACACCGGTTTTGAGTATCACGGAATCGGGCGAGAGTGTTGAGTGCTTGAGTCAGGAAATACCAGTTCACATAATATGAAAAAAATCACCAAAGCTGTTTTCCCGGTTGCGGGGTTTGGATCGCGCTTTTTGCCGGCCACCAAGGCGAGTCCGAAGGAAATGCTGCCGATCGTCGACAAACCGCTGATTCAGTATGCGACGGAAGAAGCGATTGCCGCGGGTATCACAGACCTGATCTTCGTCACCGGCAGAAGCAAACGTGCCATTGAGGACCATTTCGACAAGGCCTACGAACTCGAGAATCAGCTGGAACTGCGCGGCAAGACCGAGCTTCTCAAGATGGCACGGTCGGTGGTACCCGAAAACGTCTCCTGCATTTATATCCGTCAGCAAGAAGCGCTCGGGCTTGGCCATGCCGTGCTGTGCGCCCGTCCCGTGATTGGTGACGAAGCGTTTGCCGTGATCCTGGCAGACGACCTCATACAAGCTGAACCGCCTGCTCTCAAGCAGATGATGGAAGTCTACGACCATTACAACAGCTCGGTTTTGGCAGTCCAGGAAATACCGCGCAGCCAGACCAATCAATATGGCGTGGTGCAGGGCCGCGAATGGGAGAAGGGGATCTACAAGCTGGAAGGCATTGTCGAGAAACCGCATCCCGAAGAGGCGCCTTCGACGCTCGGCGTCGTGGGCCGTTATATTCTGACGCCGCGCATCTTTGACCATCTGCAAGTGATCCAGGCCGGCAGCGGCGGAGAAATCCAATTGACGGACGCCATCGCCCGACTGCTCCTGAAAGAACAGGTTCTGGCTTATGAATTCCAGGGCAAGCGTTTCGACTGCGGCAGCAAGATGGGATATCTTGAGGCAACCGTGGAATATGCCCTGACACATCCGGAGCTCAAGGCAGATTTCAAAAGCTACATAAAAAACCTGAAGCTGGCTGAGTGAGCGTTAGGGGAAAGCCGATAGCGTTCATCGCCAACCAGCCGATATAATCGATCCAGCCAGTTTCTCGCGGCCGTGGCGCGAGAGCTGTAAAACCAGAGGATTCGCGCATGCCCAATAAACTCATGATCGTAATGGTCAACACCGACCCCACCAATGGCGCGGAGTTGGGCGCACCGTTCTTCCAGGCGGCGGTAGCCGCAGCCATGGAATATGATGTAGAAGTGATCCTCACGGCACGTGCCGGTGAACTGGCGATCAAGGGCGTGGCGGAAAAGCTGCATGTTCAGGAAGGCAGCCCGAAGAGTGTCTACGACTTCATCAAGGACGCGCATGAGGCCGGCGTGAAATTCAAAGTCTGCACGCCGACGCTGGAACTCTGGGGGCGGGATTTGATCCCGGAGATTGAGGAAACCGTGGGTGGCGCCTATATCATCAGCCAGGCCATGGACGACGATACCGTTACCTTCACTTACTGAACCAGGCCAGCTACTCCTTGTCGTCGGTTACCCCAGAACAGGCGTGGGAGGTTTTCCAGCAGGCAGATTGCCTGTTTGCGGAACCCCAGGTCGAGTCCGCTCTCGATCGCATGGCGGTAGCGATCCGTCGGGAGATCGCCGATACCAATCCGGTAGTAGTCTGTCTCATGAACGGTGGTGTTGTGCCGTTCGGAAAGCTCTTGACCCGTTTGCAATTTCCCCTGCAGGTTGATTACGTGCATGCCACACGTTACGGCACGCATCTTAAGGGCGGCGAGCTGGAGTGGATCGCCGGACCATTTGTGCCGTCGCGCGATCGCGTCATACTGCTGGTGGACGATATCCTCGATGAAGGCACGACCTTGGCAGCCATTGAGGCGCGTTACCGGGCAGATGGCGCAAAGCGTGTTTACAAGGCTGTCCTGACGCGCAAGCAACGGCCACGCAAAGTGGCTATCGATGTCGATTTCGTAGGTTTGGATATCCCCGACCGCTACGTGTTTGGCTACGGCATGGACTATAAAGGTTATCTGCGTAATGCCGCCGGCATTTACGCGGTATCGGCCATACACGAAAAATAATTTCTTCATCAGGCGCAGCGGACATGCAACTTGTAGCCATCATCGGCGGTAGTGGGCTTACCAACTTAAAGAACCTGGAAATCACCCGGCGCGAGGTGGTGCGTACGCCGTTCGGTGAACCGTCGGCACCCCTCATGTTTGGACATCTCGGAGGTCAGAATGCAGTCTTTCTGGCGCGCCACGGTCATGGCCATACGATCCCTCCGCATGACGTGAATTATCGTGCCAATATCTGGGCACTCAAGGAAGCGGGTGCCAGCCATGTAATTGCCGTGAATGCCGTCGGCGGTATCACGCCGGCGATGACGGCGGGCAGCCTGATTTTCCCCGACCAGATCATTGATTACACATACGGACGTGTGCACACCTATTTTGGTATCGAGCAGAAATCCGTTACGCACATCGATTTCACCTTTCCCTATTGCGAGGAGCTGCGCCAGGTTCTGGTGGCTGCGGCACAACGAGCGCGGCTGGCGGTGGTTGAGCAGGGCACCTACGCGGCAACGCAGGGTCCGCGCTTCGAAACGATTGCGGAAATTCGCAAATTGGAACGCGATGGCGTCGATATTGTCGGCATGACCGGCATGCCGGAGACGAGTCTCGCGCGTGAGCTCGGACTGTGTTACGCCTGTATTGCTGTCGTCGCCAACCCGGCGGCCGGAAAGGCGGCCGGCGTTATCAGCCTGAAGGAAATTGAGCGCATCCTGGAGTCGGGCATGGAAAAAGTGCGCAGTTTGCTGGAACAGGCATTGCCGATGCTCAAGTCGCGCTAGACAAAATATCTTGTCACACGTAGTACCACCGGGCAGCGATCACCTGCCCCGTGTCAAAGTTTCTCTTTCTCTTTTTCAAGCGGCATTATCCGCACCAACACCCCAAGCCGTGGGTGATCGAAGTAGTGCGTTTCCTGGCTTTTCAGTTTACGTTGTTCGCTGAGGCGGTAAACAACGCCTCCGTCCGGATCAGCTCCCGACTGTGCGGCGGCACGGAACAGCAGATTCACGTCCAGATGCAGGTGTCGGCTCATATAGAAGCGAATCGTTCCATCCAGCTCGGCGGGATTGACGGCGGCAACCCGCACAGGTTTGGCGATGGTTTTGGCATCAATGGTCTGCTGCCAGTGCTGATGCGCCAGTACGCGATAGCTGCCGTCCTGTTCCAGCAGGCGAGTGATCGCCGGATACAAATAGGGATCGCTGACAGCCGCCTCGGGCGTTACCGCGCTCTCGAGTTTTCGAATTCGAGTCTCTGCGTCCCGGGCCAGTAGTTCATCACCGACCAAGTCAGGTAGGCGGTTCTCAAACACCACCACCTCAACTTCGTAGGTGCTTTCCTTTTCCGCGGGTGCCGACTGAGCCGGCAAGGCGGTCAATAACCCGAAAAAAGACAAGATTAACATCGCTGAGCGCATGGGTGTTTCCTCGTGACTCAGCGGCATTATAGTATGGACTCGGGATTGACGGAATTCGGGTATTTGCCATGACTGTTCGACGCGTGCTGAGAATGGGTGACCCGCTGCTTTTCAAGGTGGCGGAGCCCGTACAGGAGTTCGATACATCGGAGCTGCACAGTCTGATTGCCGACATGTTCGATACGATGGCGGCGCTCAATGGCGCCGGTCTTGCCGCCCCGCAGATTGGCGTATCGAAGCGAGTTGTCATCTTCGGCGTGGAGGCCAACCCGCGTTACCCGGACGCCGAGCCGGTGCCCACCACCGTGCTGATCAATCCGGTGATCGACGTTCTCACACAACAGACTGAAGACGGCTGGGAAGGTTGCCTGAGCGTGCCAGGCATGCGCGGTCTCGTGAGCCGCTACACCCGGCTGCGATACTCGGGTTTCGATCAGCATGGCAAGCCGCTCACGCGCGAGGCGAATGGCTTTCATGCACGCGTGGTACAGCACGAATGCGATCACCTGGATGGCATCCTCTACCCGATGCGCCTCAAGGACATGCGGCTGTTCGGTTACGAGGATGCGTTGTTTCAGGAACTGTAACGAGCAAGACGCAGATGGGTATCGATTTGTCCTTACGGTGCGGTCAATGCGCTGAGCAGCGTCTGCAGTGAAGCGATCCGCGCCTCCGCATCCGGCATATCCGCCATAATCCGAAGCTTGTTCGGTCCGTCCAGCCGGTAGAGGCGCGGGGCTGATTGCAGCAGGCGGATAATCCTGGCCGGCTCGACATTCGGCTTGTCGATAAACGCAATGCGTGCCCCCTTCGGACCCGCCTCGATTTTTCGCACACCCAACGGGTTAGCGAGCAAACGCAATGCGCTGACCTTGAAGAGCACGTTCGCCGCATCGGGCAGGGGGCCGAAGCGATCAATGGTCTCGGCCATGAGATCTTCGAGCTCCTCACGGCTGCGGGTGCCGGCAATACGCTTGTAGTGCACCAGGCGCATGTGCACATCAGGAACGTAGTCGGCCGGCAACAAAGCCGGCACGTGCAAGTTGATATCCGCGCCGCTCGAGATCGGTGTCTCCAGGTCCGGCTGACGCCCGGCTTTGAGTGATTCCACCGCGCGGTTCAACAGGTCGCTGTACATCGCAAATCCCACTTCATCGATCTGTCCGCTCTGCGCTTCGCCCAGCAGCTCGCCGGCACCGCGGATCTCAAGGTCGTGCGAGGCGAGTGCAAACCCGACTCCCAGGTCTTCCAGCGCGGCAATGGCCTCCAGGCGCTTGAGCGCATCGCCGCTCAACGCGTTGCGCGGTGGTATCAGCAGATAGGCGTAAGCACGGTGGTGCGAGCGCCCGACGCGCCCGCGCAACTGGTGCAATTGTGCCAGGCCGAATTTGTCGGCACGTTCGATAATAATCGTGTTGGCGGTCGGGATATCGATGCCGGTTTCGATGATGGTACTGCACAGCAGGATGTTGAAACGCTGGTGGTAGAAATCGAGCATCACGCGTTCGAGCTCGCGTTCCGGCATTTGGCCGTGGGCGATGCGGATGTCAGCCTCGGGCACGAGCTTCTGGACCTTTTCAAGCATGCGCTCCATGGTGCGCACGTCGTTGTGCAGGAAGAACACCTGGCCGCCGCGCCGGATTTCGCGCTGGCAGGCTTCGCGGATCAGTGCGTCGTTCCATTCGAGCACAAAAGTCTTGATCGCGAGGCGCGCCTGAGGTGGTGTACCGATGAGCGAGACATCACGCATGCCGGACAGCGCCAGATTGAGCGTGCGCGGCACCGGCGTGGCGGTGAGCGTCAGAATATCCACTTCGCTGCGCAGTTTCTTGAGACGTTCCTTCTGGCGCACACCGAAGCGGTGTTCTTCGTCGATGATCACGAGTCCGAGACGCTTGAAGTGCACATCGTCCTGCAGCAGCCGATGGGTGCCGATCACGATGTCGATCCTGCCCTCGGCCAGCGCCATGATCGCCTTGTTGATCTCGGTCTGGCTGCGAAAGCGTGACAACACCTCGATTTTTACCGGCAAATCGGCGAAGCGGTCGCTGAAATTCTGGAAATGCTGCTGGGCGAGCAGGGTGGTTGGCACGAGCACCGCCACCTGCTTGCCGTTGTGCACGGCGAGAAACGCGGCACGCAGCGCCACCTCGGTCTTGCCGAAGCCGACATCGCCGCACACCAGCCGGTCCATGGGGCGCGCTGCCTCCATGTCGTGCAGCACCTCGTCGATGACGCGCGTCTGGTCCGGGGTTTCTTCGAACGGGAAGGCGGCGGCGAAGGCATCGTAGTGGTCGTCCGGCGTCGCGAAGGCATGGCCGGCGCGGCTCTGGCGCAGGGCCTGGATTTCGAGCAGCTCCACGGCCGCGTCCCAGGCCTTCTCGCGCGCACGCCGTTTGGCCTTGTCCCAGGAGTCTCCGCCGAGCTTATGCAGCGGCGCCTGATCCGGATGGGTGCCGGTGTAGCGCGTGACCCGCGCCAGGTCCGTGACCGGGATGTAGAGTTTGTCGCCACCCAGGTACTCAAGCGTCAGAAATTCGGTCGGGCCGTCGCCCACATCCATGGTCTGCAGGCCGCGGTAGCGGCCGACGCCATGGTCTTCGTGCACCACCGGATCGCCTAAATGCAGCTCGGCCAGGTCACGGATGATGGTGCCGATGTCGCGATTGGCCTGGGAGCGCCGCCGGCGCTGCGCGGCACGCTCGCCATACAGCTGCGGTTCGGTGATGACGGCGAGTGCCGGAGACGATAACAACAGACCCTTTTCGAGATCGGCGACCGTCAGCGCCAGCGGCGCTGCCATGCCAACAAATGCCGGCCAGTCGGCGCAAGGTTCCGGATAGAAGCCGTGGTCGTGCAGCAAGGCACGCAACACCTCGCGTCGCCCCGGGGTTTCGGCCACCAGCAGCACGCGCCCCGGGTACTGCTTCAGCCAGTCAAACAGCGCGGCATGCGGCACCTCGGCCTTGGCGCTGACCGGTAGTGTGGGCGGCAGTTGGGTGTCAAAGGTCACCGTCTCAGCCGCTGGCGACCGGGATGCCTCTTCGGCAAATGGAGTCAGTCGCACCCGTGCATACCGGTCGAGGCCGGCAGTGAGATCGGCGGGCTCAAGAAACAATTCCGCGGGCGGCAACACCGGCCGTTCCGGATCGCTGCGCAGGACGCGATAACGCTCCTCGGTTTCCTGCCAGAAGACCCGCGCCGTTTCCTCGATCCCGTCCTCGATAATGCACAGCGTATTTTCTGGCAGGTAATCGAACAGGCAGGCGGTGGCTTCGAAAAACAGCGGCAGGTAGTACTCGATGCCGGCCGGAGCCGAGCCTTTGCTGACTTCGCGGTACAGCGCCACCTTTTGCGGATCGCCCTCAAAGCGCGTGCGGAACGCCTGACGAAAACGCTGGATGGCCTCGGGGTGCAGCGGAACTTCGCGCGCCGGAAGCAGTCGTATTTCTGACAGCTTTTCCCCGGAACGCTGGCTCTCGGGTTCGAACAAGCGGATGGATTCCACTTTTTCCCCGAACAGGTCGATGCGATAGGGTGCCGGCGCGCCCATCGGAAACACGTCCACGATACCGCCGCGTACCGCATACTCCCCGGGCTCCATCACCTGTGCGACCGACTGGTAGCCGGCCTGCTGCAGGCGGGCACGAAATGCCTCAATGTCGAGGGTGGTGCCGGCATTCAACAGAAAGGTGTGCCCGGACACGTAGGTCTGTGGCGGCAGGCGGTGCTGCAAGGTGGCCGCCGTGAGCAGCACTATGCCATGGGTCAGCTCTGGCAGTCGGTACAGGGTCAGGAGCCGCTCAGAGATGATGTCGGGGTGCGGGGCAAAGGCGTCGTACGGCAGGCTCTCCCAGTCCGGAAACGGCAGCAGGGGGACATTTTCTGACTCACCCAGGTAAAAGCGGATCTCGTCCTCGATCTGTCGGGCGGTGCGAGTATCGCGTGTGATAACCAGCAGCGGCCCGGCATGGCCCTCGGCGGCGCGGGCAATGGCCAGCCCACGGCCGGAGCCCAGCAGGTGCTGCCAGCGCAGGCTCGTCCCGGGCTGATGCGGCCAGTACGGATGAATAGGTGAACAGGGCGCGTCGGTGTCGACGCTGGGCGGCTGAGAAGGCAAGGACAGTGACGAGGGTCTGAGTTTCGGGGTCGGTATTGTACCCGATCTCCGTCCATGCGGAGGTCGACTAGGATTTTGGTCGACTGGAAGTTAAGGCAACATTTGACAAATAGATACTTCTATTGTTCAAATGGTTAGCGAAAGTATCTAAACTAGAAACAAAGGGGCGGCTGAATGGCACGGAAATCCAGTTACAAGGTTGGGGACGCGGTGTTCTACCCGGCGGCGGGGGTTGGTGTCATCGAAACTCAGGAAGACATGTTTCTCAGCGGTAATCTCGAGGCCTGTTTTGTAATTCGTATTCTGGAAAGCGGTGCCACCATCAAGGTGCCACTCGCGAACATGGAAGCGAATGGCATTCGTCAGCTGCTCGATGGGAAAAAGGTAAAGGATCTGTACAAAGTATTGTCCGGTTCGGGCAAGAATCGATCAACGACTGGTAACCAGATGGAACGCTGCCGTGAGCTGGCGCGCAAAGTGAACGCCGGCTCCTGCATGGAGATTGGCGAAGTCGTGCGCGATCTGCTGCGCTGGAAAAGCCAGAAAAGCCTGTCCTTCGAAGAAGTGCGTCTGTTGCAAACCGGCTGTAATCACCTCGCGCGCGAAGTTGCCGTGGCAACCGGCATTACACCGGAGGATGCGATCCACAGAATTCGCGAGCAGGTCGGCGTCGCGGCCTGACGTCCAGCTCCTGAGCCCCCTTGGCCAGCGCGTCTGCTCCCGCACTTTGGGCGGTGGTGCCAGCCGCTGGCGGCGGCGCGCGCATGCGCGCTGCGCGTCCCAAACAGTATCTTCCACTGCGTGGTCGTGCCATGTTGCTGCACACCCTCGAACGTCTCGGGCGTTATCCGCGCCTGCGTGGTCTGGTGGTGGGCATCGCCGCGGATGACGCGTACTGGCCGACGCTTGCCATGGAGGTGCCCAATCTGCTGACCACCTATGTGGGTGGCGCCGAACGTGCCCAGACGGTGCTGAACGGCCTGCACGCACTGGAGACGTTCGCTGCGTCGGATGACTGGGTTCTGGTGCATGACGCGGCGCGCCCGTGCGTGCGGCACGCGGATATCGACAGCTTGCTGGCGGCTGTCACCGGGCATGCCGACGGCGGGCTTCTGGCGCTGCCGCTCAGCGATACCGTAAAACGCGCCGACCACAATGGCTGTGTCGAGGATACCGTGCCGCGCTCTGGACTGTGGCGGGCACTGACGCCGCAGGTTTTTCGGCTCACGGCCCTGCGCGACGCGCTCGAATCGGCATTGCGCGCCGGTGTTGATATCACCGACGAGGCCTCGGCCATGGAATACAGCGGTGCGCGCCCGCGGCTGGTGCATGGGCACGCGGATAATATTAAGGTTACGGTGCCCGAGGATCTGGCACTGGCTGAGCTTTTCCTGCAGGAACAGGAGCGTGAAATCCGATGATGCGTATTGGCCATGGCTACGACGTGCACCAGCTGGTGGTTGGTCGCGCCCTGATGCTGGGCGGCGTGAAAATTCCGCATGCCAAAGGCCTTCTCGGACACTCGGACGCGGATGTGTTGCTGCATGCAATTTGCGACGCCTGTCTCGGTGCCGCTGGCCTGGGCGACCTCGGCCGGCATTTTCCGGACACCGATCCGCGTTACAAGAACATCGATAGCCGCGAACTGCTGCGTCAGGTCGAGGCATTGCTGGATGAACGTGGCTGGCGGCTGGAAAACCTGGATAGCACGCTAATCGCGCAGGCTCCCAGGGTGGCACCGCATATCCCGGCGATGATCGTGAACATCGCGGCCGATCTTGGTGTCAGCACCGACTGCATTAACGTCAAGGCCACCACGACCGAAAAACTCGGTTTCGCCGGACGCGAAGAGGGTATCGGCGCGCACGCCGTGGTGCTGCTTGTCTCCATCGCTGAAAGGCCGGGCGGCTACGACATTATTCCCTGAGCTGGCGCCAGTACAGGTGCATTGGAAAGCGCGCCTGCAACGAAGCTGCGATTACTGGGCCTTCTTGAGCAGCACGTACACCGCACCGGTTCCTCCGTCGTTCGGACGTGCCGAGCAAAATGCCAGCACCACATCCATCTGCCGCAGCCAACTATTTACCTTGACCTTCAATACCGGCAGCTTGGCCAGCGAACTCAGTCCTTTACCGTGAATAATGCGCACACAGCGTTTGTTGCTGAGGTGCGCGCGGTGCAGGAACTGGCCCACCAATTCGCGCGCCTCCAAGGCGGTACGGCCGTGCAAATCGAGCTCGGCCTCAATGGTGTACTGACCACGGCGAAACTTTCGCAGCACGCGCTGCTGGATACCGGTGCGAACGAACAGCAGTTCTTCACCGGTCTCAATGTCCGGGGAGTAGTCGTCCGAGAGCAGGCTTGCCATGACCTCTTGGTCGTCGCGCCGCCGCTGTAACGGTACCGGCTTGCGGCGCGGCCGCTGCGGGGTGTTGTGTTCCTGCTTGAGAGGACGTGAGCCGGCCACGGCCTTGCGGAACAGGCTCTTGTCGTCATCACTATTCTGGTCTGACATGGGCTTCCCGCCGACTCTATGCGGGGAATATGCGGTGCTGGCGATCAAAACACAACGGGCGGCCTCAGCCGCCCGTTGTCGAAACAGATCTGGCTAATCAGTCATTGCGACCGCGCCCATGTTTGTATTTCTCATTATTGTCGTTGTCAGCGTGCCTGCCTTGATCAGGGTCGTGGTTCTCCCAGTCTGCACGCTTACGTGCACGGCCTTTCTCCTCGCTGGCGTAATACGGGGAACGGCCGTGGTGTTGTCCCTCGCGAAAGCGCTGCGCGGCATCACGCTGGTATTCACCCCAGTGTTCGCCACGATACTTGCGCAGGCCGGGTGGAATTTGTCTTTCCTTGGCGGCGGTCCAGGGACCGGAATAACCGGGGCCGATATACCAGGCATCCTGATGGTGCAGGTAATAGTGCCCGTCATGGTTGAATATCTGGTGTGGTGTCTCGTGCGCCACGTAGACTTTCGGACCTGGCAGCCAAATCATCACTGGCGGTGATGGCAATACAATTTTCGGGAGTGGCGGATGGGGTGGCAACGGGATCGTGATGCGGTTGTCATCAGCCAGAATCGGCCCCGAGGCAAGAAACAGGACACCGAATAAGGCGGCGGTGACGGTGAAGCGGTTGCGGCGTTGCGGCATGGTTCGAATTCCTTGGACTGGGTGTGGCAGCGATTATAGTAATCCGTCGTCGTGCATCGCAGCAATACCGGTTGTCCGGCGATGCGAGGCTGTGATCAAGCGTCAGGTCAGCGCGCGCCACAGGAGCGATAACCCGCTGACGATGAGAATGGTTCCGATCGTGCGCTGCATTTGTGTCGGCGAGAGGCCGATATGCATGCGGTTGCCAAGGAACAGCCCAAGGACCACCAGCGGCAGGGCAGCGAGAATGGCGAGCAGTAAGTCGGTATTGAGGAGCAGGCCGGCGATCAGAAATGCGGCGATGCGCAGAATACCTTCAATCAGGAATAGCCCGCTGAACGTCGCGCGCAGTTCGCCCTTGTCGTGCAGGCGGTGGTTGAGATAGATCACATACGGTGGTCCGCCGGTGCCGAACAGCGCGCCAATGGTTCCGCCGCTGAATCCGGCCGGCGCGGCCCACCAGCGCGACACACGGCGCGTGCCGTGCAGATTGAGTATATTGCGCAGGCCGAACAACAGAACAAACACACCAAGCGATTTAAGCAATGGCACGAGCGGCAGGTTGACCAGCAGCGTGGTGCCGGCCAGAACACCCAGAATGCTGAAGGGGATCAGCGGTCGCAGTTCATCCCAGCGCAGGTGCTGGCGGGTGTGTGTGCCGAGCAGCAGCGAGGCCGTGACATCAGTGACCAGTATCAGCGGCACCACGAAGGTGAGTGGTAGAAAGTGTGCCAGCAATGGCACCGCGATCAATCCCGAGCCGAATCCAGAGACGCCGCGGATGAAATATGCCGCCGGCACGATCAACGCGATGGCGAGCAGGATTTCCGGCTGGATCACCAGGGCAATCTATCCTTTGCGGCAAAAAAATTAATGCTTCAGGGATTCGAGATAACGTTCGGCATCGAGCGCCGCCATGCAACCGCTGCCGGCCGAAGTGATTGCCTGACGGTAGATGTGATCCTGCACATCGCCGGCCGCGAACACACCTGGCACGCTGGCGGCGGTGGCGTTGCCCTGGTTGCCGGAACGCGTCTTGATATAGCCGTGCTCCAGATCGAGTTGGCCTGCGAAGATGGCCGTGTTGGGGGCGTGGCCGATGGCAATGAACACACCATGAACGCTGATGTCCTTGGACTTGCCGTCTTTGTCTTTGATGCGCACACCGGTGACACCGCTGTTGTCACCGAGGATCTCATCTGTGCTGCTGTTCACTTGGAGGGCGATCTTGCCGGCCGCGACTTTTTCCATAAGTTTATCGACCAGGATGGCCTCAGCCTTGAACTTGTCGCGCCGGTGGATGAGGGTGACATGCTCGGCGATATTGGACAGGTACAGGGCCTCTTCCACGGCGGTGTTGCCACCGCCCACCACGGCGACCTTCTGGTTCTTGTAGAAGAAGCCATCGCAGGTGGCGCAGGCCGACACGCCCTTGCCGCGGAATTTCTCTTCCGACGGAATGCCGAGATACTTGGCCGAGGCGCCGGTGGCAATAATCAGCGCATCGCAGCTGTATTCGCTGGAATCGCCGCTGAGCTTGAATGGCCGGCTGTTGAGATCGACCGTGCGGATGTGATCGTAAATGATCTCGGTGTTGAAGCGCTCGGCATGCTTCTGCATGCGCTCCATGAGCCCGGGGCCCTGCAGGCCTTCGACGTCGCCCGGCCAGTTGTCCACCTCGGTGGTGGTCATAAGCTGGCCGCCCTGTTCCATGCCGGTGACCAGCACCGGTTTGAGATTGGCGCGCGCGGCGTACACGGCAGCGCTGTAGCCGGCCGGGCCGGAGCCCAGGATCAGTAGACGGCAGTGTTTGGCGGTGGCCATGAACAAGACTCCGGAAAGTTCGTGAGAATTAGGCTCGCTATTATAACGACTGTTATCCTGAGGCGAAGTCTTTCCGGGCCATCACGAAAGGAGCGGGCATGCGCATCGGTATTCCAAAGGAAATAAAATCCCTCGAAGGGCGCGTGGCGCTCGTGCCCGAAGCGGCCGGGGAACTGGTGGGTGCCGGGAACGAGGTGTATTTGCAGGCCGGGGCCGGAGAGCAGAGCGGATATCCGGACAGCGTTTACAGCGCGCTGGGCATCCAGATTCTGCCCGATGCAGTGGCCCTGTACGGGCGCGCCCAGATCATCGTCAAGGTGAAGGAGCCGATCGCGCCGGAATACGACCTGTTGCGACCGGAGCATGTGTTGTTCTCGTATCTGCATCTGGCCGCGGTGCCGGAACTGGCGCGTGTACTGAAGCAGAAGGGCCTGACGGCCGTGGCCTTCGAGACCGTTGAAGTGAATGGCCATCTGCCGTTGCTGGCCCCGATGAGCGAGATCGCCGGGCGGCTGGCAGTGCAGATTGGTGCGCACCTGTTGCATGCCCCTCAGGGCGGGCGCGGCATTCTGCTCGGCGGTTTGCCCGGCACGGAACGCGGCCGGGTGGTGGTGTTGGGGGCCGGTGAGGCCGGTGGCGCGGTCGTGGCCGCAGCCGCTGCGTTGGGCGCCGAGGTAACGGTGTTTGCGCGTTCGCGCGCCAGCCTGGTGCGCATGGCCCAACTCGGTTCGAATGTTACCGCGCTGCATTCCTATCAAGGCGCTATCGCTGCAGCCGTGCAGCAGGCCGATTTGCTGATCGGCGCGGTACTCATTCCCGGCGCGCGTGCTCCGCATTTGGTAACGCGCCCCATGGTCCGCAGCATGCGTCCCGGGTCAGTGATCGTGGACATCTCGGTCGACCAGGGCGGCTGCATCGAGACGATTCGTCCGACCGATTACAAGAATCCCACCTATGTCGAAGAAGGGGTCATTCATTTCGGCGTGACGAATATGCCCGGGGCGGTACCACGCACCGCCACCCAGGCCCTGTCCGGGGCGATTGCCCCGTATGTCGCACGCTTTGCCCAGCCCGGCTGGGAGCAGGATGCGGCCCTGCGCGCCGGTATCAATGTCCAGGCCGGCAGGTTTGTGCACCCGGCAGTGGCGGCCGCCCTGGCGGGACTCTGACCATGGTCTAATCCGGCCAAAAACGCCATAATACGCAGGCAGTTATCCATCCCGAGGAGTGTTGTGGCGCAAGCAACCTGGAAACGCGAACAGCGGCCGCCCCTGGCCCCGAAGATGCTTCGTATGATTCGCGAGGCCAGTCTGTATCTCCTTGTCGCAATCGCCATCTACCTGCTGATTTCTCTCTGGACTTACCACGCCGCGGACCCGGGCTGGTCGCACAGTGGTTCCACCCTGCGGGTCGAGAATCTGGGCGGGCGTGCCGGTGCCTGGCTGTCCGATGTGCTGTTGCAGCTGTTTGGCTATGTGGCCTTCCTGTTTCCGGTGCTCACCGGCATTGCGGCAGCACGCGTATTTCTGAACCGCAAGAACGACGCCCCGCGTGACGCGCGCGTGACGGCGCTGATCTCCGCCGGTTTCGTGCTCACCGTGCTGGGTGCCGGCGGGCTGGCGAGTCTGCACTTCAGCACGAACGGCGATCTGCCGTTCAGCAGCGGCGGGGTGCTCGGCAATTTCGTCGGCCACGGCCTGGCCGGGCCGTTCAGCTTCACTGGTGCCACCATATTTCTGCTGGCGGTGTTCTTTGCCGGGGTTACGCTCTTTACCGGTCTCTCCTGGCTCAGGATGATGGATCTCACCGGACACCTGAGTTTCGTGCTCGCGGTGCGCGCGAAAGAGAGCTTCGCGGCCCTGGTCGACTACGGCATCGGCCTGCGCGCAAAGAAGCAGCGACGCGTGACGGTGGCCGAGGACAAGAAGGTGCTGGAAAAGCATGCACCACCCCGCATCGAGCCGGTGCTCAAGCCGGTTGCGAAGAGCGAACGCGTGGAGCGCGAGAAACAGGTGCCGCTGTTCGACGTGCCGGCCGGCTCCGGCGAACTGCCGCCGCTCAAGCTGCTCGACCCGGCTGAGGCGGCCAAGGTCGCCTACAACAAAGAAACGCTGGAGACGCTTTCACGCCTGCTGGAAAAGAAACTGCTCGACTTCGATATCGAGGCACAGGTGGTGGCAGTGCACCCTGGCCCGGTCATCACACGCTTCGAAATTGATCCGGCGCCGGGCGTGAAGGCCAGCCAGATTACCAACCTGGCGCGCGACCTGGCGCGCGCGCTGTCGGTCATCAGCCTGCGTGTGGTCGAAAACATCCCCGGCAAGTCCACGGTTGGCATTGAAATACCGAACGAGAATCGCGAGATCGTGCGCCTGAGTGATGTGTTGTCGTCGCAGGCCTATGACGATGTGCATTCGTCGCTCGCGCTGGCGCTCGGCAAGGATATCGGCGGGGCGCCAGTGATTGTGGACCTCGCCAAAATGCCGCACATGCTGATCGCCGGCACCACCGGCTCGGGTAAGTCGGTGTGCATCAATGCATTGATACTGAGCCTGGTCTACAAGTCGACCCCGGAGCAGGTGCGTTTCATCATGGTCGACCCGAAGATGCTGGAACTCGCCATGTACGAGGGCATTCCGCATCTGCTCGCGCCGGTGGTCACGGACATGAAGCAGGCGGCGAACGCGCTGCGCTGGTGCATTGTGGAAATGGAGCGCCGCTACCGGTTGATGGCGGCGCTCGGCGTGCGCAACATCTCTGGCTACAACAGCAAGGTGCGCGAGGCCGAGAAGGCCGGCAAACCGATTCTCGATCCGATTTATCAAGTGACGTCGGACGACGACCAGGTGCCGGTGCTGAACACCCTGCCGTACATCGTGATATTTATCGACGAGCTCGCCGACCTGATGATGGTGGTCGGCAAGAAGGTGGAAGAGTTGATCGCGCGTCTGGCGCAAAAGGCGCGCGCCGCCGGCCTGCACCTGATTGTCGCCACCCAGCGTCCCTCGGTGGACGTGATCACCGGCCTGATCAAGGCCAATATCCCGGCGCGTGTCGCTTTTCAGGTGTCGGCGCGTGTCGACTCACGCACGATTCTGGATCAAATGGGCGCTGAACAGTTGCTCGGCCAGGGCGATATGCTGTTCCTCACGCCCGGCACCGGTCTGCCGTTGCGCATCCACGGCGCGTTTGTGTCGGACAACGAAGTTCACAAGGTCGTGAGCTTTCTCAAGAAGAGCGGCAAACCGAGCTACGACGACAGTATTCTGACCGGTGAGGCGGAAGTTGCGAGTGGCGGCATCGGATTGACTGGTATCAGCGGAGAGGACGGCGATGGCGAAAACGACCCGCTGTACGACGAGGCCCTCAAGATTGTCACCGAGACGCGACGCGCCTCGATCTCCGGTGTGCAGCGCCGTCTGCGCATCGGCTATAACCGCGCTGCGCGCCTGATCGAGGAGATGGAGAAGACCGGTGTGGTCGGACCCATGCAGTCGAATGGCAACCGCGAGGTGCTGGCACCGCCGCCTCCGCCGCGTGACTAATTCAGGAATCCAGAATGCATCGCTTGTTCTCCCTGTTCGTACTTTCACTCTGTTGCTCGGCAGCACAGGCCACTGCCACCCAGGACCTGCAGCGCTTCTTCAATCAGGTGCAACGCTATAGCGCGCGCTTCGACCAGGTGACGCTGGATGAGGCGATGAACCCGATCCAGGAATCCTCCGGCAATCTGTGGATCGAGCGCCCCGGAAAATTCCGCTGGAACTACACCGTGCCCTATGAGCAACACATCGTCGCCGATGGCAAGCAGGTGTGGGTTTACGACGTCGAACTCAAACAGGTTGCGGTACGGCGCATGGAAGGGGCGCTCGGCGCGACCCCGGCAATTCTGCTGTCCGGCAAGGGTGCGCTCGAAGGCGTTTTTGCCATCAAGGATCTCGGTCGTCAAGGCGAGCTCGACTGGGTGCAGCTCACTCCGAAGAAAAGCGATGGCGGCTTTGAGAAAATCCGCATCGGCTTCGAGAAAGGCAGAATCCGTACTCTGGAGATGATCGACGGCTTCGGCCAGACCACACGCGTCAGTCTGCGCGATGCCAGGGAGAACACGCCGATCAGCGCCGACAAGTTCAGTTTCAAGCCGCCCGCTGGCGTAGACGTCATCACAGAATGATCGCAGCCAAAGAATTCCCGCAGGCTGGCGGCAGCGTGCTTAATGCGCAGCCGCTGGCCGACCGTATGCGGCCGACGCGTCTTGAGGATATTTCCGGCCAGGCGCATCTGCTCGCTCCCGGCAAGCCGTTGCAGCGCGCGGTCGAGGCAGGCGTGCTGCACTCGATGATTCTCTGGGGACCGCCAGGCAGCGGCAAGACCACGCTGGCGCGCATTGTCGCCGGCCATCTGGGTGCGCATTTTCTGAGTCTGTCCGCCGTGTTCTCGGGCGTGAAGGAAATCCGCGCGGCCGTCGATGAAGCCAAACGCGTGCGTGCTGGACAGGGACAGCCCACCGTGCTGTTCGTGGACGAGGTGCACCGTTTCAACAAGGTGCAACAGGATGGCTTCCTGCCTTACGTCGAAGACGGCACGCTGACCTTTATTGGTGCGACCACCGAGAATCCGTCGTTCGAGCTCAACAAGGCGCTACTGTCACGCGCACGGGTGTATGTGCTCAAGGCCTTGCAGGCCGAGGACATCCGCCAGCTCATCGATCGCGCATTGGCCGACAGCGGGCACGGGCTCGGCGACCTGCGTATTGATATGCCCGAGGTGTTGCGCGACCTGCTCAGCCGCGCCGCCGACGGCGATGCGCGTCGCGGTCTGAATCTGCTGGAACTGGCGGCCGATCTCGCCGAATCAGTGAATGGCCGACTGACCGTGACCGAGGCTATCGTCCAGGAGTTGATCACCGGTGGCGTGCGCCGCTTCGACAAGCAGGGCGAGGCGTTCTACGACCAGATTTCGGCCCTGCATAAATCGGTGCGTGGTTCCTCTCCAGACGGCGCCCTCTACTGGTATGCGCGCATGCTGGATGGCGGCTGCGACCCGCTGTATATCGCGCGCCGCGTGGTGCGCATGGCGAGCGAGGATATCGGCAATGCCGATCCGCGCGCATTGACGCTGGCGCTCGAGGCCTGGGACGTGCAGGAGCGTCTCGGCAGTCCGGAAGGCGAACTCGCCATCGCCCAGGCGGTGGTCTATCTCGCGGTCGCGCCCAAGAGCAATGCCGTGTACACCGCCTTCAATGCCGTGATGCAGGATGTGAAAAGCGAAGGCTCGCTCGAGGTGCCAGTGCACCTGCGCAACGCCCCCACCAAACTGATGAAAGAACTCGGCTACGGCAAGGCCTATCGTTACGCGCACGATGAGCCGGAAGCTTACGCTGCCGGTGAAACCTATTTGCCGGAAGAAGTCGGCGAACGGCGTTACTACCAGCCGGTGGCGCGCGGTCTGGAGATGAAGATTGCCGAGCGCTTGGAATATTTCCGTGCTCTGGACAAGAAGGCAAGGAAGCCATGAGCCAGGTGATCGCCATCGCCGTAGGTGGTGCGCTGGGCAGCGTCATGCGTTATGGGCTGTCAAACTGGGTGCATGCACTTGCCGGACGTGGGTTTCCCTATGGCACGCTGGCTGTAAACGTCCTCGGTTGCCTGGCGATGGGTGTTCTGTTTGTGCTGCTGGTTGAGCGCATGGGTGAAAGCGCCGTGTGGCGTGCGGGAATATTGATCGGCGTGCTGGGCGGCTTCACCACGTTCTCGTCATTCTCCATTGAAACCTTTAACCTGATCGAGCAGGGTGCGCTGCTGAAGGCCGCAGGCAACATGGCCGCAAGCCTGCTCTTGTGCATCGGCGCCACCTGGTTCGGCGTAATACTTGCGAGGCAAATCTAATGACAAGACGAACGAACGAAGCGGAGTAGGGCTACCTTTATGAAACACAGCGATGTGACCGTGGTGCGCATCTACCTCACGGAAGGCGAAAAGCTCATGCAATCACTGCTGGCCAAGCTGCACGACGAAGAGAAGGTGCGCGGCGTCACGGTGTTTCGCGGTGTCAGCGGATTTGGTCGTTCAGGCGTGGTGCATTCCACGGCACTGCTCGATCTGTCGCTCGATTTACCGGTGGTGATCGAGTTCTTCGATGCGCCCGACAAGGTACGCCGCATTCTGGGTCATCTGAAGGCACTGCTCCCGCCCGGACATGTCGTGTCCTGGCCGGCACAGGTGAATGAAGGCTGATTATTATCTTCCCCATACTATAACCATTTTGGTTACCTGCAGATGAACAAGAACCTATAACAGAACAAGACCATGCTTGACCCAAAACTGTTCCGCACCGACCTCAACAACACCGCCAAGCTGCTCGCGCGCCGCGGTTTTGCGCTGGATGTGTCGACCATTAACCGTCTGGAAGAGAAGCGCAAGCAAGTCCAGGTGACCACGCAGCAGTACCAGAACGAACGCAACACCAAATCCAAGGCCATCGGTCAGGCCAAGGCGCGCGGCGAGGACACAAAGCCGTTGATGGACGAGGTCGCAAACCTCGGCTCAGCGCTCAAGCTGGCCGAAACCGAGCTCGAACAACTGCAGAATGAACTCACTGTCATGACACTTGGCGTGCCCAACATTCCGCACGCGAGTGTTCCGGACGGCAAGGACGAACACGACAATCAGGAAGTGCGCCGCTGGGGCGAACCGAAGCAACTGGATTTCACGCCCATGGATCATGTCGATCTGGGTACCGGTCTTGGCCTCATGGATTTCGAGGTGGCGGCCAAGATTTCCGGAGCGCGCTTTGTGGTGCTGCAGGGCGCGCTGGCGCAGCTGCACCGCGCGCTGATCCAGTTCATGCTCGATCTCCACACGCGCGAACATGGTTATACCGAAACCTACGTCCCTTATCTGGTGAATGCCGACAGCCTGCGAGGCACCGGCCAGTTACCCAAGTTCGAGGCCGAGTTGTTTGCGGTGCGCAGCGAACAAGGGTTCTACCTGATCCCCACCGCCGAGGTGCCGGTGACCAACCTGGCGCGCGACACCATTACCGATGCCGCACGTCTGCCGCGCAAGCATGTTTGCCACACGCCGTGTTTCCGCAGTGAAGCCGGATCCTACGGCAAGGACACGCGCGGCATGATCCGTCAACACCAGTTCGAAAAGGTCGAGTTGGTGCAGTTCGTGCGACCGCAAGACTCGTATACCGCACTGGAGGAACTTACCGGTCACGCCGAGGTGGTGCTGCAACGGCTCGAGTTGCCGTATCGCGTCATGGCGCTGTGCGCCGGCGATATCGGTTTCTCCGCCGCCAAGACCTATGACCTCGAGGTGTGGTTGCCCGGACAACAGAAGTACCGTGAGATTTCTTCGTGCAGCAACTTCGAAGACTATCAGGCGCGCCGTATGCAGGCGCGCTGGCGCAACCCGGAAACCGGCAAGCCCGAGTTGTTGCACACGCTGAATGGTTCTGGTCTGGCGGTTGGGCGCACACTGGTGGCGATACTGGAGAATTACCAGCAACGCGACGGAAGCATCATGGTACCGGCTGCGTTGCAGTCGTATCTCGGTGGCCGGGAACGTGTTTTGCCAAGCGGAAACTGATTTCGGTCAAATCGGCGCCCCACGATTTAGGCTATATTTCAAAGCGTTATTGCAGAATAAGTCAGAGACAACCGCCACGACCGGTGAATGTCGTTTCAGGACGGTGCGGGGATTCAGGGGTGCAATCGTGCGACCAGGGTCACAGCTGGCTTCTGTTGCGGTTTTCTTGGCCTGCGGGCTCATTCTGCCTGGCTGGGCCGATGTCGTCCCGGACAAAATAGAAACCACCTACGCTGAACATACGCGTGGCGTGAACTTGGCGCGCAGCGGACGGCATGATGAAGCGCTGAATGTCCTCCTGCCGCTGCTGCAACGATTCCCCGACGACTACCCGCTGCAGCGCGATGTCGTACTCATCAGCGCCTGGAAAGGAGATTGCCCCGGCGCCCTGACTCGCTTCGAGCGGTTGCGCTCGCGTCCCGATCTGGAGCCTTATCTCGTCGTGGCCATGACGGACTGCCTGCTGAACGCCAATCGCCCGCTGGAAGCGCGACGTTTGGTGCGGCATGCGCGAGACCTCCATCCGGAAGATAAAAGCTTGCAAGATGCCTTCCTCAAGGCCGACCTTGTTTTGCGCATTGATCAGAACCGCGACGAGGAGCGGCCGGCCATGGAAGCCACGCTCCACAATGACACTTCGGATCAGGGGTTAGTCGAGTGGATCGGTCGAGTTGAAGGCAGTGCACGGATTGCCGAGGCCACTCGCCTATATGCCCGCTACCGCTTTACGCGATCGACCGAATCACAATATCGAGACGGCGATTTGAATCGGGTGGGTATAGGCTTGCGTTACCGCTATGACGAGCAGTTTCTGTTCGACCAGGAATTCTCGGCGGATATCTCCACGTCCGGGCAGGGCGGTTCCACCACACGCGTGGTATTTGAGCCACGCGATGCGTGGCGATTCACGGCGGCCTATGCCTCGTTTGCCGAGGAAATACCGTTACGCGCCCGTGCTGCCGGCATCGACGCCCGCCAATGGGCGGCCAATGCCGCATATGAGAGCCGCGACTATCGCTGGGAAGGGTTGGCAGGCGTTGATTACCTAGACTTTTCCGATAGCAACCAGCGCAACAGTATTTATGCCAGCGCCGGCTACGCCTACGAAATGCGCGCGCGCCGCGAACAGCGTTTATTCCTAGACTGGTCCCAGTCGCGCAACAGTTTCGATGGAGCCGTGTACTTCAATCCGTCGCGCGACAATAGTCTCGGCCTTACGCATCGCACGGACTTCGTGTTTGACTCGCGCTACCGTCGGCATGTGGATCATCTGTGGTTAAGCGCCAATGCCTATTCCCAGGAAGGCTTCGGCACCCATGGCCGCTGGGCACTGCGCTACGAACAAGACTATGACTTCGACGAGTCGCAGGCGTTTGTCGTTGGCGCCGGTGTTGCGCGTAATGTATATGACGGCCAGTATGAGACCGAGGTGCGCTTCTATCTTTCTTACCACCAGAGATTCTGAGAATGCGACGCCTATACGCGCTGATCGGATGCTGGCTATACCTCGCAACGTCGACGGCAGCCGATGTCCCGGTGCTTGTGTACCACGATATTTTCGATGCACCGGGAGCGGATGATTATGCCGTGACTGGCCAGATGTTTCGTGAGCAGATGAAGTTTCTGAAACAGCAGGGATACCGGCCCATCAGCCTGCGGCAGTTCGCCGAGGCCGCCGCCGGCAAGTCCGGCTTGCCGGAAAAACCGGTTGTACTCAGTTTCGATGATGGGCTTGTCAGCTTTCGCGACATTGCCATGCCGGTGCTCGCGGACTATGAATTTCCCGCGATTCTGAGCGTGGTTACGGGCTGGGTTGATGGGCGGCAGGTTCCGCAAGCTTACCGTGACCGGTTATTGAGCTGGGAGCAGTTGCGTGTCGTGAGCCGTTCGCCATTGGTCGAGATTCTTTCGCACACCGACAACCTGCACACCGGCATTCTCGCTAACCCGCAAGGTAACCAGACGCCAGCCTCGATCACGCGCCGCTATGATGCCGTGAGCGGCCAGTATGAAACCGAAGCGGCCTTCCGAATTCGTATTCGCAGTGATCTGGCGCGCTCAGTAAAACGCCTGCGTGCCGAACTGGGAAAAGACCCGCCAGGAATCGCCTGGCCATATGGTTTTTACGACCAGGTTCTGGCGGAAGAAGCTGCTGCCCTCGGAATGCACGTACAGCTGACTCTCGACAAAGAACCAGCGCGTCTTGAGCAGTTTCCACTGGTCCGGCGTATTCCGCTACGCACCGTCAACACCATCGCCGCGTTTGAAAATATGTTGCGTTTTGCGCGTGCGCGCCAGCCACTGCGCATCATCGAGATCGAGCTGGATGAAATGGCCAAGGGTACGGCAGCTCAGCAAGACGAGTGGTTATCCGCTCTTCTCAACCGACTGTCGTTGTTACGGGCAAACGCGGTACTGGTTAATCCATTCACCCGCGATGGCAGCCAGGCGTTCTTTCGCAACGGCCATATCCCGCTGCGCGCCGAGGTTTTGCATCGTGTCTTGCATCAGCTGCGTACACGCGCCAGCATGGACTATCTGCTGCTGCGCTTGCCGGCGATTCCCGCTGTGACCCAAGCCGCAGAAGAACTGGCGCGCCGACATCCCTATGACGGTATTATGTTGGCGACAGACCATCGTCCAGCGGATGCAGCAATGTTGCTAAAACTGTTCGATTATTATCATCCCGGAGTCCGATGCGGTCGGGAGCAGGGAGCAGCGTGGCGAGTGTGTCAGGACTTTACGGTCATGACAGTTGAATTACCGATTACGGACGATCGCGCCATCGCAGCACAATACGCCAAGTCCATTTCACCGGACGCAGGGCCCGGACCGACACCAGTCTATTTTATGCTGAGCAATCGTCCTGACGCGGATGGCAAACAGGTCGCCAGCGCACTGCACAAGCTACGCTATGCCGGCGCGCAGAACTACGGGTTACGCGATGGGCTGTTTCTGGACAAACCGGAGAACCTGCGGCGCGTGGCCACTGAGCTTGCCGGGCACGCTCTGCACGGTGCTGGGAACTAGGTATGCAGGTCATTTTCCTTTATGTCTTTTTCTACCCATTGTTCATGGCATTCTTCTGGATGATAGGGGCGCTGCTGTTCTTCTTCCGTCATGAGCGCAAGCAAATGCACCTTCCCAAGATGGCGGAATACCCGTTCGTATCGATTCTCGTGCCATGTCATAACGAGGAAGAGAACATCCGCGCCACCATCGAGCGGCTGGCCAAAAATCGCTATCCGGAATTCGAGATCATTACCATCGACGATGGCAGCACTGATCAGACTGGCAAGATTCTCGAGGGGCTCGCGTCGCGGCACGCGCGTCTGCGCTGCGTAACGCTAGAGCGGAACTTCGGCAAGGCGATGGCGCTGCGTGCCGGTGTTCTGGCAAGCCGCGCCGAATTTCTGATGTGCGTGGATGCTGACGCGCTGCTGGACGAGGATGCGTTACTTTGGATGATTCCGCATTTCCTGCAAGGTGCGCGCGTGGCGGCGGTCACCGGCAATCCGCGCGTGCTGAACAAGAATGGACTGCTGGCGCGTATCCAGATCGGCGAGTTCGCCTCGATCATCGGCATGGTCAAGCGCAGCCAGCGCGACCTGGGCCGGTTGTTCACGGTTTCCGGCGTGCACGTGTGCTTTCGCCGGCGAGCCTTGCACGATGTGGGTTATTGGTCAGCAAGAACCGTAACCGAGGATATCGATATCAGCTGGAGGCTGCAGATGCACTACTGGGACATTCGCTACGAGCCACGCGCCCTATCCTGGATCGTGGTGCCTGAGTCCCTGCGCGGTCTTTGGCGTCAGCGCTTGCGCTGGGCGCGCGGCGGCATCGAGGCCGCGCGCGAACATACTTATCTTCTCAGCCGCTGGTCAGAGCGGCGCATGTGGCCGGTGTTCATTGAATACCTCTTTGGCGCCATCTGGTGCTACGCCTGGCTGCTCACGGTGGTCCTGTTTCTGTGTACCTGGCTGCTCCCGGATATCCTGCCTGAACGGTATGCGGTGCGCTCACTGTTTCCCCACTGGACCGGCGTGGTGCTCGCCATGACCTCGCTGCTGCAGTTTACCGTTGGCCTCTACCTGGACAGCCATTACGAGAAGGGCATCTTCCGCAATCTGTATTGGGCGATCTGGTATCCAATGGTGTACTGGACTCTGTCCAGCATCACGACGGTGGTGGCTATCCCACAGGTGTTGCTGCGGCATGGCCAGCAGCAACACGCCCGCTGGCAGAGTCCTGACCGGGGTGCGCCATGAAGCGTCGCCGCAATGATCGGCCGGACACGTGGCGTCGTGTCTCAGAATATACTGTGACCACGCTGTTCTGGCTGGCCTGGCTCTATCTCATTATGCCGCTGGTGAGTTTGCTGTTGTGGGCACTGGGCGTGCAATGGTTCGTGGATGAGATGATCGTACGTGGGGGCTACGAGGCACTGGTCGGTGAGCTGGGGCACTACGGTTTTGTCATACTCATGATGCTGGTGGTGACGCTCATCTGGGTGTACTGGAACCTGCGTCACTACGGTGGAAACGAGAAACGCACTCTGCAGCCGTCGCCAGTCTGTGTTGAGGAAATTGCGGCTTACTCCGGATTATCGGCACATGAAATCCTGGGCGTCAGGGCCAACAAGCACTTACGGATGACGTTTGAGGATGATGATCGACCCGTCATTCAGGCGGGTGGGAGACGTAAAAAATGAAAAAGCCCCATCTGGGGCCTTTTCATTATTCTGATGGTTCGAATTAATCGTCGCCGCCAAACACGCCGAGGATATGCAACAGGCTCGTGAACAGGTTGTAAATGGTGACATACAGGCTGACGGTGGCCAGGATGTAATTGGTTTCACCGCCGTGCACGAGGTTGCTGGTTTCGTACAGGATCAACCCGCACATGAGCAACATGAACATGGTCGAAACCGCCAGTGCCAGTCCCGGCATAGCAAAGAAAATGTTGGCAATGCCGGCGAGGAAGGCAATCAGGATGCCGGCCATCAGAAAACCGCCCATGAAGCTGAAGTCTTTGCGCGTCGTGAGCGCGTAGGTCGACAGTCCGATGAAAATGACGCCGGTGCCGCCGAGGGCATAGGCCACCAGTTGGGTGCCGTTGGCGTAATGGCCGATGTAGGCATTGAGCAGGGGGCCGAGGGTGTAGCCCATGAAGCCGGTGAGGGCGAACACGGTCAGCAGGCCCCAAGCACTGTTGCGCAGCAGGTGGGTGGCGAACAGCAGACCGAAGTAGCCCCCCAGCACCAGCCAGACGTTCAACATCGGGGCGTTGGTGGCCATGGCCACCCCGGCGGTGAGGGCGCTGAGCAGCAGGGTGAGCGAGAGCAGGATATAGGTGTTCCGAATAACGCTGTTGGTCGCCAGCGTGGACTCAAGAGCTCTGGTTAGGACCTGGGGGTTCTCGGACATGGTGTAGAACTCTCCTCGTTAACAGGGACGGAAACTGCAAGCACTCTACTCAAGACAACTGTCTGGCGCAACGGTTCAACTGGCCTGCCCTGGGTGCCTCAGGTATCCTTATAAACTTATGGAGAGGTGGCCGAGCGGTTTAAGGCGGCGGTCTTGAAAACCGTTGAAGGGCGACCTTCCGGGGGTTCGAATCCCTCCCTCTCCGCCAGTTTGGTGGGTTCATTCCGTTCTCCATTGTCCTGCAGAACAATGTCGAATATAGATTACAATTACATTCTAACATATTGTTTTTTAATATAAATAATAAGATTATCCCAAGATGGAATTTCTTCCGATTTTTTTGAATGTGCGCGGCCAGTCCTGCCTCGTGGTTGGCGGTGGCGACGTGGCGGCACGCAAGGTGGAGTTGTTGCTCAGGGCCCAGGCCAGTATTACGGTGGTCGCGCCCGAGCTGTGCGCTGCGCTCACGGCATTAAAAACCGCCGGCAAGCTCGTACATCTTGCCGCTACATTCCAGGGCGATCAGGTCGGAGGGCAGCGTGTCGTGATTGCGGCCACCGATGATGAGGCGGTGAATCGCAACGTGGCAGAAATCGCGCAACGCAAGAATATTCCGGTGAATGTGGTGGATCGTCCGGAATTGTGCACGTTCATCATGCCGGCCATCATCGACCGCTCACCGGTGATCGTGGCAGTGTCGAGTGGCGGTGCCTCGCCGGTCTTGGCGCGTCTGTTGCGGGCCCGCCTGGAGTCGCTTGTTCCAGCGGCGTATGGGCGGCTTGCCAGCCTGGTTAGCACATTCCGTGACAGGGTCAAGGCACGTTTTGCGCCGGGCGCAGACCGGCGCGTGTTCTGGGAGCGGGTGTTGCAAGGCTCGATAGCCGAGATGGTATACGCCGGGCGGGATGAGGAAGCGCGTGCCGCACTCGAGAAACAACTGGCGAGTTCGCATGCCGGTATGGCGCAGGGCGAAGTCTATCTGGTTGGTGGCGGACCGGGTGATCCTGATCTGCTCACGTTTCGTGCTTTACGCCTTATGCAGCAGGCCGATGTGGTGGTGTATGACCGGCTGGTGTCCAAGCAGGTGCTGGAACTGGTGCGGCGCGATGCCGAGAAGCTCTATGCCGGCAAGGAGCGCGACAACCACGCGATTCCGCAGGAGGACATCAATCAGCTGCTGGTGCGCCTGGCGAAGGAGGGCAAGCGGGTGTTGCGTCTGAAAGGCGGTGATCCGTTTATCTTCGGACGCGGCGGTGAGGAGATCGAAACTCTGGCGGCGGAAGGCATACCGTTCCAGGTGGTGCCAGGCATCACTGCGGCGGCCGGTTGCGCTGCATACTCCGGCATTCCGCTTACCCACCGCGACTATTCGCAGGCGGTGGTGTTCGTCACCGGTCATTTGCAAGACGGTACAGTGAATCTCAACTGGAAGGCGCTGGCCCAGCCAAATCAGACAGTGGTTTTTTACATGGGGCTGCATGGTGTGCCGGCCATCTGTGCAGGTCTTACCAGCCACGGCATGCCGGCGACAACACCGGTGGCACTGGTTCAGCAGGGCACGACGCCAAATCAGCGCGTGTTTGTGAGCACACTGGCAAAGCTGCCGGAGCTGGTGCAGAAAGAGAGCATCAAACCGCCAACACTCATTATCGTTGGGGAAGTCGTGCAGTTGCAGGAAAAGCTTAGCTGGTTTTTGCCGAAGCCTGACAAGAACAGCTGATTTCAGCCACCGGCCACGGTCTTTCGGCCGAGACCATGTTCTACCGCCAGCACTGCCGCTTCAACGCGCGAGCGCACACCGAGTTTGCGCAGAATGGATTTGACGTGCAGCTTGACCGTGCCGTCCGTGATGTCGAGCGCACGGCCGATCGCCTTGTTGCTTTCGCCCTCGGCGACATGGCGCAGTATTTCCAGCTCACGCGGGGTGAGATCCGCAATCAGGCCTGCGGACGTTGTCTTGGCGGCAGTCCGGCCGCTTTGGCCCTGCACGAGGCGCGTGAGCGAACCGATCAATTCCTTGGCCACAACATTATTGCCACGCAGCGCATCCTGTAGCGCCGGCACCAGGTCTTCGGGATCCATATCCTTGAGCAGATAGCCTTGCGCCCCGTTGCGCAATGCTGCCTGTAGGTCCTGTTCCTCGCGACTCATGGTCAGCATCAGGATCGGAGCTTTCACGCCCGCAGCGCGCAGCTGTTTGAGGGTTTCCGTTCCGCTCATCTCCGGCATTTTCATGTCCAGCAGCACGATGTCCGGCTTGAGCGCCAGCGCCTGGGCAATGCCTTCGGCTCCGCTGCTGACGGAAGCCGCAATTTCCACACCGCGGCTCTGGAGCAGTTGTTCCAGGCCCTTGCGCACCAGCGTGTGATCATCGACCAGGAGCACGCGCATTTATTGTTTTCCCGAGGCCTGCGTCAGGCCAGGGGGCGTGACCGCAAAAGTCAGGTTCACGCGCGTGCCTTCGCCGGCGTCGCTTTCGATCTGGAGCGTGCCGGAGAGCCGTTCGGCGCGTTCGCGCATGATGGCGAGGCCCACATGTTCGCCGCGCACCCCGGGCGTAACCGGAGCCATGCCCAGGCCATCGTCTTCAATCAGCAGGTGATAGGTGTCGCCGCCTTCGTTACGCAGCAGAACACGCGCCGTGTGTGCATCACTGTGTTTGCGGATATTGGCGAGACCCTCCTGAATGATGCGGAAAACCTGGATCTCCCGGATCGGGGCCAAGATCACCTCGCCGCACTCGTTCTGGAAATAGGTCGCAATTCCGGTTTCTTCCTCGAAGCGCATGACCATCTCCTCAATGGCGGGAACCAACCCGCGCTCATCCATGCGCGAGCGGAAATTGGCGAGCAGTTCGCGTAGACTGGTGTGCGCCTCTTCGAGGGAGACATGCAGGCGTCGTACCTCGTGCTGGGCGTTGTAGACATCCTTGCGGTACAACATTTCGCCGAGCAGTTTCACATGCAGGCGCATGCTGACTAACGATTGCGCCAGCGAATCGTGTAGTTCATTGCCAATGGTGTTGCGCTCTTCGATGATGGCAAGGCGACGGGTGTCATCGTCAAGACGCGCTTTTTCCACCGCCATACCGAGATGTCGGCCAATACTGGTTAACAAATCGCTCAGGTCGTCGCCAAAGTCCGAAATCGGTTTGTCCAGGACCAGGTTGTAGACGCCCAGAGTCTGATCGTGATACTGGATGGGAACGGCAACCAGCTCGTGACAGTCATCCTTCAGCAACTGCATGCCGAGAATGGCGGCGCACGGCATGGCGCCTTTCTGGATATGCACGGCTCCGTCCAGAGCTGTCTGACCACACAGGCAGCGATCCATTGGCATGAGTTTCTCGCGATCGATGACTTGCGAGTCGAGGCCGCGGCTGGCTACAAGTTGCAGCTGGCCGTTTTCGGTGACTAACCGTACCATGGCGGCGCGCGCGTCGAACAGCTGCACAAAGGTGTCGAGGAAATTCTCAAGAAGCTCCTCGAGGGTGCGTGATTTGCTCAGGCTTGAGGCAACGTCATAGAGAATTTCCAGAGAACGGGTCTTGCGCGCCAGATGCTGGGTGTGACGGCGAACACGCGAGGTCATTTCGAGGTTGAGCGAACGCAGCTCGTCTCCCAGATCGTTCAGGTCGCGAGCGAGTTGGGCAAACCCGCCTTGCATGTCGTCGGGAAGGCGAGCCGTGTACCGACCGCGGTGAACCCGGGAAGCCCACCTTTGAAGTTGCGAGATAGGTTTCAGCAGTTGCGCGCGCAAACGGAGCAACAACAAGGCTATGGCAACAAGGCCGGTTATGGTCAAGCCGATTAGGGCAATGAGATAATCCACCCGGTAATCGGGCGCGATCAGCGCCATGATCCCGACTGCAGTAGCCAGTAGCAATACTGACAAAATAGTCAATGACGGCCACAGGAACAGCTTCCGGAATGTTGGTGTTTCACCGGCCGATACCACCGATACGGCACCCAGTTTCTGTTTCAGTTGCCGCCAGACGGATGGTTCTCTGACCCGCGCGTTACGCAAGAACAGCATGTGTCATAGTCCTGCCACGGTAGATGTTGCGGCCATGGGCCTTGTCCGGGCCATCATAGCAAATACGGAGCATTTAGATGCTTTGATCTGCCGGACTCTGCCGGGATCAGATCTGCCAAACAGCTCAAAACCACTTCCGGGAGGTTGAATCCGGGCAATCAGGCCTGATCCGGCTTGGGTGCCTGATGGCGAGTGTCATTGGGGTTCACGAAAATAAATTCATATTTGCCGTCGCTGATTTCCACATAATCCAGGGTGGCGCCGGCTAACAATTCTTTGCAGGAATCGGATATCAGCACATCGACTCCTTCCGACGTATAGATTTGGTCCTGGCCGCCCATATCATCGAAGCCCATGCCGTACTCGATGCCGCCGCCGTCCTCGCGTTTCGCGGCCAGGCGCAGATACATGTCTTCGGCGTCGGCCTGTTCGGAGGCCTTGCGAATCTGTTTCGCCGCGTTGGGGGTAATGGTGATCATGGACAGAATTCCTTGATAGTTGGATGTGAGAGTCAGGTAGTGACCAGCGCCGGGCGGTTTACTGCGCGCTGGCGGCGGACAAATTCGATAAAGCGGCCGGTCCAATGGTTGTCGCCGACATCGCGCAAATGCGTGTAACAGGCCAGCACGTTGTGAAGCACGATGCCATCGTGACGGCCGTCTATGCCGGTGCCACGCGTCACCTCGTAAGCGTACTCCAGATCGCCCGGGATATTCTCCAAGGTTGAATAATGGAATTCATGGGCGCGAATTTCAACCGCCGCGCCCGCGACACGTGGCCAAGGCGATTTTCCGGTCTCACGCAGCTTCACATAGCCGCGTCCCTGGGGACGATCATGCATCACGGTATCGCCGGGTATGGCGCCGACCATGTCACACTTCCTGTCTTGCCAGCGCAGGCTGCGGCTGAGATACATCAGCCCGCCGCACTCGGCGTAAACCGGCAAGCCGGATTCGATCGCCTGACGAATTTCAATCCGCAGACTCTGGTTCGCCTCCAATGCCTGCATGTGCGCCTCGGGAAAGCCGCCGCCGATAAACAACGCATCCACTGCCGGAAGATGCGCATCCAGGAGGGTATCGAAGTACACAAGCTCGGCGCCCTGACGACGCAGGGCATCGAGGTCGCCGGGATAGTAGAAGGCAAATGCCGCGTCGCGGGCAATGCCGAGCTTGATGGGGGCTTGGTCAATGACTCCTCCGCCGCGCTCGGGTGAGGATGGTGACGATGCATCAGGAAGATCAAGAGCAGATGGTGAGGCCTGTGTGAAGCGCTCTTCCTGTATTGCAGAAGCCGGTAGAGGCGGGGCAGAGGCGGCGATCGCCAACAGCTTCTCCAGGTCTACCTGGTCTGCGATCGCAGAAGCGATAACGTCGATCTTGGCGAGCGCTCCGCTGGCTTCGTTGCTTGGCATCAGGCCCAGGTGACGCTCGATAATCGCGAGTCGGTCATCGTGATGGACGGCGCCGATGACGGGCACATCGGTGTAGTGTTCGATCACGGCCCGCAGTTTGCGTTCGTGGCGTGCGCCACCCAGCTGGTTCAGGATGACGCCCGCGATGCGGATGTCGCGGTCAAAGGCCTGATAGCCGAGAATCAGCGGCGCCACGCCACGCGTCATGCCGCGTGCGTCGATGACCAGGATGACCGGTGCCGTGAGCAGTTTGGCGAGCGCGGCATTGCTGTTGCTGCCATGCAGGTCGAGCCCGTCGTACAGCCCCTTATTGCCTTCGATGAGTGCGATATCGGCATCGCGTGAATGCGTTGCAAAAGTCGAGAGAATCTCCTGGTTCTGCATGAGGAAGAAGTCGAGATTGTGACAGGGGCGACCGCTTGCGAGGCTCAACCACATCGGGTCGATGTAATCCGGACCTTTCTTGAAGGCCTGAACCTTCTGCTGGCGTTGTGTGAGCGCGGCGCACAGGCCGATGGACAATGTGGTCTTGCCCGAGGATTTGTGGGCAGCAGAGATGAGTAGGCGATTCATGCACGAGCCCCGAATCTTGCATCATGCGTTGGGAGTCCGGCATACAACCGCTCACGACTCACGACCCGGGATACGCGGCTCAGGTGGTCTTGTGGTGCGGGTCGACGTCGGCGTCCGCCAGGCTCTGCGGCAGGAACGGCAGTATCTTGATGGCGAACACGGTCAGGCCGAGCGCGATGCCGATACCGCCAATGCCGAGCAGGATTTCCGGCAGGCTGGGCGTGTACGGCGCCACCATGCCGTCAAAGAAGCTGCTGCTGGCTTCCTTGCCCGGGAACAGCGGCATGGGGAATGCCTGTCCGCCGATGATGGTGACATACATCTGCGCCAGTCCGCCGATAATAACCAGGACCGCGGCAAGCGCGATCATGTAGCGCGACCGGCCGAGTCTCGAATACAGCAGCACCAGCGGAAGCACACCGCCAACCAGTATCTGTCCGAACCAGAACAGGCGCGTGTAGACGCCGCCATCGAGCAGGATGAAGCGCTCGAGGTCGTGCTTGCCGGTCATGTACAGATTGGTGAGGTGATAGGCCACGACAAAGTACAGCACGCTCGCCACGAATACACCGAGCAGGTTCTTGAGGCGCGAGACCATGACGTCTCCGAGCGGCCGTCCGGTCCAGCGCGTCGCGGCAAACAGCACGAGCAGGAAAATCGCCAGCCCGTAGGCGAACGACAGGATGATGAACATGGGAGCGAGCAGTGCGCTGCTATAGGCATCGCGCGCGACCAGGAATCCAAAGATAGAACCGGTACCGGTGGTCAGGGTCAGGCGCCACAGGAATGCCGCCATGCCGGCGGCCTTTGTGTAGTCATTGAAGCGGCGCTCGAACATCATCCACAGGTAGACGGCGACGATGCCCATGAAGCCGATATACAGAATGATGTTCCAGGCGAAGATAGATTTGAAGTTGTAATAGGTCATGGCCTCGATCAGCCGTTCCGGCCGGCCAAGGTCCAGTACCAGCACGGCGAGTCCGCCGGCCAGCAGCGCGATGGCGAGCAGGCCGGACAGGCGCGCGAGCGGCTTGTACATCTGCCGACCGAACACCGAGGCGATCGAGGCCACATTGAGCGCGCCGGAGGCGGCGACAATCAGGAATACCGCGAACACGTGCGGCGTGCCCCAGATTACCTGGTTGCTCATGCCCGTGACCCAGTGGCCGTTGTGCTCCATGTACAAGGCCGCGCCGATGCCGACGGCAATCAACGCGCCCAACAGGGCGAGCAGGGCGAGGAACCCGGAGCTGCGACCTTCGATTTTCAGGTAGTGGACGTGTGCCATAGCGGTTCAGTGCTCTCAGATGCCCTGGTAACGGACGCCGGTGTTGAGTTTGAGGTCGGCGCGCAGCTGCGTGGACGGCTGGCTCGCGAGTCGCTTGCTGATCTCGCTATTCGGGTCCTTCAGGTCGCCGAACAGAATCGCTGCATGGCCTTCCTTCTTGCAGGCATCTGCACAGGCGGTGCTGCCGTCACCGCGGTCCACCTTGTGTACGCACAGCGTGCAGGACTCGACCGTGCCCTTGCCGCGTGGCGCATGCGCCTTCTGACCGGTGGTTGTTTCGTGAATGAATGAGCGCGCCTTGTACGGGCAGGCCATCATGCAGTAGCGGCAGCCGATGCAGATGTGCTTGTCCACCAGCACGATGCCATCGGCGCGCTTGAACGAGGCGCCGGTCGGGCACACGTCCACGCAGGGCGGTTCCGCGCAGTGCTGGCACATGAGCGGCAGGGTCTGCACGTGGCCAGTCTGCTTGTCCTTGAGCGTGACCTTGCGAATCCATTGTGCGTCGGTGGCCGGGCGGCCGTGGCTCTGGATGCCGTTCTCGTCGGCACAGGCGCTGACGCAGGACGTGCAACCGTCCGCGCATTTGCTGGAATCAATGAGCAGGCCCCAGCGGTGCAGGGAGCTGGTGGCTTCTTCCGGTGAACGTGCCTGCGCAAGTTCAATAAGTTTCAGGCCCGGTGCAAGCGTTGCAGCGGCTACGGCTGCGCCACCCAGGCCCAGAAACTGGCGGCGATTGATGCTCATGGTTTCTTGCCTTTGGCCGGGACG
>Ga0315271_10000004_pt1 | contig 110922 bp, 108 predicted proteins | sample C3_top_MG_FD_204664 | JGI IMG/M metagenome (GOLD analysis project Ga0315271, IMG submission 204664) | Sediment microbial communities from Yellowstone Lake, YNP, Wyoming, USA - C3_top | ecosystem: Environmental > Aquatic > Freshwater > Lake > Sediment | place: USA: Wyoming | collected 2017-08-01
GGCGCGCTCAAATACTAAGTGCAACATTTATGGGAGACAATGTTGCATGGGAAAAATCTACCAGCAGTTGAGTATTGAAGAGAGAACGATGATCCAAATGCAACTTGAGATCGGCATCAGGCCGGCAGCCATTGCCGTGGGGCTGAATCGTTCGGCCTCCACGCTTTCTCGCGAACTCCGTCGAAACGGTTGGGTTCGCCCGCCGGCGCATCGCCGCCCTGGACGTCCGGTGGTGGCCGGCGGCTATCGTGCCGGCGTCGCCCATCAGCGCGCCCAGGCCTGCACGGTCACACCGCGTGTTGAGCGCCGCTTGCAGCCCGGAACCGCCTTGTGGAAGCAGGTCCAGCGCTACCTCAAGGCGGGCTACTCGCCCGAGCAGATTGCAGGCACACTGATCGCCGTGCACCCTGACTATCCCTCGTTGCAGGTTTCTCACGAAACCATTTACACCGCGATCTATGCCATGCCGCGTGGCGCGCTGCGCACGGAAGTGATCGGCTGGCTGCGCTTCGGCCATGCCAAACGCCGTCCCCGGGCGCGCGGCGTTGACCGGCGTGGGAAGATCCCCGACATGGTCAGCATTCATGATCGTCCGCCGGAGATTGAGGAGCGGCTGGTGCCGGGGCACTGGGAAGGCGACCTCATCAAGGGAGCACACAACCGCTCGTCCGTCGGCACCCTGGTGGAGCGCACCACCTTGTTCACAGTGCTGTCGCGGATGACTGACGCCAGCGCCGAAGCGGCACTCGAAGGCTTCAGCCATGTGCTCCATCGGATTGCGGCGCAAAAACGTCTGTCGCTGACTTATGATCAGGGCCGGGAAATGGCGGCGCATCAACGGCTGACAGAAGCCACCGGGGTGAAGGTCTACTTCGCCGATCCGCACAGCCCCTGGCAGCGTGGCATCAATGAGAACACCAACGGCCTGCTGCGGCAGTATCTGCCCAAGGGCAGCGACCTGAGTGGCTTCACCCAGAAAGAGCTGGATGCGATTGCCTGGAAACTGAACACCCGGCCACGCAAGACGCTGGGATTCAAGTGTCCCGCTGAACTGTTCACCCCGGACGCTTTTGATTTCAGGCAGCATCATGCTGCGCTTTTTGCACTTGGTCATTGAAACCGCCACCTGTAAATTCAACAGGTTCCCAAAAATTAGGGTGCCACGAAGGCGGCGATAAGTTTCCTGCCCGAGATATAGCCACATCTCAAAGAAGGACACCAGTGCCAAGTGGTAAATCAGCGTCCGCTGAAATACCAAACGCTTGTGGGCGCATGTAAGAGTTCAACGCCCCTTTTTCAGGCTACCGCAAATGTGGGATTTTTTGCCGAAGTCTATTTCGCACCGGATTTCATTTCATCCCTTTCTGGCCGCACGGTAAAATTGTTTACCCATGAGTCCGCCTCGATACACCACTCAGCTTGTCACCTGGCAAGTCGCCGAGACCCAACTCCGTGCAGTCCGTACTGAAGTTTTCATCCACGAGCAGCACATCCCCGAGGCTCTGGAATGGGACGGTAAAGACCAGCTTGCGATTCATGCATTAACCACCGAATTCACCGGCAATCCAATCGGCACTGGCCGCCTGCTGCTGCACGGCGAGCTGGCGCAAATCGGGCGCATGGCGGTATTGCCGGCCTGGCGCGGTAAGGGGGTGGGGGCGAGCTTGTTGTTGTGCCTATTGGATGAGGCCAGACAACGTGGTGCCGGCGAAGCGTTTCTCAATGCGCAAACGGTCGCCGTGCCGTTTTACGAACGATTCAATTTCGTGCGCGAGGGGACAGAGTTTCTCGAAGAAGGCATTCCGCACAATCGCATGACACGGACTCTGGTTTAACACTGAAAATCCGGGTAGAGAGAAATTTTTTCGATAATTGGCAACAACGTTTCTCTGGCCCGGATTTTCCGCGTTCCCAAGGACTTTGGCCTAGCGGCCTATAACGATCAAAACCCCGGCTGCGATAGCGAGGGCCGCCATGACAGTACCCATCCCGGAGAATCCAACATTGAGCAGGGGCAATAGCCCGGTCAAGATCAGCCAGGCAGCCAGCAACAGCATCCCAATATTTTTTGTTACTTTCATTGAAAGACTCCTTTTGAGTGGACGCATAACTACATTCTGTTAATTCAACAGGATCCCCACAATTATGATGTCGCGAAGATTAGCGGCATGTTTCCCGACAGGGATATAGCCACATCTCAAGGAAGGACACCAGCACCAAGCGGTAAATCAGCGCCTGCTGAAATACGAAGCGCTGGAGTGGGAGACAATGGTGAATCAGATCACCCGATCGTTGCCGCCATCCACCGGAATCTGCGCGCCGGTGGTTTTGGCGAACAGCGGGCCGCACAGTTCGGCGGCGAGTTCGGCGACGTCCTTGCTGGTGATCTCGGTCTTGAGCAGGTTCTTGCGTTTATAACCTTCGACCGTCATGCCGTAGTGCGCGGCGCGCGCCTTGAGCACTTCTTCTGTCCAGATGCCGGTATCAAACACCGCATCCGGGTGCAGGGTATTGAGGCGGATGCCATCGCTGGCCCATTCGAGCGCGGCGACGCGCGCGAGTTGTTGCAGTGCGGCCTTCGAGGCCGAGTAAGCGGCCGCGCCCGGGCCGGGTGCGGGCACGTTCTTCGAACCGATGACCACCACGCGCCCGCCGTTCGGCGCGAGCTTGAGCAGGGCATGCGCCTCGCGCAGCAGCGCGAGGTTGGCGTCGAAGTTGACGCGCATCACCTTGTGCCACTCGGCCATCGCCAGCGACTCGATGCGCGTGCCGGGCGGAAACAGGCCGGCGTTCAGAATCAGCATGTCGAGTCCGCCAAAGGCGCGCACGCCGTGTTCGATGGACTGTACCAGGCGCGGCTCATCGGCCACGTCGCACACGAAGCCGGCGAAATCCGGGCGCTGGTGGAGTTTGGCGACCGCCGGGTCGATATCGAGGCCGATGACCGCCGCACCGCGCGCCAGCAGCGACTCCACGCACGCCTTGCCGATGCCGGAGGCGGCGCCGGTGACCAGTGCAACTTCCCCGGCGAACAGCGGCGGCTTGCCGCCTTTCTTGAGCTTGGCCTGTTCCAGATCCCAGTATTCGACATCGAAAATGTCATTCGGCGAGAGCGCCTGATAACCGCCTAGGCGTGCGGCACGCAACTGGATGTCCATGGTGTGCGAGTAGATGTCGTGCACGATGGCCGCGTCCCTAGCGCTGCGCCCCAAGGTGCACACACCGAGCTGCGGATCGAGCAGCACGCGCGGCGCCGGGTCGAGCATGGTCTTCGGTTCCTTGGCCTGCGCGCCGTAGGCATCGAAATATTTGCGGTAGGCGTCGGCATAGGCGGCGACGTCGCGCCCGAGCTGCGGCAGGCGTTTGGTGCGAATGGCGTGATCCGGCGTGGCCGGTCCCTGTTGCGTGAGCTTGGCCAGGTCCTCGCGGCGTACGAAGGCGAGGCTGCGCGAATCCGTATGCGCGGAAAGAATCAACGGAAAGCCAGCGGTCTTCGAGACCTCGTGACGCAACGCTGCCAGCTCGCGCCGTAGCGGCACCGGCCCGGGGGTGAGCGATGGGGCCGATATGTTCCAGGCATTGTGCTTGGCGAGATAGTCCTCGGCGCGCGTCACGAGATCGATCATGCGCTCGTAGGCCTCGCGTGCCGTGTGGCCGAAGGAAAATACACCGTGGTGCAGCAGGATCATGCCGGTCGTCTTCGGTCCGGCCGCCGCCGGGAAGCGTTCGGCGACAGCGCGTGCCAGATCGAATCCCGGCATGACATAGGGAATCACGACAACGCTGTCGCCGTAGATGTCGCGGATGCGCGTTTCGCCGTCGCGGCTATTCATGACGGCGAGCACCGCGTCGGCGTGCGTATGGTCCACGAATCGATACGGCAGGATGGCGTGCAGGATCGCCTCGACCGAAGGCGTGGGCGCATCGGCGCGCGTCATTTGCGTGCGTAGCGCGTTCACCATCTCCGGGTCGGAGAGCGCCGGCAGTGTCGCCAGCTTGAGCAGCGGATTAAGCCGCACCGGCGCGAAGCCGCTCGCTTCGATGTGTTCCAGGTCTGCGCCACTGCCTTTGACGTAGAGCAGCGCCTCCTCCTCGCCAAGCAGGTTCTTCTCACTCAGCTTGACCGAGGTGTTGCCGCCGCCGTGCAGCACCAGCGCCGGTTCGCGACCGAGCAGACGCGAGCTGTATACGCGCTGGCTCAGTTCGCCCTGGTAGAGACTGGCTTCCTCGTCGTTCCACAAGCTTTTCATGGTTGCGCCTTGCTTGTTGTCGTGTCGATCGTCGGGTTATGAAGTCGCGGCGTTCGGCAGGTATTTGAGGCTGAGATAGCACTGGGGCGCGATGAACGCGAAGCCGGTGAGCAGGTACAGTTTCTTTTTCACGACGTACCGGTGCGCATGCGTGCCGCCCGCATCAGTTGGCCGCCAAGGCCACCACGGATTGGGCGCGCCCGCGCTGCTTGGCATGGCTCAGGGCCTCTTCGGCGCGTTTGAGCAGCGCGTCCGGCTGTTCGCCATGCGAATAGAGCGTGACCACGCTCGAGAACGACGGCAGCGGAAGATTCTGGCCGTTGAACTGAATGAAGGTACCGGCCGCGTGTTTTTGCGCCTTGTCGATGGCGCGCACCGCGCCATCCTTTTGGGTATTGGGCAGTAGCACCGCGAATTCGTCATCGCCGTAGCGCGCTACCAGATCGTGGCCGCGAAACAGCGACATGATCTCATTCGCATAGGTATGCAGGATGGCGTCGCCGGCCGCGTAGCCATGGCGCTCGCTAATGGCCTTGAGGCCATCCAGATCGATCAGCGCCAGCGCCAGCGAAAAACCGTAGCGCCGCGCGCGTCCAATCTCGGCGTTCAACTGGCGCAGGAAGGCGTTGCGGTTGGGTAGCCCGGTGAGTTCGTCGGTCAGGCTGTTCTTGCGCGCGTGGTCGAGCGCCTTCTCCATATGCCGCCGGTCCTCGGCCATGGCCTGCAGGCCGCGGCGCGTATCCACGAGATTTTTTTCCAGCGTTTGATGTTCCGCGATGAGTTCCTCGATGCCGCTTTTGAGCAGGCGTTTGAGTTCGGCCACATCCGGCGTATCAGCGCTTTGATCGAGTGTCAGCAGGCTGGTATGCAGCAGGGCATCGAAGTCGTGGCTGCGGCTGAGCGCGTCGGCCATCTGGTGCGCGAGCTTTTCGGGCAGGGATTCGCTGATGGGAGACGTAATAGGCGGGACGTCAGGGACACGTGTCCGAAGGCCGCGGGCCAGGGATGGCCCGTTTGCGGTTTCGTCATGCACTGCCGTCGCCCTGCCGACCAGTTCCGGTGCAGCCAGGACACGGGGCGTACTGGTTTCGTGTATTTCGGGTTGCGGGTCTGGGGCGCGCGCCGTCAACGTTTCAGCAACCTGCGGCGTTGCTGCCGGTGCCTGTGGGAGCGGTTCACTCTTGCTCGGCGCGGCGGCCGCTGGTCGCGCCGGAATTTCCGCCAGGTAGGGACGCAGACGCTGCTGGATGACTTTAATCTTGATGCGCGTACCCGGATCGCTGTCTGGATTGTCGAGGTAGCGCACCAGCAGCTTATTAATGAACGCCAGGAAGGCCGCCTCGATCCGCGTTGCACCGAATTTGCGCAGCCCGCGCTCGATGAAACTGTGCAGCACCGCGCCATCGGCAGTTTTCTTCAGGCCGTCCAGAATCTCCTGGACGTTGGCCAGCAACTGGTTGTCGGCGGCTGTCGTGGAACCGGTCATAAGGGATGGTGCATCTCGTGGGGCTGATCAAAAAGTATGCAATCAAGTCCGGGCGGCGCCATGCCTCCCGGACGAGCGCTGCTCGCCAGCGGACGGCCGGATGGCTCAGATCGGATAATGCGCCGGGTAGGGCGCGCGCGCCACACCCGCCTCGATCGCGGCGCGCGCCACGGCTGCCGGCACCGTCGCGAGCAGACGCGGGTCGAGCGGCTTGGGGATGATGTAGTCGCGCCCGTAGGCGAGCTGCGTGAGGTTGTAGGCAGCGAGCACTTCCTTCGGCACCGGCAGACGCGCGAGCGCGGCGAGTGCGTGCACCGCGGCGATCAGCATCTTCTGGTGAATCGTGCGCGCACGCACATCAAGTGCGCCGCGGAAGATGAACGGGAAGCCGAGCACGTTGTTCACCTGGTTCGGGTAGTCGGAGCGCCCGGTGGCCATGATGAGGTCGGTGCGCGCGGCATGCGCCAGCTCGGGACGGATTTCCGGGTCCGGGTTGGCCAGTGCGAACACCACCGGTTTCGCCGCCATGCTGCGCACCATGTCCTGGGTCACCAGATTCGGCCCCGACACGCCGAGAAACACATCGGCGTTTTGCATGGCGTCAGCGAGCGTGCGCTTCGGCGTTTCCACCGCGAACGCGCGCTTCTGCGGGTTGAGATCGGTGCGCCCGCTGTGAATCACGCCGTTGCGATCCACGAGCAGGATGTTGGCGCGTCGCACACCGAGCTCGACGAGCATGTTCAGCGAGGCGATGCCAGCCGCGCCGGCGCCGAGGCAAACAATGCGCGCGTCCGCGATTTTCTTTCCTTGCAGCTCGAGCGCGTTGAGCAGCGCCGCGCCGATGATGGTCGCGGTACCGTGCTGGTCGTCGTGGAATACCGGGATATCGAGTTTTTCGCGCAGCGCCGCTTCGATCTCGAAGCACGCCGGGGCGGCGATGTCTTCGAGATTGATGCCGCCGAAGGTCGGCGCAATGGCGATCACCGTGTTGATGAATTCCTGCGATGTCTTGGTGTCCACTTCGATATCGAACACGTCGATATCGGCGAAGCGTTTGAACAAGACCGCCTTGCCTTCCATGACCGGCTTACCGGCGAGCGCGCCGACGTTGCCGAGGCCGAGCACGGCGGTGCCATCGGTGATGACCGCCACCAGGTTGCCCTTGGTGGTGTAGCGATAGGCGGCCTCCGGGTCGGCGGCGATGGCGCGCACCGGTTCGGCCACACCGGGCGTGTAGGCCAGCGCGAGATCATGCTGGGTGGCGCAGGGTTTGGTGGACTCGACGCGGATCTTGCCGGGTTTCGGGAGCGCGTGATAGTCGAGGGCGGCGGTTTTCAGATCAGTGGCCATGGCGGGGTGGTCCTTAGTGGATGAGCTTCACGAGTTCGCCGGGCACGGGTTCGCCCTGCGGGTATTTTCCGTTGAGCAGGCGCAGGATCGCTTCCGGCTCGTTCTTGAGTGACGCGCGCCGTGCGAGTGCGGCGAAGTTGTCACCCGTGCGCGCCGTCATCAGTTCAACGCGCTGACCGCGGGCGAGGGCGCGCTCTTCCGGGCGCAAAGCATGCAGGCTCTGCACCGTGTCGAGGAAGGCGCGCTCGACTGCTGCGTTAGCGGCGCTTGCGGCACCGAAGAAACGAAACGCCTGCCCATGCAAGAACACGACCGCGACCTGTGTATCGCGCGGCCCGAACGGTGTCTGCATGCGAGTGACGCCGGCGTAGGCCGGCAGTCCGTTTACCTTGGGTGTCTGCGTGTTATGCAGGTCTTGCAGTTTCATGCCGACCACCAGATATTCCTGTGGCGTGCGCACGCTGCCTTTGTCCGTGGTCTGCATCTCCACCAGCGCATTCTGCCCGGGATTGACCGCGATCAGACGTTCCGGATTGTTGTCCACGCGCCAGCCGGCCGGGAAACGTACCGCGAAATCGAGACCCTTGTGATAGAAGTCGGCGCCGCGCCGGATGCCCTGCGCCTCACTGTCGTTCCAGGCGAGGCCGTCGAGCAGCTTCAGATAGGCCGTGCGCTCCACGCGTCCGTTGGTCACGCTGCGATGTTTTTCCGCCTCGCCCACGACCTGTTGCAGGCGCTCATCGGCGCTCGGGTGGCTGGCGAACACGCCATGGTAGACGCGCGGCGCGCGTCCTTCTTTGGCGGCGAGTGCCTTCTCGAACACTTCCTGATTCTTGAGCAGCTCGATGACTTCAATCATCGCCTTCGGGTCGTAATCGCTGCGCGCGATATATTCCGCGCCGAGCCGGTCAGCCTCCAGCTCGTGGTCGCGTCCGTAGCCGGATAGCAGTGCGCCGCCGAGGGTGTTGAGCAGCGACTGACCGGCGCGCGAACCGAGTTCCGGTATCAGGATCGATCCAAGGGTGAAGCCGACATTGGCCGCCATCGCCGCCGAGTACTGACGCACCGCGTGGCGCGCGGTGACATGTCCGATCTCGTGGCCGAGCACCGCGGCCAGCTCGGCCTCGGAATTGAGATGTGCCATGATGCCGCGCGTGATGTAGATGTAGCCGCCCGGCAGCGCGAAGGCGTTCACATCCGCCGAGTCGAGCACGGTGAAGCTGTACTTGAGTTGCGGGCGGTGGCTCTTCGCCGCGAGGCGTTCGCCCACTTGCTGCACGTACGTCTGCAAGCGCGCATCCGCATATACACCGTATTGTTTGCGCACCGCGGCGTCGTTCTCCTGCCCGAGCCGGAGCTCGTCCGCCTCGCTCATAAGCGCGAGTTCGTGGCCGCCGCTTACCGGGTTGACCGCACACGCCGCGATCAGCGCCGCGGCCAGGCCGGGCAGCAGCAGTAGTAGATATCGCCGCAGGTGAATGAACATGGGGCTATTGTCTTACATATTCCCGATTCAGGGCAGACGCTGCAGCATCGCCGGGTGGCCGATGCTCATGTGCAGCCGTCCATTCTGCTCGCTGATCCAGCCGCGTGCCTCGATCTGCGCGCCACGCCAGTCCTCGGGTCGGCCATGGAAATACTGCTTCCAGTCAGCGTGGCCGATACGCAGCGCGACCTGCGGGCCCATGTCCAGATATACGTATTTCTGGCTGCGCCCGACATGGGTCACCCGGCCGCGTACAAAGCGGAAGCCGGTGTGCGCGCTGGCCAGTGATTCGGCCGGGACCGGCGTGGAGTAGGTAAGGCCCCAGATGCCGCGCCGCGCCACGCGCGCCACGGTCTCGGCCTCGAACAGCCGGCGCACTTGACTAACATTGGGCGGAATGGCGATGGCCGATGCCAGTCCTTCCTTTAGTAGGATTTCCTCGACTTCCGTGTCGTCTGGCAGCTGCAGATGCGCGAGCCAGCGGCCGTAATGATCGCGTTGCTCCTCTTCCAGCACCAGTCGCACGTTCTTGCCCTGGACCAGTTCACGCAGCCGGTCGCGCGCGGCGGCGGCAAGCGGTTCGTCCGGCTTGCCGTCTTTGCCGAACTCCGGGGCGTTGATGCCGATGAGCCGCACCTGGCGCTGGTCGGTCAGGATCACGCTGTCGCCATCCAGCACATGCCGGACTGTGACCCCTTCCGTGTGGGCGGCCGCGGTGAGCGGCGGGAGGAACAGCGTAAGGACAAGCAGGAACGGTACAGGGAAGTACCGATGACGAAACCAGGAAAGCAAAAAGGCGCCGGTTAGCGGCGCCTTTTGCGGGAATCGGGCGAACGGCTGCACCGTTATTTTTTCACACCCATGCCGTACTTCTGGCGGAATTTGTCCACACGGCCGCCGCTGTCCACGACCTTCTGCTTGCCGGTGAAGAACGGGTGGCAGAGCGAGCACACTTCAATGCCCAGGTCTTTGCCCAGGGTGGAGCGGGTGACAAAGCTGTTGCCGCAGGCGCAGGTCACTTTGACTTCTTTGTACTCGGGATGGATGCCTTCTTTCATGTTCAATGCCTCAATTCATGCCCCGATTGCCGACCGGGAGCGGAAAGGCCGGGGATGTTACGGAAAACCATGCCCGGACGCAAGTTCTGGCCGGAAAACACGGTTTCTGGCAGCAAACCGGCGGTGTTTTTCGGTTTTTATCTAGGCCTCAGAGGTGGGCCGGACTATTTAGCTAATCAGCGCCGCATCGAGTCGAAGAACTCGGCGTTGCTCTTGGTAGCGCGGATCTTGTCGAGCAGGAACTCGGAGGCTTCCATTTCGTCCATCTGGTGCAGGAGCTTGCGCAGGATCCAGATCTTCTGCATGTCTTCCGGGTTGAGCAGCAGTTCCTCGCGGCGCGTGCCGGAGCGGTTGATGTTGATCGACGGGTAGCTGCGCTTCTCAGCCAGGCGGCGGTCGAGGTGGATTTCGGCGTTGCCGGTGCCTTTGAATTCTTCGTAGATCACGTCGTCCATTTTCGAGCCGGTATCGATGAGCGCGGTGGCCAGGATGGTGAGGCTGCCGCCTTCTTCGATGTTGCGCGCCGCGCCGAAGAAGCGCTTCGGGCGTTGCAGGGCGTTGGCGTCCACGCCGCCGGTCAGCACCTTGCCGGAGGCCGGCACCACGGTGTTGTAGGCACGCGCCAGGCGGGTGATGGAGTCGAGCAGGATCACGACATCTTTCTTGTGCTCGACCAGGCGCTTGGCCTTCTCGATCACCATTTCCGCGACCTGCACATGGCGGGTGGCCGGTTCGTCGAAGGTTGAGGACACGACTTCGCCGCGCACCGAGCGCTGCATTTCAGTCACTTCTTCCGGGCGCTCGTCGATGAGCAGTACGATCAGCGATACATCCGGGTAATTGTTGGTGATCGCATGCGCGACGTTCTGCAGCATGACGGTTTTACCGGCCTTCGGGGGCGAGACGATCAGGCCGCGCTGGCCGAGGCCGATGGGGGAAATCAGGTCGATAACGCGCGAGGTGAGGTTCTCGCTGGAGGCGTTGTCGCGTTCGAGACGCAGCCGCTTGTTCGGGTGGAGCGGCGTCAGGTTCTCGAACAGGACCTTGTTCTTGGCTTCTTCGGGCGCGCCGAAATTGATGGCGTCGACCTTGAGCAGGGCGAAATAGCGCTCCGATTCCTTCGGCGGGCGAATGGTGCCGACCACGGTATCGCCGGTGCGCAGGTTGAAGCGCCGGATCTGCGAGGGCGACACGTAGATGTCGTCCGGCCCGGCCAGGTAGGAGCAGTCGGCGGAGCGCAGAAAGCCGAAACCGTCCTGCAGGATTTCGACCACGCCCTCGCCCATGATGTCCTCGCCCTTGCGTGCCTGGGCCTTGAGCAGGGCAAAGATCAGGTCCTGCTTGCGCATGCGACTGCCGCCTTCGAGTTCCATGCTGGCGGCCATTTCTACGAGTTCTGTGGGTGTCTTGCGTTTTAGTTCGGTGAGGTTCATGGCAGTAAGTGAGTGAGAGTACGGCGCCGTGCGGGAACACGTGCCTGCCCCGGGGGCCGGGACGGATGCAGCGAAAGGATGGTTTGGTTTGCTACGACAGGATTGTTGTTACTACTCAAGAATAAACATAGCACTGCTCACGCCCGGCGTCCAGCCGGGAAACACCGGGCGGGGGGCGCTTTTTACAGGTTACCGTCGATGAATGCGGCCAGTTGCGACTTGGAAACCGCACCGACCTTGGTGGCCTCGACCTGACCGTTCTTGAACAACATCAGGGTCGGGATTCCACGGATGCCGTACTTGGGCGGGGTCTGGGGGTTTTCGTCGATGTTGAGCTTGGCGACCTTGAGCTTGGCACCGTATTCCCCAGAAATTTCCTCGAGAACCGGACCGATCATTTTGCAGGGGCCACACCACTCGGCCCAGAAATCCACCAGCACTGGCCCAGTCGACTTGAGCACTTCCTGTTCGAAGGATGCATCCGTAACGTGACTAATACCACTGCTCATGATCGCGTATCTCCGCGTGGTCTGGTGGGCTTGGATCGCCGCTGGTGCGAACCGATGCCGGTTATTTGAGCGGAATCGTCTGGGTAATGCAAGGGCAGTACTGTGAAATCCGTGAGTCTATGCGGATTTCCATGCCAATTCCGGTCAATTTCTGTTATCCTGCCAGCAACGCAATGACCGACACCCATCTATCCGATAAAGCCTTCGCCGATCTGGGCCTGCCCGAGTCCCTATTGGCCGGTGTGCGCGAGGCCGGATTCGACCGCTGCACACCCATTCAGGCCGGCACGCTGCCGATTGCCCTAGCTGGGCGCGACGTGGCCGGCCAAGCGCAGACCGGCACCGGCAAGACGGCGGCCTTTTTGCTGGCTGCTTTCGCCCATCTGCTGAAACACCCGCCGCGCCCCGACCGCAAGATCAACAGTCCGCGTGCCATCATGCTGGCGCCGACCCGCGAGCTGGCCATCCAGATTCATAAGGATGCCGTGGTGCTCGGCAAACACACCGGCTTCAAGCTCGGGCTGGTGTATGGCGGCACCGGCTACGACAGCCAGCGCAAAATGCTGGAAGACGGGGTGGATATCCTGATCGGCACCCCCGGGCGCATCATCGACTACTTCAAACAGCATATTTTTGATCTCAAGGGCGTGCAGGTCATGGTGCTGGACGAGGCTGACCGCATGTTCGATCTCGGCTTCATCAAGGACATCCGCTTCCTGCTGAATCGCATGCCGCCCCCGGCCGAGCGCCTTGGCATGCTGTTCTCGGCGACACTTTCCTACCGCGTGATCGAGCTCGCCTACGAGCACATGAACACCCCGGAACTGGTGAAAATCGAGTCCGAGAAGGTCACCGCCGATCGCGTCACCCAGGTTCTGTACCACACCGCCAACGAAGAGAAGCTGCCGCTGCTGGTCGGGTTGCTGCGCCACATGGACCCACACCGCTCGCTGGTGTTCACCAACACCAAGGGCGCGGCCGAACGCGTGCGCGCCTGGCTGCGGTCCAATGGTTTCAATGCCGAGGTGATCTCGGGCGATGTTCCGCAGAACAAGCGCGAGCGCCTGTTGCAGGATTTCCAGTCCGGCGAGCTGCCGATCCTGGTGGCGACCGACGTCGCGGCGCGCGGCCTGCACATCCCGGACGTATCGCACGTGTTCAATTACGACCTGCCGCAGGATGCCGAGGACTACGTGCACCGCATCGGCCGCACCGCGCGCGCCGGCGCTTCCGGCGACGCCGTGGGTTTTGCCTGCGAAGAATATTCGTTCTCGCTGCTCGAAATCGAGCAGTTCATCGGCTCCAAGATTCCGGTGGCGCGCATCACCCAGGAGTTGCTGCCCGAACTTACACCACCACCACGCGGCGAAATTCGCGAACGGGCGCGTGAACACGAACAGGCACGTACCGGTGGCCGCGGCCGGCGCGATGAGCACGGCAGTCGCGGAAATCGCGGAGCACGTCCGCCGCAGCGCGGTCACCGCGAAACACGGCCACCTGCCCCGGCACAGCGCGATGAAAAACCGGCCGCACCGGTGACCGCGGCGGTGGCAGTGCCGGCACCGGCTGCAGCGCGTGAGCAGCCAGCGGCGGAAAGGCCCAAGACCGGGCGGCCGAATGCCAATGTCCACCGGCGCAAAACCGAAACCCCGGTAATCGGCTGACGAACGCGCCCCGGCGCACAGTCCGTTGCTTGCACGTTGTCCCTGCGCTTCCCCGACTCTGCAACACTTGTGTATCCTACGCAGCGGCCGCTCCTGCACAGTCCGGCCGGCACTTGTATATCCTATACATCGGAGGACACCGCATGGCCCGCATGATTTTTCCGGACGGCAAAGAAAATACCGATCTCAGTTTCATCCAGGCGCGTCTCAGCAAGCTCGGCATCACCCTCAAGCGCTGGCCCGCGCCGGAAGACAGTCGTGCCCGCGCGCTGCTCGATCAGCAGGCGCTGAACGACACCGAGAAGGAAGAGCTGCTCAAGAGCGTCGACAACCGTTTCGAGGAGCTGAAGCGCGACAAAGGCTATGCCACGCGCGACATGGTGGTGATCCACGAAGCCATCCCGGGACTCGCCGATATGCTCGCCAAGTTCGATAAGATCCACCTGCACACCGACGACGAGGTGCGTTACATTCTTGCGGGCAAGGGTTACTTCGGTTTCGTCGAGCCGGACGGGAAACAGTTCTTGCTGGAAGTCGCTGCCGGCGACTACATCAATGTGCCGGCCAACGCCGAGCACTGGTTCGAGATGAAGGACAGCAAGCGCATCAAGGCGGTTCGTTATTTCATCGACACCAAGGGCTGGACGCCGGTGTATACCCAGCGTGCCATGTTGTTCGGCTGACGCTTCGAAGCGATTGCCTCACCCGCGCACGCGGGTGTTCTGGACGTGTTCAGGATTCTTCCGGTGGTGGTGCGACCTTTAAATAGGTAGATAAACAAGATGGCAATGACGCTGAACGATTTGTCGCCGCGCGCGGCGCTCGTAGAAATTGCACATGACTTCCACGCACGTGGTTGGATGAGCGGCACCGCGGGTAATCTTTCGGCGCGCGCGGACACAGAACATTTCTGGATCACGTCGAGCGGCGTTCCCAAGGGTCAGCTGGAGGAAAGCGATTTTCTGCTGGTGCGTATCCAGGACGGTGTGGTGGTGGAACGCGCCGCACCCGGCAACAAACCATCCGCCGAAACCGCCATTCACCAGGCGATCTATTCCCTGTTTCCGGAGGCGCAGGCGTGCCTGCACGGCCACAGTGTGGATGGCTGTCTGACTTCCGGCCGTGCGAAACGTGGTGTCAAGGCGTTGCGCCTGCCGGCGATCGAAATGCTCAAGGGTTTCGACATCTGGCAGCAGAACCCGAAAGTGGACCTGCCGCTGTTCGAGAACGCGCTCGATGTGGCGAAGATCGCCGCCGAGATTGGCAAGCGTCTGAGCAAGAACCCGCCGGCACTCAGCGCACTCATGATTCGCGGCCATGGCGCCACGGTATGGGCACGCAGCTTGCAAGAAGCCTACAACCGCTTTGAATGCCTGGAATTCGTCCTGAGTGTCGCGGCACACCGCCGGTGATGTACAGCGAAACCCGGTGAACCGAAGTTTTTCACTGTTTCTTTTGATACTGGATTGCTGACGAATTGAGGCTGGTCTGCAACCTCTCAAGCAAAGGCCTGAGCAGGAATCCTGACGCGTTACTGCAATTCCCAGCTATCGATCTGACTGGGGCCGGAAGCCAAACCGAATGCAAGACTATGGTAAAAACCTTCTGCATCAGCAGGGGTCGCCTTGAGTACAGTGATGGTGCACTGCGTTGCCTTATCTGGTGTGCGCGGGACAAGTTTTTGCCCATTCCAAACCATTTGTGGCTGCGAATTGAGGAGAAACGCAGGACGCCAGCCGTTGCTGCCGCGCGCATATTTCACAGTGAAGGAGCATAGGGCCTGGATATCGTTGCCTGAAGCTTGATAGAACTGGATGACACGCTCCGGTGGCGGGTTCATCTGTTTGAGTGTGTCTCCTTCACGCAGGATCCAGTTGGCGCGCGGCATGCCGGCGAACGGTGATTTCACCACGCCCGGATTTGCCCGAATATCCGCACGCTTCGGCAGAAGGCCGCCTCTATACTCCAGCACCGCCAGCACAGGTGTATCGTCCGCTTGAGCCACGATTCCGGTTGCTGTGGCAATCACGGCGAACATCAGGACGAAGACAGAGCGCGCTGTTTGCATGGCATCAGCGTAGCGGCAGCCGTTGAGGCTGTCCAGCGCACACAGCGAACGGAATAACGGGTTCGTATATGCCGTCTAGGAAAGCAGGCCTGCACAAAGTCCACTGCGCCAATCCAGGCGCCGTTATTGGCGCAGTGGACTTTAACGGCGCCTGGAAAAATAACCATTCTAGTTAGCAAGTATAAAGGTTCAGGCGCACATGCAACGATCTCATCAGTACGTGGCAAACGCGATTCTTGGCAGCATGCTGTTGGCCGCGGCTGTGGCCGTGCAGGCACGCGACGTGCGGCTGGCCGATGGCATCGATGTGCCGGTCAGTGTGCACACGGCGACCGGTGACGCGTTGTTGCTGTGGCTGCCATCCGGAATTCCCGGCGCTACACCGGATGCGGTACTGGCCGAGAAAATGCGCGCGCACGGTATCGAGGTTTGGCGTGCCGATGTTCTGGAGGCACGCTTCCTGCCGGCGCTCGAGAGTAGTCTGGAGCAGGTACCGGACAGCGACATCGTCGCGCTGATTGATGCCGCGCGCGCGAGCGGCAAGCGCGTAACGCTGCTGGCATCGGCGCGCGCCGGGCTGCTGGCCCTGCGTGGCGCGCACGCCTGGCAAACTGCTCACCCTGGAGCGGCCGGCCTGGACGGGGTGATCCTGCTACACCCCAACCTTTATCTCGGCCCGCCGGAGCCGGGACGCGAGGCCGAGTTTCACCCGGTGGTGACGCGTACGCGCCTCCCGGTGCACGTGATCCAGCCGGAAAAATCGCCGTGGCGCTTTCGTCTCGATGCGCTGAAGCCGGCGCTGGAGCGCGGCGGCGCGCGCGTCACGCTGCAGTTTCTGCCGGGCGTGCGCGATCGTTATTATTTCCGTGGCGATGCCACACCTGAGGAAGATGCAGAGACTGCGCAACTGCCAGCGCGCGTGCGCACCGCTATCGACACGTTGCGTCAGGCGTCGGCCGTCGGTCCTGCAGTCAAGGCGCCTGCGGCCAAGCCGGCGACGACGCACCGTGTGGTGCGCGGTCTGCAAACGTACAAGGGCAATCCGCTGCCACCACCACTGCAATTGTTCGATCTCGACGGCCGTACACAGGATCTTGCCCAGCTGCGCGGGCGCGTGGTGCTGGTGAACTTTTGGGCGTCCTGGTGTCCGCCCTGTGTGCGCGAGATGCCGTCCATGCAGCGTCTGAAGGAGAAGTTGACCGGCCGGCCGTTCACCATACTGGCCGTCAATATGGCCGAACCGGATAAGGACGTGCGCGCATTCCTGTCAAAAATGAACGTAGACTTTCCGGTACCGATGGACCGGGACGGCGCCGTACTCAAGAGCTGGAAGGTGTTCGTCTTCCCGACGAGTTTCGTGCTGGATGCGAAGGGGAACATCCGCCTCGGCGTGTTCGGGGAAGTGGAATGGGATAGCCCCGAGGTGATGGAGAAAGTCGTCGGTCTGCTGCCTGCCGCACCTTAAGATGGGCAAATGGGCTGTGTATGCAGCCCGGCCAAATTCCCGTTGACTGCCGGCCACACGTCGGTATAATTGTAAATAATTCTCATTAAGAGTTAGATTCCGATATGTCCTACCCACGCCTGCACCCGGCTCGCACGCTGCTGTTGCTTCTCGGGTTCTTGAGTTTCGTGGGTCTGGTCCGAACGGCGGCCGCGGCCGACGAACTGGCACCGACCATCGTGCACATGCTGGGCTACATCGGGGTGGATTACCCTGGCACCGTGAGCAACGGAAAGGTGACCGATGCCGCGGAGTACGCTGAGCAGCGCGAATTTGCCGCTCGGGTGCACGAATTGCTGGGCAAGTTACCGGACGCGCCGGAAAAGCCCGCGTTGCTCAAGCAGGCCGGCGAGCTTGCGCGCCGCATCGAGAATAAGGCGGCAGGTGCCGAGGTCGTACTGCTCACTGACCAGATGCGCGACACGCTGTTGCGCGCCTACGGTGTCACCGTCGCTCCGCGACTGGCGCCGGATCTAGCCAAGGGCGCAAAGCTGTACGAAACGCAGTGCGCGGGCTGTCATGGCGCGGATGGTCATGGCAATGGGCTGCTCGCCAAGGGTCTTGCACCGGCGCCAGCGGATTTTCATGCACAGGCGCGCCAGGAACAGCGCAGCGTGTACGCACTCTTCAATGCTATCAGCCTTGGCGTGCAGCACACGGCCATGCAAGGCTACGCGCAGTTGCTCAGCGAGGACGAGCGCTGGGCGCTCGCCTTTCATGTAGCCAATTTTCTGGCGAGCGATGAAGAGCGGCGCGCTGGTGCGGCCCTCTGGAGCGATGAAAAATACCGCACGCACTTTAGCGGGCTGCGTCAGGTCACCAGCCTGAGTCCGCAGCAGACGGTTGCGGCGTTCGGCGCCGATGGCGCGAAAGTGCTTGCCTGGCTGCGCAGTAATCCTTCGGAGCTCGTCATCAAAGAGTCGCCGCTCGCCTTCAGTGCGCGCCTCATTGACGAGAGCCTGACGCGCTATCGCGAGGGCAAGCCCGAACTCGCTTACGAGTTGGCCGTGACCGCCTATCTCGAAGGTTTCGAGCTTGTCGAAACCGGCTTGTCCGCGGTCAAACCCGCGCTCAAGCAGGACGTGGAGCGCGCAATGTATGCCTACCGTAATCTTATCAAGTCACGCGCGCCGCTGGCCGAGCTGGTGTCGGCAAAGGAACGCATCGAGACACTGCTCGGCGAGTCGCGCACTCTTCTCGAGGGCGCCAGCCTCAGCACCGGGGTCGCCTTCACCAGCAGCTTTGTGATATTGCTGCGTGAGGGCCTGGAGGCAATCCTGCTGCTGGCAGTGGTCGTCGCATTTCTTATCAAGACCGGCCGGCGCGATGCGCTCAAGTACATCCACATCGGCTGGATCACGGCGCTGCTGCTCGGTGTCGCGACCTGGCTGGTGGCGGCCTATGTCGTCGACATCAGTGGCGCAAGCCGCGAGCTGACCGAAGGCGTCACCGCGCTATTCGCGGCCGCGATCCTGTTGTATGTCGGCTTCTGGTTGCATAACAAATTGCAGGCGCAACGCTGGAAAGAATTCATTGAGTCCAAGGTGCACGGCGCGCTCAACGATGGCACGCTCTGGAGTATCGCGCTCGTGGCGTTCATTGCCGTGTATCGTGAGGTGTTTGAGACCGTGCTCTTCTATCAGACCCTTTGGTTGCAGGCTGGTGCAAGTGGGCAGCACATGGTGCTCATCGGCTTCCTGAGCGCGGCCGCGGCGTTGGTGGTGCTGGCGTGGCTGATCTTCAAATTCAGCGTGCGTCTGCCACTGCGCTTGTTCTTCGCCGTCAATTCAGCGCTGCTCTACTTGCTGGCGGTGGTGTTCGCCGGCAAGGGCGTGGCAGCGTTGCAGGAGGCCGGCAAACTGCCGGTGAGCAGCGTACATTTTCCGACCATTGACGTGCTCGGCGTCTACCCGACCCTGCAGACACTCGGTCTGCAAGCTTTGCTGGTTATCGCGGCCGTGGTATTTGTGCTCATGAGCCGGAGAAAAACAGCCGGTTCCGGTTAGCGGCACAGGCGCCATTACGGCGGCGCTGCGCTATCATGTCCGCTGCATGAACCCCGGCATCCAGCCGGGTGCAGGGAAACGGCATGCCCCGATCCGCCCTGATTGTCGATGATTCACGCACCGCACAGGTCGCCCTGAGCCGCCTGCTCAAGGAGCAGGGCATTGCCACGGACACGGTCGAATCCGGCCCCGAAGCGCTCAACTACCTGCGCAGTAACGGCCCGGGCGTAATCTTTCTGGATCACATGATGCCCGGCATGGACGGCTTCGAGACGCTTGCCGCGCTCAAATCCAATGTCCGGACCGCCTCCATCCCTGTAGTGATGTACACCTCCAGGGAAGGTGATGCCTACATGGGGCAGGCGCTGGTGCTGGGTGCGTTCGGTGTGTTGCAGAAGCCGGTAAACCCGGACGAGCTTGGGCAGATACTCAAACGCATCGATCAGTTGCGCACACCGCAGGTTGTCCCCGTCGAGGCTGCGCGCACCATGTCAGAGCAACGGGCGGCGCCCGTCCCGCCGGGCGAGATGCCAGCCGCGCCGCGCGCCGCGGTAACCGGCGTGATTCAGGCTACGTCCGAGTTTCGTACCCGGCCCGAAACGCCGTTTGGCCCCGCCACCACACGCGCCCGCCCCAGTAGCAACAACGGTGATGCCGTCGCTGAGGGCAGCGTGCCGGCCGGGGCACGTCCGTGGGGACTGTTTCTGCTGCGCGTTTTGCTCGCGCTCGTTCTGCTGTTACCGGGTGCGTGGTACTTCGAGCGTTACCAGCAGGCGGATCGCTTGCGCACGCAGCTGCAGCGCGAAAACCTGGAACTGCGCGCCGAACAGCGCGCAATGCGCGACAGTGCCGAAGCCAGGGAGAACAGCCAGCAGCGCGCCGATCTCGACACCCAGCAGCGCCGCAGTCTGCAGGAATCGCGCGGATTGCTCGATACCATAACCTGGGCGCTCAACCAGCATGGGCAATATGGATTCAACGACGAACCACTTGGGGATGTGCGCCTCGCACAACTGCGCGAACTGATCGCGCGCCTCACCGCCGCCGGCTTTCAGGGTACCGTGCGGTTGGAGACCCACATTGGGGAATTCTGTCTGATGCGCGACGAACAGGGCAGCCTGCGTCTGCCCGGCGACGGTCTTTCAATCAGCCGCTGCGAGGTGTTGACCTATCCGCCGGCGCAGGCGGTGCAGCTCGGCCAGGGACAGTCGCCGGCGTTCGCACGCTATCTTGCCGAGCGACGCCCCGCCAACCGAATCCAGATCACCGTCGTGTCACATGGCGCGAGTCGCCCGCTGGCGGCCTACCCGGATCTTGCGAGCATCCAGACTGCGGGTAACTGGAACCAGGTTGCGCGTCTCAACCAGCGTGTTGAAATCAAGTTGGTTCCTGCGCCGTAATACCGCTAGGCCAGCCAGTCGCGCGGCTTGAGGAACTCGTCGTACAACCGCGCCTCCGGCGTGCCCGGCTCCGGTCGCCAGTTGTAACGCCACTTCACCAGCGGTGGCAGCGACATCAGGATCGATTCGGTGCGTCCACCGCTCTGCAAGCCGAACAGCGTGCCGCGGTCGTATACCAGATTGAACTCCACATAGCGCCCGCGCCGGTACAGCTGGAAATCGCGCTCGCGCTCGCCGTACGGCGTATCTTTGCGCTTCTGCACGATCGGCACATAGGCTGGAAGGTAATGATCACCGACGCTCTGCATGAAGCCAAAACAGTGCTCGAAGCCGCGCTCGTGCAGGTCGTCGAAGAACAGCCCGCCGATGCCGCGCGTCTCATTGCGATGCTTGAGAAAGAAATACTCGTCGCACCACTTCTTGAAGCGCAGGTAGTAATCGGCGCCGAACGGATCGCACGCCGCCTTGGCCGTCTGGTGCCAGTGCACGCTGTCTTCCTCGGAACCGTAATAGGGCGTGAGATCGAAGCCTCCGCCGAACCACCACACCGGTTCGGCGTCTTCCTTTTCGGCGATGAAAAAGCGCACGTTCATGTGCGACGTCGGCACGTACGGATTGCGCGGGTGAATGACCAGCGACACGCCCAGCGCCTGCCACGCGCGCCCCGCCAGTTCCGGACGGTTCGCGGTTGCTGATGGCGGCAGGGCCTTGCCGAATACCTGTGAGAAATTTACACCTGCCTGTTCGAACACGGCCCCTTCGGTCAGTACGCGCGAGCGGCCACCACCGCCCTCGGGTCGTTCCCAGGCGTCCTCCTTGAATTTCTGTGCGCCATCTTCGTTTTCCAGCGCGTTACAGATGCGGTCTTGCAAGCCAAGGAGGTAATTCTTGACGGCGAGAATGTCGGGTGTGCTCATCGGGTCAGTGCGTGGTGAAAAAAGTAAATGGATCTGTAATGCATATTACCCCGGTCGTGCCAGTTTACCCGTCACCGCATCGCGGATCGGCGTCGGTGCCGGTGCGTCGCCGACATGGCCGGGCAGAATGTAATCGACCAGTTTGCCGAAACGTCGCGCCACCTCGCGGCCGGTGCGCGCCGGGACATCGCCACCGCGGTTGGCGCTGGTCGAGACAATCGCCATGCCGGCCGTATGGCAGAGCGCCGCCGCCTGCGCATGGGCGGTGACGCGCACGGCGATCTTGGCATGCCGGCCGGTGATCCAGCCGGGTACGCCGGGCCGGGGAAGCAGCAGCCAGGTGTGTGGTCCGGGCCAGCTGGCGGCAACCTGAGGGGGAATATCGTTGAGATAGGGTGTGAGTTGTCCGGTGTCGGCGGCCAGAACGATCAGGCCCTTCTTAATCGGCCGGCGTTTGAGACGCAGGAGCCTCAGCACGGCGTTCCGGTTGAACGGGTCGCAGCCGAGCCCGAAGCAGTATTCGGTGGCGTAGGCGACGATGCCGCCCTGTTTCAGGATGCGTGCCGCGCGTTGCAGCTCGCTGGTGCACATCTGCTAAATGAACATCTACTTGTTGAACTGCTTGTGTACCGCTTCGTTTTTGGCGAGCACTGACGCGGTGTTGCTCTTGCGGTCATCGGCAAGACGCTGGGTGAGGCTGGTGTCAGACAGCGCCAGGATTTGCGCGGCCAGCAACGCGGCGTTCTTGGCACCGGCCTTGCCGATGGCAACGCAGGCCACCGGAATGCCGCCTGGCATCATGGCCGTGGACAGCAGCGCGTCCTCGCCCTTGAGCGGCCCGCCTTCCATGGGTACGCCGATCACCGGCTTCACGGTGAGCGCCGCCACAGTGCCGGCGAGATGCGCAGCCATGCCGGCGGCGGCGATGAATACGGCGCAACCGCGCTGGTCGGCATCCTGCACATAGGCGTGCGTGGCGGCGGGGGTGCGGTGCGCGGACAGCACGTTCACCTCGCGCCCGATGCCGAGCTTGTCGAGCGTTTCGATACAGACCTGCATGGTGTCGAGGTCGGAGTCGGAGCCCATCAGAATGGCAACAAACGGCTTGCTCATCGGCATTGTCCCTTGGCTGAATCTATAGAAATAAATATACAAGCTTTGCCACAGATAAACACAGATGAACAGTGAGTTTTAAATCTGTATTGATCTGTGTTCATCTGTGGCTAGAGAATTTTTGTCTCGCGTGCAATGGCGCGGTAGCCGATGTCGGTGCGGTACTGCGCGCCGTTCCAGCGAATCTGCCGCACGACTTCATAGGCGCGCTGCTGCGCTGCCGCCACTGTGCCACCGAGCGCGGTTACGCACAACACGCGCCCGCCGCTGGTGACGACCTTGCCCTCTGTGAGCGCCGTGCCGGCGTGGAACACCTTGGCATCGGGCGCGTCCGAGGCCGGCAGGCCCTCGATGGCGTCGCCCTTGTTGTATGAGCCGGGATAGCCGCTGGCCGCCATGACCACGCCGAGCGCGGCGCGCGCGTCCCACACGGCGGAAACCTGATCGAGCCGACCATCGAGCGCAGCCTCGATGAGCGTTACGAAATCGGACTTGAGGCGCAGCATCACCGGCTGGGTCTCGGGATCGCCGAAGCGGCAGTTGAATTCCAGCACCTTGATGTCTCCGCGCGCATTGATCATGAGCCCGGCGTACAGAAACCCGGTGTATGGATGCCCCTCAGCCTGCATGCCGCGAATGGTCGGTTCAATCACCTCGCGCATCACGCGCGCGTGGATTTCCGGAGTCACCACCGGCGCTGGTGAATAGGCGCCCATGCCGCCGGTGTTTGGGCCGGTGTCGCCGTCGCCGACGCGCTTGTGGTCCTGGGAGGTGGCGAGCGCCAGCACATGCGCGCCGTCGGCCATGACAATGAAGCTCGCCTCTTCGCCTTGCAGGAATTCTTCCACTACGACGCGGTGCCCGGCCTCGCCGAACACGTTGCCGGCGAGCATGTCGCGCACTGCCGCGTTCGCTTCGTCTATGGATTCAGCGATGATCACGCCCTTGCCGGCGGCCAGGCCATCGGCCTTGACCACAATCGGTGCGCCCATTTTCCGGATGAACGCCTCGGCTGCCGTGACATCGGTGAAGTTGCCGTAGGCCGCGGTCGGAATTTTATGACGCGCAAGGAAGTCCTTGGCGAATGCCTTGGAACCTTCGAGCTGCGCTGATGCTTTGGTCGGTCCGAAGCAGCGCAAACCGGCGGCGCGGAAACGGTCTACTGCACCCAATACCAGCGGCGCTTCGGGACCGACGATGGTGAGGTCAACCTTGTTTTTCTGCGCGAACTGCAGCAGGCCGTCCACATCATCGGCGGCAATCGCGACATTCTCGCACTTGGCCTCGCGCGCCGTGCCGGCGTTGCCGGGCGCGACATAGACTTTCTGGACACGCGCCGACTGTGCCGTTTTCCAAGCCAGCGCATGCTCGCGCCCGCCGCCGCCGATGATGAGGATGTTCATTTAATGGTTTCAGTCACAGATGAACACAGATAAGCGCGGATTAAAATCATGGTGCGTGGTGCATCACTGAAAATATCTATGTTCATCTGTGGCCCACATTTCATCAATGCCGGAAATGCCTCATGCCGGTGAACACCATGGCAATGCCATGTTCGTTGGCGGCGTCGATGACTTCGTTGTCGCGCATCGACCCGCCCGGCTGGATGACGGCGGTCACGCCGACATCGGCCGCCTGGTCGAGGCCGTCGCGGAACGGGAAGAACGCATCCGAGGCCATGACGCTGCCGTGCACTTCGAGCCCGGCGTCGGTCGCCTTGATCGAGGCGATGCGCGCGCTATACACGCGGCTCATCTGGCCGGCGCCGACACCGATGGTGCGGCCCTCTTTGCAATACACAATGGCGTTGGATTTCACAAACTTCACCACTTTCCAGGCGAACAACAAGTCGGCGAGTTCGCGCGGCGAGGGTGCGCGTTGGGTGACGATCTTGAGATCCTGCTCGCTGATCATGCCGATGTCGCGTTCCTGTACCAGCAGGCCGCCGGTGACGCGCTTGTAGTCGAGGCCACCTGGGCGTTTCGTGCCCCAAGTGCCGCAGACGAGCACGCGAATATTCGCCTTGCTGGCGAGAATCGGCTTGGCATCCTCGCTCACCTCCGGGGCAATGATCACCTCGACGAATTGCCGCTCCAGAATATTCTTCGCGGTGGCGGCATCGAGCGGCCGGTTGAAGGCAATGATGCCGCCGAACGCCGAAGTCGGATCGGTGATATAAGCATTCTTGTAGGCTTCGAGAATGTTGTTCGCCACCGCCACGCCGCATGGGTTCGCGTGTTTCACGATCACGCACGCCGGTTCGTCGAACGCCTTTACGCATTCGAGCGCGGCGTCGGTGTCGGTAACATTATTAAAGGACAGTTCTTTTCCTTGCACCTGTTGGGCGGTGGCGACACAGGCCTCGGCCGGCGCGGGCTCCACGTAGAATGCCGCCTTCTGGTGCGGGTTCTCGCCATAACGCATTTCCTGCGCCTTGCGGTACTGGGCGTTGTAGGTGTGCGGGAAAGCAGTGCGCGTGCCGTCCGGCTGGATACAGCCGAGGTAATTGGCAATCGCGCCGTCGTAGCGCGCGGTGTGTTCGAACACCTTGACCGCGAGCGCGAAGCGCGTGGCGGGGCTGACGCCGCCGGCGTGCGCCTTCATTTCATTCAGCACCGTTTCGAAGTCGGCGTTATCCACCACTACCGTCACCGAACCGTGGTTCTTGGCGGCGGCGCGCAGCATGGCCGGGCCACCGATGTCGATGTTCTCGATCGCGTCTTCGAGCGTGCAATCCGGTTTGGCCACGGTCTGTTCGAACGGATAGAGGTTCACCACCAGCAGATCGATCGGCGGGATGCCGTGCTGGTCCATGGCCGCGACATGCGCCGGCAGTTCGCGCCGTCCGAGCAGGCCGCCATGGATTTTCGGGTGCAGCGTTTTCACGCGCCCATCGAGCATCTCCGGGAAGCCGGTGTAGGTCGACACCTCGGTGACGGCAATACCGTTGTCGGCCAGCAGCTTGGCGGTGCCACCGGTGGACAGGATTTCAATGCCGAGCTCCTTGAGCTGGCGCGCGAACGCAACCACGCCGGATTTGTCGGAAACGCTGATTAAAGCGCGCTGGATGCGGGACATGCGGTCTCTCGATGTAATAGGAAAGGACGAACGAAGTAGGGCTTCATTCAATGAATCGTTCTTTAAGTAAACACGGGGAACGCGCCCCTCGTGATTCCCGCGAAGAAACGGAGATTACTTGTCCAGCCCGTGCAGCTTGAGCTTCTTGCGCAGGGTGTTGCGGTTGATGCCAAGCATCTCCGCCGCTTTGCACTGGTTGCTCTTCACGTGCTTCATCACGATTTCGAGCAGCGGCCGCTCCACCTCGTGAACCACCATGTCGTACAGGTCGCCGGCCGGTTTCTCGCCATCGAGATCGTGAAAGTAGCGTTCCAGCGCGGCCTTGACGCAGGTCGCGAGCGGGCCTTTGCGCGGGTGGTGCTCTTTCATGCGGCCAGCTCAGCGGACGCATCGGCAAGCTCCGCTTGGTGCGCAAAGAACGCTTCGATCATGGCGCGCTGGCCGGTCATGGACTCCACTTGGTTGATGGCATGCCGGAATGCAGCGCCGCCGACACAGCCCTTGCTGTACCAGGAAATATGCTTGCGCGCCACGCGCACGCCCAGGTGTTCGCCATAGAAGGCATACAGATTTTCGAGGTGGCCGAGCAGAATGGCGCGCACCGCGAGCGGCGCCGGTTCGGGCAGTTTCTCGCCGGTTTTCAGGTAATACTCGATCTCGCGGAAAATCCACGGCCGGCCCTGGGCGGCGCGCCCGATCATGAGGCCGTCGACGCCGGTGTGGGCGAGGACCTGTTTGGCCTTCTCAGGCGAGTCGATGTCGCCGTTCGCGATTACCGGGATCGTCACCGCGGTCTTGATGGCGGCGATGGTGTCGTATTCGGCCTCGCCCATGAAGGCATCGGCGCGCGTGCGCCCGTGCACGGAAAGTGCCTGGATGCCGCACTGTTCGGCCAGGCGCGCGATGGCTACGCCATTGCGCGAACTGCTGTCCCAGCCCGTGCGGATTTTGAGCGTCACTGGCACGTCCACTGCCTTGACCACGCTTTCCAGAAGACGCGCGACCAGCGCCTCGTCGCGCAGTAGCGCCGAGCCGGCCATCACGTTGCAGATCTTTTTCGCCGGGCAGCCCATGTTGATGTCGATGATCTGCGCGCCGTTCGCAACGTTGACCTTGGCGGCCTCGGCGAGCATGAACGGATCGGCGCCGACGATCTGCACCGATTTCGGTTCCGGCTCGCCCTCGTGGTTCGCGCGGCGCTTGGTCTTTTCGCTGCCCCAGAGTAGCGAGTTGGATGCAACCATCTCGGACACGGCCAGCCCGGCGCCGAGCGAACGGCACAACAGGCGGAACGGCCGGTCGGTGACGCCGGCCATGGGCGCCACGACGAGATTGTTTTTGAGCTGGTATGGACCGATGCGCATGCGGGAAGTTTATGAAGCCCTACAACGTTCGTCTTGCCAGATTGCTCTGCCCGGTTTCCCGGAAAGGGCGGCATCTTACCCACAAAAGCACTGCTCAGGGAAGAGGCAACCGGTTGTTGCGGATAGACGGAATATTAGCCGTCGATGATTGGCATCGACGTATGAATCATGACAGACGAACGAAGTAGGGCTTCATTATTCCGATGCTGGCAACAGTAGCACTTCATAACCACTTGCCTGCGCGCCCGGGCTGGTGATATCGAGCTGCACACTCACTGCCACCTGCGGTGGCAGGCCCTGCTGAATGGCTTCCGGTTTGCTCAGATATTCGCGCGGCCGATAGGCGCGGCGCGCAACCAGTTGGCCCTGGCTGTCGATTAGGCTTACCTCGAGCAACGGGTACGGCTGTACGGTGTCGGCGCGATTGACCAGCGTGGCCTTGATGCGCAGCGCCTTGTCGTAGCGCGGGTGCGGCGCCACCTGGGTTTCGACCAGGTCCATGTGGCGCATGTCGATCGGGGGGAGTTTCCGGCAAGGAAGCGGGACGCAGAGCGTTTCGATCATTGGCTGCAGTGATGGTGCCTGGCGCGCGAAGTCGTAGCCATAAAAGATCAACGCCTGACCGGCGAGCAACAGAATCAACAGTATGCAGCCAAGTACCCAATAGACTGCGCGCGTGCGCACTGGCCGCCGCTGTACCAACGGTGGCGGTGCGACGTCGTGCTCCGGTGTTTCAGCGGGAAAGGGTAGGGCGATAATTCCCGCCGGAGCCGCGGCTTTGTTGGGTTCCGCCGCCGCCTTCTTGTTGGTGTTGCGCTTGCGTGTTGCTGGCGAAGCACTTTTAACCGTGCTCTTGGCGGGTTTGGGCATCAGGTGCTGGTCCGCGCCAAACACATGTTGGCAGCGCCCGCAACGCACCATGCCGTCGCGCGCCTTGAGCTGCGCGGCGGTAATGCGGAACACGGTCTGGCATTGTGGGCAGCGGGTGTACACGGGCGCCTCGTTGTGCGGCTGTCAGAGTAATACTAGTTCGCGAATGTGCAGCGTGCCTTAGGCGGTCTTTTGTCCGGCGAGCATCGCCCAGCCGTCGTGCACGCGGCGCTCGAAGATGAAGTGCGCGGCATACGCCGCCTCGACCTCCGCGGTCTGGTTTGCCAGCAGCCCGGAAAGAATGAGCCTGCCGCCCGGGCGGACCAGGGCGGTCAGGCGCGGCGCCAGTTGAACAAGCGGCCCGGCGAGGATATTGGCCAGCACCACATCGGCACTTGCCTCCGCCGGTACGGCATCCGGAAGGCAAAGCGCGAGCCGTTCGGTAACCTGATTGCGTTCGGCGTTTTCGTGACTCACCACGAGTGCCTGCGGATCGGTGTCGGTCGCAAGCGCGTGTGCGGCGCCGAGTTTGAGTGCGGCGATCGCGAGTATGCCCGAGCCGCAGCCGTAGTCGATGACTTCCAGGTGGCGCGGCGGGTGCGCCGCCAGCCACTCCAGACACATGGCGGTGGTGGCGTGCGTGCCGGTGCCGAACGCCATGCCGGGATCGAGAATGATGTTGGCTGCGTCCGCGTCGGGCGGTGTCAGCCAGCTCGGCACTACCCAGAGGTTCGCGCCGAAGTGCATCGGCTGCCAGCGATCCATCCAGACGCGCACCCAGTCCTGGTCGGCAACGGTTTCGGTCTTGTACGGTGGTGCTGCGGGCAGAGACAGCAGCGTCGCGACCATGCGCATCGCCGCCGGCACATCCGCGTCTTCGGCAAACAAGGCCACGACGCGCGTCTGTTTCCACACTGGCGCGGTGTCGTGCCAGTCCGTCTCGAACAGGAGCTCGGCATCGGCGCCTTCGAGGCTCACCGAAACCGCACCGGCCTCTTCCAAGGCATCACCCAGACGCGGCGCGTCGTCACGGGTGCTTTCAAGGGTGAGCTGCAGCCAGGGCATATTATGAAAGGACGAACGAAGTAGGGCTTCGTAAAAGCGTACGGGCAGCTTGCGCCGCCCGCTCCGTGCCGCGAACTGTGTGACGTGGCGTTACTTCAGACCGAGCTTCTTTTCCAGATAATGGATGTTGACGCCGCCGGCCTGGAAGGCGGCGTCATTCATGATGTCCATGTGCAGCGGGATGTTGGTCTTGATGCCTTCCAGAACCATCTCGGAGAGCGCGATGCGCATGCGCGCAATGGCGATCTCGCGCGTGTCGCCGAAAGCGATCAGCTTGCCGACCATCGAGTCGTAGTACGGTGGCACGAAGTAATTGCTGTACACGTGCGTGTCCACGCGGATGCCCGGACCGCCGGGCGGGTGATACATGGTGATGCGCCCGGGCGAGGGCATGAAGGTCTTCGGGTCTTCGGCGTTGATGCGGCACTCGATGGCATGCCCGCGCCACGCGATGTCCTTCTGGCGGATCGATAGCTTCTCGCCGGAGGCGATCATGATCTGCTCGCGCACGATGTCCACGCCGGTGATCATTTCGGTCACCGGGTGTTCGACTTGGACGCGCGTGTTCATTTCAATAAAGTAGAACTCGCCGTTTTCGTACAGAAACTCGAAGGTGCCGGCGCCGCGGTAGCCGATTTTGCGGCAGGCCTCGGCACAGCGTTCGCCGATCTTGTGGCGCAGCCGCTCCGGCAGGCCGGGCGCGGGCGCTTCCTCGACCACCTTCTGGTGGCGGCGTTGCATCGAGCAATCGCGCTCGCCGAGATGCACGGCGTTGCCGTGCTCGTCGGCCAGTACCTGGAACTCGATGTGGCGTGGGTTCTCCAGGTACTTCTCCATGTACACGATGTCGTTGTTGAACGCGGTCTTGGCTTCGGTGCGCGTGAGCGAAATCGCGTTTTTGAGCGCGGCCTCGGTGTGCACCACGCGCATGCCGCGCCCGCCGCCGCCGCCCGCGGCCTTGATAATCACCGGGTAGCCGATTTTTTCCGCCAGCCGCAGGTTCTCGCGGTCGTCGACATCGTTGACCGGTCCGTCCGAGCCGGGCACGGTCGGCACGCCAGCCTTCTTCATGGCCTCGATCGCCGAGATCTTGTCGCCCATGAGGCGAATGGTGTCGGCGCGCGGACCGATGAAAATGAAGCCCGACTGTTCGACACGCTCGGCAAAGTCAGCATTCTCGGACAGGAAGCCGTAGCCCGGATGAATCGCCTGGGCGTCGGTTACCTCGGCGGCCGAGATTACCGCCGGGATATTGAGGTAGCTGTCCTTGGCGGCGGCCGGGCCAATGCACACGGACTCATCAGCGAGGCGCACATATTTGGCCTCGCGGTCAGCTTCGGAGTGCAGGGCCACGGTCTTGATGCCGAGCGCACGGCAGGCGCGCAGGATGCGCAGCGCGATTTCGCCGCGGTTGGCAATGACGATTTTTTCGATCATGGGTTTGGTAATATTCTTTAGCCGCAGATGAACACAGATGAATGCAGATAAAAAACCAGACTGAATCCTTGTTTATCTGTGTTCATCTGTGGCTGAAATTCTTATTCAATCACGAACAGCGGTTCGCCGAACTCCACCGGCTGGCCGTTTTCCTTGAGGATCGCCTTTACCGTACCGGCCTTGTCCGACTCGATGGTGTTGAGAATTTTCATCGCTTCGATGATGCACAGCGTGTCGCCGACCTTCACCTGGCTGCCGACTTCCACGAACGACGCGGCGCTCGGCGACGGCGAGCGATAGAACGTGCCGACCATGGGCGAGGTGACCATGTGCCCGGTCGGCAGGCTCGGCGCGGCGGGTGCGGCCACTGGTGCGGCCGCGACCGGCGCGGGTGCCGGGGCGTTCATCCATTGGGCTACCGGCGCGGCGGAACCGGCGCGCGAGATGCGGATGGATTCCTCGCCTTCCTTGATCTCGATCTCGCCGAGGTTGGATTCCTCCAGCATTTCGATGAGTTTCTTGATCTTGCGGATATCCATAGGTTATTTGCCCTGGTTTTTCAGAATGTGGATGGCCGCGGTGAGCGCGAGCGCATAACTCTGCGCGCCAAGGCCGCTGATGACACCGCGTGCGAGGTCGGAGAAGTAAGAATGCTGGCGGAATGCCTCGCGCGCATGGATGTTCGATAGATGCACTTCGATAAACGGGATGCCGGTGGCCGCGAGTGCATCGCGTAGTGCGACACTGGTGTGGGTCAGGCCGGCCGGGTTGATCAAGATAAACGCGATCTTTTCCTGCATCGCCGCCTGCACCCGGCTGATGAGTTCGTGTTCGGCATTGCTCTGGAAAAACTGGATTCCGTGACCGGCGGCGCGCGCCTGCCCGGAGAGCTGGGTATTGATGCTCTCCAAAGTGTCGCGACCATAATGTTCCGGCTCGCGCACACCGAGCAGGTTGAGGTTCGGACCGTTCAGGACAAGGATTTCCGCCATCTGGCAGTCAATTTCCGTTATTTTCTGGGAAACATCCGATAACGCCAGCGTGAATTTCTGCCCGGACGCTAGGCAGGCGAATGGTACGTAGCCAATGCGGATTTGTCCAGTAAGGCGGATTTAAGCGCAGATCGCCGTCAATTACCGGCAATATCAGGGGGAAGCCGGTTTGGATGTAAACAGGAACGGTTTGAGCGCCGCTTCCAGCTCTGCCCGATGATAGGGACCGATTTTCACCCCGGCGATCTGGCCGTCAGCAGTGATCAGCACCGAGTAGGGCAGGCCGCCCTGGCGATTACCGTAGGCGGCCATGAGCTCATAGGTGGTTTCATCGGCGATCAGCAGCGGGTAATTGATGCGCATCTCCTGCCAGTAACGCGCCACGGCTTCCGGGTTGTCTACCGAGATGCCGACGATCTGCAAGCCCTGCTTTTCATAACGCCGTTGCAGATCGATGAACAGCGGAATTTCCCGGCGGCACGGCGGGCACCAGGTGGCCCAGAAGTTGAGCAACACCACCTTGCCACGCCAACTGGCGAGGCTGTGGGTTTCGCCTGCCAGGTCGCGCAGGGCAAAGTCGGTGGTCGCGACGGGCGCTTGCACGGACGGGGGGTTCAGAAAGCGCGCCACACTGAAGCCGAGAATCGCGGCGCCAATGCCGACCAGCGCCACCCACAACACAAACTTCAGGCGTCGGGACATGTGTCAGACCTTGCCGAGTAGGACGAGGAAGTCTTCGACGTTGCGGTAACCGTAAAAGCGCAGATCCTTTTTCTCGTTGCCGTCGGCGCTGAAAAGCAGCAGGGCGGGCGGGCCGAACACACCGAATTTCTGCTTGATGGCAATGCTCGCATCGTTGTTATCGGTCACGTCGGCCTGCAGCAGCACGTAGTTCTTCAGTGCCGCGCGCACGCGCGGATCGGCGAAGGTGGTTTTCTCCATGCGCACGCAGTCGGTGCACCAGGTGGCATAGAAATCCATGATCACCGGTTTGCCCTCGCGTTTGGCGCGCGTCAGGGCATCCTCGATGTCTTTGGGCTGGCTATAGCGGTGGAACAGCTCGCCGGCCGGCAGGGACGCGGCCGTGGCCGGCGCACCGGCGGTGAGACTGGCTAGGTTTTGCAGCGGCAGGGGTTTCAGGATATCGCGCTCGCCCAGGAGCCCGCCGAACAGTGCCAGCACGCCCCACAACAGCAGGAAGGTGCCGAAACCTTTCCACAGGTATTGCCAGCCGCTCGCCTCTTTCGGCAGCGACTGGGTGGCACCGAGAAACACGGCGGTCACGATCAGCAGCACCGACCACAGGATCAGTACCGGCACCTGCGGCAATGTGCCGAGCAGGTAAATCGCCACGCCGATGAGCATGACACCGAACACATACTTCACCCGGTCCATCCACGCACCGGCCCTGGGCAGCAGGAAGCCCGCGCCCACGCCGACTGCTACCAGGATAATGCCTTGGCCGTGCGCCATCGCGAACATGATTCCGCCGCCGAGTATCGGGTCCTTGGTGGTGATTGCCACGCCCAGCACCGAGAGCAGTACCGGCGACACGCATGCGCCAACGATCAACGCCGAGACGATGCCAAGAAAGAACGCCCCCACATAACTGCCGCCCTTCACCTTATGACTGTGGTAGTGCAGGCGTGACTGGATGAAGCTCGGCATCTGCAAATCGAAGAGGCCGAACATGGACATCGCCAGCAACGACAGGATGGTGGCGAAGGTGCCGATTGCCCACGGGTTCTGGAAATAGGCCTGCAATTGCCCGCCGGTTGCCCCGGCCAGAACGCCGGCCGCGGTGTAGGTTGCGGCGGTGCCGAGCACGTAGCTATAGGACAGCAAGCCGCCCTGCAGCTTGCTGATGGTCTGGTCGCCGCTGCGCACGATCATGCCCGACAGAATCGGGATCATCGGCAGCACGCACGGCGTGAAGGTGAGCAGCAGTCCGACGCCGAACGCGGCGAGGATGTAGCTGAAGTAGCCATTGCCTTCGACCGTTGGCGTCTTGCTGGCCAAGGGGACGATCGCTGGCTTGTCCGCACCCACGGCTGGCAGGCGCAGGCTGATTTTCTTGGTGGCCGGCGGATAGCAGATACCCTTTTCCGCGCAGCCCTGATAACCGATTTCAAGCTCGACGTCGATGGCGGAGGTGTTCTTGCGTTCCAGCGGGATACGCATGCCGAGTTCGTCGTGGATCACCTCGGTCTTGCCGAGATACGGGTCGTCCTTCACCGTGCCGCGCGTGATATCCGGCTTGCCGAGCTTCACGCCGTCGCCACGTGCGAGCTTCACGTTGGTCTTGTCGCGGTACAGGTAATAGCCCGGTGCGATGCGCACGCGCGCCGTGACCGTGTTTGCATCGGCCACATCCGTGGTGAGCACGAATGCCTGATCGGGTGGCAGGAATTCCTGGTTGTTGCTCGGCTCAATGAGCCCGACCAGGTCCTTGAGCGACTTCACGCCGCCGGATTTCGTTTCTGCGGCCGCGACTTTCAGTGGCGGCAGTGTGACACTGAGTTCCTTCACCATTGGTGGGTAGCACACTCCAACAGGCTCGTTACAGCCCTGTGCGGTGATACGCAACTTTACAGTCTGCGCACCGCTGGCACGTTGCCCGATGGGCAGCTGGATTGCGACCGCGTTTGTGTAAGTTTCGACCGCCCCGAAACTGGGGTCTTCCTTTTTCTTGCCGGCCGGGATCACTGCGGGCTTGAGGGCGAGCGCCGGATCGAGCGACTCGAACTTGAACTTGTCGCGGTACATGTAATAGCCCTTGGCGATTTTCCAGCTCGCCTCGAGCGTTTCGGCATCACGCACGCGCAGGCTGAGCGCGAACGCCTGGTCCGGTTCCAGCAGTTCCTGCGGGTCGTTGATGGCCTGGACCGGCGACAGGGCGACTGCGCACAGCAGGAAGGCGATGAGTTTTTTCATTCGTATTATTCCGGATGGTTGAGCCAGGCGAGGTATTCGGGCAGTCCGTCGGCGATTGGGACCGCGATGATCTCGGGAAGTTCGTACGGGTGCAAGGTGCGCAGCCGGTCGCGGATGGCCGGGAAGCGCGCCACCGCTGATTTGATGACCAGCAGCTGTTCGCTGGCGTCCTCGATTTTACCCTTCCACCTAATATCGATCGCATCGGTGGCAGGATGTTCACGCAGGCGGCCAGCCCCTCTTCCACCAGCGCCCGGGCGATGCGCTCGGCGCAGGCCGTATCTGGGCAGGTGGTCAGGACGATCTGAAAAAGGTTCTGGTTCACAGGAACTCGCTGTCTTCGGGCCAGTCACATGAGGGGTCCGGATGCATTTCGTAGCTACGGACTCCTCCTTTAGTTTTTGTAGGCAGCGGCCAGCCGGCCGCTGCCATTTTTTTATCCCATTGATTCTAATGTTTCTTTTCTGACGACTCGCGGGAACTCGCTGGGGCGTACTGTACCTCATTCCCGCTGCCCGCAATGGCTGAACGCTTGACATCGCTCCGCTCGCGCATATCATTAGCACTCTCTTTCGCCGAGTGCTAACAATTCATCCCGCCGTGCCGGTCTCAGTCCACGGGATATTTGCGCGACGATGAGCACTTTGGAGAAGGAATGATCTCAGGTTCGGGCCGTCGGCCCTCTTAAATCCAAGGAGAAACATCCCAATGAAGAAAATTCGCCCCCTGCACGACCGGGTCATCGTGCGTCGCCTCGAAGAGGAACGCAAATCCGCCGGCGGCATCGTGATTCCGGACAGCGCCAAAGAGAAGCCCATCCAGGGTGAAGTGATCGCTGTCGGTACCGGCAAGATCCTCGAAGACGGCAAGGTCCGCCCGCTCGACGTCAAGGCCGGCGACAAGGTGCTGTTTGGCAAGTACTCCGGCACCGAGGTCAAGATTGGTGACGAAGAGCTTCTCGTGATGCGCGAAGAAGACATCATGGGCGTGGTCGAGGCCTAATCGCCCGCACTCCGCAGAACTGAACATATTCAATAGAGGGAAACGAACATGGCAGCGAAAGACGTATTGTTTGGTGACTCCGCCCGCACGCGCATGCTGCGTGGCGTCAATATCCTGGCCGACGCGGTGAAGGTCACGCTCGGTCCCAAGGGCCGCAACGTGGTGCTGGAGAAATCCTTCGGTGCTCCGACCATCACCAAGGACGGCGTGTCCGTGGCGAAGGAAATCGAGCTCAAGGACAAGTACGAGAACATGGGCGCGCAGATGGTGAAGGAAGTGGCCAGTCAGACTTCCGACATCGCCGGCGACGGCACCACCACCGCGACCGTGCTCGCCCAGGCGATGCTGCGCGAAGGCCTGAAGAGCGTCGCGGCCGGCATGAACCCGATGGACCTGAAGCGCGGCATCGACAAGGCGGTGATCGCCGCCGTCGAGGCGTTGAAGAAGATCTCGCGTCCCTGCTCCGACAACAAGGAAATCGCCCAGGTCGGCACGATCTCGGCGAACTCGGATGAGTCGATCGGCAAGATCATCGCCGAGGCGATGGACAAGGTCGGCAAGGAAGGCGTGATCACGGTAGAGGAGGGTTCCGGCCTGCAGAACGAACTCGACCTGGTCGAGGGCATGCAGTTCGACCGCGGCTACCTGTCGCCGTATTTCGTGAACAAGCAGGAGACCATGAGCGCCGAGCTCGAGAATCCGGTCATCCTGATCAACGACAAGAAGATCTCCAACATCCGCGAGATGCTGCCGATTCTCGAAGGCGTCGCCAAGCAGGGCCGTCCGCTGCTGATCATCTCCGAGGACGTCGAGGGCGAAGCCTTGGCCACCTTGGTGGTGAACAACATCCGCGGCATCCTCAAGGTGTGCGCCGTGAAGGCCCCGGGCTTCGGCGACCGCCGTAAGGCCATGCTGCAGGACATCGCGATGCTGACCGCCGGCACCGTGGTTTCCGAAGAACTCGGCATGAGCCTTGAGAAGACTGACGTGAGCGTGCTCGGTTCGGCCAAGCGCGTGGTCATCGACAAGGAAAACACCACCATCATCGACGGTGCCGGCAAGAAGGCCGACATCGAAGCGCGCATCAAGCAGATCAAGGCGCAGATCGAAGATGCTACCAGCGATTACGACAAGGAAAAGCTGCAGGAGCGCGTGGCCAAGCTAGCCGGCGGTGTGGCGGTGATCAAGGTCGGCGCCGCAACCGAAATGGAAATGAAGGAAAAGAAGGCGCGCGTCGAAGACGCGTTGCATGCTACTCGCGCTGCGGTTGAAGAGGGCGTGGTGGCAGGCGGTGGCACCGCACTGGTGCGCGCCATTCTGTCCATCCGGGCCAGCAAGCTCAAGGGCGACAACCACGACCAGGACATTGGCATCCAGATCGCGCTGCGCGCGATGGAAGAGCCGCTGCGCCAGATCGTGCAGAACGCCGGTATCGAGGGTTCGGTCGTGTTCCACAAGGTGGCCGAGAGCAAGGACAACAACTACGGCTACAACGCCGCGACCGGCGAGTACGGCGACATGCTGAAGATGGGCATCCTCGACCCGACCAAGGTGACGCGCACCGCGCTGCAGAATGCGGCGTCTGTCGCCGGCCTCATGATCACCACCGAGGCCATGGTCGCCGAAATACCGAAGGATGAAGCTTCCGGTGGCGGCGGTGGCGGCGGCATGGGCGGAATGGGTGGCATGGAAGGCATGATGTAAGCCTCCCGCATCCCTGCGGTACGCAGTAACCGAAGGCCCCGCTTGCGCGGGGCCTTCTTTTTTTGCAGTTCCGATCCCGCTTATTTTTTCCGAACGAGCATTACGCCGTCGCGAACTGAGAGCAGTGCGTGCTCGACGCGCGCGTCACCGTGTACGTGTGTATTGAAGGCGACGATTGCATGATCGGACTTCTCCTTGGGGTCGAGTACTTTTCCGGACCACAGGGTGTTATCGGCGACAAGCAGACCACCGGGCCGCAGACGCGGCAATACGGCTTCGTAGTAGTGCACATAGTTCTCCTTGTCGGCATCGAGAAAGACAAAGTCGAAAGCCAGGTCGGACGGCAAGGCGCGCAGGCTGTCGAGCGCCGCGCCGGGTTTTTGCCGGATCTTGCCGCCATGCGGACTGCGCGCCCAGAACGACTGTGCGATCCGGGTCGTTTCCGGATTGATGTCGCAGGTGATGAGCTCGCCGTCGTCTGGCAGACCCGCGGCCATGCTGAGCGCCGAGTAGCCGGTGTAGGTGCCGATTTCGAGCACACGGCGCGCGCCAGACAGTTGCACCAGCAACCGCAGCAAGGTTCCCTCCACCGGACCGGTGAGCATTTGTGGATGCTTGCAGTGCGCGCACGTGTAGGCAGCAAGTTCATCGAGCAGCGGATCGGGTAATGTGGTGTGTGCGACACAGTAGTCTTCGAGGGATTTTGGGACGATGGGGGTCATTTTGTTCGCTCCTACCGGGACACCAATATCCATTATGATGGGCTCCAGGAACAACCGGAAACCCTACCGGACCCGCCCGCGCACATGACCGACTCCCAACGATCCGCATTCGAGCAAGGCCTGGCCAAGCTGCCTGAGGCGCTGCGTGCAAACACCCGCACACACGGGGCCGTGATCGCTGCGCAGCTCGCCGACCTGCCGGTCCGTGCACAGGGAGAGAACTGGCTCGACGTCGCGCCACGCGTGCTGGCCGTGAGCGAGTTTGTGGCACGCGCCTGCGAGACACGGCCGGAGTTGTTGCCGGACCTCATCCAATGTGGCGATCTGTTTTGCGCTTATGCGAGCGGTGAATTGCGCCGCCGTGTGCAGGCCGCCGTGACGGGGTGCGCGGACGAAGCTTCCCTCAAGATGGTTCTTCGCAAGCTGCGCCAGCGCGAGATGGTGCGCATCGCCTGGCGTGACCTGGCCGGCTGGGCGCATCTCGAAGAAACCGTCACGACCCTTTCGGTGCTGGCCGACGCCTGTCTTGATGAGGCACTGGCGAAACTATACGAGTGGGCTTGCGCGCGCGATGGTGTGCCAAAGGACGAAGCGAGTGGTGAGACCGCCAAGTTCGTGGTGCTTGGCATGGGCAAGCTTGGCGGCGAGGAGCTGAACTTTTCTTCCGACATCGACCTTATTTATTGTTATTCGGAAGAGGGTGAGACCGACAAGCGCGGACTGAGTAACCATGAGTTCTTCGTGCGTCTCGGTCAGCGCCTGAACCAGGCGCTCAACGAGCAGACCTCTGATGGCTTTGTGTTCCGCGTGGACATGCGCCTGCGCCCGAACGGAGCGAGCGGGCCGCTGGCGTTGTCATTCGATGCCATGGAGCAGTACTACCAGGCACATGGGCGCATGTGGGAACGTTACGCCTTCATCAAGGCGCGCGTGGTGGCCGGTGATCCGGCCGCCGGGGCGGAGATTCTGCAACGTCTGCGGCCATTCGTGTTTCGCAAATATCTCGACTATACCGCGGTGGAAGAAATACGTTCGCTCAAGGCCAGCATCCACCGCGAGCTGCTGCGCAAGGGCATCGAGTCCAACATCAAGCTCGGGCCGGGCGGAATCCGCGAGGTCGAGTTCATCGGCCAGGCCTTTCAGCTGATACGCGGCGGACGCGACCTGCGCTTTCAGGAGCGGCGCATTCTGACGGTGCTCGCGCATCTCGCCGATGAGGGCGACCTCACGGCGCAGGCAGTAAGTGATCTATCGAACGCGTATGAATTTCTGCGCAACACTGAACACCGTTTGCAAATGATTAACGACCAGCAGACCCAAGTGCTACCGACCGATAATCTCGACCGGCTGCGCGTGGCGGTCGGCATGGGCTTTGCCGACTGGCCGAGTTTTCATTCCGTGCTTACGCGCCACATGCAACGTGTGCACGAACACTTCAATTCGGTATTCGCCGCGCCGCAGGGTGAGGCGCCCGCCGCGGACGAACAGGGCCTGCATGCGCTCTGGGCCGGGACGCTCGAAGAGACCGCTGCACACGAGGTGTTGCAGGCGGCCGGTTTCGCCGATGCCGGGACAACCCTCAGTTTGCTGAAAGGGCTGCGTGCGGGCGGCGCGTACAGCGCGCTCTCCGCGAACGGTCGCGAACGGCTCGACAAACTCATGCCACTGTTGCTTGGCGCCGCCGGACTCACACCGGAACCACAGACCACGCTCGCGCGCCTGGTCGCCTTCGTCGAGGCCATCGGCCGGCGCTCGGTGTATCTGGCGCTGCTGGTCGAGAATCCGCTGGCGCTGTCGCAGCTCGTGAAGCTGTGTTCGGCGAGCGAGTGGATTGCACGTTACCTCAACCAGCATCCGATCCTGCTCGACGAGCTGATGGATGCCGTCAGTCTGTATGCACCGCTCACGCGCGAGGCACTCACCGCCGAATTGCAGAGCCGGCTGGCGCGCCTGCCGGTGGATGATCTGGAAGCGCAAATGGAAGCGATGCGTGAATTCCGCAACGGGCATGTGCTGCGCGTGGCGGCGGCCGACGTCGGTCCCGGCCTCACGCCGGACGAGATCGGCCGGCATCTCGGACATATCGCCGAGGTGATCGTGGCACAGGCACTGACGCTCGCGCACGATGATCTGGTGCTCAAACATGGCCGTCCGACGCTTGAGCAAGGTGGTAACACCATCAATCCCGGCTTCGCGGTGATTGCCTATGGCAAGCTCGGCAGCCTTGAGCTTGGTTACACTTCCGACCTCGACATGATTTTCCTGCATGGTGCCGAGCACGAAGGCGGTGTCACCGATGGCGCCCGTCCGATTGCCAACGAGGTATTTTTCGCGCGTCTTGGACAACGCCTCATTCATATCCTCACGGCACGCACCGGCGGTGGCATTCTTTATGAAGTGGATACGCGCCTGCGCCCAAGCGGACGCTCCGGTATGTTGGTGACCAACCCGGCAGCGTTCCGCGAGTATCAGGATTCACATGCCTGGGCATGGGAACACCAGGCTCTGATCCGCGCCCGTCCGATTGCCGGGGATGCCGCCCTGGCCCGGGTTTTTGAGGAAATTCGCGCCACCACCCTGTGCCGGGAGCGCGACCCGGAAACCCTGCGCACCGAGGTGGCGGCCATGCGCGCCCGCATGCACGAGGCGCAGGCGCCGCACGACCCCGGTGAAATCAACCTTAAGCACGACCCGGGCGGTATGATTGATGTGGAATTTATGGTGCAATATGCCGTATTACGCTGGGCGCATGAACACCCGGAGCTGATTCGGCACCGGGGCAACATCCCCCTCCTGGAAGCGTTGGAAGCGCGCGGGTTGTTGAACACCGCGCAGGCTGGCCTGTTGCGGGACGCCTACCACCGTTATCTCGGTGTGGAGCAGCGTCTCAAGCTCATGGAGCGCCGGCCGCTGGTAGCGCCGCAGGAGCTGGGCGATTTTCCGGAGCGGGTGCGGGCACTGTGGCAGGAGTGGTTTGAATAGTGAGCTGGTGGGGGCAGGGCCCCACCCTACATTTAATTTAGTAGTGGAGAACAACGATGTCGATGTCCGACCGAGACGGTGTCATCTGGTACGACGGCAAGCTCGTGCCGTGGCGCGACGCCACGACCCACGTCCTCAGCCATACGCTCCATTACGGCATGGGTGTGTTCGAAGGCGTGCGCGCCTACAAGACCGAAAAGGGCACGGCGATTTTCCGCCTGCAGGCGCATACCGACCGCCTGTTTCGCTCGGCGCATATCCTCGGCATGGACATTCCTTATAGTAAGGAACAGATCAACGAGGCCACCCGCGCCGCGGTGCGCGAGAACAAGCTCGAATCGGCTTATATTCGCCCGATGTGCTTCTACGGCAGCGAGGGTATGGGGCTGCACGCCAAGGGCCTGGAGGTGCATGTGGTAGTGGCTGCCTGGGCTTGGGGGTCTTACCTCGGCGAGGACGGCATCGAAAATGGCATCCGCGTACGCACGTCATCGTTTAACCGGCACCATGTGAACGTCGCCATGTGCCGCGCGAAGGCGAACGGGCATTACATCAACTCGATGCTGGCCGTGCAGGAGGCAATCGCCTGTGGCGCCGACGAGGCGCTGTTGCTCGACACCGAAGGCTATGTGTCCGAGGGCAGCGGCGAGAACATCTTTATCGTGCGCGACGGCGTGCTCTACACGCCGGACATCACCTCGGCGCTGGACGGCATCACGCGCGCCACCGTCATGCAGCTGGCCGGCGGGCTCGGCATCAAGGTGGTGGAGAAGCGCATCACGCGCGACGAGGTGTACGTCGCCGACGAAGCATTCTTCACCGGCACCGCCGCCGAAGTGACCCCGATCCGCGAACTCGATGGCCGCAAGATCGGCATCGGCAAGCGCGGTCCGATCACCGAGAAGCTGCAGACCCTGTACTTCGACGTTGTGCACGGCCGCAACAGTGGGCATCCGGAGTGGTTGACGCCGGTAAAATAAATATCGGGAGCGCACCGCGCACTCGGCGAAGGGCAATCGTCATGACCAGCACACAAACGAAACCGGTAAAGCAAATTCCCGCCAACGCGCAGAACCGCTATGAGGTAACGCGTGCCGACCTGCCAGTGCACTGCCCACTGCCGGGCATGAGCACGTGGAACTCGCACCCGCGCGTCTTCCTGGCGCTTGAGGAAACAGGTGAAGCACGCTGCCCGTACTGCGGTGCGATGTACGTGCTCAAGCGTGGCTGAACAGAACACTCGCGCCGTTGTCGTCTGGGCGTTCACAGACGGCAAGGCCGGTCACGAAAACCAGACACGCGGCTTGCTCGCAGCATTGGCTCACCACCACCCGGTGGACGCCCGCTGGATCAGCGTGCCTGCCTACGCATCGGTGCTCTCCAGCCTCATGACCCGTCGTTTTCTGCCAGGTGTCGGCCTGCCGCCGCCCGATCTTCTGATTGGCGCCGGACACCGCACCCATCTGCCGCTGCTGGCAGCGCGCCGCGCACACGGCGGCCGCACGATAGTGCTGATGAAGCCGTCGCTGCCGCGCGCGTGGTTCGACCTGTGTGTGATCCCGGAGCACGATGGTGTAACCGGCGCGAATGTGATCATCACGCGCGGCGCACTCAACCCGGTGGAACCGGGCAAGAAAAATGCACGCGCCGGACTGATCTTGATCGGCGGGCCGTCGCGCCACCATGGCTGGCGTGAGAACGATATTCTTAGCCAGATCGAGACCATCATTGCCGGCGAGAGCGACATCGACTGGACACTTACCACCTCGCGCCGCACGCCGTTGGCCACCACGGCGCGCCTGCGCGCGCTAACGTTTATTAATCTTACGGTGGTGCCAGTGACCGAGACCGGCCCCGGCTGGCTGTCGGAGCGCCTGGCAAGCGCCGCGCAGGTCTGGGTCACGGAGGACAGCGTGTCCATGGTGTACGAATCGCTGACCGCCAATGCCGCGACCGGTGTGCTCAGCGTGCCGGCGAAGCGCGAATCGCGCATTGCGCGCGGCATCGCAGCGCTCAGCCGCGATGGCCTCGTAACACGCTTTGCCGACTGGCAACGCGGCCATAAACTTGCGCCACCCGCCGCGCCCTTCAATGAAGCAGAGCGGGTCGCTGCCTGGATCGGTGAAAAATGGCTCAGCGCCTGACCGTGGTGCAGATGCTGCCGGCGCTGGAGAGCGGTGGCGTGGAGAAAGGTACGCTTGAAGTTGGAAAGTATCTCGTCGACCACGGCCATCGTTCGATCGTGATCTCGGCCGGCGGGCGACTGGTGGCGCAGCTCGAACGCGAAGGCAGCGAGCATGTCGTCTGGCCAGTGGGCGCCAAGCGCCTCTCCACGCTGCGCTATATCTGGAAGGTGCGCGACTTCCTGGCGCACGAGCAGCCGGACATTCTGCATCTGCGCTCGCGCCTGCCGGCGTGGATCGGTTATCGCGCCTGGAGGGGCCTGCCGCCCGGGAGACGTCCGCATCTCGTCACCACCGTGCACGGCCCCTACACGCCCGGGCGTTACTCGTCGGTGATGGTGCGTGGCGAGCGTGTCATCGCAATCTCGGACATGATCCGCGCTTACATACTGAAGAATTACCCGTGGGTCGATCCCGCCATCATTCGCGTCATCCCGCGCGGTGTCGACCCGCAAGCCTATCCGCACGGCTACCAGCCACCGGCCGAGTGGCTTGCCAATTGGCGCGCGCAGTATCCCGGGCTAGCAGACAAATACGTCATCACTTTGCCGGGGCGACTCACCCGCTGGAAGGGGCAGGAGGATTTTATTCGCATTATCGCCGGCCTGAAAAAACGTGGCCTGTCGGTGCATGGCGTGCTGGTGGGCGATGCCCATCCGCGCAAGCAGTATTACACCGATGAGCTGCGTGCGCAGGCAAGCGCTGCCGGCCTGGAGGCAGATATCACGTTCACCGGTCACCGCAATGATGTGAAAGAAATCATGGCAATATCGAATGTCGTTCTGTCGCTGTCGCTCGACCCGGAAGCATTCGGGCGCGTGTCACTCGAAGCGCTCACTCTCGGCGTGCCAGTTGCGGCTTACGACCATGGTGGTGTCGCCGAACAGCTCGCCGCGGTCTTCCCGGAAGGGCGCATACCGGTCGGCGATACGCAGGCGGCAGTAGAAAAGCTCGCACGCTGGTATATACAACCGCCAGTGGTGCCAACCACCCATCCCTTCACCCTTGAGCGTATGCTGCGCTCCACGCTGGAGACCTATTCTGAATTGGCAAACGGTTAAAAACCTCACCTACACCCAGATCGGTGTATTTCTGGCGTTGCTGATCGTCGCGGTCATGCCCAACTACGGTCTCAAATACGGCGCCAGCCCGGCCCTGCCGGCCGGCCTGCTCGTGCTGCTCGGTGCCTGGCTGGTGTGGAAGCAGCGTGTGGCCGTGTTCGCAGCACCGTCCACGCGCCGCCTGACAATCGTGTTCGCTTTGTTGTTGGTGCCGGTGCTGATATCGATTCCGGCTTCATACGACCTGCGTTACTCAATCAATGTTGCCATGGCACTAGTGGCCTATTATTTTTCAGGCTTGGCGCTGGTGCAGGTGCTGCGCGGCGATGCCGAGCGCGCGTGGCTCGCGAAATGGATTTTGTTCGTGCTTGCATTCTGGGTCGCAGACAGTGTGATCCAGTACCTGTTTGGAACCGATTTGTTTGGTATAACGCGCACGGACGATATGCGGATCCTGGGTCCGTTTAAAGGTTCACTACGCCAGCCGATGCTCATCGCCCTGTTCCTGCCAGTCGCAATCTGGGTGTTACTGCGCAAAGGCGTGGTGTCGGCCTTCCTGTTCTTCATCGTCGCCGCTTTCATTGCCACGCTCGCCGGTGTGCGCGCCGTGGTGGTGATGCTGGCGATCGTCGCCGCGGGTTTTTATCTCAGGTTGCCGCGCTGGCGCTACAAGATTCCCGCCGCGCTGCTGGCGGGCGCGATCGTGCTGACGGCCATGGGTCTGTCGCCGGCAATGAAGGAACGCATGAGCCTTCTGGGTGAAATCAAGGATACAAAATTTGAGACGTTCGATCGCTTATTGAGTGGACGTATTACGATATGGGAAACCGCGAGTCATATGCTGATCGCCCGGCCGCTGACCGGCGTCGGTGCCGGTGCCTTTGCCAAGGCCTATGACCACTACTCGACGCGGCCGGATGACAGATTCCGCGGCGGCGTGGGTGAGAAGGTGTATCACCCCCATCAGGCGTATATCGCCATGGCTGCCGAAACCGGATTTCCGGGCCTTCTCGGTCTCATTGTTGCCATCGTGCTGTGCGTGAAATGGTATTGGGGTGCATCGCCGGACAGGCGTGACCAGGCATGGCCCTATGCGCTTGGTTTGAGCGTTTATTTCTTCCCGCTGAACAGCCAGGCGCCGCTCTACCACGGTAACTGGCTGTTCCCGGCGATGTTGTTGCTGTTCGCCGCCCTGCTCGCCGCGCTCGACGGGGAGCCGTCTGCGAAAGGCACAAATGCGACCGAACGGGGCGGATAACCGCTCCTGAGTTTGTCCAGTGAAGGAAGCCTCATTCACTGGCGGCTTCGCGCTCCGCACTTCCGCCATCAGTGAATGAGGCTTCATTCACTGTCGTATAATACGGTCAGTCAGAACGAGGAGGTTTCGATGAAGAAGGCACTGAAAGAGCTGAGTCGTACCCTGCGCATCCCATTCAACCGCTACGTCGCTTTCCGGCGGCTGAGGAAATACCACGCCGCGCCGCGCAGCATCGAGGATACCGTGGACTGGGCGATGCGTTTCGGTCGCTACGGGTACTTCACCATTCACACGCTGCAGAAACGCTCCGAAATCATTGCGCTCGCCAAAGCCGTGGCGGCGCTCAAACCGAAGATCATTCTCGAGATCGGTACGGCGCGCGCCGGCACGCTGCTCATCTGGTCGAGCATCGCGTCGGACAAGGTCATCACCTGCGATCTCGTGCACCGCGACGCGCAGAGGCCGCTGCTTGAGGCATTACCGCCGCCCGGTTCGGAATGCCGGGTAAAGTTGCTGACCGGCAACTCGCATGAGATGGCGTTCAAGCAGCGCGTCGCGCAAGAGCTTGGTGACCGGAAAGTGGATTTCCTGTTCATCGACGGCGACCACACCGAGTCTGGTGTTGCCCAGGACTACAACGACTACAAGGAGTTCGTGCGCCCGGGCGGGATTATCGCCTTCCACGACATTATCGAGAACCAGCCGCTTCCCGATAATCTGGTGTATCACTTCTGGAAGAAAGTGAAATCGGGTCTAGTGACTGAAGAGTTCGTAGATGACCCGAAGCAGTGCGGCTTCGGCATCGGCATCATCCGCGTACCGGCGTGAGCGGCAGCGCGGCCAGTGCTGTGTGGAGCTGTTCGCGGATCATGTCGGTCGAGAAATATTTTTCATAACTGGCGCGTGCCGCCATGCCGGTCGCGGCCAGCTGTTCCGGCTGGGCAGCCAACGCCGCGACTGCGGCCGCCAGCGCCGCCGGATCGGCGGCCGGGACCCAGGCAATCCCGCTGTTGGCGGCGGCCAGCAGCTCATCCGGATAGGACGGCGCGCGGCAGGTCACCAGCGGCCGTCCGCAGGCCAGCGCCTGAAAGACCTTATTCGGCATGACGCGGCCGGCCTTGGCGGTCGAGCCGAATACACCGAGTAGGATATGGGCGCGGTGGATGCGGGCCGGAAGGTCGCGATACGGAATCCGGTCTTCAAAATGCACGTTGGACAGGCCGCGCGCACGGCGCTGGTTGTCGGCCCGCAGCGGTCCCTGACCCAACAGCGTCCAGCGCAGCGGCGGTCCGTTGTAGAGGCGCGCGGCCTCGACGATTACTTCCGGGCCCTGCAGCGGAATGAAGCTGCCATAAAAAAGCACTTCCAGTTCGCCATCGATCGCCGCCGCCGGGGCCGGCGCGAACAGCGGCTCCTCGGCACCGACATACACGATGTTCACTTTCGCCGGATCGACTCCCAGGGTCTGGGTAAAAAACCGTGCATGCTCCGGGGTATCGGCCAGCACCCGGTCGGCACCGGAGAATAACCAGCGTTCGTAACGCAGCAGCCAGCGAGCGCGCAGGCTGTCCGCCGCAAGGCGACGCTTCTCGTTGACCTGCTTGTCGTAGGCGCTGATCAGCGGGTCGATGAGCAACGGCAGGCCATGGCGGTGTGCATAACGCGCCGCGGCGGCCATGTCACGTTGCCGGAAGCACGGCAGGTGCACGAGGTCGGCCGGCGGCGGCCGGCGCAAGAGCGCTTCCACATCACCAACCATTCCGGGCAGCAGCGGGTGGAAATCAACGATGTTCCAGCCGAGCGCGGTATAGGCCTGGCGCAGAATGCGGTTGCGCGAGTAATCGGGGTCGAAGCGCCCCCACCACAGTACTGTCCCGGGTATCATTGAATGAAGCCTACTTCGTTCGTCCTGTCATATCTTCCGTCTCATGCTTGCGGCGCGCCAGCTGAAAGCGCTCGCGCGTCTTGGCGAGGCGAATGAATCGCTGAAAGGCATACATGTAGCTCACCACCACGCCATCGATGCCATTCAGGATTTCGCGCCGCAGTATCAGCGACTTCAGGAAGGACAGTGGCGTGATCAGGAGCAGGGCCAGAAATGAGGGTTCGCGGTCCTTGGCAAAGCGGTCTTCGGCCTGGGCGCTGGAATAGAAGTTCACCTTTTCGAGATGATGACTGAGGGAGCGGAATGAGCGGTGATTGACCATGCCGCGCAGCCGGCCGGTGCCGCCGCTGTGCATGACCACGGTGTCATGCACCGTGCTGTCCTTGAAACCGCCGCAGGATTTCCGGTACAGGCGCACCGGATGATGGTGCACGGTCCATGGATGGGCGCGCTCCTGAAAATTGTACAGCGGCAGGATCGGTACCGTGAAGGCCGTGTGCTTCGGGCCGGCGGCAAACACCGCCAGGATCTCATCGCGCAGGCGCGGCGATATCTCCTCGTCGGCATCGAGGTTGAGCAGCCAGTCGTTGCGGCACAGGCTTTCTCCATAAACCTTCTGCGGGCCGTAACCGGTCCAGGCATGGAAGTGGGTCTTGGCACCCAGTGCCTCGCTCACCTTGATGGTGTCATCGTCACTGCCGCTGTCGATGACGTGTACCTCATCCACCCAGTCGCGCACACTGCGAATTACCAGCGGGAGGCGATCGGCCTCATTGCGGGCAATGATGAATACCGAAATCGGCAGTTTGGTCATGGCAGGGACACCGCGTTTTTGCGCAGGCACTTGTCCGGCAGGCCCCAGTGTTCCGGGCAACCACGCAACAGCCAGGCAACCTGCAGAACATAGATCAGCAGCTTTTCACGCAGTCTGGTATGCAGGCCAAGGGTGAGAATATTTACCAGCAAGTTGGTGGCAGTATTCAGAAGCAAGCGTGCGAGACGGTGCATTACAAGTAGCGCAGCCACTGGTCCGGACATGGTCTTGCGGTAAAAGTACAGGCGCGAGCGCAGCATCTCGATCTGTGCCCCGCGCCGCTTCAATCCGCGTGTGCTGGCGCCCTTGAGGTGAGTGACCCGCGCCGCCGGTTCGACGTAGACAAGCCAGCCATGCGCGCGCAGACGGTGACACCACTCCGTTTCTTCATAATAGAAGAAGAAGTCGTTGTCGAGTGAACCAGCATCGCGAATGGCGTCTGCGCGAATTGCCATGCAGGCTCCGACCACACTTTCCACTTCAGTCAGGCCTTCGATCTTTGGCGCCCGCGGTCGGTGGCGCAGGAAGCGTAGTCCAAGTTCGTCGATCGCCGTAGGAATGTATCCCGCGGACCGCTGCGGTTGGCCTTCGGTGTCGAGCAGTTGACCGGCCACGACTGCGGCGCGCGCATGCGTCCGGAACACGGCTTCGAAACGATCGAGGGCATCGGGCGCCAGGAAGGCATCATTGTTCAACAGCAGGATGAACTTACCATTGGCAATGGCGATCGCCTGGTTGTTGGCGCGCGCAAAGCCGTTGTTGCAGGGGTTGCGGATGAGATTTACATGCGGAAAGGCGGTGGCGACTTGATCGGAGGAACCGTCGGTGCTGCGGTTATCCACAACGAAGATTTCATCGCGCGCGGTGTCACAGGCAGCATGCAGGGCGGCGAGCGCCTTGAGCAGCATCTCCGCGCCGTTCCTGTGTACAATAATGATCGAGAAGCGTCGGGGCATCGGATTCGTCATGCCGAAACGGCGCCGGTGAGTTTAACAGATTCGCCACCATCCGGCTCAGCCGGTGGTATGCGACCGGGAGCAGCCGTGCGGTTCATCTACAGCCTTCTGCTGTATCTGCTGGTGCCGTGGGTGCTGACGCGGCTTGCCTGGCGCGGCCTGCAAAATCGCGGGTATTGGCGGCGTTGGGGCGAGCGTTTCGGCTTCGTCCCGCGCCGGGAAGGGCCGGTGATCTGGCTGCATGCCGTATCAGTAGGCGAGGTGCGCGCCAGCGCGCCGCTGGTCAAGGCGCTCAGCCGCGACTATCCGGGGAACACGATCCTTATCACCACCATGACGCCGACCGGCTCGGCCACGGTCAGCGAGCTGTTCGGCGATTCGGTCGCGCATTGCTACGTACCTTACGATCTGCCGACCTCCGTCTGGCGCTTTCTCAATCGCACTCGACCGCGGCTCGCGCTCATTATGGAAACCGAGATCTGGCCGAATCTGTTTCACCAGTGTCGAAAGCGCAATATCCCGCTGGTGCTTGCCAATGTACGCATGTCGGAGAAGTCGGCGCGCGGTTATCGGCGTTTTGCCGGCTTCACACGTGCCACGCTCGCGAACGTCAGCCGCGTGGGCGCGCAGACCGGACAGGATGCCGAACGCATGCGCATGTTGGGTGCGGCACAGGCCGAAGTTACCGGTAGCATCAAGTTCGAAATGGATGTGCCGGCTGATCTTGCCGCCAATGCAGCAGCATTGCGCAGCGGCTTCGGCGACCGGCCGGTGTGGGTCGCGGCCAGCACCCGCGTTGGCGAAGAAGAATATGTACTGGATGCTTTCGCGCACTTGCGCGAGCGCATCCCTCGACTCTTGCTAGTGCTGGTACCGCGCCACCCGGAGCGCTTTGACACCGTAGCGAAGCTCTGTCACCAGCGCGGCTTCCGCATTGAGCGACGCAGCGAGCGCAAGGACGGTGTCGCCGCCGACACGGCAATTCTGCTCGGTGACACCATGGGTGAGATGCTGCTTTTCCATGCCGCTGCCGATGTATCGTATATCGGTGGCAGTCTGGTGCCGCTGGGTGGTCAGAACCTGCTCGAAGCCGCAGCGGTCGGCACGCCGGTGGTGTTCGGTCCGCATATGTTCAACTTCAGCGAGATCAGCCGCATGGCGCTTGAACGCGGTGCCGGCCGGCAAGTGCAGGACGCTGCCGAACTGACAAGTGCCGTGGCCGAATATCTCGAGAAGCCCGCGGTGCGCAACGCCGCCGGCGCCGCCGGGCAGCGCATGGTGGCAGAGAATCGCGGCGCGCTCGCCAAGACCCTCGCGCTGCTGCGGCAACTGCTCACAAGCTGACACTGCGGCGCGCGGCCATGCGCGCGCCCAGTTCATGCCGCTGATCAATGCTCAATAATTGTTCCGCCCGTGGCAGCAGCTCGCTGTTCTCGCGCGCGATGTGCTGCGCATAGTGCGCGTTGAATTCGCCGGCCAGCCGCGCGAAGCCATCGAGGTCGTGAATCGTGTCCGGTGCGGCAAGCAGCGGTTCGAGGTGTTGCCACAGGGACTCCATCTCCGCGTGGTCGCGCGCAAGCGCGTCAAGCAGGCCGGCAAGGTCAGGCTCGGCGCGCAGCACGGGAAAGAGGTCTTGTTCTTCATCCGCGTGGTGCTGCCGGCCGGCGCTTGAGAAGTAGCGGTGAATGTCGGCCGCCGCCTGGCGCGCGGCCTCTGTCAGTCCGTCGCTGCGCAGGTGTGCAGCCAGTTTGGCAAGCGTCGCGCACTGGCGCTGGATGCGTTCGTGGCAGGCGCGCAGCATGGCAAGCGGTTCATCGAATCCTGGGGCGGGGGCGGGTAGCATGGCTGGGTCTCGACGCTTTGGTCAGCAGTTCAGTTGTTTGTTGAAAAATGCTCCGAAACTTCAAACTCCGTCATTCCCGAGAAAGCGGCAACACGGTAATTGCTCCCTGCATTACTCACGGCCGCTTGTTCCTGACGCGGTCTACCTCGTCCATCCAAGTGGGTCGCGAGAATCCAGCATATCGATGAAACGCTTTATATAATTCCCAAACACCGCGTCCTGCTTACAGCATGCCGAGGCTGACTTCGCTGGTGTGATGAGCCTGATCTTCAACAAGTTGAAAGAGCAAGGCGGCAATGCCGCGCCAACAGCGTTTCGGCAGTACCAGACAATGATGCGTTCAGATCACACACCAACATCAATTTCTTCGCGCCACTACCGGACTCAAATCACCGCGTTTCAGTGTGTCGGCTACGGCCCGAGCGGCAGTCGCGATCCCATTGCGGTTCCAGTGTGTGTCATCCGGCCACCATAGCAGTTCGCCTTGTGCTAACGACGCCTCACCGGCCCGCGCCATGGCTGCGGTGAGGTTGGTGCAGTCCAGCCCCTCGCGCGTGCAGAGCCCCTTTAGGTACTCCCAGTTTGCATTGGGCAGCGTCGGTGCCTGTGCGCCCTCAAGTTCACTGTAGTACACCCGGTAATTGGTCGGGATAAAGTAGACACGTGCGTGGTATTGCTTGAGCCGGGTAAGCGCTTTCTCGAATTTCTCGTTCTTGGGTAATTCTTTAACCTTAGTGGCTTCAATGTAGCGCGTGAGCAGCGCAACGCGGTGCCTACGGATATCTCGCATGGTCACGTAGCCCTCTCCGCTGATCTGCGAGAGCCGCGTCGCGCGTTTGACGAGTGACTTGGTCACGCGGTACACGTTGGTGTTCGAGAACATTTTGAAATAGTTAGTCAACAAGCGGGACGGCGTCGAGTCCCGTCCCTCGTTCTCCAGCTCAAAGTCATTTCCCTCGAATACAAACACGAGAACACGAAACCCGTGGTGGTCGCGGGAAAATACCTCAACATATTCAGCATAGTCCGCGAGCCCTCCAGGATGCGCCAAGTTGTAACCGGCCAGCCCATAGTCATGCTTGAGTTGTGCGCTGAGCAGATCCGTCTGGGTATTGCCGGTCCCCACAATAAACGAGTCACCCACAAGCACATAAGGCTCGCCAGCATAGTCAGCATCGTTGCGGAAGCCGTAGTTGTCGATGTGATATTCGACGTCGCGGGCCACCCCGATTCTGGTACGGGTCATCGGCTGAAGATCGCCGTAGGGCATATGCATACGCTTCGTTTCGCCGCGCCGATACGCATGATGGCCGAGGTCGTCCCGATACTCGGACAAAATTTCGTCAGGACGATAGTAAATGGTATCGCCGAATCCCGTAACCTTGAGCGCCAGGCTATAAAGCAGCGTCGCAACGACCAGCGAGATGGATATGGCCGCCGCTCCTTCGGCCCGGATACGTGCATAGAGTATCCCCATCCCGATAGCCAAGAGCACAAACACTGCGCCGGGCAAACCATAGGCCAGCAGGACGTGAAACGTGACGAGATACGACAACACAATGACACTGCGTTGTCCGGTCTTGCCGAGTAACATGGGTACGTCTCCTGAAGGAATATAGTCGCGCGTGTTACAGGAACCCGCTGCAAGCGGCAATTGTAGCAGTGTCAGAATCTCGGGTCTGTGCTGATCAATCTTCATCGGTGGCAAGTGACCTCTAGCAGCTGCTGGACGCTATGCTTCTTGCGGAGCCAACTGGTTGGTGCAGTGCTTCACCATGACCGGCACCTGGCCTGATCCGGTCATAGGTCGGCATTCAGGCCGACACGTCGGGCTAAAGCCCGACCTGCAGGGGCTCCGGGCACGTCGTAATCGTCACCAAACAGAATGAAGCACTACAACAGCGCCTAGCCCCGTGATGACGCGCGTTGTATTCCTGTCGGGCTGTAATCCAACAGCGAGCTGCCAAATGTTGACGAAATGCTCGCGGATGTAATGCATCGCCACCCCTATATTTTCCTGTTAAAATCCGCTGTATCGCTTCAAGGTACCTTGGCATGTCCCACAAGCAGGAAAGGCAGTTCGGTTTTCTCTTCACCTTTGTGTTCGCGCTCGTGGCCTTTTGGCCACTGTGGCCCCTACACGCGCCGAATCTCTACTGGCTGGCCGGTGCCGGTGCCTGGCTGGCGGCCGCGCTCGTCTATCCGAAGATGCTCGCGCCGCTTAACAAGGCATGGATCGCGTTCGGCCATGTGCTCGGCTGGATCAACGCACGCATCATCCTCGGCATCGTCTTTTTCGTGGTCGTCATGCCCATTGGCCTGGTCATGCGCCTGTTCGGCAAGGACTTCCTGAGAATGCGCCCGAACCGTAGCGGCAGCTACTGGGTCCAGCGCGATCGCGAACTCACTCCTCAATCCATGCGGGATCAATTCTGATGATCGATTTTCTGAAAGAACTGTGGTCGTTCATGAAGGCACGCAAGAAGTTCTGGCTGCTGCCGATTATCATCATCATGCTGCTGCTCGGCGGCCTGCTGATCCTGGCCCAGGGCAGCGCCGTGGCGCCATTCATCTATACACTTTTTTGATGAAAGCAGGCCTGCACAAAAATAGCTGTAAATAAATATGCGCATTCTCGGCCTCTCGGCCTATTACCACGACAGCGCCGCCGCCCTCATCGAGGACGGCCGCATTGTTGCGGCCGCGCAGGAGGAGCGCTTCTCGCGCAAGAAGCACGACGCGGGTTTCCCGGAACACGCCGTGCGCTACTGCCTGGCGGAAGGCAGGATCGGCCTGCAGGACATCGACCAGATCGTCTTCTACGACAAGCCGTTCCTCAAGTTTGAGCGCCTGCTCGAGACCTACGTGGCGTTCGCGCCCAAGGGCTTCGGCCAGTTCGTGAACGCCATGCCGGTGTGGCTAAAAGAAAAACTCTTCCAGAAGACCGAACTCGCCAAACACCTGAAGGCGCTCGATCCGGCCTTCAACGCCAGCGGCAAGCTGCTGTTCTCCGAACACCACCTGTCGCACGCCGCCTCGGCGTTCTATCCATCGCCGTTCGAGAATGCGCTGATCCTGACGATGGACGGTGTCGGCGAGTGGGCCACGACCTCGGTGATGAAGGGCGAGGGCAACAAGATCACGCCGCTCAAGGAAATCCACTTCCCGCACTCGGTCGGCCTCTTGTACTCGGCCTTTACCTATTTCACCGGCTTCAAGGTGAACTCCGGTGAGTACAAGCTCATGGGCCTCGCGCCCTACGGCAAACCGGTGTATGCCGATCTCATCCGCGAGCACCTGGTCGATATTCACGACGACGGCTCGTTCCATCTCGACATGCGGTATTTCAATTACTGCACTGGCCTCACCATGACCAACCGGCGCTTCGACAAGTTGTTCGGTCGCAAGCCGCGCCCGGCCGAGGCCGACATTACCCAGAGCGACATGGATCTGGCAGCCTCGATCCAGCTCATCACCGAGGAGATCGTGATCAAGCTCGCGAAAGGCCTGCGCGCTGAGTACCAGTTGCCGAACCTGTGCCTGGCCGGCGGCGTTGCGCTCAACTGCGTGGCCAACGGCAAGCTGCTGAAAGAGAAAATTTTCGACAACTTGTGGATCCAGCCGGCTGCGGGCGACGCCGGTGGCGCGCTCGGCGCAGCACTCATCGGCTACCATCTGTTCGCCGGCAAGGAGCGCAAGACCGTGCCGCGCGACGCCATGCAGGGCAGCTACCTCGGCCCGAGCTACGCGGACAACGATATTAAGGTCAGTCTCGACCGTCTCGGCGCGAAATATCACCAGCTCAGCGAAGATGCGCTGCTCGAGGAAGGCGCGAAAGCCCTGGCCGCGGAGAAAGTCCTGGGCTGGTTCCAGGGCCGCATGGAGTTCGGTCCGCGCGCACTCGGCGGGCGCTCGATACTCGGTGACTCGCGTTCGGCCAAGACCCAGTCGGTGATGAACCTCAAGATCAAGTATCGCGAATCGTTCCGGCCATTCGCACCGTCGGTGTTGCGTGAGGATGTGGCCGAGTACTTCGACCTGAATGGCGACAGTCCTTATATGTTGCTGGTCGCCCCGGTGGCGGAGAAGCGCCGCAAGCCGCTATCGGCCGAGGACAGCAAGAAGTTCGGCATCGAGCTGCTCAACGTGCCGAAGTCCGACCTGCCGGCGATCACCCACGTGGATTACTCGGCACGCATCCAGACCGTGCACGCCGACACCAACCCGCGCTACCACAAGCTGATTTCCAACTTCAAGAAGCTCACCGGGTACGGCGTGGTGGTGAACACCTCATTCAACGTGCGCGGCGAGCCGATCGTGTGCACCCCGGAAGATGCGTTCCGCTGCTTCATGGGCACGGAGATGGACGAGCTCTATGTCGGCAACTTCCGGCTCGTGAAAGAAGAACAGGACCCGAAGCTGCGCGAGAGCTACTACCAGAAGTTCGATCTGGATTGAGAAATAGTTCATGTAGTGAGTTAGACGCGTGCGCGCCGTAACTCACCGATTGACTGACGCGCGCTCTAGAAACAAAAAAGCCGCCCTTGGGGCGGCTTTTTTCTAGCCGGAAATCAGTGAAGAATCTCCGGTGGGTTGCCAACCCGCGTCGGCGAGGCATGGTGCATTACCATGCGCCAGCCGTTGTCGGTGAGGCGGTAGACATTGGTGGCGATGACTGGTGGTTGGTGCTGGCTGTCCTTGCCGAGGCGGATGTGTTCGTGCACCACATGCACCGTCAGGTTCTGGTCGTCGTAGCGCGACTCGTCGCTGAGGTGTATCTCCATGCCCGATGAATGAACGAAGATCTGTTCCCAGCTCTGGCGTACGGCAGCGCGGCCATCGAGGCGCTGGCCGCCAGGATGCACGCACGAGATATTGTCGTCCTCGTCCCACACCGCCATCATCAGATCGAGATCGCTCTTCTGGAGGGCACGGTAGAAAGCTTCTTCTGCCGCTTCCGGGCTGGAGAACACGAGCTTGATGATTGGCATGTGCGTCTCTTCAGTAGGTATGCATGGCGGGGTCGATCTCGCGTGCCCACGCGTCCACGCCGCCTTGCAGATTATAGAGCTTACTGAAGCCGCGGCTCGCGAGGAAGTGCGCCACGCGCAGACTACGCACGCCGTGGTGGCAGACCACCACCATCTCCTGCTCCGGGTCGAGTTCCTCGGTGCGCGTCGGGACTTGGCCCATGGGAATGTGCAGCGCCCCGGGCAGTGAACAGATCTTGAGTTCCCAGCCTTCGCGCACATCGAGGAGCACGGGCTTCGCACCGGATTGCGCGAGCCGTTCCTTGAGCTCGCGCACCGTCATCTGTTGCATGCCTAGAACACGAATGCGCTTGGCGCGAGCGCGTTCTTAAGCGGTGGCAGGTCGGTTTCGAAAAGGCCGCTGGTGTCGAAGCCGGATTCGGTGATGCGCGTGATCAGCTGCGCCTCCATCGCCGGCGACTGACCGATGATGGCGATCAGCCGTCCGCCGATGGCGAGGTTTTTCTTGAAGCCGTCCGGCAGTAGCGGCAGTGAGCCGGTCACCAGAATCACGTCGTACGGTGCATGCTTGTCCCAGCCGCGCGCACCATCGCCGATTTCAAGTTCCACGTTGCGTGCGCCGTGCGCGGCCAGCCGGCCCGAGGCGCGGTCGGTAAATTCCGCGCGAATCTCGACGCTGTGCACCTTGGCCCCGAGCTGCGCCAGCAACCAGGTCATGTAACCGCTACCGGTACCGATTTCCAGGATCTTGTCGGTCGGCTTGATGGCCAGCGCCTGCAGCAAGCGCGCTTCCACTTGCGGCGCCATCATCACCTCGCCGTGGCCGAGCGGAATTTGCATATCGACAAAGGCGAGGTTGCGCAGCGCGTCCGGCACGAAATCCTGGCGCGGGCCGCGGCCCACCAGTTCCAAAATGCGGTCGTCCAGCACCGACCCGGCGCGGATCTGGTTTACCACCATGTTGTGGCGGGCGGATTCAATGTTGATAGCGCTCATGCTGTTCCTCCGTACTGCTGTAATTGATACCTGCGCCGCTCTGGGCCGGGAAAGCCTAAGCGTAGCCGCCGGAGCAAGCAAGCCGGGTCGCATTAATAGGGCCATCAAGCGATTTCAGCAGGCGGGCCGGTGGCAAACCCGCATGCCGCGTAGCCCTTTAAGTTGCTTTCCCCACACGGTTCCATTAGTTTGCATCCTTATATAGCTAGGGGTGCCCGCAGACGTATTCTGGCTGGGCTGAGACACACCCTTTGAACCTGACCCGGCTTATACCGGCGTAGGGAAGCACGTAACCCCGCAGTAATTCCGTGCTCCCTGTGCCTGTACATGGATGTATCAATGCCGCAAAGCGCAGGATGCGCGAGAGCGGCGGCCTCCACCCTGGAAGAGACCCATGAGCGCGATCCCGAAAGAATTTCAGCAAACCACCACCCGCCTGTCGGAAGAAGCCACACGCCCCTATCCGAATTCGCGCAAGGTGTATGTCACCGGCAGTCGCCCGGATATCCGCGTCGGCATGCGCGAGGTGGACCAGACCCCGACTCCACTCGCGCACGGCGAGGAAGCCAACCCGCCGATTCCGGTGTACGACACCTCCGGTCCGTTCACCGACCCGAGCGCAAAGATCGACCTGCTCAAGGGGCTGGCCGCGCTGCGCGCCGCCTGGATTCTGGAACGCAACGACACTGAAGAACTCGCCGGCCCGTCTTCCGACTACGGCCGCGCCCGCGCCAGCGACCCGAAGCTCGCCAGTCTGCGCTTCGAGCACATCCGCAAGCCGCGCCGCGCCAAGGCGGGCAAGAATGTTTCGCAGATGCACTACGCGCGCCAGGGGCTCATCACGCCGGAGATGGAATACATCGCGATTCGCGAGAGCCTGAAACTCAACGCGCTGCGTCAGGACCCGCGCTACACCCGGCTGCTGCGCCAGCACAAAGGCCAGAACTTCGGCGCCAACATCCCGGAAGAAATCACGCCTGAGTTCGTGCGCGCCGAAGTCGCCCTGGGCCGCGCTATCATCCCGGCCAACATCAACCACCCGGAACTCGAGCCGATGATCATCGGCCGCAACTTCCTGGTGAAGATCAACACCAACATCGGCAACTCCGCGGTCACCTCCAGCATCGAGGAGGAAGTGGAGAAAATGGTGTGGTCGGCGCGCTGGGGCGGCGACACGCTCATGGATCTGTCCACCGGCAAGAACATCCACGAGACGCGCGAGTGGATATTAAGGAATGCCCCGATGCCGATCGGCACCGTGCCGATTTATCAGGCCTTGGAGAAGGTCAACGGCAAGGCCGAAGACCTCACCTGGGAAATGTTCCGCGACACGCTCATCGAACAGGCCGAACAGGGCGTGGATTACTTCACCATCCACGCCGGTGTGCGTTTGAAATATGTTCCGCTCACCGCGAACCGCGTCACCGGCATCGTGTCGCGCGGCGGCTCGATCATGGCCAAGTGGTGCCTCGCCCATCACCAGGAGAGTTTCCTCTACACCCGGTTCGAGGAAATCTGCGAAATCATGAAGGCCTACGACGTGAGCTTCTCGCTCGGCGACGGTCTGCGCCCCGGTTGCATCGCCGATGCCAACGACGCCGCCCAATTCGGCGAGCTCGAAACGTTGGGCGAACTGACGAAGATCGCATGGCAACACGACGTGCAGGTCATGATCGAGGGCCCGGGTCACGTGCCCATGCAGCTCATCAAGGAGAACATGGACAAGGAGCTGCGCGACTGCTTCGAGGCGCCGTTCTATACCTTGGGGCCTCTGACCACCGACATCGCTCCCGGCTACGACCACATCACGTCCGCAATCGGCGCCGCGCAGATTGGCTGGTACGGCACCGCCATGCTCTGTTACGTGACGCCCAAGGAACACCTTGGCCTGCCGAACAAGCAGGACGTGCGCGACGGCATCATCACCTACAAGATCGCTGCCCACGCCGCCGATCTCGCCAAGGGCCACCCGGGCGCGCAGCTGCGCGACAACGCGCTCAGCAAGGCGCGTTTCGAATTCCGCTGGGAAGACCAGTTCAATCTCGGCCTCGACCCCGACAAGGCGCGCGACTTTCACGACGAGACCATGCCCAAGGAAGCGCACAAGGTCGCGCACTTCTGCTCCATGTGCGGGCCGAATTTCTGCTCGATGAAAATCACCCAGGATGTGCGGGACTACGCGGCTAGCCTCGGTGTTGCGGAGAGCGAAGCCATCCAGAAGGGTATGGAGCAAAAAGCCATTGAGTTCGTGAAGCAGGGTTCCGAAATCTATAAGAAGGCGTAAGCGCGAAAATGGCCTCAATCGAGACCATTTTTATCCGTGCGCAATTTCAGTGTGACAAGAAAAAACGTACTGAGATGTGCGACTTGTTATTGAAACCGATCTCGGTGCGCCACCGGTTTGCAGAAAAAGGCCGCGACGAGTTCTACGGCAATTTATCTGCTTGATTCATTTCGCGCATCGCGAATCAGGTCCTCGAGCATCGCAATGTTGTGTTGTTTGCCGTCTTCGCGTAGCGCTCGGGCTGGGGCGGTAAAATAGTGGTGCAAGCGCAGAAAGCGCAGTTGCGTTTCCAGCCACTGCGCCCAGCTCTGGGTCCTGCCGAGGGCCGCATTCTCCCGCCATAGCGCCTTGCTGGTATCGAGAAAATCAGTTCGGCCAAGGCCGTCCATGTCGGCATCGGCGAGCAGCCGCTCCAGCTCGTTCTTCGGTGACTGGGGCATGCGGGTGGCCATGATCATCTCCGCTACGCGTTCGATGTCCTGGGGAGAGAAGCCGAAGCGTGGCAGGGCCTCGGCCATGATCTCGACGCTGATGGCTTCATGGCCATACGAGATGTGGATTTGGCCGATGTCGTGATACGCCGCGCTGACCTCGAGCAACCCCTGCTCGGTTTGCGTCACGCCGGCAAGGTGACCCAGGCGCCGTGCCGCCGGCAGCACATCATGTTCGGTATGCCAGGCGCAATGGTAGAACAGGGTGGGCGGCAACTCGCTGCGTAAACGGTCGAGCGCGTGCTCGATCGCCTGGCCATAGTCGGGATGGTTTGCCGCTGTTGTCGTATCGATCATGCCAATCCTTTCACTCGTGCACGTTATTTTGCAGTCATCGCAATGATGCCAAGCTCGTCCGGTGTTGCTCCTGGGCGCAGGTTGGATCGGCAGCGCTCCAGCAGAAAGCGGGCCGGGCCATCCTGGGGGAAGCCGAGCAACAGGCTTTCAAAGCGCTCGGCCGCCAGCGACCACTCGCCCTGCTCGAATGCCGACAGCGCCGGTGCAAACCGCGCGCACAGATCGAGCTGCAGGGCCGTGGCGCTTGCCCGAGTCGCCACGATCTCGGTGATGGGCAGCGCCTCGTTCTTGCCGACAAAGCGAAAATTGCCCAGATAGCGCACCAGCAGATCGTCCTGGCCGTCCATCACGGTGCGTGTCGCGAGAATCTGCGTGCCCAAATGTTTATTCAGGCTTTCAATGCGGGACGCGGTGTTGGCGCAGTCGCCGACGATGCTGTAGACGAAATGCCCACCACCGCCGGCATGGCCCACGTAGAACTCGCCGTCCGCGAGACCTACGCGCAGGCTTCCCGGCAGATTGCGTTGCGCATTAAAGAGGCTGATCGCCTGGGCGGCCGCGAGCGCGGCCTGTACCGGCCGGCGGCGTACCGCGGCGTCGTCGGCGGCTCCGGTCCATGCGCACATGATTGCATCGGCGCGGAATTCCGTTATCACGACGTCATGGCGCTTGAGTGCCTGGGCCAGGGCTTCGAAATATTCATTAAGGAAGCGCGCCAAATCACCCGGTTTCATTTTCTCCGCGATGGTGGAGAAACCCGCCATGTCGGTGGCCAAGCAGGTGCCATAGGTCACCTTGTTCACGCTGTCGGGGCTGAGCCCGGTGGCCGTCAGGATGCGAGAGACATCTTCCGGCACGTACTGGCGAATGGCCTCACTGATGTGTTTGACGCGCCGACGCTGCAGCCGGTATTGCGCGAACAGCCCGATGAACAGGGCGAGCGGGAGTTGCACCAGCAACGGGGTGGCCAGTGGCCACCAGACGCCGGCACTGTTGAAGCTCAACTGAGCAGCTGCGGCATACGCAGCGGCCAGGACAAGGGCGAGCGCGACGCCAAGCACGGCTGGTGTGAGATACACCAAGGCGCCGAGGACCATGCCAAAGAACAGCAGGGTCAGCAGCGTGGTGCCGGCATCGAGAGGTTTCACCGATTGGTCGGTAAGCAGGTTGGCGAACGCCGTCGCAGCGATTTCCACGCCGCTCAGATCCACACCGTCGTCGCGGGTGAACACTGTGTAAAAGCGGTCTGGCTGGCCCGGATCAAAGAGGTCTGAGTAGCCCACGAACACCACCTTGCCGGCGACATCCAGCGTCGACGGCGGGTGCTTCGGGTCCGTGCCCTTGATGACGGCCTGGTAGGACAAGGTGGGAATGGTGCCGGGAGGACCGTAGTAGTTCAGGTAGCGTTCGTTGTCGCCGGCATAGAGACCTAGCAGCGCCGCGGTTGTGCGGCTTGACGGATCCACGGTTGCCGCAGCGATGTGCGCGGCCAGCTCGGGATCCTGATCGAACAGGCGATACGTGCCCTGCATCAACGCTTTCATTTGCCGGGCATCGCGAATGTCGGTTGCCTTCAGGGGCAGACCGTCGAGAGGCAAACGCGTCGACCCCGCAAGCAGTTCGCGCCATGGTCCGTAGCCATGGAGGGCATAGAGCTGCAAGGCGGCGGCCGGCATCGTTGGCGTATTGCGCGCGCTCGGCTTGAAGGTCCAGAACTGATGGACGGCGGCACCCAATTTCGGTAATGGGAAAGGGGCGAGGGCCCTGGCCGCACCGGCCAACGCGGGCAGGGGTGGCTCTAGTTCCTCAACCCAGACCGAGCCCTGAATACGGCCGTCCTTGCCTTCGATGGGCTGGCGCCGGCCGTTCAAATGCTCGAACAGGACGACGCGATTCGCCGACGCGATCGCGCGCGCGAAGGCTTGATCGTGTTGTTCGCCACGCGGACGGCGAAAATCAAAGTCAAAAACGATGACGGCCGCGCCGCGCCGGGTCAATTCCTCGACCAGCTCGGCGTGGATCGTACGCGGCCAGTCCCGCGGCAGCGGCGACAGCCCAAGTTTTTCGCCGGTCCGCCCATCAATGGCCACGATGGCCACTTCGGCCGGCGGCGGACGCTCACCGCGCAGATGAAAGAGCGTGTACAGGCCGACGCTGGTTTCGAGCGGCAACTGGAAGGGTGTGAGGGCAAGCACAATTCCGCAAGCTCCGATGGAGCCGCCGATGATTACGCCCCTGAGCCAGCGCTTCACGGTCGGGCGCACCGCTCAAGCGCCGCGCTGTTCGCGCGATCTTCCGGTATCATCTGCATGATCCGTAGTGCGAAATTGGACGTCTGTTGCACGAGCAAGGCGAAGCGTTTCCGGTTGATGGCCCCGATGCATTTCCGATACGCCCGGATATCGAACCCGCGAATCCGTAGAACGTACATCGGGTTGTCGGAATCCGCGCCATTTGGCGCGTGATTGTACTGCATCGCCGCGGAATGCGGTGCGGGGGCCGTGACCGCGCTCATGCGCTGTGCGCCCCTTGAAGAGAGTTCGGTGTCAAGGCAAGTTGAATGGAGACGACGCTTTTTTATACGACACCTTCCACGCCGAGGTTATCGGCCAGGAAGCGGTCGTAATCCCCGGTGCTGACGATGTGCGTGCCATCGCAGTTGAATTGCATCCGGATCGCGTCGCGGGTGATGCTGATTCCCATGTTGCGCAGGTAAAAATTGGGAATGGTGCGCAGGGTTCTCAGTTTGTTGATGACGTGTACGATTTCTTCCGTTGCCAGGGGCTGCCAACTCTGGTAGCGGTGTTTGTAGGCGTCCTTGTAAGGTCCGGGCAGGGCCAGGTTGCTGAATTCCGTGGCGAGGGCGTTGTACAGGTGGCGGATCAAGCGGGTTTTTTCCGCGTAGGCCAGTACCGGAAAATGGCGGTCCAGATAATTGGTGTCGATCAGCTTGTTGGCGGGATGGATTTCGTAGTTGAACGGATCGAAGATCGACGTCAGGCGGATTTCACCGCTGTTGAAGTGCAGGGAGATTTCACTCACGCAACGTTCGAGCAGCAAGGTTTGCAGACTGGGAATCAGCTCCGGCAGCACCTTGTCCATCGGGCTTTCGCGCCGCCCGCGGTCAAAGGCCGATTCGCGCATGGACGGGTCGCCTTTGATGCTGACTTGCAGGCGGTTGCCCTTGATTCCGGTGGTGGCGAGCAGGTTCTCCTTGAGCGTAAGCTCCTCGGTGCGCATCGCGATAATGCGGTTGATCTTTTCGCTCACGTTGCAGTCGGAGGCCATGAGCTTGAGGAAGTGCTCCTTGTCCAGGACGATCAGCGTCGTGTCGGTCATCGCGGTGACCGAGGCCGTGCGCTTTCCCTGGCTGATGACCGCCATTTCGCCGAAGAAGCAGCCAGCGCCGCGCTGACCGATTTCCACCCGGTTAGTGAACTCGTGCAGAAAGATTGAAACCTCGCCGGACTCTATAAAGTAGACGGAATCCGCGGGCTCGCCCTCGGAAAACACCACCTCACCTGCTTTGTAATGGCGTACCGTGCCGCAGGACCGGACGATGCCGAAGTCCCGTGCTTCCAACATGATTTCTTCCATTGTTTGCCTCCTCTGTGCACGATGGGGCAATCTTTCCGGATATCCAGGCACGAACGTTTCATAGCATACAACAATGTCCCGCCTGTTCACTTCTGTTATCGTAGTCGTGCAGGGCCTGATCGTGGCGGAACACCGAACCGATCGACGCGTGAGTCGCACATTAACGCCGCATTGGCTGGAGTGGGCGGTGTGGTTATTCCAGGCGCGACGATGCATCTCGACCATGGTTAAGGATGGCGTTTATTTTTCCTATACCTAAATATATGGATCCTCGGGGGAAAGCCTCCAACGCGCTTTCCGGCGGCGTGACCGTTGCCGCGGCCGGCCTGCCGTCTGTAATCGCCCTCGGTGTCCTAGCGGCCACGCCGCTTGGCTCCTCGGCCCTCGCGTCCGGGGTGGTCGCCGCTCTGATCGCGGCAACTTTCGGCAGCGCGTGCGCCGCATTTATCTCGCGCACGCCGGGAGAAGTCTCCGCGCCGGACATTTCGCTCTCGATCGTCTATGCATCGTTATGCACCGATCTCCTCATTCGCAGCAAATTTCAGCTTGCGGCGGGCGAAGTCATTGCCACCCTGTCGCTCGCAGTCGTGCTGATGGGCGTGCTGCAGGTTATCGCCGGCTGGGCGCGGCTGGGTAAAGCGCTCAGATTTCTGCCCTATCCGGTCACTGCGGGGATCGTCACCGGCACGGGGCTGCTGCTGGTGTGGGCGCAACTCGGCCCGCTCATCGGACTGGAGGGCCGCCTCACCAGTTACAGTTGGGAAGCCCTTGTCCGTGGATTCCAGGTACTGGCGTTATTGATCGGTGTTGCTTCCGCTCTGGCGGTATGGTTCGCCCCGAAGCGGGTCCAGCCGCTGCTCGCCGGCCTTGCCGTGGGCGTCATCATTTATTATGTCATTGCCGCCTTCGCCGGGCGCGGCGTAGCAGGCCCCACGCTCGAAGCGGTGACCGCGCTCAGCATTGCTCAAGAACGGGTCGCGGGATTCTGGGGCCGGGTGGGGCCCGCGTGGCTGCTGGAGACGTCCTTCCGGGTGCTGCCGTACGCGGCCCTGCTCGCGCTCGAAGGCATGATAGAGCTCGCGCACACCTCGCACTCCGTTTCCGAGATCACCGGCGTGCGGCACAACATTCACAGGGGGTTGATCGCCCAGGGCGCCGCGAACATGTTGTGTGGCGCGCTGGCCGGATTGCCTGTTGCGCCCAGCCACGCGCAATCAACGAGAGCAGCGCGCATGGGGGAAGTGCGCGCGCTCGTTCCGGGTGTGAGCGCCGCGGTGTTGTTTATCGCTGCCATGGCGTTCGGTGGGCTCCTCGCCTTCGTGCCTGTTGCGGCGCTCGCCGGATTGCTCGTGGCCGTCGGAGTAGGGCTGATCGATCGCTGGACACGGGGACTCATCCAGCGGGCCGCTCGCGATGGTGACGCGCTTGCCGAGATCAAGTGGAACCTCGCCGTCGTCGTCGTGGTCTCTGGCGCACTCTTTTTCGGTGGTGTACCGGTGGCGCTCGTGGTAGGCGCCATACTTGCCATGCTCATGCTGGCCCGCAGCCTGTCCGCCGCAACCAGCTTTCCCCCCGAGTCGGGAGCGCGTTTCGCATCCACCCGCATTTGGCCGGATGAACAGGCGGTCTGGCTCGCGTCGGCACGTCATGTCATCAGCGTGTTACGCCCGCGCGGCGGGTTGTTCTTTGGCACCGCCGAGCAACTCGCCGAGCAACTCGCCGAGATCGATGCGCCCTTGCGCTACTGCATCATCGACTGCTCGCGCCTGACCGTGATGGATGCGACCGGCTGCCAGATTGTTGCCAAAGGCGCGAGAAAACTCGCCGGCCGGCGCGTGATCACCCTGCTCGCGGGGCTCGATCCGGAAAATCCACGTGACAAGGGACTGGTTGCACTCGGCCTCGACAGCCCGTCGCCGCAGGAGCACTGGTTCCGCGACCTCGATCACGCGTTGGAATGGGTGGAAGCGGAACTCCTGCGCGAGCGCTGGCCAGAGACCGTGGCCGACGAAGCGATCGGGGTCGGCGACACGCTGCTCGCCAAGGGTCTGACCCGTGCGGAGCTGGAAGTACTGCAATCGCACCTCGGAGTGACGGACCTCGATGCGGGGAAGGTGTTGTTCGAGCGCGGGGCGGAGGGCGACGCACTGTATGTCATCAGCCAGGGCTTGATCGAAATACGTGTTGCCACGACTGCCCAGGGTGGTTACAGCCGGCGGCTCGCGGCGATCGGCCCCGGCTGTATTTTCGGCGAGATCGCCATGCTGACGCGCGGACCCCGCACGGCGGACGCGGTATGCGTCAAACCCGCGCGGTTTTATGTATTGCAGCGCAACGAACTGCTCGAACTCGAAAGGCTGTTTCCGGTGATCCACGCGAAGATCATCGCCAACCTCAATTTGCATCTTGTGACACGGCTGATGGCGACGACCGAGATTGCACGCGAACGATGATGGTGCTCTCGCGATCACGGGTTGCTGAGACCGGACCTTAACTTCGTGCTGATCGGCGACGCATGCTCAGCGGTGAAGACCTAACGCGTCACAGCCTCTCGCTTACAGCCTGCTGGCCTCAAGCGGCAAATCAAGGTCACCCGTGCGCATGCCGGTACGGCGATTCTTATCCGGCCGTGCACCAAACCACACCAGCGAGACCGCCGTCTGCACTAAAGGGGCGCACCATCCGATCCTCACCTCCAACAAGATGTACAGTAATTCAAGCACTCGCGCGCTTATGGGGGAACGGCACATCGTTTGCATACATCATGGTGTCTGCGTCATTCGCTGCGCGCCAGGGTGGCGGACGCTGAGGCGCGTCGTCCCCGATAGCTGGGTGTGGAGCCCAAGCGTAGAGCTATTGTGGCGTTTTCCTAGCTGCAGGGCTGGTCAGGGCAGGGCAGGGCAAAGCAAAGAATGCGCCGCGAGACCGAAGTCACTTGACAGATGGATTGCGCCAAGTGTTCACTGAGCGCCGCGGCACTACGAATCGCACTATCTAGTGTAGTCCACCAGATCGGGATGAGGGCGATAAGAATAGTTTTGCTTGCCTATTAGTTATTACAAGAACGATAACAAGTCCGGCCGCTTTCGACTGGAAAAAAACAACCTGCCAAGGAACCAAGGCGGACAATAACTCGCCGTTGGGGGCATGGGGATGATAGGCAATTACTTTGACGCACCGGCGAGCCGCAATCAGCTCGGGCAATGGACACTCGTAACCGCTGTCCTGGTATTCTTTTTCATCCCCAGTACGCAAGCTGCCGAACCTTGCGATCCCGTCGTCGGACGGATCGTGAACGCGGAAGGGAGCGTTGAGGCTCAACGCGGCGTTGACGCACGCTGGCTGGCAGTAAAGCTGAACGACGCCCTGTGCGAGGGTGATTCGGTGCGGGCCGCCGAGCGCAGCCGCGCGGCGATTGCGCTGGCGAATCAGGCGGTGCTGCGGATCGACCAGAACACGACCCTTCGCCTGACCAACATCAGTAACAAACCCGAGGAGCGCTCGTTCCTGAAACTTCTGAACGGAGCGATCCAGTCGTTCAGCCGCAAGCCGCGCCAGTTCGAAATCAACACTCCCTACCTGAACGGTTCTATCGAGGGCACCGAGTTCGTCATGCGCGTGGTGGAGAATCAGACCATACTCACAGTTTTCGAGGGCACGGTACGGGCGGCCAATGAGCAGGGGACCGTGGCGGTTGCCTCGGGCCAATCCGTCGCCGCCGAGGACGGAAAGGCGCCGCAGCCGCGCACCCTCGTGCGCCCGCGCGATGCCGCCCAGTGGGCGCTCTACTATCCGCCGGTGTTGGCGTTTGGCGGTGGCACAAAAGGCATTCCGGATGATGTTCCGGCTACGCTGCGCGAGGCAATCGCCAGCGCAAGCCGCGGTAATTCGGCCGGAGCATTCCGGATTCTCGACGGAGTTCCGCAGGCCAGCCGTAACGCCCAGTTCTATTTGTACCAGGCAGCGCTTTCGCTTTCGGTCGGGCGTGTCGACAGCGCGCGCACGGACATCGACAAGGCGCTTGCGCTGGATCCGAAGGCCGGGCTCGCGTTTGCGTTGAGATCGGTTATCCATGTAACGCAGAACGACAAGGCGCAGGCGCTGGCCGACGCGAATCAGGCGGTCGCGTTGAGCCCAGACGCATCGTCACCCCGGGTTGCGTTGTCCTACGCACAGCAGGCGCACTTCCAGATTCCGCAGGCGCGCGACAGCTTGCTCGAGGCAGTAAAGCGCCAGCCGGATGACGCGCTGGCGTGGGCGCGCCTGGCCGAGTTGTGGCTGATGCTCGGGGATCGTGACCGGGCGACCGAAGCGGCGCAGAAAGCAACGACACTCGCGCCGGATCTGGCGCGGACGCAAATCTCGCTGGGTTTTGCGGCACTCGCGGAGTTTCGCAGCGATGCGGCGAACACCGCCTTCGAGCGGGCGATCAGTCTGGATTCAGCGGACCCTTTGCCGCGCCTTGGGTTGGGGCTCGCCAAGATCGGCTCCGGCAAGCTTGAGCAGGGGCGTCGTGACCTCGAGGTGGCGGTGGCCCTGGACGGGAACAGCGCCCTGCTGCGCGCCTACCTCGGCAAGGCCTACTTCGACGAAAAGCGCACGCCACTGGATGGACAGCAGTTTGACATTGCCAAGGGACTCGACCCGCTCGATCCGACCGCCTTCCTGTATGACGGCATTCGCAAGCAAACAGAAAACCAGCCGGTCGACGCCCTGCACGATGTGGAGGACTCAATCGAACGCAACGACAACCGCGCCGCTTACCGCAGCCGGCTGCTGCTCGACAAGGATCGCGCCGCGCGCGGCACCAGCCTGGCACGCGTGTATTCCGATTTGGGATTTGTCCAGCTCGGCACCAACGAGTCCGCCGAGTCGCTTGCTCTCGACCCGGCCGATGCATCTGCGCACCGATTCCTTTCCGATTCATATCAAAATGTCCGGCGTCGCGAGATCGCGCGTGTCAGCGAGTTGTTGCAGGCGCAGATGATGCAGGACATCAACATCAATCCGGTTCAACCGAGTATCAGCGAAGCGAACCTCAACATCGTCACGCTCGGTGGGCCGTCCAGCGCGGGGTTCAATGAATTTACCCCGCTGTTCCAGCGCAACCAGACCGAGTTTGACGTGGCCGCATTCGGGGGCAACAACAACACCGCCGGCGGCGAAGCAGTGGTCTCCGCACTGTATGGCCGCTATTCGGTCAGCGCCGGCGCCTTCACGTACAAGACGGACGGCTGGCGGCCCAACAATGGATTGGACCAGGACGCCTACAACGTCTTCATGCAAGCAGCGGTAACGGACAAGCTCAACATCCAGGTCGAGGTACGGCATCGAAAGTCGACCGAGGGCGACCTGGCATTCAATTTCAACCCCAATGATTTCCTGGCCAACAAGACGACGGACCGCGAGCAGGACACCGCACGGCTCGGTCTGCGGTATTCCGCAACCCCGCACTCGCATTTCCTGCTTTCATTGATTCATAGCAACCGCGACGAAGGACAAGACCAGTCGGAACTCCTGCCGCCTGATCCGATGATTTCCCCCGACCCCTTCACATTCACCTACAAGCTCACGAGTAGCATCAAGAGCGATCAGGTCGAGGCACAGTACATTCATCAGAGCGAACAGTACAATCTGGTCATTGGTGCGGCGCATACCGAATCCAACCGCCTTGATTCCACCGACCTGTCGTTGACCCATCCGATCCTTGGTATCTTGGTATCGGACCAAGGATCTTCCGAGACAAAAATCCAACAGCCACGGGCGTATGTCTATGCCAATATCAAGCCCGCGCCTTCGGTTACGTGGACGGTTGGCGCGAGTTACGATGATTACAAGGAAGGTTTGCTGGAAGAAACGAGCTTCAACCCAAAGCTCGGTGTTCAATGGAACATCACCAACGACGTGCGTGTGCGCGCCGCGGTCTTCAAGATACTCAAGCCGGCGTTGGTCAACAATCGCACGCTTGAGCCTACCCAGGTCGCTGGCTTTAACCAGTTATTCGATGACATCAACGGAACCAAATCAGAGAGTTACGCGGGTGGTGTCGACTGGCGGCAGAGCCGCGATCTGGCAATAGGCATCGAGTTAACTGCGCGGAAACTTGAAGAGCCCGTCCTTGATTTTTTTGCCAACGACTGGATCTTCGAGGGGCGCCAGGAACAAAACCACAAACTCTATCTCTATTGGACACCCACTGCGCGGCTGGCGGTGCGCTCGGAGCTGGTTTACGACCTCTACACAAGCGATACCGGTATTCTTACTGAATTTGCGAATCATCCTGAGAAGGTCACGACGGTCAGCCTGCCGATCGGCGCAACCTATTTCAGTTCCTCCGGCGTGTTCACCGGTGTTACCGGCACGTTCGTGGACCAAACGGTGGTGCGGTCGGCGAGCGCGACGCAGGCCTCGGGCAGCGATAATTTCTTCATCGTTGACGCCGCCCTCGGCTACCGATTCGACAAGCGTCGCGGCATAGTCAGTCTGGGAGTTAAAAACCTTTTTGATACCAAGTTCAATTACCAGGATGACAGTTATAGGGAATTCAGAGACGAGCCCTCGATTGGCCCGTATTTTCCGATGCGGACGGTCATGGGCAGGATCTCTTTGAATTTCTGACCCCGCGCGCGTTAAAGATTTCTGGAAGATTTAATCGGCTGGATGCTCGGTACCAAGAAACAACTGGTACCAATAAAACAACCTTAGGTATGAATCGCAAGTCTCAATGAGACGGAGGTATACAATGAAATGTAATGTGAAGTTTCTGTCTGTAGTAGTGAGCGCGCTGATGGCGCTTGCCCTGACAAACAATGCCCTGGCGGTGGAAGGATGTACGCAGTCTGATGCGGGTGGTGCATCGCTGGCGACGACCGTCGTGAATCTCAAGGGAGTTTATGCGTGTTCGGACATTCAAGGCCGGTCCGCAATTACGGGCACGATTACGGCAAACCTGGATGGAAGTATCAACTGGGGCTCATCCACGAGCGGCCCGAGAGTGACCGAAGTGCTTGTCGCTGGCACTAACGGGGGAAATACCTGTGAGTACGTGTACTCTGGAGGGGCGACGAATGGAGCCAATCTGGGTTACAAGAAAAGCACCGGTGCTTACCAGAATGTCCAGGGGGTTTCGTTGTGCACCGACGGTACGCTGCCACCACCGCCCAAGACGATTCCAAATTGCGCGGATTTCTCTGGGATCGACGGCGTGACGATAACCTGTCCGGCCAGTGGCGCGAAAAGCATCATCTACAATTTTGAGGTAGGCAAGCCATTCTTCAACCAGAATGGCACGCCGATGGCCTGTGTGTGCAACAACGGCGGTGCCCCGCTCTTTGAGTGCAATCCGAATGTGCCGGCAGGTCAGACAGGTGCCTGTCCCACCCCGACGACCAAGATCGGTACCGAAGTCACGACACATATCGAGATCAACAACGATCCATACGTGTGTACGACGGTTGGTGGATCCAGAACCTGCTACTACTATACGTATTGATCAAGTAATCATGCGGGAGCTGACAGGAGGTGGTCAGCTCAGCGGCCACTTGCCTCCGCTGCTATCTACGGCGCCCCTGAACAGGGGCGCCTTTTTTTTCTGCGGCAGCCATGTGTCCAGGCTTAAGGTCTTAATCATTTCCGTTCGCGTTCATTGTCCACTTGGTGTTAGCCGTTATCATGGCAGCTGCTGTGGCAGACACCTGACGGTGCGGCATTCGCCTTCGCAGTAACTTATGCGCGTTTCGTATTCCGCTGGGAAGACCAGTTCAATCTCGGTCTCGACCCCGACAAGGCGCTCAAATTTCACGACGAGACCATGCCCAAGGAAGCGCACAAGGTCGCGCACTTCTGCCCCATGAAAATCACCCAGATTGTGCGGGACTATGCTGCACAGCTGGGGGTTTCAGTGGAAGCCGCCATCGCCAAAGGCCTCGAAGAAAAGGCTGTAGAATTCAAAAAGGCCGGGGCGGAAATCTACAAGAAGGCCTTATCCTGCCGGATTTACCTGACACATCGCGCCACGATGATCCTGCCGCGTTAGTCCCGCAGGCGCGGGTGCCTTATGATTGAAGCATGGTGCTGGCTGGCGGTATGCTGCGGTTGCCGTCCGTGTGCACAGGACAATTCACTTCAAAGGATGGACCGAGTCATGAAATCAACGATCCTGTCTTTGACGCTGTCGCAGTTTGTCGCGGGTGTCGCCATGGCGGCTGGTCCGATGCCGACGGCACCTCCGGTCGTGAACATCCAGGCCGATGCGCAGGGCGTCTGGCAACACGGGCTCCCGCGTCGGGATGCCGCAAACCTGATCGGGTGTCGGATCGCATGAAACTCGGACTGATCGGACTCGGACGCATGGGCGCCAACATGGCGCGCCGCCTGCGGCGCGGCGGCATCGAGGTGGTGGCGTACAACCGCAATACAGAAGTGACCCGCGCACTCGCCGCCGAAACCGGCCTGACCGCGGTCGAAAGTCTGCCCGAGCTGGTCGCGGCGCTCGCGCCGCCGCGCACCGTGTGGCTGATGCTGCCGGCCGGCGACATCACTGATACCCACCTCGAGCAGTTGCAGTTACTGCTGGCGCGCGGCGATCTGGTCGTGGACGGTGCCAACTCCTGGTACAAGGATTCATTGCGCCGCGCCGCGCGGCTGGCGGCGGTCGGCATCGACTTCGCCGACGCCGGTGTGTCCGGCGGCGTGTGGGGTCTGGAAAACGGCTACGCGCTCATGCTCGGCGGTTCGGCCGCGGCGATCGCGCGTCTCAAGCCGGCGATCCAGGTGCTGGCGCCGGGCGCCGAGCGCGGTTGGTTGCACTGCGGGCCGGTCGGCAGCGGCCACTTCGTGAAGATGGTTCACAACGGCATCGAATACGGCATGATGCAGGCCTACGCCGAAGGTTTCGCGCTAATGAAGGCGCGCACCGACTTCAACCTCGATCTGGCTGCGATTGCCGAAACCTGGCGGCACGGCAGCGTGGTGCGCAGCTGGCTGCTGGACCTGAGCGCGGACTTCCTCAAGCGCGATCAAGCACTCACCGACATCGCACCGTTCGTGGCGGACTCCGGCGAAGGCCGCTGGACGGCGCTCGAGGGCATTGAGCTCGGCGTGCCGACACCGGTGATGAGCCTCGCGCTGATGATGCGCTTCGCCAGTCAGGGCAAAGACGAGTACGCCGACAAGCTGCTGGCAATGATGCGTCAGGGCTTCGGCGGACATGCCGTGAAACCGGACAACGACTGAGCGCGCCGATGGCCGACATCGGACCCTGTTACTTCGTCATCTTCGGCGCCACCGGCAATCTCGCCACGCGCAAGCTGCTGCCGGCGCTCTGCCAGCTGGACGACGCCGGCCGGCTGCACGACGACCTGCGCTTCATTGCGTTCGCGCGCCGCGATTGGCAGCACGAGGAGTGGCTGGCGCACCTCGACCAGGTGTTGCGCGAGCAGCTCGGCGAGCGGCTCAAGCCGGAAGTGTTCGCGCGCTTCGCTGCGCGCTTCGACTACGTGGCCGGCGATCTCAACGACCCGCAGGCCTACCGGCGGCTGATGGACGAGCTGGCCAAGCCGCGCATGGGAGTGTGCGAGAACATCGTCTTTTATCTCGCCATCAAGCCGTCCGATTTCCTGCCGGTGGTCGAGCAGCTCGATGCCATCGGCATTAACCGCGCCCACGGCCGCCACCGGATCGTGGTCGAGAAGCCATTCGGCGAGGACATCGACAGCGCACGCTCGCTGAATGCTAGCCTGCATCGCCATTTCGACGAGGAGCAGGTGTTCCGCATCGATCACTACCTGGGCAAGGAGACGGTGCAGAACCTGCTGGTGTTCCGCTTTGCCAACACCCTGATCGAGCCGGTGTGGAACCGCAACTACATCGATCATGTGCAGATCACGGTGGCCGAGAGCGAAGGTGTCGGCCGGCGCGCCGGCTATTACGACGCCACCGGCGCCTTGCGCGACATGCTGCAGAACCACCTGTTGCAGCTGCTCACCATCGTCGCCATGGAACCGCCCGCGCAGCTCGACGCCGACGCGCTGCACGACGAGAAGGTCAAGGTGCTTCGCTCGATCCGGCCGCTGTCCGCGCAGGACGTGCACGCGCACGCGGTGCGCGCCCAGTACGCGGCCGGGCGTGTGGCCGGCCAGCCGGCGCTGGCTTACCGCGGCGAGCCCGACGTGGCCGCCGAATCGGTGACCGAGACCTACGTGGCCGCCAAGTTGTTCGTCGATAACTGGCGCTGGCGCGGTGTGCCGTTCTATCTGCGCACCGGCAAGCGACTGGCGGAAAATACTTCGCTGATTGCAATCCGCTTCCGCCACCCGCCGCAGTTACTGTTTCACGAGGCCGGCGCCGCTCACATCGATCCCAACTGGGTGCTGCTGGCGCTGCAACCGACCGAGTGTATGCACATCGAGTTGCACGCCAAGGAACCCGGGCTAGGCATGAACACGCGCATCGTGCGGCTCAATGCCTCGTACCGCGAGACGCCATCCAGCACCATGGAGGCCTACAAGACGCTGCTGCTCGATGTGATCGAAGGTGACCGCAGCCTGTTCCTGCGCTTCGACGAGGTCGAATGGGCGTGGCGGGTGGTCGATCCGATCCTGCGCGACTGGCAGGCCAGCCGCGAATACATTCCCACCTACCCGGCCGGCACCTGGGGACCGCGCGAGGCCAATCGCCTGTTCGAGCGCGACGACCAGTTCTGGCGCAATGAAATCTGACGGAGCGCCGGTGACTGCATCGGTGCACTGGCAGGTATTCCCGGATCGCGCAGCGCTCGCCGCGCACGCAGCGGAGCTGATCCTGGCGAGCGCACGTGATGCGATCGCCGAGCACGGCGTGTTCCGCCTGGTGCTGGCCGGCGGCCAGACACCGCTCGCGGTGTACGCGCGGCTCGCGAGCGCGCACGCCAACTGGCCGCGCTGGCACTGGTACTTCGGCGATGAGCGCTGCCTGCCGGCCGGTGACGCCGGCCGCAATGACAGCGCCATCCGATATGTCTGGCTCGACCACATCGCCGCGCCACCGGCCAACATCCACACCATCCCTGCCGAGCTCGACGCGCAAGCGGCGGCCCGCCAGTATGCCGCGCTGCTGACTGGCCTCGGCGAATTTGATCTGGTGCTGCTCGGCCTCGGCGAGGACGGCCACACCGCCAGTCTGTTTCCCGGCCGGCCGCTCGATTACAGCGCTGACGTGCTGGCAGTGCACGACGCCCCCAAGCCACCGTCCGAGCGCGTCACGCTGAGCGCCGCGCGGTTGTCGTGCGCGCGGCAGGTGCTGTTTCTGGTTACCGGTGCGGACAAGCGCGCGGCGGTCACGGCCTGGCGAGCGGGCGCAGACATCCCGGCGCGCGCGATCAGCGGCAATGTGCAGGTATTGCTCGATGCCGAGGCGGCATCGGAAGCACCCGCTATCAACCCGGGAGTGGCTCCAGCATGAACCCGCATCCAACATTCGCCGCCAGGGCGCGCGGCTGGCTGGCGCGGCTGGCCGGTAGCGGACAATCCGCGACTGCGCCCCGCTGCGATCCGGCACTGCTGCGGCGGGCGATTGAGCAGGTGGTCGACGGTGTCGATCCACGCCTCCATGCAGTTCCCGGCTACGCCCGCAAACTGGCGCCGGCGGTCGAGCGGACCATCGCCTATTTTATCGAGTGCGGCCAATGGCTGTCGGCGCCGGTCGAATTCAGCGCCCGCAGCTGGGCCGGCGATCCGCTGGTGCGCACCCTGTTTGCGTCCGCCGCGGAACTGCAGCGGTTCTTCAGCGACGACCCCGGATTGCGCGCGTACTTCCACGATCATCCGCTGGCGGATGAGGTCTACATCGGGCTGGGCGTGACCCGCCACGAGCGGCGTGCCTTCGGCGTGGCAATGCGCGGCGAGGTGATCCAGCGCGAGGTGCCGCAGACCGTGATCAGCTTCTCCGACTACCGGCTGTTCGGCGCCTGCGACAACGAGCAGCAGCTGCGCCAGAACATCGAGCAACGCGGCCTCGGGTTCCTGATCGGTGAGGCACTCGAGCGGATCGTCGAGGTCCAGGGCAGCGCACCCGGCCACGCGCACGAGAAGCAACTATTGGATCTGCGACTGCGCGGCCTGATGCAGAAGCGGAACGCGCTCGACTCGCTGTACAACGAGTCGAACGCGGGGCTTGACGACGAGATTGCCATGCTTCGCACCGGTCTCATGCGCGAGCGCGAGGCGCTCGCTCCGCTCAGCGTCAAGACCACGATGCTCGACGACTATATCGCCGGCATCAGCGTGGTGCTCACCGACCCCGAACGCTACGTGAAGCGCGAGACTGTCCGGCTGCGCATCAATCGCATGAACATCAAGGTCGAATCGCCCGACGAGCCGGCCGATGAACTGACGTTCTCGGAGGTCACGATTGGCGGCCGGCCGCCGCGGGCGGTGGTCCTGAGCCGATTCCCGCGCAGCGACCTGCTGGCGGCACGCACCCGCCTCGATGAGGCACAGCAATCCCTGCGCCTCTAGAGACCTGCCTTAAAGGCAGCGACTTGGAACGCAGCTACACATTATACAAAGGCAAAGGCCGAATCGTATTTTCCAGCGCAGCCGCCATGACAGCACAATGCGAGTAATCGAAGTTCAAATGGACCCGGAAGAGCGCGGATATCCCTAACTGATTATTTGTTGAGAGATCAACGATAAAGGCCGCTGGAAAGTGGCCTTTATCGTTTGCGCATAAAAGGCGCTAATGGTGAGAATGCCGGAGAAATAAATCTGCCCCGGTTTATTGGCTGGACTACTTCGACTGCAGCCGATGAATATAGTCGATGAGGGCAAGGATACGAGCACGCACGTAGACCTCAGAATCGTAGTCGACGTCTCGGTAGTATTCGGCCGCTTTGGTGCTGTATTCCTGTCCCCATACGGGCATGTCTCGAGGACCGTGGATCTTTACTTCTTTCGTTCCATCGACGACTTCATAGAGCCGGGCGATTGGAAATACGCCGCCATTGTTCTTGGAAAGAACAGTCAGGTCGGTCGCCTTTTTTGTCAGCAGGTCCGCAATCGGGCCATCTCCCTTGCCGCCCACGCCATGACAGTTGGCGCAATTGGCCTGATACTCACGTTTACCGACGTCGACCTTTTCACCGTCCTTTGCCTTTGCCGCAAACGCAGAACCAGTGAACGAAACGACCATTAAGATACCGAATACAGCAGACACCAAGGTTTTCATGGAATGCTCCTCGTTGTGTTGTGTTGTTGTATCGCGTTTGATATGCGCACACAGAAGGATGCGGCTAGACTGCCATTAGCCATCCACGCAACTATCAATCTATTCCTCGCTGGACTATTAACAACTGAAAATTATAAACATATAGATAGGCTCCATTCGTTGACCAAGATCAAAATCTTTTACTTACACGTTACACTTTAACAACGGAAAACCTGGGCCAGAGACCGAAAACACTGATCAGAGAGGAGTTGTCGCTTATTTAGAAAGAATTCCTCTTTGACTCAGGTTACGTACCAGGCAATTAAGGTAAGGTTCACGTTCTCCGTCAGCGCAGGAACCGACTCGTGCGTATCGGTTTTATCAGCCTCGGTAACATGGGCAGCGAGCTGGCGCGGCATCTGCTCGCCACCGGCCACACGCTTGTCGCCTATGCGCGCAGGGGATCAATGGCAGGGATCAATGGGGTCAGACACCAATGATCAGACGCCAGTCAGTCCGGGCAGTAGCAGTTGGTTACATGCCAGTCCGGATGGAAGCGCTTGCCGTGCTCCGTGCACGCCACGCGCGCCGCGGCAATCGTGTCCGCGTAGAAATACTCATGGCACAGGCGGCACTTGCAGAATTTCGGCTCTTTGGTGACGGAATGCGTTGTCGGCTTGTGCTTCGGCTCGCTCACCTTGTCCTCCCGCAGTGATCGCAATGCCAGCATCAACAGATCTGGTGCTTCGAAGTGATCTGCACTCAGAATCAGGATCTTTATGTTCGCCCTGTGATGCGCCGGACCTCGAGGCGGTTGACCACGTTGCGCACCCCGACCAGATACCAGGCGTCGTACTCGACTTGGTGCCGCTCCTCCTCGGTGGTTACCACGCCGCTCAATGTGACAACATGATCGCGCACGGTCACGCCGAGATCGTCGGCATGGTGAATGAGTGGATCCTTCTCAAGCACCAGGCGCAGGGCATCGGTGATTTCGCCGTCGTTGTCGGCCTCGGCTGGTTCGACTTTCATCACGTTTAGCACGTCGCGGCAACCCGGCGCCCACCACGCGAGCGCCCCGGTCAGCCGTTTGTGCGACAGGCTGCCGATGTGGCCGGTGAGTTCGACCACGCCATCCTCAACGGTCACGCCGATCACGTCCTTGCCGCCTGTCGGGACACGCAATGTCTCCATGATCCCCTTGTGATAGGCATGCAGTGCGCAGTCGCGCAGTGTCGGTTCTTCGAGAATCGACTGCGTGATCGAAGCGCGGATCGCACCATCACCGCGTGGTTCGCTCGGGCGCACGCGCAGCCGGTCCATGATGCCGTCCACGCCGTCCACATGGCTAACACACTCGTAGGCGCGCCGTTTGGCGATGATGTTGTCGACCTCGCCCTCGAGAGTGAGCGCGCGGTTGACGACGTTATACTCGATTTGCACCGGCCAGCGATGCAGCTTTACTGCCGGTTCGCGCTCGAGTGCCGCGAGCACGGCCTTCTCCACTGCGGTTCGTTCGGCCATCGTGTCTCCTTTGCGGCGCTCAGGCCGCCTGTGGCAAGCCGTGCAGCATCTCTTTGAAGCGCGCCCATTCGGTCGCGGCCCAGATCTCGGAGTGGGCGCGTCCATAGGCGCGGATCAGCGTGGCGACCTTGGCGGCGGTCTCGACATCCGGCGCTTCGAAGATATCCAGGTAATCGTACGGCCCGAGCAGCGCATAGCTGTGACACCATTCCACCTCCGGGCACGCGGCGCGGATATTCTGCATCGCATCCTGCTCGAGTTGTTCCAGAGTTTGCGGTGTCTTCACCGCATCCGGCGAGATTTGCGTGAGCATGATGTACGTAGCCATAATTCACCTCCTGGTTGTGAGACGGCGCCCGGGGGAACTCGGCACGGCGAACACGCCTGCGCTCACTCCGGCATCCGGGTGCGGCGTTGATGGGAAAAACAGCCTATGCCTGTAACACGTCGCCTGCCTTGAGGCAGGTCAAAAAAAGCCGCCTTGCCTTTGATACGCGTCAACGCCGGCCCGGGCCGAAACGGCTATCGTTCCGTACTTGCTGGAGCTTCTGCCGCTGCGCGACGCCGAGGTGGGTATGCACGACTGGAACGTGGTGGTGAGTGTGCGCAGCGAGTGCTACCAGTGGGTGCGGCAGCGCCTGCGCGAATACGCCCGGGTGGATCGCACCGACTACTACAACATTCTGGCGCTGCGGGCCGAGGATCCGGACGCGTTTATCGAGGAACTGTGCCGCGCAACCGTGGCCGATCCGAGGCTGCGCACCTGCCTGGCGCGCGCCATGCCGGCACCGCACACCTTCCTGTTCCAGACCGCGGAAGAGTTCGAGCAGCGTGCACGGCAGGCCGTGGCCCATTTCCTTTCGGCGCTCGGCGGCAAGACCTTCTACGTGCGCATGCATCGGCGCGGGTTCCACGGCACGCTCGCGAGCCAAAAGCTGGAGCAGTTGCTGGATAAATATCTACTCGAGGGTCTGGCCGCGGCCGGCACGCCCGGGCAAGTGCGTTTTGCCGACGCGGATGTGGTGGTGGTCATCGAAACCGTCGGCCAGTGGGCCGGCGTCGCGCTCGTCACGCGCGAGCTGTGGGCGCGCTGTCCGTTTGTCGATCCGGAGTGAACCGCAATGCAGGATCGCGAGTGTGTCGCGTTATTGCAGTGGGCACTGCCGCGGCTGCAGCGCCCGTGGGCCGGCTTTCGCAAGGTGCGCAACCAGGTATGCCAGCGCATCGAGCGCCGCCGGCGCGCGCTGGCGCTGCCGGACATCGCCGCCTACCGCGACTATCTCGAAACCCATGCGGATGAGTGGCGCGCACTCGATGACCTGTGCGCGATCACGATCTCGTGTTTTTACCGCGACACCGCCATGTGGGAGGCGCTCACCGCCGAGGTGCTGCCGGAACTCGCTCGCCGGGCGGTCGCACGCGGCGCGCAGGCCTTGCAGACCGCCAGCCTCGGCTGCGCGTCGGGCGAGGAGCCGTACACGCTTACGCTCGCTTGGCAGTTTGCGGTTGCGCCGCAGTTTCCGGGATTGCCTCTCGAAGTGACGGCGACCGACGTGGTTGAGGCGGTGCTGGAACGCGCCCGCGTCGCCTGCTACGCGGAGACCAATCTCAAGTTGCTGCCGCCGGCTTGGCGCGAGCACGGCTTCGAGCGCATGGGCGAGCGCTTCTGCCTGCGCGCCCGTTTCCGCGCGGGCGTCACCTTCTTGCAGCAGGATCTGCGCACGGCGTTGCCGGAGCGGCAATTCGATCTGATCTTTTGTCGCAATCTCGCCTTCACGTATTTCGACACGCCGACCCAACAGGTGATGCTCGCACGCTTGCTCGCACACCTGCAGCCGGGCGGCGCGCTCGTCATCGGCCGGCGCGAGGCGTTGCCAGCGGGAGCGGACGGTCTGCTGCCCTGGCCGAAGGTGGAACGGCAGGCCATCTTTCGTTACGCGCCGTAAGCGCATCGAAGAAAACTTACCCCTTATGGATCAGACTTCGAACAACGATAATGCCGTCACCCTGTTTCTGTGCGGTGATGTCATGACCGGGCGCGGCATCGACCAGATCCTGCCGCATCCCAACCGTCCCGAGCTGCACGAGGGCTACATGGCCAGCGCGCTCGACTACCTGCAACTGGCCGAGCAAGCCAGCGGCCCGATCCCGCTCCCCGTGGACTTTGCCTACATCTGGGGCGACGCACTCGCCGAACTCAAGCGTGTGGCGCCCGCTGTGCGCATCATCAACCTCGAAACCAGCGTTACGCGCAGCGAGACCTGGCAACCCAAAAACATTAACTACCGCATGCACCCGGACAATATTCCCTGCATCACCGCGGCCGGCATCGACTGCTGCGTGCTGGCCAACAATCACGTGCTGGACTTCGGCGAGGCCGGACTCGAAGAAACTCTGGACTCGCTGAAGCGCGCGGGGCTCAACGTTGCCGGGGCGGGCCGCAACCGCGACGAGGCGAGCGCACCGGCGGTGCTGGCGTTGCCGGGCGGCGGCCGGGTGCTGGTGTTTGCCTTCGGCTCGGAAACCAGCGGCATTTCGCGCGACTGGGCGGCCACGGCCAAGATGTCGGGCATTAATCGTCTGGATGATTTGTCGGAACGCACGGTGCAGCAGATCGCGGCACACATAGCGAGCGTGCGGCGTCCGGGCGACATCGTGGTCGCCTCCATTCACTGGGGCGAGAACTTCAGCTACGCCATCCCGCACGAGCAGCGGCGCTTCGCCCACGCGCTCATCGACGCGGCCGGCGTCGCCGTGGTGCACGGCCACTCCTCGCACCACGTCAAGGGCATCGAGGTCTACCGCGACCGGCCGATCCTCTACGGCTGCGGCGATTTCCTGAACGACTACGAAGGCATTCATGGCTACGAGACCTACCGCGGCGATCTCGGCCTGATGTACTTCGTGACCGTGGAGCGCGCAACCGGGCAGCTGCTGCGCCTCGACATGACACCCACCCGCATCCGCCGCTTCCAGGTACGGCGCGCCGAAGCCAGCGAGGCGCAATGGCTGTGGCAGGTGCTGAAGCGGGAAAGTGAAGCGTTCGGCGTGGACGTGGTGCTGCGCGAAGACAAGTGCCTGCAACTGCGCTGGGACGGCACCGTAAGTCAGATCCGGGGCGAGAAACGCTTCGTTGATCCTCCCTGAAACTGCCAGGGTTAAGGAGTTGGAGTGGCGAAAATTGATTCGCCCTTAACAGAAGCCAGGGTTTCGTTGCAGAATGACAACCGGCCGCGATGCCGCCGGGATGTCAGCACGGCTTCAGTCTGCGGCAGCGCCAGCCAAGGAAATGGAACTAACCGGAAGCAAAGGGAGGGACACATGGATGCTCCTGTTACGCAGTCCGCTGATGCCGCCACGAACATTGCCCAGCAGGGTGCCGCTGCGGCCACAACCGTCCAAGCCACAGTCACCAGTTTCGCAGATTATCTGCTGACGTACCTTCTCGCGCTGGCCGCCGTGGGGGCGCTGGCGATGGCGCTGATCGAGTTGTGGAAGAAGCTCCGCGATACGCGCACCCGCTACCATGTTCGCGCGGTAACCGAGTGGATGGAATCAATTCCGGATCCGGCGCATGACAAACGAACGGCCGCGAAAGACATGCCGCACAAGTCTTCGGCACAGGCAGCCTACAAGGAGCTGATTCACCTCACTACGGGAGTGAGCATGGATAAAGCCGGCAGCGCATCGGCGTCGCTGATCGACCGCTCGGGCAAGCTCGGCGGGTGGAACTGGCTCCAAGACCGGCCCGAGTTCGCGTTGTATGCACTGGAGCTCGAGAAGATGATGGGCCATATCCAGGACGCGGCCGATATCGCGCTCAGCAATCCAAAGCTGTATTCCAACCTGTACTTTTTCATGACGGACGGTGCCGACGTTGACGATGTTAAAGAGTGGTATAAAAGCGCGGACACGGTGCCGGCAGGGAGTAAAATCAATCGCGCAAAGGCAAAGGATCGCGCCGGACTGTTTTCGCGCCTGCAACAGGTCACCAAGCGCAAGCTCGATGCGTTTCAGCTGTACACCAGTTACCGGTGGGGCAATCGCAATATTCTTGCCGCCAACATCGTCGGCATTGTGGTGCTCTTTGCCGTATTTGTCTGGCTGGAGTTTACGAATAGAGTGCAGCTGTCGTATGCGCTGATCGTCCCGTTGTCGCTGCTGGGCGGCATCCTGTCCCCGGTCGCAAAAGATATCGTGGTCGCGTTGCGCAAGGTGCGCCAGGATGTCTAGGTACAAGGGTCGTCCGGGGCGCTACCAGCCGGGTCTGGAGTATTACCTGCGCAGGAAGCCGGAGGGCGGCGACCTGCGCGATCCCGGCGAGATGCGACCGTCCGGCAGCGATCTCGATGCGCGCAGAGAGTGCCTGGTACTGGTGCACGGCTACAACAACCACGAGGGCGAAGCGGCAGAGGCCTATCTCGGATTCCGCGATCGCCAGTATGCGCATTTCGGCAATCTCCAGCCGCGGTCTCTGGAAAAGCTTTTTGGCGACGCGTTTTGGCCCGGCGATGCCGACTGGGCGGGGCCGATCGACTGGGTCGATTTTCTCTTCTATCCGGTCGCGGTCGGGGTCGCTAAAGCTGCCGCACCCCGGTTGGCCGATCTGATCGGCAAGTTGCCCGCGCTCGAACAGGTGGATTTCATCGGCCACTCGCTGGGCTGCCGGTTGGTGTTGGAGACGGCGGCCAAACTGCATGCCGGTGGCCGGCCACGTATCGGACGAATCTGCCTCATGGCGGCAGCCGTGCCGTGCGAGATGGTCGAGCCCGGCGGAAGATTCGAGCCACTGCTGCTCGCGTTGCAGGCTGAGGGCACCAAGATTCACGTGCTGCATTCGAAAAAGGATTCGGTACTGAAGTATGCCTTCCCGCTCGGGCAGCCACTCGCCGGCGAACCCACGCGGGGCGCGCTCGGGCGTTTCGGCCCGCCGGTCGACATGCCGGGCCGCGGTCATACGGTTACCGATCGGCGGATAGCGGGCGCCGATCATGGCCACTACTGGGGCCATGCTGGGAATGATGCCAGCGAGGAGGCCACGCGCGAGGCGGGCGAATTTTTTAAAATCGGCACTCGCGCGCGCGGAATCGCCTCGCGAGCCGATGCCGAAACGCGCGAGATCGGAAACGACCGGGAAATCGATGGCGAGCTCGGCTGGTGATTGGTATCGCACCGTTCCGGCTTTCGGGTGTGCCGGCGCGTCGTGCGCCGCCGCCGGACACAAGTATGAAAAACAAAACGATGACGCTTTCGTCACAATGCCGCCATGTTGGAGTAATCTGGCCGAACCGCTCGCGATCCCGGCGCCGCTGCGCTGAACCCGATTTCATAATCGGGTAACACGCGCTGGCTAGAGTCCTCGTCGCCGTGCGCGCTCACACTCGATCGCGCCTGCACCACCCCAACTTTTTTCCGGGAGACAAAATGAACAGGAAATCCTTGCTTGCCGCCGCGATCAGTGCCGTCGTGGCTTCCGCCGCCGTTGCCGACTCGACCGTCGTCAATGGCCCGATGGCATTCGACCCGATTGCCGGTACCGCGTACGTGGAACTGACCAACGACCCGGTCATCCTCAACAGCCAGCCGTGGATCATTCCCCAAGGCTATTCACAACGCATCGTGTCCGACGAGAGCAACCTCAACATCTACGTCGGCTCCGACTGGCCCGACATGAACACGGTCAATGAGACCGGTAAGCATGCCGGCCGCTATATGTACCGCACCCACGAGGTGCGCCCGGATGCGAACAACCTCGGCGCTTACACTGGCGGCGCGGTATCGGTGGTGGACCTCAAGACCGGCGAGACCAAGATCGTGGCGCAGCGCCGGGATTGGGAAGCGCTCGACGGTATCGTCTGGACACCGTGGGGCACGGTGCTGTTCGCCGAAGAAACCGGCAACGCCGTGTTCACCGATCCGGATCACCCGGCCGCGATCCGCGGCCTGCTCTACGAGATGAAGCCCGACAAGAAGGATCCGACTCAGGCCGAGTGGATCAAGGTGCGTCCGATGCTCGGCTCGGTGGCGCACGAGGGCATCGAAGTCGACAGCGAAGGCAATGTGTACGTGATCGACGAGAACGCCCCGGGCGCGATCTTCAAGTTCGTGCCAAAGAAGTACGGCGACCTGAGCGACGGCCAACTGTACGCGCTGAAGCTCGACGACAGCAGCAACGCCGATCGCGTCGGCCCGGCCGAGTGGGTCGCGCTCGACATGACCCTGGCGCAGCTGGACGCGCGCGCCGCCGCCGTGAATGTCGGTGCCACCGGTTACGGTCGTCCCGAGGACCTGGAGCGCATCGGCAACACCCTGTACGTCGCGATCACCAGCGAGGCGCGCGTGCTGTCAATCAGCCTGGGCGGCAAGCCGGTGGTGAATAACTTCGTCAAGGCCGGCCTGAACGTCCCGGTCGAGAACCGGATCGCCGGCATCACCGGCTTCAAGAATCCGGACAACCTGGCCAAAGGCCCGGACGGCAAGCTCTGGATTGTGGAAGACAACGTGCCGAGCGACATCTGGGTGGCGCTGCCGGACAAGGACGGCGACGGCGCCAGCGACGGCGTGTACCTGTTCGCCTCGCTGAAGGACAGCGATGCCGAGGGCACCGGCATCTACTTCGGCAAGGACCCGCACACCCTGTTCGTGAACGTGCAGCACTCGGTCACCGGCAACGACAAGACCATTGCGATTACCAATCGCGAGCGTGGTCACGATCACGACGATTGATCCGGATGTAGCAGTCAGGACGTAGTGGCTTCAGGTAAGCCGCGGCGCAGGGATGCACCGCGGCTTTTTTCTTTTTCAGAGTTTTCCCGGGTTACGCACAGTCTGGCTCCGGTTTGTCGCATGATGGGCATGACGCCGATTTGACTATATGTCAATACTGACATAGTCTTATTCTCAGCATGGATGCCAAGCACAAGCCGCTGGCGTGGCTTCACGGAGAGGTTAAGACGCCGCCCTTTTCCCAGGCCGCCCGGGTCGAGGCGGGATTCCTGCTGCGGAAGTTGCAGGACGGTGAAACACTCTCGTTGCCGCACTCGCGGCCGATGCCGTCCATTGGATCGAGGTGCCACGAGCTTCGCGTCAACGACCGGAACACCACGTGGCGGATCGTGTATCGCGTCGACCCCGACGCCATCGTGATCCTGGAGGTGTTCAAGAAAACCACGGCCAAGACACCCATTTCCGTGATCGATACCTGCAAGCGCAGATTGAGGATGTACGACGATGAATAAGGCAAAGCGAAAGAAGCTGGAGCGGCATGGCTGGAAGGTCGGCTCGGCCTCGGAGTTTCTCGGCCTGACGACGGAGGAGACCCGTTTTATCGAGCTCAAGCTTGCGCTCAGCCGTTGGCTGCGCGAACGGCGCGAAGTGCTGAAGCTGACGCAGATTGATTTGGCGCAGCGGCTTCAGTCCAGTCAGTCACGCATTGCCAAGATGGAAGCCGGCGATCCCTCCGTATCCCTCGACCTGCTGGTCCGCTCGCTATTCGCGCTCGGTGCGACCAAACGTGATCTCGCACGGGTTATCGCCGCATCGAAAGCGCCGCGAGTGGGTCAAGGGCATGCGAAGGCTGCTTGACGACTGTGGCGCACGTAATGACAGGGAAGATTAATCTGTCCCGATGTTTGATTTGCATGCCTACACGCCTGTTGTTGCTCTCCGTGTTTGGCTTCATCTTTTTCATGCCGGTCCATGCCGCGGACGCGGCGGGCGACCAACCCGTGGCTGTCATCTTCGGCGAGAAGGTGTATAGCAAGGATCTCGTGGCACCCGGTGGCGCCAAACCGGGTAGCAAAGCGGCTATTGACCCAGCCACCGAGCAACGTGTCCGGGGCGAGGCGCTGCGCGCGCGGGTGTGGAAGGCGGTGTTCGAGGATTACGCGCGCCAGCGCAACATCGCACCGACCGAAGCCGAGATCGCCTCGCAGATCGAAGGCCACCAGCGCATGAAGCTGCGCTCGGATGCCGAACGCGTGCAGCAGCGCGCGGCGCTTATCGAGGAACTCAAGTCGCCGAGCCTTACCGATACGCGTCGCAAGGCCGCGCAACAGCACCTCGACACGCTCAACCAGTTGGCGGAGTTCGATGCCAAACGCGATCAGGAACTGCGCGACCCGGCACGGCGCAAGATGCAGCAGGATGCCGAGCGGCGCGTGGCGGAGTACTGGGTGCGGGCGTGGAAGCTCAACCAGACGCTGTACCGCGAGTTCGGCGGGCGCATTATCTTTCAGCAGGCCGGCTGGGAACCGATCGACGCCTACCACAAGCTTCTCGACCAGTACGCGGCGAAGAAGGCATTCGTCGTCTCCGACCCGGCGCTGCACGCCGCCGTGTACAGTTACTTTGAGCACAAATTTGTTTACGCCGACGAGACCAAGGCACGGTTCTATTTCGAGAAGCCCTATTGGGAACGGACGCAGGAGGAAATGAGGGCGGCGGGGTTTTAACGGAAAGCCCGGTATGGGTGTTTGAGAATCAATAGGGTCAATAGGGCACAGACCACGGTTTACGGCGGAACCAAGCTGGAACCGTGGTCTGTCCCTGATTGTTGCTGGATTCAAGCCGGCCGCGCCCGATGCTGGGTTTGCAGCAGGCGTTGCCAAACAGCCGCCCCTGCCGGATGACTGTGACTTTTAAGCAAACGTTAAGAAATGGTTCTTGTCTGTATCTGATTCGGTGCGGGCGAATATAAGAAGAAGCTGTCACGGAATTGCAGCAGCACAGGTTTCGGCGGACACTGCGCGTGACGTCCGCGATGACGAACACACCAAACGAAAACGGAGGCGGGATATGACTAAGGCGGAAGCGAAGCAGAAGCAGCACCAGAGTTGGACCATGGTCGCTCCGGGTTGGGGCAAATACGATCCATTGATGCGATCCTGGGCGGCGCCGGTGACCGAGCGCATGATTGAGCTGGCGGCCATACGCAAGGGGTCGCACGTGCTCGACATCGCCTGCGGAGCGGGCGAGCCGGCGCTGACTGTTGCCGAGACGGTCGGGCCCAATGGTTCGGTGCTCGCCACCGACTTCGTCGCGGAAATGGTCGGCTTCGCGAGTTCAAAGGCGAAGCTGCGTGCGCTCTCAAACATCGAGTTTCGCTGTGTCGATGGCGAGGTCCTCGACGCACCGGTCGGCGCCTTCGACGCCGTGACCATGCGCTGGGGTCTCATGTTCATGCCCGATCCGGTGGCGTGCATGCATCACGTCAACACCGCGCTCAAGCCAGGCGGAAAAGCAGTTGTCTGCTGCTGGACCGAAGCGGCGAATAACCCGTTCGTCACCGTGCCGCTGGGCGTGCTCAAGCGGCACATGGAGGTTCCCACTCCGCCCGCGGGCGCGCCCGGCATCTTCGCGCTCGCCAGCCCCGATCGACTGCGCGCTATCTTTGCCGAAGCGGGTTTCCGCGACGTTGCCATTGAACAGGTAACGATCCCGATGGCCGATTTTCAAACGGGCGCCGAGTATGACGTGTTCATTCGCGAGCTCGCGGGACCCGTGGCGAGCCTGTTCGTACAGCTGCCGGCGGATAAACAAGAGATCGTGAAGAAAGAGATTGCGCGCGAAGCCGAGGCCCGCAGCTCGAAGCCCGGGCGCGTTTATCTCCACGGCGTTACCCACATCGTGGTCGGCACCAAGTAACCAGGCCCGAACTGAAAGAACAGAGCAAGCAGAATATAGGGAGACGGAGGGATTAAACTTTAATCCCTCCGTCTCCTTTTATTCTTGCCACGCACGTTGACACACCCGGCCGGGGCCGCGAAGATCGGTAAGCAGGCAAGGGGAATATAAGAAGAAGCTGTCACCAAACAGCCTGCAACCCACAGGGAGAGTTCCGCATGCGCATGAGCACCCGGGTTCTGCTGGCAGCAGCGCTGCTCATGGCGAGCGCGGTCTGCGCCGCGCGCGAGATAAAGGAATATCCGGTTCCCGCGGGTTCGCACCCGCACGACCTCGCGCCGGCGCTGGATGGCGGCGTGTGGTACACCGCCCAGCACCAGGGCGCGCTTGGGCATCTCGATCCGAAAACCGGCAAGACCCGCCACATCCCGCTTGGAAAAAATTCCGCCCCGCATGGCGTCGTCGTCGGACCAGACGGCGCGCCGTGGGTGACTGATTCCGGCCTCAATGCGATCGTGCGCGTCGACCCGAAGACCGACAAGGTCACGATCTTCCCGTTTCCGTGGGGCGCGCCCAACGTCAACCTCAACACCGCTACCTTCGATAATGCCGGTATCCTCTGGTTCACGGGTCAGGTTGGTTACTACGGCCGCTTCGATCCCAAAACCGGAAAGACCGAAGTGTTCGAAGCCCCGCGCGGCCGCGGGCCGTACGGCATCTGCACCGCGCCGGATGGCAGCGTGTACTACGCCTCGCTCGCCGGTTCGCACATCGCGCGCATCGACACCCAAACCGGCAAGGCCACGGTCATCGAGCCGTCAACGCCGGGGCAGGGCGCGCGCCGCGTGTGGGCGGATTCGCAAAGCCGCATCTGGGTGAGCGAATGGCTCTCCGGCCAGGTGTCGCTGTACGACCCCAAGACGAACAAATGGCGCGCATGGAAAGCCCCGGGCGACGACCCGCAGATCTATGCCGTGTACGTGGACAACAAGGACATCGTCTGGCTGTCCGATTTCGGCGCCAATGCCATGTTGCGCTTCGACCCGAAGACCGAGCAGTTCACCGTGCTGAAGAGCAAGAGCCGCAACGCGAGCGTGCGCCAGATCCTCGGCCGGTCCGGCGAGGTGTGGTTGCCGGAGTCGGGTGCGGATAAGCTGGTGGTGATTCGGGAGTGATGGAAAAGGAACGGTTAGCCAGAAAATAAATCTGTCACCTTTTCATCCTTGATCGTTTAGCGTATTTGGTAGTGTGTCAGTTTGAATTTCGGCAAGGGGCAATTGGCCGCTCGTGATTCGCGTAAGAAGGGATATTGTCGTCAGCATGTCGAATTATTTGGCTTAACTTCGGGAGATAAGTCGGTGACGCAAAGCGTATGCGACGAAGAGGGTGATGACTACAAGGATCGTTATGTTGCCTACCTTGATTTGTTGGGATTCAAAACGCAGGTCGAAAGTGCGGAGCGAAACCCGGTGGAGCGAGCAAGGCTGCGCGAGATCTTGAGCCTTGTGCGGGATACTTTGTGCGAGATTCCGTCAGTCGGCATGCGGTTCACTTATTTCTCCGACTGTATTGTCTTCTCAGCTAACCGAACGGCTGATGGTCTTTGGGAGATTTTCGAATCTATCGAATTCCTGACGTTCAATCTCCTGCAGTATGACGTCTTCGTCCGTGGCGGCCTAGTCGGCGGCGGCGCGCATCACGGGAAGGACTTTGTCTATGGTACAGCCATCAATCGAGCGGTTGAGTTGGAAAGGTACTGCGCAAAATATCCGATCACCTTGGTTTCTCAGGAGATCTTTGACGATGCAAAAAACTACGGCGAGCGTTTCTTGGCGAGACTTTTCGAAGATTCACCACAGCGGTATTTCGTCCACTATTTGCGGCAATATGCTGAGTATCGGCGAAAGCCGGTCTATGTTGGCAAGGCAGTTATGGATGACCCTGGGTTAAGGGTTATCGATTTTGTCTGCCACCGCCTCAACACAAGCACTGGTACGGTGCGGGCCAAGGCAGAATGGTTGCGCGCATATTGGAATCGAACAGTGGCAGTGCACGGCGTGTTCAGCTCCATCGAGCCCGGCGTGGAAGAGAGGTACATCTCTTGTGGCCCGACGATCATGATGCTAAGGATCGCCGGCGGAGGCTAAGTCCGCTCCGGGACGAAGTCTGAAATTGAAACTGAGACACTACCGCGTGTTTCATCTTCTTGCGTGTGACTGACGACTTGCCGCCGAGCGGCTGGGCGGGCAATGTACTCACACAAGCTGACCTTGGAGGGGCGATGAGATTTCGCACATTTATGGGAAGTGCGTTGTTGGCGCTATCTCCCCTTGCACTGGCGTTTCAGAATGAACCCACCGAGTTTCGAGGCATAAAGTGGGGCGAAGACTTTGCCGTCCATGCAAATGAAATGATTTTTTTGAGCGAAGACACAATCAATGGATTCGCGACAACCAAATGGTATCGTCGAAAAAGCGACGAAATGTTCTTCGGCGATGCGCGGTTGAACAAAATATCTTACGGATACTCCTACGACAGATTTGTGCGAGTCAACATTGAAACGTCCGGCGCAGTGAATCGAAAAGCGCTCGCGCGCGCATTGTTTTCCCAGTTTGGCGCGCCTGACCGTAAGAGTAGCTCATGGAAGTCGAGTGACGTCTGGGGCGCACAGACGTATATCTCCTCCGAACGTGGTCCAATAGCGGGGACAGATACCGGGATAATGTCCGACTGTGACGACGAGAGAGATTCCACGACTCCCGTCTCAAAAAATGATTGCAGCGTCCTGTTTATGGCGTACAAAATCATGGAGGAACTGAAGTCGGAAGGAGATCGGCGGTACAAGGAGTATGCAGCGCGCGTCGCCGCGACGCCGTGCCCGACTGCGGAAGAGATTCAAGCCAAATCGAAAGGCCGGTACATCAAAGTCATTAAAGGAGACTTGCCCATATTTTTCTACTGGCACTTGACGCAGATCATCGATGGTTGGGTCATCTATCGCGACACAGGGCGGCATGATCTCATTCCATCACTGAATAGACTTCCTGAAGATGCCTTTCTCATCAGCGTCCGGCAATCAACAATGATGGGAATCTCCACGAGGGACTCTCCCCTCGTCTCAAGAGCGAAATATCTCGGACAACTCGACGAGGTGGAGACCAAGGATCGGGACGGGTTCCCGGCTCTCGTCAAGAGATTCGAGGCAATTTACTTGGACGGGTGCAAATGAGAGGAATATTCGGGGTCAGAGTAAAAACTACTCGAATACAATTTGCTAAAGGTTTTTACCGCTGACCAAAAATGTTCCGAGTAGCGTGATGCACTAAGGAAGTTCGCAGGGTCAACCAATGGCAAGCAAAGGCCTTCGCAATACAGCACTCGTTGTTCTGGGCGCAGTGGTTGCCGGGCTGGTCGTGGTCACGTACTTCTATCAACGCGACATTCAACAAGCGCGCGATTAAAAAATTGGGACAGATTTATTTTTCCTTATTCAGCGGTTACCAATAACATCATTGGAACTACGCGGAAAACCCGGGTCAGAGAGGAATTTTTTCTAATATAAGCGACAATTCCTCTCTGCCCCGGATTGTTTTGTATTTTCCTGACGGCGCGTTCCGATCACGGCGGAGTTCAACAAGGGGTCGTTTATGGCTAGTCTGGAAGTACACTACTCAGCCCGCGACATCGAGACGCGCATCTTGGCCGCCCTCCGCATGGCCGGATTGAATCCCGAGCAACGTCTGTCGCCCGTGAAGCTGGGGGCGCTTGATCATTTCCACACGGGCGGACTCCAGGCTTCACTCCGGTTGCAGGAGTTGGCGCAGATTCGGGCCGAAGATCGCGTGCTCGATATTGGCGCCGGACTGGCCGGTCCCGCCCGGATGCTCGCTGCCTCTCCCGGCTGCCGCGTCGACTGCGTCGATTTGTCACCCGATTTCTGCGCCGGCGCGGTACTGCTGAACCGGTTGACCGGCCTTGAAGACCGGATCGCCGTGCACGAGGGCAGTGCTCTCGACCTGCCGTTCCCCGACGATTCGTTTGATGCCGTGTGGATGCAAAATGTCGGCATGAACATCGCGGACAAGCGCAAGCTCTACGCGGAGGTCTACCGGGTCCTCAAGCCGGACGGCCGGTTCGCCTTCCAGGAGATGAACGCCGGGGAAGCGGCGACGTGCTACTTTCCGCTTCCGTGGGCCACCGACCCTGCCGACAGCTTCCTTATTTCTACCGAAGCGATGCACGCGCTGCTCGGCGAGACTGGATTCAACGCCGAGTACTTCGAGGATGCCAGCGACAGCATGATGAACGGCGCTCCCGTGAGCGTGGCTCCCGAAGTCGCCGCGCAGGCACAGCTGAGCTTATCGGTGTACGTCGACAATCTCACGCAGAAGGCCGAGAACGCGCGGCGCAGTCTTCAGGAAGGCCAGATCCGGTTTGTCCGAGGCGTCTTCCGGGCGAAATGAGTAACCGCGTGGGTGGCACTCCCGATTTTTTAAAGAAGGAAGGAAGTGGGTCAGTACCCTTAAATCTCGTGTCGTGAAACTTGAGACCAACGGTATTTTATTAGTCGAGTGATTTAAGGGTACGATTCCCTTCTGCTCTTGATCGCAGGAGGCGATGATGGAAACCCCACTGCAACCGGCGCGACATCCATGCCCATAGTTTTTCGGTTGTTGCGTGTGGCCATTCACCTGCTCGGGTTGGTGTCGCCGCCGCTGGCCGGGAGCTGGGTCTATCGCCTGTGGTTCCGGCCGCTCCGATTTCCCGAACCGCCACAGGAACAGGAATGGCGGCGTACCGCCGAGACGCTTGCCGTTATGCATCGCGGGCAGGCGCTGGCGGTCGATGCCTGGGGCACGGGGCCAACTGTATTAATGGTGCATGGCTGGAACGGGCGCGGCGCGCAACTCGGCGCGTTCGTGCCGGCACTGGTGCGTGCCGGCTACCGGGTGGTGAGCTTCGATACGCCGGCCCATGGCCGCTCGCCGGGGCGCGCCACCAACCTGCCGGAAATCAGCGAAGCGGTCCGTACCGTGGCGGAGCATTGCGGGCCGTTGCACGCCATCATCGGCCACTCGTTCGGCGTCGCCTGTTCGATCTACGCCGTGCGGCAGGGGCTCAAGGTGCAGCGCTTCGTAGCGCTCAGTCCGCCATCCGACATGCGCTGGCTGGTGCAGTCGTTCTTCGCGACCCTGGATATCCGCGCGCCGGTGCAGGCGGTGTTCATCCGCAAATTCGAGGCGGATTTCGGTGCCGACCTGTGGCAGCGCTTCTCCCCCGAACAACTGGTGCGCCAGTTCGCCGTGCCGGGGCTTGTTATTCACGACGAGGATGACCGCGACGTACCGTGGCAGCAAGGCGACGCGCTGGCGAACGCCTGGCCGGGCGCGCAATTCGTCCGCACCGCCGGCCTCGGACATCGCCGCATCCTGCGCGACCCGGATGTGCTCGCGCGCGTGACGGCGTTTATTACCCATAAGCAGCAGGGGACAGATCACGGTTAGGAATCAAAGCAGGGCCAGAGTGAGGCGTACCCGTTTCTCGAATCCAGTTGTGTTATTGCACTAGTAAGGACCCCACCCATGCTACCCATCCCCCAGCCCATCCCGCCCGTCGGTAGGCTGTAATCCCGCTACTATAGGTTCAGGTAGTCTGATTGCTCAAAGCGCCTTCTCGGGAAGGGGAAAAAGAATAATGTCGAACACCAAGACAAGCCGGGCGAGAATCCAATCTTATGGAGTTCCTCTCGCGATACTATTATCTGTCTTCGGCATCACTGCCTGCAGTGGCGGCGGGGGACTCGGCACGTCTCCCCCAGTAAACACACCACCGCCGGCGACTGCGGCGCCTGCCGTTACTCTTTTCGCAAGCCCGTCCTCCATCGCGCCGGGTAACAGTACCACCATCAACTGGTCTGCAACCGACAGCACCTCTTGTCATTTTACATCTGGCACCGGTACTGCCAGCGGCACCACGCTTGCTGTCTCTGGCTCGTTCGGCACCCCAACCCTGAACACGACCACGACTTATGCCATGACCTGTACCGGTCCTGGCGGAACCGGGACACAAAGCACGACCGTCACCGTCACGTCAGGCCAGGCCTGTTCGACCACCGGCGCGACGAACGCCATTGCGCTGTCGAATGTTTCGAGTCGCATCAGTGGTGTTGCGCCGTTAGCGGTGTTCTTCGATGCCACGGGCACCACGGCGACCGCGACGACACGGCCATTCCACGATTTGGAATATCGGTGGAGCTTTGGTGATGTGAGTGGCAGTCCGGTGAGTGGCATGACCTGGACTACGGGCAGCAGGCCCGGCAGCAGCCGTAACGCGGCGACCGGCCCGGTGGCGGCACACGTGTTTGAGGCTTCCGGTACCTACACAGTTTCCCTGACCGTCACGGACGGCAGCAATACCGTTTCGAACAACTGCGCCCAGATCACCGTCCAAAACCCCGCTGACGTGTTTAGCGGCAACAACACAGTCTGTGTGGCACAGCTGACGCTACCGGTCGCCGGTTCAGACGGCTGCCCCGTCGGTGCCAGCTCAGCTCGACAAGCGTCTTTCCCGGCAGCGATCAGCAGCTATGCGACAACCGGCAAGCGAGTCCTGTTCAAGCGCGGCGATACCTTTACCGCGGCAACCGAAGCCAGGATCACGGCGACCGGCCCCGGGATTGTGGGGTCCTATGGTTCTGATGTGCTTCCGCTGCCGCTGATACAAATGACCGGCAATACCAACGTCCTGGGTTTTTCTTCATCCTCGACGCCCGGCTTCAAGGATTGGCGGATCATGGATCTGGACATGGACGGAATGAACGGCGATGCGACGTCGGGAACGGGCATCAGCTCTGCGAGTGGGGGTGTTGCACAGGTGACGGTGCTGCGGTTGACCTACCGCAACATGAATAACGCCATTGGCTTTGCTCTCGATTTGATTAATTATTTCAATAATTATTTCATCGCCAATGGCAGGCCTGCCGAAGCGACGCACACCGTTGATCAAGTGGCGGTGGTGGATTCAACGGTGATTCCCGGAGCGGCCACGGTGTATTCGGCCTATGACTCCGGCAATCGAATCGCCTTCATGGGAAATAATTTTGACAATGGCGGAAACCCTTCGGGTTCCCACGTCACCCGATGGCCATTTCTGAACAAGGCGGTGATCAGCAACAACACGTTCTCGCGCCCGGGATTTACCCGGCTCGCGATCAAACTGCATGCCCCGTACTGGAATGCAACATTTAATGTATTTGATCCGGCTGCGACCCAGCCCGTTATTGCTTCCAACTATTCTAATTACTCCGTCTATGCAAACGGCGACGGGTATTCCAAGTACGTTGTGATCTCGGACAATAAACTGACCGATGCGGCGAACCCCTGGTCTGTGGAGTTAGGCCCACAAGATTCAGGGAGTGACGAGAGAATAAGAAATGTCATCGTTGAGAGAAATTGGTGGGTGGCGAATACCGCCTCGCAAGTGGCATTGCGGATTTCGGCGTCTGAGATCACGGCTCGCAACAACATCTTTAACTTCAGCAATGGCAGTAATAGCCAAACGGCGGTGCAGGTTGTAAAGGATGGCGTCGTGCTAACCTCAGATCAGGTGCGGCTCTACAACAATACGATCTACTCAAGCTATGCTGTGCCGAGCAGCCAATTTGCCGGGATAGAACTCAGTGCACCCGTCACGAATATCACGGCGAGGAACAACCTGGCCTATGCGCCGAATGCCAGCGGCCCGGTCATGCTGGTCAATAATTGCGGCGCTTGCCTGACCCAGTCCAACAACTCCTCGGATGCACAAGTAAAGAACACGTCGCCGAACTTCTCCACCATGCCTCCCGTCGCGCCATCGGATTACACGCCCCTCGCTGGCAGCTATGCGATTGGTGGAGGCGCATCCGTGCCGGTGTGGTCGGATTTCCTTCTCCAAAGCCGGCCACAGGGTGTTATCGATATGGGCGCTGTGGAAGTGCCATAGCATCCACCAGGACTGAGCTTCGGATTTTATACAACACCGACTCGACTCACTCGCATGCCCTGGCAACCGGATTCAGCGATGTCGCTCATAGTCCGCGGGGCACGGGGTCGGGTCTTGCGCAAACAGATGATCACGCAAGACCCGACCCGGGTGTAATCCATGTCTGATCCCGGTCAAAGAACAGGTGGTGATTTCGTGTAGCTTGTGAGGCCTTTGGGCAATCCGCAGAGGCGACCACATGGCAAGGACACGCTTTCGCAACGCAGCAGTGATTATATTGGGCGCGGTTGTTGTCGGGTTGGGTGTGGCAACGTACTTCTATCAACGCGACATTCAACAAGCCCGCGATCGCATAGCGAGCGGTAGCCAGATCGCCCAAACACCCTGCGGCCCGATCGAATACGCCGTGGCCGGCGACGGCCCACCGGTGCTGGTGGTGCATGGCGCCGGTGGCGGATTCGATCAGGGTCTGGATTTCGGCAAGCCGCTGGCCGAACGTGGTTTTCGTGTGATCGCGATGTCGCGCTTCGGCTACCTGCGCACGCCGTTGCCGATGGACGCCGCGCCCGCCGCGCAGGCCGATGCGCATGCCTGCCTGCTTGATGCCCTGCACCTCCAGCGCGTGCCGATCCTTGGTGTTTCGGCCGGCGCGCCCTCAACCTTGCAGTTTGCGCTGCGTTATCCGCAGCGCACGACGGCGATGGTGCTGGTGGTGCCCGGCGCTTACCGGCCGCGCGGTGTCGATGACACGCGCACGATGGTCGCTCCGACCGGTACGGAATTCCTGCGCGATACCGCCCTGCGCCTGGACTTCCTCTTTTGGGCGGCGATCCGGCTCGCGCCCGACAGCATGACGCGGTTGGTCCTTGCCACCGATCCGGCGCTGGTGGCCAGCGCCAGCCGCGAGGATCAGGCATATGTGGCCATGGTGCTGGAGCATATCCTGCCGGTGAGTCCGCGCCGGATCGGGCTGCTCAACGAAGCCAAGGTAATGTCGTCGCTCGAACGCTACGCGCTGGAGCGCATCACCGCGCCCACGCTCGCTATCAGCGCGCAGGACGACTTCTACGAAACCTACGAGTCCGCCCGCTACACCGCCGCACAGATACCGCGCGCCCGCTTTCTCGGTTACCCGACCGGTGGACATCTGTTAGTCGGGCATCAGCAGGAAGTAATGGTTGAGATCACGCGGTTCCTGAAGGAGCAGCAGAAGTAGAATCGATGGCCTGAATGACCCGTCAGGCCATGACAAGGAGAGTGCCCATGTGGTTCAAACAAAATGGGACGGAGGGGCTAAAGTTTAATCTCTCCGTCCACTTTAACCACCGTGCTTGACCGGTCCGTCCACATCTTGTTTGATAGTGGCGCGGTTTCCGGAACCCGCGCCGCACTCTGGATTAATGAGTCACCGTTAAGCCGGGAATGAACGATTTCAACTACAAGGAACAACAACAAATGAAAAAGCATGCACTGCTGGCCTGCGCGCCGGCTCTGATCTTCTCCCTCGCCGCAAGCGCGGAAACCGTCAACGTGACCATGAACAGCATCGATGCCAAAGGCGTGGGTACGGCGATTGGAACCGTGGAGCTCTCCGATACGCCCAAGGGCCTTTCTATCAAGCCGGCGCTGAGCGGCCTCACGGCCGGTGAGCATGGCTTCCATGTGCACCAGAACCCCAACTGCGGGCCGGCAGAGAAAGATGGCAAGATGGGCGCGGGGCTTGCGGCTGGCGGCCATTACGACCCGAAAGATACCAAGCAGCACACCGGCCCGAACGGACAAGGGCATATGGGCGATCTGCCCGTGCTCGCGGTGGGCGCGGATGGCAAGGCGAACACGGCTACGACTGTCGCGCACCTCAAGGTGGCCGATGTCAAAGGCCGTTCGCTCATGATTCACGAAGGCGGCGATAACTTCTCCGACCAGCCCAAGGCGCTGGGCGGTGGCGGCGGACGTGTGGCCTGCGGCCTGATCAAGTAACGGTCAGTGCCTGAACGCAAACTCCCGTGAGTGCAATGCGCTCGCGGGTTTTTTTGCCGGTAAGTGAAGAAGGGACGGAGGAATTAAACTTTAATCACTCCGCTATAAGGAGCCCAATCAATGGGCCAGCGTTGTTGAAATAATGTTTTGAACAATTCTGTCCCATTGAACTTCTGATTTCTCACAACACCGACTAGACTCACCCGCGTGCCCAGGCAACTGGAGTCAACGATGTCTCTCCTGGCCCGTATCGGCCTCACGGTTTTGTTGGCAGCCACCCTGGCCACCCCGGCGCTCGCACGTGACGAGGTACCAACGGCCGTAGCTCAGGGTCTCGTGGCGTTTGCTTCGGATGATGGCATGGCGCGCCTGGCGCGCTCGCCGGCGAAGGTCGACTTTCCCGCGCTCGCGAACCAGTTCGAGGCACAATCCAATTTCCTGTTTTGCGGTCCGACAACCGCGGCCATCGTGCTCAACGCCGTGCGCGCCCGCAGCCCCGACCTGCCGCGCGATCGCGGCCGCCTGCATGCCGAAGACCTGCGGAACATTTCGGGCGAGTTTGATCCGGTGATCCCGCGCTACACCCAGGATAACGTCATCACCAAGGGCCCGAAGACCCGTGCCCAGGTGATGGGCGAGCCCATGACCATCAATGGAAAGCAGGCCAGGGACTTCGGCTACCAGCTGCGTCAGCTCGATGCACTGTTCAAGGCGAACGCGCTTCGCACCCGACTCGTCATCGTCGACGACCGGAAGTCCGAGAAAGAGATACGCGCCGATCTGGTTGAAAACCTCAAGCGCCGCGGTGACTACGTGGTCGTCAACTACTGGCGCGAAGCGGTCGGCCAGCAGGGCGGCGGCCATATTTCACCACTGGGTGCCTACGATCCGGAATCGGATTCGTTCCTTGTCCTGGACGTGAATCCCGCCAGCGCCGGTTGGGTCTGGGTGCCAGCCACGACTCTGGTCAAAGGCATGCGCACGTTTGATAAAGTCGAGAACCGCGGATATATCTTCGTTGAGTCGCGCTAGATATCTTAATTAAAGGGGACGAATGAAGCGAAATTATTACGGCAATATCCGCCTCGCCAACTATTTCCATGCGCTCAGGCAGGCGACGCTGGCGGCCGCGATGTTGTCTCTGGCGGTGCCAGCCGCTGCGGTCATCAACACCGGCACCGATGCGGAGGCCGAGCTACCGTACTGGGAGGTTGTTGAGCACGGCGTTTCGATACGCCTGGTGCAGCGCTTGCCCGATCAGACGCGCGGTTTCTTCCAGGCCCGCGGGTTTTCGATAGCCGACTCGGAGTTGATCGCACAAAGCTGTATGTTCCAGACCGTGTTCAAGAATGTCGCGCCGCCTTCGGACCCGGGCGTGATCGAGTACAACCTGGACGAGTGGATCGTGCATGCCGCCGGTGCGCAGCGCAGGATGAAAACGCGCGAAGACTGGCAAAAGGAATGGACCGCACGCCGCGCACCAAAGGCCGCGCAATTGGCCTTTGAATGGGGGCTCATACCTACCCGCCAGACCTACCGCCCGGGTGATTACAACTGGGGTTTGTCTGTATTCAACCTCGCGCCCGGAACACCGTTCGACCTCGACGTCGTCTGGCGCCAAGGCGGCGAACGCCGCAGCGCGCGTCTGAAAGGCGTGGTGTGCGCCCCGGACATACACGTGTCGCCGGCCGCGCCATGAAGACGCTGATCCGCTCATTCTTCCGCTGCACGATGCTCGCGTCGTGGTTTGTGCTGTGCGCGGCACAGGCCGCCGGCAACGTTGCGGCGCAAACCTTGCCGCCACTGCCGAAACCATTTGCCGCACCGGATTTCACGCTGCAGGGCGAAGACGGAAAAACCTATCGGTTGTCGGATTATCGCGGCAAAGTCGTCGTGCTCAACTTCTGGGCGACGTGGTGCCCACCGTGCCGTTACGAAATGCCCTCGATGGAACGCGCGCACAAGAAGGTGCAGGGCGAGAACATTGTGTTGCTGGCGATCGATGTGGGGGAAAGCGAAGACAGGGTCTTTGAGTTCACCGGACAATACCCGGTAACGTTCCCGCTGTTGCTGGATACCGAAGGTGCAATCATCAAAAAATATCCGGTGATTGGGTTGCCCACGACCTTTGTGATCGACCCGCGTGGCATCGTGACCCACCGTGCCATCGGTGGTCGTGATTGGGACGATGAAACATTGCTCGCGCAGCTGCGCAAGCTGCTGAAGCCGTAAACGCCAACCAGGATGTCGCGACAACGTGTAGCGCTCTCCTGGAGCAGCGGCAAGGACAGCGCCTGGGCGCTGCACCGCTTGCGCCAGGATCCGGGCGTCGATGTCGCGGCACTCGTGACCACCGTCAACGAAGCGTTCAATCGCGTGGCCATGCACGCCGTGCGCCAGGAGTTGTTGCACGCGCAGGCCGAAGCCGCCGGGCTACCGCTCATCGAAGTGCCCATTCCCTATCCGTGCAGCAATGCCGAGTACGAAAGCCGCATGCGCGCATTGATCGAGCGCTTGTACGGCGAGCGCATCGAGCGCATGGCGTTCGGCGATCTGTACCTCGCCGACATCCGCGCCTACCGCGAGAAGCAGTTGCAGGGCACCGGTATCGCGCCGTTGTTTCCGCTGTGGAACGAACCGACCGCGGCGCTCGCGCGCAGCATGATCGCGGGCGGGCTCCGGGCCGTGCTCACCTGTGTCGACCCGAAGCAGTTGGCGCCGGACTTTTGCGGCCGGCAGTTCGATGCCGACCTGCTCGATGCGCTGCCCGCGGGCGTGGACCCGTGCGGCGAAAACGGTGAGTTCCACAGCTTCGCCTGCGCCGGGCCGATGTTCCGAGCGCCGATCGCAGTCGAGACCGGCGAAACCGTCGAACGCGACGGGTTCGCATTCACCGACCTGTGCAGGATTCTCTGAGCCGGATTGTTCATCAAGCAATGTGCATGTCGGCCCGGGAATTAAAGGGATCGGAGTGATTTAACTTTAATCACACCTTCGCAAACATGCCGGACTCTGGCGGAGGTATTTACGCTAACTTACAGAAGCAACAGTTGTTATTGCTAAGACCGATGGCTACGACCCCGATGGCCATCGGAGCATGGCAATTGACGCCAATTCGCCTTTGCCACATCATATTTCTCACAACACACACTTCAGATGTGTGACTAAAAACCGGGAGTGCTGGTCTGTCTCAGGATCATCGTTCCAAAAAGGGAGACCCCACCAATGTCCGTCTTTGCCGCTGTTGTCAGGCGTTTTTTTGTCGTGTCCGCAATATTGCTGCTCGCTGCCTGTGGCGGCGGCGGAGGTGGCGGAGGTGGGGTCAGTAGCCCTGCGTTTTCGATCTCGCCGGGAAGTCTGACGTTCAGCGCGGCATCCGTCTCAAGTGCAACCCCGTCACCACAGACGATTACGATCACTGTCACTGCAGGCACTGTTTATCTGGGCGCCGCTTACGGCGGCGCAGCCATCGCGAATGCCACGTTTGGTGTCACGGGTCCAACGACAGCTGAAGTGACCGTCTATCCGGCCGCGCCATCTACTCTCGGTCCTGGACAGCACAGCGGCTCAGTTGCCATCGTCGGCTGCAATGATGTCGCCTGCAATTCACAAGTTGCCGGCAGTCCCAAGACAGTAACGGTAACCTACAATATTCAAGGTGTAGTGGCATCGCCTTCAACGTTGAGTTACACAATTGGAAACTCGCCTGTTGCCGGCGATTTAAACCGTCTATTCACCATTACCGGATACCCGATCCAGAACTGGAACATTGGCACCAATGTACCATGGCTTAGTGTGACGCCACTGGCTGGTAATACAGGTGGCCCCGTTCAGGTTACGGCTTCCCTTGTGCAGGCACAGATCAATGCGCTCAGTAATGGAGTCTATACGGGTTCGATTACGGTAACCCCAGCTTCCAGTCCTCCTTTTGCTGTGCCGGTAACGCTAACGATTTCCCGCACACAAGTGAGTTACGTTGCGCCGTATGTCGCCACCTCCGGCACGACGGCGGATGTGATTATCCGCGGCGAGAATTTTGGTCTTGTGACAATCCAGGACGTGAAGTTCGGTGGTATCAGTGCCAGCACGTTTAGCGTGATTAGCGATACCGAAGTTCGAGCGACCCATCCCGCCTTGACGGCCGGCAGCTATCCGGTGCAACTACAAAACAATTCGGGTTTCAATAATTCGTTGGCAAACCTGGTGGTGGTGGATGCTCCGGTGTATTCGGCAACCACGCTTGCCTATCCGGGCGCACCGTCCCAGCCAGTTTATGCAATCCGCTACGATGCTGAACGCAAGGCGCTGATTTTAGCTCGGGGTTTAAGTATTCAGCGTTATGTGTATAGCAGCGGCGCTTGGGGTGCACCCGCATCAATACCAGTCTTTAATTTGCACGACGTCGCCTTGTCAACGGACGGGTCGCTTTTGCTTGCCACATCTTCCGGGTCCGCTGATACAGGCGTTACGCAAATTGATGCGACAACTCTCAGTATTGGCACAACAACAAACGACACAATCAATGGAATCTACACTTATCTTGTAAAACCCCTGGCCGTTGCGAATGACGGGACTGCAGTGGTTGTATCGGCTTATAGCCCCGCATGCGGAAACATGATCCGCTACCGGGTACGCAATCCCGTGGTCACCGCCATGGGCGGCAATACATGTTCACCCGCCCAAGTTGGTGGCAGCGCTGATGGTTCGATCATTATTGCCGGCACCAGTATTGCGGGCGCTGTCTATGCGTTTAATGCCTCGACCCAGGCTCTCTCCGTAACAGGGATCCCGCTGAGCCTTACAGCAGCACCCGTGCTGAATCGGTCTGGGTCACAGATAGTGTTGAATAACACTCGGGTTTATAACGCTGGTTTCAATTATCTCGGTGGGCTTCCAAACACCACATTAGCAGTAACGCTAAGTCCAAACGGGGGTATCGCTTATACGTACGACTCGTCAGGATCAGTGCGAAAATTCGACCTGACTGGAGCGCTGGTCGCCGGCATTTACCCAGAGATTGGAACTGGTACAACCCTTGCGGGTAGCCCTGGAACCGGAGTTCGCATGACGATCACTCCGGATGGCGGAACCTTATTCATCGCAGGTATCAGCCAGCTAGTGGTCCAACCAACTCCTTGACCTGTAAGGCAGGATAAAGACGGGGGATAAAAGGGCGAGGACCAATAGCAGGACCAATAGGGTCAGGCTCGATTGAATCGGACAAGTGAACGAAGAAAACCCGAGTCAGAGAGGAATGTTCTCAAATATTCCCCTGCTGATACTATTCGCGTGTCATCCCGCCGCCATCGATGCGGTGGGCGGGGACCCCGGTCGGTCGAAAGCGCAGAAGGCGTCATGGCGGTATCGGACCTCGAGCGTCGCCAGTTCCTCAAGCCCACCGCCGCCGGCGGTGGGCTGCTCATCGGTTTTCACTTGCCCAGTCTCGCCGCGACCCGCGACGGCGTCACCTTGCCGCTCAACACACCTTCCAGGCGCGTGCCGGCGAATACTGCACCGACGATCAACGCATCGCCGCGATGCGCTCGTTCGAACGGCGCATCGTCAAAACCAATGACACGGGAAATGCGTTTGGCCATGGTGCTTGCACCGCAGCGCGCCGGAAAAGTACCCACCGAGCTAACCTAGCATCCTCGGGTATTGCCTACCTTGAGAAGTGTCCGAGGAAGCCGGGTTCGCGCAACCTGACTCTGTGACCAACTCTGCCCCTGATCCTGATTTGCATCAAAGTTACCACCCAGCGGTTGTGCCATGCTGCGCGCCTGGAGTCAGTGCCGGCCTTGCCCGGCAAGGAGAAACCATGACACCGGCAACCAAGCGCTTCATCCTCGAGCAGCTCAAAGCCCATCGCAACATGAGCCTCGCAACCGTGCGGCCCGACGGCTACCCGCAGGCGACGACGGTCGCCTTCGCCAACGACGGACTGACGCTCTACTTCGCGTGCGACCGCGATAGCCAGAAAGTACGCAACCTGCGGCACTCGCCCAAGGTGTCGCTCACGATCAGCAAGGACTGGGTCGGCTGGAAGAAGATCCGGGGTCTTTCCATGGGCGCCACCGCGAAGATCCTCGAGCGCCCAGCCGACACCCGGCGCGCGCAGACGCTGCTGGCGCACAAGTTCAAGGACATGAAGGGCCTCAGTGCGGAGGACCTGGCGGCGACGGTGTTCGTGCGCGTGCAACCGAAAGTCGTCTCGCTGCTCGACTACCGTCGCGGTTTCGGCTGGACCAAGCTGGTGCGGGTGTAGCGGTCCGCCACTGTTCGCACAGCGTTTATCATGTCGCGCCGGGTCTGCGTTTTATTGGGCTGCTATCAATGAAAACACGGGGCCCAGATAGCTCCTATACTGAAAGCGCTATGCACGACAAAGATTCTGCGCAACCGGCAGTGGTCCGATCCCGCCTCCAGGCCGCCCGCAATGGGCGCGGCCTGGATCATGCGTTCGAGCGGATGCCGCCCGTTGTGATTGTGCTGGGCAGCCTGCTGCTGACGGGGCTGGTGGCACTGCTTGATCTCTGGACCGGCGAGGATTTGTCGCTGGTTCTCTTTTATCTCGTCCCGATCGGGATTGCGGCCTGGTATGGCGCCCGCTGGATGGGGTACCTCGTGGCTACGATCGCGGGCATCGCCTGGGTGGCCAACGAACTGCTCGGCTTGCCCCATGACAATGCCCTCATCCTTTACTGGAACAGCACGTTTCGTGTGATGCTGTTCCTGATCGTGGCCTATCTGTTGTCGAGCCTGCGTCAGCAGTTACTGGAGGTCTCTATCCAGGCGTGCACCGATCCACTGACCGGCTTGTTCAATCGCCGCTACCTGTATGAACGTATTCAGGGAGAGATGCAGCGGGCGCGCCGTTACAATCATCCCCTGACTCTGATCTGCATCGATGTCGACGACTTCAAGATGATCAATGACCAGCACGGGCATGTGTTCGGAGATTCTGTTTTGCACGGGGTGGGCGAGGTGCTGCATGGGCATATCCGCCAGTCCGACGTTCCATCGCGCACGGGTGGTGACGAGTTTGCCGTGCTACTGATCGAGACGGCATCGGACGAGGGACGTGAAGCGGCGGAGAAACTGCAGCGCGCCCTGCGGGCCCGGATGATGGAACTAGGGCCGGCGATCACATTCAGTATCGGCATCGTGACGTTTCTGGAACCGCCGCGTGACATCGATCAGATGTTCCGCCTGGCGGACGAGCAACTGTACCAGGCGAAACATCAGGGCAAGGATCAGATCGCACAGATCGTGGTACCTGCGCAGGTGACCGCTCCGCGGTGACCAGAATTGGAGGCTCGGCCAATCGCGTCCCAGGCCGTTACCTCCGTCATCGTTCCAGTTCATTAATGATCAAAGCACAGTTTGAACCGATCCACGCTGTTCATCCCTAACGCGCAGGACCAGGGACAAGGTGTTGAAAACCATTGTGGGTGTATGAATGGTGCCGGAGTGTTTACCGGTGCGCTACTCTGGGGGTCGATACCCGCAAGCAAGAAAAACAGAATCACACGGCCCCTTGACTGGGCACGCGGAGAGAGGTTTATTCTCTTGAACCCTGACGGAGTGATTTATGAAATCGCACACGCTTCTGCTGATCGCTGGCCTGCTGGCATTTCCCTGGACGCTGGTCGCCGAGACCGTCAATCACCATCATGACGCCAACGCCCAGCACAACATAGAACTCGATGCCGGCAGGAAGTGGGCTACCGACGAGCCCTTGCGCACGGGTATGACCGCCATCAAGGCGCTTGCCGCCATCGCTCTGCCGGAGGCGCATGCCGGCAAGTTTACCTCCGCCCAGTACGATGCTTTGGCGAACGATATCAACGCGCAGATTGCCTACATCGTGCAGAACTGCAAGCTCCATCCCAAGGCCGATGCACAGCTCCACATCGTTATTGGCGACATCTCGAAGGGCGTCGAGACGATGCAGGGGAAACATCCCGGCACGGGCAGGCCGCTTGGTGTGGTAGAAGTTTCCAGGGCCATGAATACTTACGGCGAGTATTTCAACCATCCCGGCTGGCAGGCGATCAAACTGCCTCATTAATCCGCCGAGGTTACAGTTTGGCGACCCGTAAAAGGGAATGGAGGGGAGGGACGGGAAGCCGAGCCATTCGGGCAAAACCATGAATAGCATGAGAAGCGTCTGCAAAGATGCCTGACAAAATGAAAACGCTGTACCCCATTTCCTGCGGGTGAGTTGATACTTGTTTTTTTCTTCGCGCCGCTTGCTCTTGCGGAATTCTCTTAATGGCCCCAAGGGGTATATCAGTGTAACTGTAATATTATGTTTTCTGGCAGGCGGCAGTATTGCCGTCCAGAGTCGAACACGCCGTGGACCAAACTCATATGGCCGGATTTCCGTTGCGTACTCTGCTTGTGGTGTTCGGGCTGTGGTACGTGCCGGCGCTGGCCGTGCCCGATGCCGTAACCGACGCGCTGGCGGCCGCGTTGCAGGAGCCGGTGGTGAACTGCGGCGCAGCGCGGCTCGACCGCGAACGTCTCACTCCCTACTATCCCGCAGCCGAGACAGCGCCGCTCTGGGTCGGTGCGCGTGCGCTGCTGCTGCGCACAGCGCTGCAAAACGCTGGACGGGAAGGCCTGTCTCCGGCGCGCTACCGGATCGCCGACATCGAGGCGTACTGGTCGGCGACCACGCCTGGTGAGCAGGCGTGCCTCGATCTGTTGCTGACGGCAGGGTTCGATCGCTATAGCCGCGATGTGCGCCGCGGCTTGACCGGTCCGCACGAGGCCGACCCGAGTTGGCAGTTGCGACCGGCGCCGTTCGATCCGGTTGCCGCGTTGCAAGCCGCCGGCACCGACAGCGACTTGGCCAAGCTGCTCGAAACGCTACCGCCTGCGCACAGCGCCTACACGCGACTACGCACCGTGCTTGCCCGTTACCGGCAGGTGGCCGAACAGGGCGGCTGGCCGCCGTTGCCAGGGGGGCCAGTGCTCGCACCCAATGATGAGCATGAGCAGGTGGCGTTGCTGCGCGCCCGTTTGCGCAGCGAGGGCGACTTGCCGCGTTTTACGCTGTCGTTCGGCACACGTTACGACACGCGACTCGCCGCGGCGGTGGAGAATTTTCAGCGCCGCCACGGCCTGACCGCCGATGGCATCGTCGGCACGCGCACCCGTGCCGCGCTCAACGTGCCGGCGGCGGAGCGTGCCGCGCAACTGCGGCGCGCCATGGAGCGGTGGCGCTGGCTGCCGCGCGATATCGGTAGTCACTATATTCTGGTCAACACCGCCGGATTCGAGCTGGCGGTGGTCGAGGACGGCAAGACGCTGCTGCGCATGCGTACCATCAATGGCACGGCCGACCAGGCCACGTCATCATTCACCGCCACGCTGCAGTCGCTGATCATCAACCCGTACTGGTACGTACCGGAGCGTATTGCGCGCGAACGGCTGTGGCCGCGCGCGCAGGCCAACCCGGACTATCTGCCGGCGCGCGGCTTCCGCGTGTTTGACACCAGCAACGGCAGCTGGCAGGAGCTCGACCCGGCGCGTCTCGACTGGGCGCGCATCATTGGCAATGGCTCCGGTGTACGCCTGCGCCAGGAGCCGGGCCCGGGCAATCTCATGGGCCGGTTGTCGTTCGTGTTTCCCAATCCATTCGACGTTTTTCTGCACGACACCCCGGAGCGCGCGCTGTTCGCGCGCGACACGCGCACCTTTAGCGAGGGTTGCGTGCGCATCGAGAATGCCATGGCGCTGGCGCTGCACACGCTGCGCCGGACGCCGGAGTGGACCGAGGCGCGCATTCAGGAGGAGATCGATGCGTTGCGCCACCAGACCCTGCGCTTACCGGAGCCGATACCGGTATATGTGCTGTATCTGCCGAGCTGGGTGGACGACGATGGGCGGCCCCAGTTCCGCGATGATCCCTATGGGCGCGAACCGGTGTTGGTCAGCTACTACCCGGCAAATTGACGAGCGGCGCAGTGCGTACGACGAAACCGGTTTTTAGCGCCCTTGTTGTGCCCGCTCGCAGGTTAAACTGACATTATTAGTTTTATACATATATATAGAGTGCGGGGCGCTGGTCGATGGTAAGTCGCAGGGAATTCCTCAAGTGGTCGCTGGCCGGCGGTGCCGCATTAGCCTGCGCGCAGTCGTGGGCGCAGAGCCTGCCGGCCGAGCGCAGCCTGAAATTTTATAACACCCATACCGGCGAGCAGCTCGCCGCCACCTACTGGGCCGACGGCCAGTACCTGAGCGGGGAACTCGCGGCCATCGACCGACTGTTGCGCGATCACCGCAGCGGCGATGTCTTCGCTATCGACCGGCGGCTGTTCGACATCCTGTACGCCCTGCAACAGCGCACCGGTGCGCGCGGCACGTACGAAGTAATTTCCGGCTATCGCTCGCCGGCCACCAATGACTCGCTGCGCCGCCACGGTGGTGGCGTCGCGCGCGACAGCCTGCACACCCACGGCCAGGCGATCGATATTCGCCTCACTGGCGTCGCGCTCGCCGACCTGCACCGCGCGGCGCTCGGACTGCGCGCCGGCGGTGTCGGCAATTATCCAACCTCGAATTTCATCCACCTCGACACCGGGCGGGTGCGCGTCTGGTAATACCGCTGTGCACGTGCGCGCCGGTATCGGGGCGCACAATCCGCACGGTTCATACTTGTAGTCGCTGGCGCCACTCTTCAAGCAGCTTGTCGCGCGCGCTGGCGTCGGTGCGGCAGGCCGTAAGCCAGCTTTCGTCCACGTTCAGTATCGACGACTGCCAGCCGCTGTCCGGTGCACACTCGACGCGCACCTCCCAGTGATCGGTGCGCGGCTCGACCTCGAACAGGTAGGCCGCGAGTCCGAGCTGCTCGAGCAGGGTTTGCACGGTATCGCGCGCCTCGGTCAATTGTTTCTCGCTCAGTTGCATGGGCCTTGCCTCCCGGCGCGGTCGCACCGACGGTTGCGGATTCAATCGTAGCCGTACAGCCAGCAGGTTGTGCCAGCGTGCAGGTTGCGCACCGTGTGCGTGACGCCGCGCGGGATGTACAACTCATCGCCCGGCGCGAGCACCCAGTTCTCATCGTGCATCGTTACCTCCAGGCGTCCGTCCACCACTGTCACGAGTTCGTCGGTGTCGTGCACGTAGTCGCGCCACACCTGTCCGGGCGGATCGGTGAAGGCGCGGCACGAAAAGCCGCGCTTGATCCAGTCGCGCGTCACCGCAGCCACATCCACCGGCAGCGCAAACTTGTGGCGAACCACGAATTCGTTGGTCTCGGCTTTCGCCGAAATGCGGCCGGTCAGCATCCCATACAGCCGATCCTTGAGCAGAACGCGGCGCCGCTTGAGTTCCTCAGTGTAATCGTCCGACGGCGTCTCGATCTCCTGTTCGATGCGGTAGACCTCGTTGTCGACCGCCTGGTATTCGGCGTACAGGCTGCGGAACACCGGACTTTCCAGTTTTAGTTCGCGGATGCGCGCCTTGAGTTCAGGAAACTCCTGCGACAGATTGCGGTGGTGCGCGAGTTCCACAGGCCGACGGGACAGTTGCAGTGGCGGGGCTTCGGCTAGCGACTCCAGGAGACGCGCAGCAAGTCACCTTCATCCGTGTAGCGGGAGTCGAGATCGCCGTGGTAGGCGTGGCGCAGCGCCTCACCGATGCCGTGTGTCAAATGCGAATCAGTCAAAGTTACTAAGGTCCGATCGCCTTCTTCTTTGACCTCGATGATGCGCTCGAGTGCATGTTCGGCGCGCGCCTTGGTCTCGGTATGGCGCACCAGATGCAGGATCTCCTCGCGGTGCTCGGTAAAGAACGGTCCGCTCAGCGTGAGCTCTCCGGCCGGCACCCGGTCGCGGATTCGCTGACACGCCGGGCAGAGGTGTTGCTCCGCGCCCGGCACGGCCGTGCCCCACACCCAGTGGCCGTGATGAAAGATTGCGCCGCACTCCGGGCAGGTGGTCGGTTCCTTCCACTTGCCACGGCTACGATACGGATCGCTGACGCGCTCCTCGTCCATGCGGTCGCGGCGCGGTTCATGGGTGACGTCAGTTCGATTTTTCCGGCCGGTCATGGTATGTCCTCCTGTGTGCTGCCCAATGGATAATTGGTATTTATCTTATATAAGACAGGGCCCGCGTAACCTTGATCGGGGTCAAAGCGCCAACGGTATTTAGTAATAACTGTTCTCGGGGCCTGGATTCCGGCGGCTTAGTAGCCGCAGGTGAGGTGTCACGGCATGTCTTCTGGGCACGGGGGCAGCCCGCACGGCGAGCGCGAACCCGCGTTTCTGCTGGCTTTGGCGTATGAAAATATAAAAACAGATGGCAGGCGTTATTGCCCTGTACAATGCTTGCGAGTTTTAACCAACCGGGATCCTGTTAACCATGACCAAAATATTTGCTCTGTTTTTCGTTGTGCTAATCGGCCTCGGCTTGGCTGTTCAGGACGCCGATGCCAAGCGCCTGGGCGGCGGCAGCAGCATTGGCAAACAAACATCTTCACCCCAGAAGCAGGCGCAGCCCCCGGCGCAGGCCCCCGCGCCCGCCGCACCGGCCCCGTCCGGCGCCAGCAGATGGCTCGGACCTCTCGCTGGTCTCGCGGCCGGTGGCTTGCTCGCCTCCCTGTTTATGGGCGAAGGCGCCGGCGGCGCATTCGGCAGCATGTTGATGATCCTGGCACTGGTCGCCGGGGCATTCTTTATCTTCCGCATGCTGCGCCGTCCGCAGCCGCAGCCGGTGCAATACGCCGGCACCGCGGAGAAAACCATGACCGACATGCCGGTCAGCGGCGGCGGTGCCACGCTGCCGGCAACCCGCAGCACCCGGCCGCTGTGGTTCGAAGACGCGCCATTCGCGCGCGAAGCCAAGAAACATTTCATCCGCCTGCAGGATGCCAATGACCGCGGCGATCTCAACGACATCCGCGAGTTCGTCACCCCGGAGATGTATGCCGAGATCAGCCTGCAAATTCAGGAGCGTGCCGGCAAGCCGAACAAGACCGAGGTGGTGACCCTCAACGCCGATATCGCCGATGTCATCACCGACGGCGATCTGGTCATCGCCAGCGTGCGCTTCACTGGCCTGATCCGCGAAGAGGCCAATGCGCCGGCCGAGTCTTTCAGCGAAATCTGGCACATCCAGAAGTCCGAGTCGCAACCCAACGCCGCCTGGTTCATTGCTGGTATACAGCAAATCTGAGAAGGTAATCTCGGCCAGGGGTGGAGGTAGAAGCGCCGGGCAAGTCCGCAGAAACGGACTACACTGAACAGCGATGATTATAAATTCGCACCAAGTGTACTCCGCGGCCAGCAATCCGTGCCCAGAAGCGGGCACGGATTGCACGGCGCCATGGATGTGGTGCTAACCCGCCATGCGACCGGAATTCGTTCGCGTTGGTGGGCTGGCCATCATTGTTTTCTTCGGCCTTGTCGCCGTGGAAGTTGTCGTGTTGGCAATCGTCGCCGGCAGCGGACCGAACAACGTGACAGCCCCGCTGGCAGAGCAATTCTCCTTGTTCCTCACGCTGTGGCACTCGAACCCGGCGGCCGCACTGCCGCTGATTGCCCAGACCCCGGTGTTTGTGATCGCGC
>Ga0315271_10000005_pt1 | contig 105901 bp, 106 predicted proteins | sample C3_top_MG_FD_204664 | JGI IMG/M metagenome (GOLD analysis project Ga0315271, IMG submission 204664) | Sediment microbial communities from Yellowstone Lake, YNP, Wyoming, USA - C3_top | ecosystem: Environmental > Aquatic > Freshwater > Lake > Sediment | place: USA: Wyoming | collected 2017-08-01
GGCCTCGTCGTAGATAAAGCGAATCTTCCCTAACCCGCTATATCTGAGCACAATCATGTCATTTGATGACAGCACTTTGACGTACGAATAACCTGCCTTGCCCAGAGGAACATTGACTCCGCTTACGTCATTGGGGATACCAAAAATAGAATAAACATCATCTAGCGATAATCCTTCTTGCAGTTCACCGAACTGCTTTGCCATTTGGCTATGTGAGGTGGAACTACTTTTCTCCGTCAGGCGTGCGTGCACCTGCCCGAGATTTATTTTTCCACCCTCAAAGGAATCGGTTGTTGCGCCCTCCAGGTTTTCTCTGGCATGGTTCAGGTGCTTGATTGTATTCTTGTCGGTGGTACTGGAGAGGCAGTAATCAAGCAGGTTCGCGTATCTCGTTTGCTTCGTATATCCAATTGCCTTCACAAGCCATGACAGTGTGTCTGGGCGCATCTTTCGGTTTCCCGAGCAGGCTGACCAGGTAACCTCTGCGGACATGTCCAGGATATCCTGACGATTAGAACCTATTCGGCGTATAGACTTGGCCGCCAGTCTGACGTCGAAGTCTGACTCGCTGAGCAGCAGCATTACCTCAGCATGCTCGCGACCTGTAAACTCAGGCGGTGACTCAGCATAAGCTGCGGTTATGAAAAAACACGAAAATACTACGAATAGCCGCGACAACATGTTTTCCCCTAATTTTCTTGTTACAGGTTTCAACTATATAGAGTCTTCAGAGTGTTATGGGCATTGTTGCAAGCCGTATTCGAGATGGAAGCGCGCAGAAGCCGTTTCCTGCGTTGCTCGACTTCCTGCGATCATACAGTCGAATTCCGGAGAGCGGGTATCATCCCTCCAACAAAACCTTCTCCGCATGTTCCAGCGCCTCCGGCGTGCCAAACAACACCAGCACATCCCCCGCAATCAATTTGGTATCCGGTCCCGGCTCCGGCCCGGTGATGCCGCCACGCCGCACGGCGGTGACCGTGACCTTGTCTTCGGCGAGCGGCAACTCGGCGAGTTTCTTGCCGACCGCGAAGGCCTGCGCCATGAGCGTGACCGAGTGCAGGCGCTCGCGGTATGATTCCTCGGTCTCATCCACGCCGACGGCGCCGTGGAAGAAGCCGCGCAGCATGCGGTAGCGGCCGCGGCGCACGTCCTGCACCTGGCGCAGCACGCGCGACACCGGCACGCCGAGCAGCATGAGCACGTGCGAGCCCATCATCAGGCTGCCTTCGAGGCTTTCCGGCACCACCTCGGTGGCACCGGCCTTTTTGAGTTCTTCCATGTTGCGATCGTCGATGGTGCGCACGATCACCGGCATGTCCGGGCGCAGGTCGCGCGTGGCGCTCAGGATGCGAAACGCCACGGTCGGATCGACGAAGCTGATGATGAGCGCGCGCGCCTGCATCAACCCGGCGGCCAGCAGCACGTCGCGGCGCGCCGAGTCGCCGTACACCACCTGCTCGCCGGCGTCGCGCGCGTCGCGCACGCGCACCGGATCGAGATCGAGGCCGAGGCAAGGAATATTCTCCTTCTTGAGCATCCACGCGATGTTCTGACCACTGCGGCCATAGCCGCACAGAATCACATGTCCGTGCGCATGGCTCGACGCGCTGCGAATCGAGTCCAGGTTGCTCTCGCGCCGCTCGCGGTAACCGGGGACCAGGCGTTTGACGATGCGCCCATTGTAGCGGATGAGAAACGGCGCGAGCAGCATGCTCAATACCATGGCGGCGAGCATGGTCTGGATGGAATCGGCCGCCAGCACCTTGTACTCTTCGGCCTGCACCAACAACGCGAAGCCGAACTCGCCGCTGGTGGCGAGCACCAAGCCGGCGCGCAGCGCGACGCCAAGCTCCTGACGCAACAGTTTGCCGAGCGCCAGTACGATGAATATTTTGATGGCGAGCAGCGCGCCAAGCACCGTCAGCACTGCCGCCCACTGATCGCGCAGTACGTGCAGATCGAGCATCATGCCGACGGTAATGAAGAACAGGCCGAGCAGCACGTCGCGGAACGGCAGGATGTCGCTTTCCACCTGATGCCGGTATTCGGTCTCGCCGATCATGAGGCCGGCCAGAAACGCGCCCAGCGCCATCGACAGCCCGGCGTTGTGCGTGAACCAGGCAGCGAGCAGCGTGAGCAGCAGCACTGTGAGCGTGAAGAATTCGCGCGAGCGCGCCAGCGCCACTTCGTGGAAGATCGGCCGCAACCACATGCGGCCGACGAACAGGATCGCCGCCAGCACGAACGCACTCTTGGCAAATGCCCAACCCAGCGCCAGCAGCGCGGACTGCTCGCCATCACCGGCCAGCGCCGGAATGACGATCAGAAACGGAACCACCACCAGGTCCTGAAACAGCAGTATGCCGAAGGCGGCGCGGCCGTGACGCGAGTGTTGTTCGAGCTGGTCGACCAGCAGCTTCATGACAATGGCGGTGGACGACAGCGCCAGCATGCCGCCAATCACCACCGCGCCCGGTGCCGGCACGCCGAGCGCGAAGGCGATGCCGCCGAACGCCAGGAACGAAAGCAGCACCTGCGCGCCGCCCACCCCGAGCACAATGCGCTTCATGGCCATGAGCTGCGGCAGCGAGAATTCCAGGCCGATGGTAAACATCAGAAACACCAGGCCGAACTCGGCCAGGTAGCGCGTGCCGGCCAGATCCGGAATCCAGCCGAAGCCAGACGGCCCGGCCAGCACGCCGGCACACAGGTAGGCCAGCACCTGCGGCAGCTGCGCATAGCGGAACGCCGCGACCAGCACCACCGCCACGCCCAACAGGATCAATATATGCAGGAACGTGGTGTCGTACATGTAGGTGTTTTTGGGTGGTTTCGTTATACTCTTCAACAGATTACCCGATTCCCCCCGAAAGCACACCGCCACGACATCGAATGACGGATAACGCCACTCTGCAGCAACTCGGCCGCGCCGTCATCGAGCTCGAGGCCGAGGCGCTGAGCGCACTCGTGCCGCGCCTCAATGAAGACTTCGCGCGCGCCTGCCGCCTGATTCTCGACAGCCCGGGGCGCGTGGTGGTGACCGGCATGGGCAAATCCGGGCATATCGGCGGCAAGATTGCCGCCACCCTCGCCTCGACCGGCACGCCGGCGTTCTTCGTGCACCCGGGCGAGGCACAGCATGGCGACCTCGGCATGATCCAGCCGCAGGATGTGGTGATCGCCATTTCCAATTCCGGCGAGACCGGCGAGATACTCACCATCCTGCCGATTATCAAGCGCATGGGCGCCAAGCTCATCGCCCTGACCGGCAACCCGAAATCGAGCCTCGCGCAGCAGGCCGACGCGCACCTTGACGCCGGCGTCGCCAAGGAGGCCTGCCCGCTCAATCTCGCGCCGACCTCCAGCACCACCGCGGCACTCGCCCTGGGCGACGCGCTGGCCGTGGCACTGCTCAAGACCCGCAACTTCACACCCGAAGATTTCGCGCGCTCGCACCCGGGTGGCAAGCTCGGCCGGCGCCTGTTGCTGTATGTGCGCGACGTGATGCACAGCGGCACGCGCATTCCGTTGGTGCCGGACAGCGCCAGCCTGCGCGAGGCGCTGCTGGAAATGACCGGCAAGGGCCTCGGCATGACCGGCGTGCTCGATGCCGCAGGCAAGCTCGTTGGGATCTACACCGACGGCGACCTGCGCCGCACGCTCAACAAAGAGGTGGATGTGTACCACGCCAAGATCAGCGACGTCATGACACGCCATCCCAAGACCTGCCGCGCCGACCAGCTGGCCGCCGAGATCGTGCAGTTCATGGAGCAGAGCAATATCAACGGCCTGATGGTAGTGGACGCCGACCAGCGCGTGCAGGGCGCACTCAACATGCACGACCTGCTGCGCGCGGGGGTGGTGTGATGCACGACCATCCGCTGCTGGCCGGGGCCAGTGATGAGTGCATCGCCCGCGCCAAGGCCGTCAAGCTGCTGCTGTTCGACGTGGACGGCGTGCTCACCGACGGCAGTCTGTTTCTCGACAACCGCGGCGAAGAGTACAAGGCGTTCAACTCGCGCGACGGCCACGGCCTCAAGATGTTGCAACGCAACGGCGTGGCGATCGGCATTATCACCGGCCGCAACTCGCAGATCGTGGCGCACCGCACGAAAGAGCTGGGCATCCAGCACGTACGCCAGGGCTGCGCCGACAAGTTCCCGGTGTACGAAGACCTGCTGCGCGAACTGAAACTTGGTCATGAACAGGTCGGATTTGTCGGCGACGACGTGGTCGACCTGCCGATCATGCTGCGCGTGGGCCTCGCCGTCAGCCCGCAGGACGGGCACTTTCTGGTCAAACGTCATGCGCACTGGGTTACGCCGAGCCCCGGCGGGCGCGGGGCGGGGCGCGATGTGTGCGAACTGCTGATGCTGGCACAGGGCACATTTGGCGCCGAGATGCAGCGCTATTACTGATCGCGCCGCGCCGTGAACGGACACCTCAACCGCCTCGCCGTCGTCGCCGTGCTGGTTGCACTGGCGGCGCTCTCCTGGTGGCTGCCGAACGCCCTGACCCCGCGTAGCGGCCTGTTCGGTGGCGAGAGCCGGCACGATCCGGATTACACCATCGACAACTTCACCGCCACGGAAATGAACGCCCAGGGCCAGCGCAAACACGAACTGCGCGCCGTCAAGCTCATGCATTATGCCGATGACGACAGCGCGGACCTGATGCAACCGTACCTCGTTCAGTTCGCGCCGGGCGTGGCGCCCGTGCACACCCGCGCCGACCGCGGCCGACTGTCACCGGGCGGCAAGGAGATTCTCATGCAGGGCAATGTGCGCGTGACGCGAGGCGCGAGCGGTGCCGACCCGGCCGGCGAGGTCCAAACCGGGGAAATGCGTGTCATACTGGAATAATGCGATTGCACTGCCTTTCACGTTTTCTCCTCGCCCTGCTGGCCGCGCCGCTGTGTGCGCTGGCCGTCGATAGCGAGCGCCAGCAACCTGTGCAGCTGCGCGCCGATCGCATCGACATCGACCAGAAAAGGGGGCTCAGCCTGTATCACGGCCACGTGGTCTTCACGCAGGGCACGCTGCGCCTGACTGCCGCGCGCGCCGCGGTGCAGAATCGCGGCAACGCGGTTGAGGTCGTGACCGCCGAGGGGAAACCTGTCACCTTCCGCCACCGGCCGGAGGGACAAACGGAGTTCATCGACGGCATAGCCGGCCGCGGTGTCTACCATGCGCTGACACAGCAAGTGGACCTATTCGGCGACGTGCAGGTACGACGCGGCCGTGACGAGATCCGCGGCGCCGTGCTGCACTACGATATCGAGAATCAGGGCATGAACGCCGAAGGCTCGGAGGGGCGTCGCGTGTATGTCGCGCTGACGCCGCGCGCCGGCACCTCTCCACTCCCGGGAGACCGCCCATGAGCGTGCTCACTGCCACCCACCTGAGCAAGCAGTACAAGGGCCGCAAGGTGGTGCGCGACGTATCCCTGTCCATCGAAAGCGGCGAAGTCGTCGGACTGCTCGGACCGAACGGTGCCGGCAAAACCACCTGCTTCTATATGATTGTCGGTCTGGTGCCGGTGGATCAGGGCGAGATACATCTCGACAAGACCGATCTGACGCGTCTGCCCATGCACCAGCGCGCGCGCCTCGGCCTGAGCTACCTTCCGCAGGAGGCTTCAGTATTCCGCAAGCTGTCGGTGGAAGACAACATCATGGCGATCCTCGAAACCCAGACGCAGCTGACGCCAGTTGAACGCGAGCAGCGTCTGGAGGAACTGCTCCAGGAGCTGCACGTCACCGATCGCCGCCAAAGCCTCGGCATGAGCCTGTCCGGCGGCGAGCGCCGGCGCGTCGAGATTGCCCGGGCACTGGCCACCCGCCCGCGCTTCATCCTGCTGGATGAACCGTTTGCCGGCGTGGACCCGCTCTCGGTGCTGGATATCCAGCAGCTCATCCTGCACCTCAAGCAGCGTGGCATTGGCGTGCTGATTACCGACCACAATGTGCGCGAAACCCTGAAAATCTGCGACCGTGCCTACATCATGTCCGAAGGCAGGGCGCTTGCCACCGGTTCACCGGCGGAAATCCTGTACAACGAGGAAGTAAAAAAAGTCTATCTGGGTGAAGATTTCCGTCTATAGGGCGGGGAACGCTACCGATTGCCCCCATATAAAAAATAACCCACTGAATAACTGGAAAATTGGCAATCGGTTCATCTGCCCACAGTCCGGGAAAATATGGACTAGACTTCGAATTGAGAAGGCAACAAAAAGGAATGGCTGGCGCAACTTTAGTGCCCCGGATCTTTCCCACGCGAAACACACGCCCAATTACTACTCATGAAGCAGTCGCTCGATCTTAAACTCGGTCAGCACCTGACGATCACACCGCAGTTGCAGCAGGCCATCCGCCTGTTGCAACTGTCGTCGCTGGAACTTCAGCAGGAAATCCAGGAGGCGTTGGAAAACAACCCGCTGCTTGAGGAACTGGAAGACGAGACCGCAACCCGGGAGATGAGCGAAGCCCCGGTCGAGGAGGCCGTGTCCGCCGACGCCGGCAATGACGACGGTGAGATCGGCGAAGCCCTGGGCAGCGATGAGCAGCCGGTCGACCGCGATGCCGCCCCCGATGATGATTCGCTGCGCGACGAGCCGATCGGCACCAACGACGACTGGGAAGACAACAGCGAATCACTCAGCGCCAGTGCCACGCGCAATGAAGGCGGCGACGGCCTGCCGGATATCGATGCGCGCAACAGCGCGCCCACCACCCTGCGCGAACACCTGTTGTGGCAGATGCAAATGGCGATTTTTTCGCCCACCGACCGACGCATCGCCGAGGCCGTGATCGACGCCATCAGTGAAGACGGTTACCTGACCTGCACGCTGGAAGAGATACAGCAATCCCTCCCCGCCAGTTTGTCGGTCGACATAGACGAAATTCAGGCCGTGGTGCACCAGATCCAGAACTTCGACCCGGCCGGCGTGGCCGCGCGCGACCTGAGCGAGTGCCTGCTGCTGCAGATGCGCGCGCTCGCCCCGAGCACGCCGCACCTCGACAATGCGCGCCGCATCGCCACCTCCGAGAACCTGGCCCTGCTGGCCAACCGCGATTTCAAGCAGCTCAAGCGCGCTACCCGGCTTGCGCCCGAAGAGTTGCAGGAGGCCATCCAGCTTATCCAGCACCTCAACCCGCGGCCCGGCGGCAGCGTGACCTCGAGCCATGCCGGTTACATCGCGCCGGATATTACCGTCAAGAAGATCCGCGGCGTGTGGCGCGCCGACCTGACCTCCAGCGCCGCGCCGCGCCTCGGCATCAATCACCAGTACCAGAAACTGATCCGCCGCGGCACCGATACGGCGGACAACAAATACCTGCAAGACAAGCTGCAAGAGGCGCGCTGGTTCATCAAGAGCCTGGTCAGCCGCAACGAGACCCTGCTCAAGGTGGCGCGCGCCATCGTCGACCGTCAGCGCGCCTTCTTCGAACACGGCGCCGAAGCGATGAAACCGCTGGTTTTGCACGATATTGCCGAGATCGTCGGCATGCACGAATCGACCATCTCGCGCGTGACCACAAACAAGTATATGCTGACACCACGCGGCATCTTCGAGCTCAAATTCTTCTTTTCCAGCCACGTCGGCACGGCCGACGGCGGCACCTGCTCCGCCACGGCAATTCGCTCGCTGATCAAGAAACTGGTGGAGGCTGAGAAACCGAGCAAACCGATCAGCGACAACACCATCGCCGATATCCTTGCCGACCAGGGCATTCATGTCGCACGCCGGACTGTCGCGAAGTACCGGGAGGCGCTTAACATACCGCCTTCCAGCCAGAGAAAGTCCCTAGTCTGAAACAACGCCTGTGGAGGGCGCCATGCAAATCAATGTCAGCGGCCAGCAAATCGAAATCACCGACCCCCTGCGCGACTATGTGTCCGAGAAGATCGGGCGCATCCAGAAGCATTTCGACCACGTCACCAACACCAATGTCGTGCTGCATTTCGAAAAGAAGAAGAACCGGCACAGTGCCGAGGCCACCATCAACGCCAAAGGCGCGCAATTGCACGCCGACAGCGAAGGCGATGACATGTACGCGGTGATCGACGCACTGGCGGACAAGCTTGACCGCCAGGTGCTCCGGCACAAGGAAAAACTCAGCACTCACCGCTGAACCCCGCGACGCGCGTCCTGATCCCGGACGCGCGTCGACCTGCCTCCTCCCGCCGCCTTTCCCCCGCTGGCGCGCTTGACTGCGCACCGGCTAAGATGCTATTTCCTCACGGCATTGTCGATACACATAACCTGACTCGCGCGTCGCGCCTCACTTGCCACGCCACCCGGAAACCGCATGAATCCCATTCTCACCGCGAACGACCTGTTCGGCGCCCAACAGGATGCGCTACGACTGCACTGGCTCGCGGGCAATTCCGGGAAGGACCGGCTGCTGGAGCCCGCCACCGCGCGCTTTCCGGGCATGGCGCTGGTGGGCTATCTCAATTTCGTGCACCCGAACCGGGTGCAGGTGCTGGGCAGCGCCGAAGTTGAATACCTGCGCCACCTGCCGGACACTGAGCACGCCCAGGCCATCCAGAATCTCTTCACCTGCGCCACCACGACCATGGTGGTAGTGGCGAACGACGAAACCGTCGATTCCGACCTGCTCCAGGCCGCCGACGCCGCCGGCCTGCCGCTGCTCACCAGCCCGCTGCCCGGCCCGAAAGTCATCGACCACCTGCAGCACTACCTGACTCGCTCGCTGGCCGCGCGCACCACGCTGCATGGCGTGTACCTCGAAGTCATGGGATTGGGCGTGTTCCTGACAGGCGAGTCCGGCATCGGCAAGAGTGAACTGGCGCTGGAACTGCTCAGTCGCGGCCACCGATTGATCGCCGACGATGCCGTGGAGTATTCGCGCACCGCGCCGACGGTGCTGATCGGCCGCTGCCCGCACCTGCTGCGCGACTTTCTCGAGGTGCGCGGCCTTGGCATCCTGAATGTGCGCGCCATGTTTGGCGACACTGCGGTGCGGCCGGAAAAAACCCTGCGCCTCATTGTACGTCTCGAACAACTCACGGCCGAGCGCATGACCAAAGTCGATCGCCTGCAAGCCGAGCAGGTCACCCGCAGTATTCTGGACGTGAATATTCCGGAAGTGGTGCTGTATGTCGCACCCGGCCGCAACCTCGCGGTGCTGGTGGAGGCCGCCACGCGTAACCACATCCTGCGCATGCGCGGCGTTAACCCTCTCGAGGAACTGATGGAGCGCCAGCATGAGCTCATGAGCCGGAAAGAAAAATGACCGGGCAAACATCTGAGCGCAGTGGGCAGGGCCGGATTAATATGGCAAGACGAACGAAGTAGGGCTTCATCGATGAGTCTTCTGATAGTCAGCGGTCTGTCCGGCTCGGGGAAATCCATTGCCTTGCAGGCGCTGGAGGACTTGGGCTACTACTGCATTGATAACCTGCCGGCCGGCCTGCTGCCGCACTTCACCGAACAGTTGCTGGGAACCAGCATTCACTCCAGACGCAAGAGTGAAGCCAACAAGTCGTCATTCGGCGATGCTCCGTCCCACACGGCGGTCGGCATCGATGCGCGCAACCGCGCATTCCTCGGCGTGCTGCCGCAGAGTCTCGCGCGCCTGGAACAGCTCGGCGTCAAGTACCGGATCATTTTTCTGGAGGCGGACGAGAACGTGCTGGTGAAGCGTTTCAAGGAAACGCGTCGCAGGCACCCGCTCACCGACAAGGACACACCGTTGCTTGAAGGCATACGCCTGGAGCGCAAGCTGCTCGAGCCGCTGTCGTTCAGCCCGGCACTGCGCATCGACACCACACACACCACACCGCACGAATTGCGCACGCGTGTCCAGGACTTCGCACGCGGCGACAATTCCGACGGCATGACCCTGCTGTTCGAATCGTTCGGTTACAAAAAGGGCACGCCCGCCGATGCCGACTATGTTTTCGATGTGCGTTGCCTGCCCAACCCGCACTGGCAGCCGGAGCTGCGGCCCTACACCGGGCGCGATCCGCAGGTGGCCGCTTTTCTCGAACGCCACAGCGAGGTGCAGCAGATGTTCGACGACCTGCGCGGCCTGCTGGAGCGCTGGCTTCCGGGCTTCGAAGCCGAGCGGCGCAGCTACATGACGATTGCCGTAGGCTGCACCGGCGGCCAGCACCGCTCGGTCTACCTCGTCGAAAAGCTCGCCGCCCATTTCTCCGGCAAGGGCATCAAAACACAAATTCGTCACCGGGAGCTTGCATGATCAGTATTATCATTCTCGCGCAGGAAGACCTGGGCAAGGGACTGCTCAGCGCCATTGAACACGTGCTCGGCGAGCGGCCGTCGGCGCTCGCCATTCAGCCCATCGACTATCACCAATCTCAGGAATCCCTGGCGCAGGCGCTGGTGGCGCGCATCCAGAAACTCGATCAGGGCGACGGCGTTCTGATCCTGGCCGATATCTACGGCTCGTCTCACACCAATGCGGCCTGTCGTCTGCTGGAGCCGGGCCGCATCGAGCTGGTGAGTGGCGTCAATCTGCCGATGCTGGTACGCGTGCTCAACTACCGCAATCTGACGATGGACGAACTTTTGCGCAAGGCCCAGTCCGGCGGGGCCGAAGGCATCGTGCGCGCGACCTCACCCACACGCGCCATGGAGGGCAAGCCGTGAAGACCGTATCGACCCAGATTATCAATAAACTGGGCATGCACGCACGTGCCTCGGCCAAGTTTGTGAGCCTTGCCGCGCACTTCAAGAGTGACGTCACCCTCGGGCGCAATGGTCAGCACGCCAATGGCAAAAGCATCATGGGTATCATGATGCTGGCGGCTGGCAAGGGCACGCAGGTCGAGCTCAGCGTGGCAGGCGAGGATGAGGACCAGGCCATGGCGGAACTGCTCGCGCTGATCAACAACCGCTTCGGCGAGGACGAATAATGACGCCCTGCTCGCTCGTCTTGCCATTAGACCAGGCCTGTTTGCGGTTTCGATCGTTCTTCAGGAGATAAGACTTCCATGTTGACCTTGCACGGCACCGGCGTCAGCAGCGGCATTGCCATTGGCAAGGCTTATGTGCTGCACCGCGAACGTCCCGAGGTGCCCGAATACGTGCTGCCGAAGCACCTCCTGGCGGATGAGGTGCAACGGTTTCATGTGGCCGTGGAAGCGGCGCAAAGGCAACTGACCCATATCCGCGACCATGTCCCGCACTCCGCCCCGGCGGAGATTGCCAGCATCATCGACACCCACTTGCTGATCCTGCAGGACAAGATGATCAGCGAGGTGCCCACCGAGCTGATCCGTAGCCGCCAGTACAACGCCGAATGGGCGCTGCGCACCCAGGCCGATCAACTCATCAGCGTGTTCGAGCAGATGGAGGATCCCTACCTGCGCAACCGCAAGGCGGATGTCTCGCAGGTCGTGGACCGGGTGCTGCGCATCCTGTTGGCCGCCGAAGCGGAACATGAGCAGATTTCGGGCGCGCTCGAAGGCCAGATCGTCATCGCCAATGACCTGTCACCGGCCGACACCGTGTTGCTCAAGCACCACAAGGTGGCCGCGTTTATCACCAACCTCGGCGGTCCGATCTCGCACACCGCCATTCTCGCGCGCAACCTGCAGATTCCGGCACTGGTCGCCGTGCACAACGCCACACGCTACGTGCGCGACGGCGAAGAACTGATTGTGGATGGAAAACTCGGCGTGCTGATTGTTGCGCCCGATAAGCATGTGATCACCGAGTACAAGCAGCGCCAGAAAGAGATCACCATGCTGCGGCGCGAGCTCGCCATGCTCACCGAGAGTCGCACGGTCACGCGCGACGGCGTGCCGATCGCCTTGCATGCCAACATCGAATTGCCGGAAGACATCAAGGCGGTTGTCAAAACCGCCGCAGCCGGGGTCGGCTTGTATCGTACCGAATTTCTGTTCATGAACCGTGCCGATCAACCCGATGAGGATGAACAGTTCCGCGCCTATGTGAAAGTGGTCAAGGCATTGGCCGGCAAACCGGTCACCATCCGCACTCTCGATCTTGGTGCCGACAAACGCGCGAACGGCACCTCCATGCCGCACGACAAGGTCGGTGCAAACCCGGCGCTGGGCCTGCGCGCCGTGCGTCTGTGCCTGCACGATGTCAGCCTGTTCAAGCCGCAGTTGCGCGCCATTCTGCGCGCCTCGGCGCATGGCGATGTGCGCATGATGATCCCGATGCTCTCCAACCTGGATGAACTGTTCCGGGTTCTTGATCTGGTGCAGGAGGTGGAGGCGGAGCTGGCGCGCGCCGGCCAGAAGTTCAACCCGGACATGCCGATCGGCGGGATGATCGAGGTACCGGCCGCAGCCATTGCGGCCGACCTGTTTGCCCCGCACCTCGATTTCATGTCGATCGGCACCAACGACCTGATCCAGTACACACTCGCCATCGACCGCGTGGACGACGCGGTGAGTTACCTGTACGACCCGCTGCATCCGTCGGTCTTGCGCCTGATTGCCATGACCATCCGTGCCGGCAAAGAAGCCGGGATACCAGTGGCCATGTGCGGTGAAATGGCCGGAGATACCCGTTACACGCGCCTGCTGCTCGGCCTCGGCTTGAACGAATTCAGCATGCACCCCTCCGGCCTGTTAGAGGTCAAGAAGATTGTGCTGGAAAGCGAACTTTGCGATTTGACGAAACGCGCCGAGGACGTTCTGGCGACGCGCGACTTGCTAGCACTGCGCAACCTCGTGGAGCGCATGAACAACGGTCACTGACGGTATCCCCAGCCTGCTGTCGTGCCTAGCGGCGGAACGGATTCTTCGGCAACTGCGGACCGGACTCCTCGGGCTGAGGCTGGGTGTAAAGATTCTGGCGCGCACCCGACTGCATGAGTGCCCGCGGCGTAATATTGCTACCCTTGCTCTGGTCGTCCACCATGGCAACGAGCCCCTTGCGATACCGGTCTTTGTCAGGCGAGAACCCTTCTTGCAGCCGCGTCTCGAAATTCTCCTTGAGTGACGAGATCGCGCTGATTTTCTTCAGGCGAAAGGGTCGCCAAAACGGTGGTGGCCGGCCAGAGGACGAGTATCCGCGCGTCTGAAAGGCGTCCATCACCAACTCGCCGCTTTCGTGGGTGTAAATAGCGTGCGGCTCGATCACGCGCACATGGCGCTGATCGTGGTAGCGTACTGCGACGCAGCGCTTCTCGCGGATCGCCTTCGTCAACAGTTGCAGGATATTCGGTATCATGGTGTCCTTGCGGGTCTTGCGTTTTCCCTTCTTACTCGCCTTCTTCATATTCAAATTTAACGCCATTCGCAGCCGGACGGAAATGCCGGGCTGACGGGCGGTCTGTTTCCACTCCCGCCCGGCAGTTCCGGCGGGTAAGGCAGGGTCCTGCCCCGTCAGGCTTCAAAGCAGGAACAGGGTAGCCAGTCCGAGAAAAATGAAGAATCCGCCGCTGTCGGTGATGGCGGTGATCAGCACGCTCGAGCCAAGCGCCGGATCGCGCCCGAACTTGTGGCGGAAGTAAGGGACCCCGACCCCGGCTACGGAGGCGAGCAACAGATTGAGCGCCATGGCGGCGGTCATGACCAGCGCCAACTGCAGGTTGTGATAGAGCAGCCAGGCGATCGCACCGAGCAGGCCTCCCCACATCAGGCCGTTGATCAGCGCCACACCGATCTCCTTGGCGAACAGTTTGCGCATGTTTTCTGGGTTGAGCCGGCCGAGGGCGAGCGCGCGCACAATCATGGTGATGGTCTGGTTTCCGGAGTTGCCGCCGATGCCGGCCACGATCGGCATGAGCGCGGCCAATGCCACGAGCTTCTCGATCGATGACTCAAAAACACCGATGACACGCGAGGCGATCAGTGCTGTCACCAGATTCAGCGCCAGCCAGGTCCAGCGGTTGCGCACGCTTTGCCAGACGGACGCAAACAGGTCTTCCTCTTCGCGCAAACCAGCGAGGTTCAGGATTTCGCGGTCGGCACCCTCGCGAATCACGTCCACGACGTCGTCCACAGTGATGCGCCCGAGCAGTCGGCCGTTCTCGTCCACCACCGGCGCGGTGATCAAGTTGTAGCGTTCGAAAGCCTCGGCCACTTCCTTGTCCGGGGTGAGGGCGCCAAATTTGATCAGGTCGTGTTCCGTAACCTGCGAGACACGCGCCGCCGGGCTGGCGGTGAGCAGTCGCGACAGCGACAGGATTCCGAGAAGGCGGTCGCTGCGATCCACGACGAACAGGCTGTTGGTGTGCTCCGGCAACTCGCCACGCTGGCGCAGATAGCGGCTCACGACTTCGATGGTGATGTTTTCGCGCACTGTGACCGTGTCCACATTCATCAGGCCGCCGGCAGTGTCTTCCGGGTAGGACAGCACCGCATCCAGACGCTGGCGATCCTGCTTGTCGAGCGCGAACAGGATTGCAGCAATGATTTCATCCGACAGATCGGGGATGAGGTCGGCGATGTCGTCGATGTCGAGCGAACGCGCCGCGATTACGAGCTGCGCGCTGTCCATCTCCCGGATGAGGTCGAGGCGCACCGCCTCGGACACCTCGAGCAGCACCTCGCCCGCGACCTCCGGGTCGACCATGGCCCAGACCGGGTGCCGCTGCTCGGGCGGAATGCTTTCGAGGAGCCGGGCGATGTCGGCCGGATGCAGAAGCGTGAGGATCTCGCGCACGCGGTCGGTGCGCTCTTCCTCAAGGGCGGCCAGGACAAGCTGGGCGTTGTCCGGCTGAATTTTTTTCTTGCGTGCCCTGGTCGCCACGGTGCTGATCCCGGCTGGCCGCGGTCGGCAGGGTGCGCCGCGGAACGTGCCCAGTGTAGAGGCTGATGGTGCAATCGAAAAGCACCCGGCGAAAGATTTTCGCCGGGCGGCGATCAAGTATTAGAATATCGCCAACTGTCCAGGAACAAGGGTGTCGGACCAATAACATGTTTTACGAACGCAGGCGCAGTGGTGGCAAAACGGTGTTGAATCGATGGTGGCTTGTCGGCATTTTATTGACGATAACCGGGCTGTCCCTGATCGGATGCGCGGCGACACCCCGCATTCCCGCCAATGTCGTCCTGCGGGATGTCCACAACAGCGGCTATGCACTGGCCTTTGGCACGGCGTCGACGACGTTCGCCTCGGGCGGCTCAGAGGGGCGCATACGCCTGTGGTCCTTGCCGGATGCGCGGGAAGTCGCTGGTTGGACGGCACACAACGGCTCGCTTCAAGGGCTGCAATTCCTCAACCATGACCGCGAAATACTGTCCGCGGCCTACGACGGCATACTGGCATGCTGGACACGCGATGGCGCGCCACTCAAACGGCTTGTCACACCCTCACCGATTACCCACATGGCGGTGGATGAACCTGGCGCCCTCGTGGTTACAGGACACAGCGACGGACATGTGCGCCTGTGGCACTTGGCTGATTTCTCGCTGATCCATGACCTGTCGCTTCACCATGGCGCGGTGCTTGCCGTGGCCTACCATGCTCCCACCCGGCAACTGGCGTCGGGCGGCACAGATGGGCAGGTCTTTCGTTGGCGTCTGGAAGAACAGCCGCGCCCGCTCCCATCTCCTCCTACGAATGCGCAAGATCTGGCCTTCGCGCCCGACGGCAGTGTTCTCATGGGTAGCGGCTGGTTCAAACTATTTCGCTGGCGGCTGTCTGACGAATCGCTCACCATTCTGCCAACGGAACATCACGGCATGGTCAAATCCATCAGCTTCGACAGAGATGGCCGCTATCTCGCGAGCATCGGCCGCCATACCGACAGCGCGGTATATCTGGAGGACACGCAAACCGGAAACGTCCTGAAACGCTTTCAGCCGCATGAACTATGCGGAACCACCGTGCTCTTTTCGCCCGACGGACGATACCTGGCCTCAACTTCCGATGATGCGAATGTACATCTCTGGGATCTCCAGAATCTGCTGCCGGAACAGATATCTTTTGTAAAGTGAAATGTATTCGCCGCGATGCTATCTGATGGCTCCGGCGCCACGCGACATTTCCAAAACAGTCCGGACGGCATGCCACAAACCACCCCGCGCGGCATCACACCGGCCTGCACTTAACTCCCGGCGAGCGTCATGGACTCGATCGGGATCGAGCCGGTGCGGCGGAACGGAACCGCCAAAACCACAACCGGGTGCCCGCCCAATCTCGATAGGCGGGGAAAACCTTCGACAGTTTCTCCTCTTCCCAGTGCGATCGCAGCAGCTGGACTGCGATGAACAGAACGAGCAGCGCCAGATTGAGGGGAGAGAAGCGCCACACCATAACTGCGGTGGCGGCGAGCAGTTCTCCTGCGTAGATCGGATGGCGGAGCCAGCGGTATGGCCCGGCGGTCACCAGGGCGCGTGCTTCCACGGTGATACTGAACGAACTGCGCAGCGTCCAGATGCCCCATATTGTCAGCGCCGACGCCGCTGTCATCCACCAGAACACGCCGTGCAGCAGGACCGGGTCGGTGGAAATCACAGCGTTCGGCGGGGTGAGAAGCAAAGCGAAAGGCAGCAAGCCGCCCGCGAGCGGCACGGCGATATCGCGCACGCCTCTCGCCCGATCTATCGGGTCAAGGCGAATAAGGAATGCGGAGGCGAGAACCAGATAAATAAGTGTTTCTACCGCCCACAGTGGCTTGAGCAGAAAGTCGCCATACTGCCCGATTCGCCGCGCCAGAAAGACGCCGAAAACCGCGACAGCGCCGGCGCGGACCAGACGGTGCAGCCATTTCTCCGGTACGACGCGTGCAGCCCAGCCGAATGGATCGAACACAATCATGTCCAATTATGAGTATTACTCCGGCCGGCAATCAACTCCCGGCGAGCGTAATGGACTCAATCAGGATCGAGCCGGTGCGGATGTTGCCACAGGGATCGACGTCATTGCCGACCGCCACCAGCCCGCGGAACATGTCCTTGAGGTTGCCGGCGATGGTGATTTCCTCGACCAGGTACTGGATCGCGCCGTTCTCCACACAAAAGCCGGGGGCGCTGATTCCGCAGGTTAGCAGTTACCTGAAGATAGATACCGATGAGCGCGATGGTTGTCGGCGTGATGAAGGTGCTCTGTATCAGGAGCGATGATGGGTTCTCGTTGTCCGAGCGACATAATCCGCTGGTGGAAACCGATGCGCACGCACGGCGAGCAGAAGTGCGTGCCCGTCACGTCGAGATCGTTGGTGACAAGCTGGTGATTCCAGCCAAGTGCTTGCTATCCTGCAGGAGCAGGCTGTGCTATACCCGCCCTCGTCAACGCCTGTCGGCTTTCAACCAGCTACTTGCCCGGATATATCAAGATGATACATTGTTGTATCGGGCTGCCTCGTAACGCTCGCCGGGGTAATTCCTCTGCGTGCAAGAATGAACAGAACAATACGCCGGAAATTTTTTATATCGACTACGCCGTGCCCAGGGGGATCCCTATGAAAGGCTTTACCGCTTTTGCGCTCTGCCTGTTATTCCTCTCCTTGACCGGCGGCTGCGCCATGCACCGGGAACCCGTCTGGAAACAGGCCGGTCTTGATCGGCCAACCGAGCACACCGACACGCTCTTCGCCGCAGCCCGCCACTGCTACGCCACCGTCGCTGGCAAGGCAGCGGTCGACGACTGTATCGCCCTGCAAGAAGCGGTACTGAAGGACAACCCCGGCCACTACCAGGCACGTGTGAATGCCGCCACCCTCTACATCCTCAAGGGTACCGCCTATTCCGATTCATCGTCTGCCAAATCAGACAATTTTTATCGGGCAATGACCTACGCAGAACTGGCGATGTACACCAACCCGGTGTTCAAGGCACGCGTCGATGCCGGTCAGCAGCCCTGGGAGGCGGCGAGCACCCTGGGCGCGGCGGAGGTGGAGGCAATGTTCTTCTGGGTGACAGCGTTGCAGTACGAGTTCAAGGAAGGGATGTCGCTCCCGTCCAAGGTCGTCAATGTCGACTGGCTGAAACACGCGCTGGTCTTCCTTGATCGGATTGAGGCGGTCGCTCCCGAGTTTGGCGGCGGCGGGGTCGAGTTTGGCAAGGTGATCTGCTATATCGCCCTGCCCGAGAGCCGCGGAGGCTCGGAAGCAAAGGGCGACGAATACATGCAGAAGGCGATCGCCAAAGGCGGGGGCTGGCTCCTTCCCCGCTGGGCACGGGGCAAGTATTACCTGCCCATCAAGGGGAAAAAGCAGGAGGCGACTGCTGACCTGACCTGGGTTGCAGCGCAGAACCCGGCGGCATACCGCGACCCTTACCCATGGCGCATCTACTTCCAGGAAGATGCCCGCCATTTGCAGCGCTAGCATTATGGCTGCCTTCGATAAAAGCAGGCGCTTCTTCGCCAGCGTCCTGGCAGTTCTGCTGCTGGCCGGCTGCGTTGCCGCGCCGACAGTACCGATTGCCTCCCTGAGTTACCAGAGCGACTCCACCCAGAGACAGCGCAACCTGCTGGTGTTGCTGCGCGGCATCGGTGACGACAACACCGTTTTTGACAAGGAGGGAATCATCAGCGAGATACACAACCGCCAGCTTCCCTTCGATATCATTGCCCCGGATACCCATTTCGGCTACTACCAGTCAAAGACGATTGAAGACCGCCTGAAACACGACATCATCGACCCCGCCCGCCGCCAGGGATACGAACAGATTTGGTTGGCTGGCTTCTCGATGGGAGGGCTCGGCAGCCTGCTCTACGTGCGCAGGTATCCCGACGATATCGACGGCGTGCTGCTCTCCAGTCCTTTTCTTGGCCGACAATCAATCCACCGCGAAATCCACCGCGCCGGCGGGATCGCCGCCTGGTCGGCAACATCCGATGATCCGCAGGACTGGGAGCGGATGCTCTGGAGCTGGATCAAAAACCATAATCCCGCCAACACGCCGCCGATCTGGCTTGGCTACGGCGACAGCGACATGCTCACCGCCGACGGCCCGCCGCTGCTCGCTACCGTTCTCCCCTTAGAACGGGTTTTTACCGTTCCGGGCAACCACACTGCCGCCACCTTCAAGGCAATCTTCCTTCGCCACCTCGACACCCTTGCCCGTCAGTAATTAATAAAGGCAGTTCGGCTTTATCTTTACGAGATGTTAAATGAAGCGTGACGAAGGTCATGACTGGACGGAGTGCCACTATCTGTCGCACGCGGCGCAACCCATACGCCGCCCCCGACAAAAGATTTTCGCCGGCCGGCAGTCAACTGCCGGCGAGGGTCATGGACTCGATCAGGATCGAGCCAGTGCGGATGTTGCCGTTCCGGTCCACATCGTTACCGACCGCGACCAGTCCGCGGAACATGTCCTTGAGGTTGCCAGCGATGGTGATTTCCTCGACCGGGTACTGAATCGCGCCGTTCTCCACCCAGAAGCCGCCCGCGCCGCGCGAATAGTCGCCGGTCACGCCATTGACACCGAAGCCGATGAGCTCGGTGACCAGCAGCCCGGTACCCATCTGCCGGAGCAGACCGGCCAGGTCCTGGTCACCCGGCTGGATGGTGAGGTTGTGCACACCGCCGGCGTTGCCGGTGCTGCGCAGGCCGAGCTTGCGCGCTGAATACACGTCCAGCACATAGCCCTGCAGAATGCCGTCGCGCACGATGTCGCGGTTGGCCGGCGCCACGCCGTCGTTGTCGAACGGCGTGCTGCCGAGCGCCTTTTTCAGAAATGGCTGCTCGTGAATGCGCACCTGCGGGGCGAACACCGGCTTGCCCAGGTGATCGAGCAGGAATGAGGAACGCCGGTACAGGCTGGCGCCGCGGATCGCGCTCACGAAGTGTGACAACAGGCTGGCGGCCACCGGTGCCTCATAGATCACCGGTATCTGGCGGGTGCTGAGCTGGCGGCCACCGAGTCGGCGCACGCTGCGTTCGGCCGCCTTGCGGCCAACGAGCGCGGCCGCCTCCAGGTCGGCCTTATCGCGCGCGGCGGTGTACCAGTAATCACGCTGCATGCCGGAGTCGTCCTGGGCGATGACCGCGCAACTCATGCCGTGCCGGGTGGTGTCCGTGGCGCCGAGGAATCCGTGGCTGTTGGCGTAGACATCCGTGCTCTGGTACGAGTAGACCGTGGCGCCTTCAGAATTGGTGATGCGCGCATCGACTGCGCGCGCCGCGTCTTCGCAGGCGAGCGACAGTTCGATGGCCTGCTCCACGCTCGGGTTCCAGGGGTAGTAAAGGTCGAGAACCGGAATCTCGCGCGCCAGCTGATCGGGATCGGCGAGGCCGGAGAATTCATCGGCCGCGGTGTAGCGCGCAATGGTCGCGGCGGCGCGCACGCAATCGCGCACCGCCGCCGGCGACAGGTCCGAGGTGCTGGCTGAGCCGCTCTGCTTGCCGAAGAACAAGGTCAGCGCGAGGCCCTTGTCGCGGTTGTGCTCGACGGTTTCCACTTCGCCGAGGCGCACTGTTACCGACAGCCCCTGATTCACGCTCACGCTCGCCTCGGCGCTCGACGCGCCCTGGCGCTTGGCCTCGGCGAGTACGTCCCCAACCAGCGCCTGAAGCTGTTCACTGCTGGCGGTACTGTTCTTGACGCGGGATGAAGTTGTCATGGTCTTTGCCGTTACTGTTGCTGGGTGCCGCCCACAGTCAGGCCATCGATCAGCAGGGTCGGCTGTCCGACGCCGACCGGCACGCTCTGCCCGTCCTTGCCGCAGGTGCCGACGCCGGAATCAAGCGCCAGGTCGTTGCCCACCATGGTCACGCGCGTGAGCACGTCCGGCCCGTTGCCGATCAGGGTGGCGCCCTTCACCGGGCGCGTGACCTTGCCGTTCTCGATGAGATAGGCCTCGCTCGCCGAGAACACGAACTTGCCGTTGGTGATATCCACCTGGCCGCCGCCGAAGTTCACGGCGTACAGGCCCTTTTCCACCGAGGCGATGATCTCCTGCGGATCGCGGATGCCGGGCAGCATGTAGGTGTTGGTCATGCGCGGCAACGGCATGTGCGCGTAGGACTCGCGCCGGCCGTTGCCGGTGGGCGCGACGCCCATGAGGCGCGCGTTGAGCGTGTCCTGCAGGTAGCCTTTGAGAATGCCGTCTTCGATGAGCACGGTCTTTTGCGTGGGCGTGCCCTCGTCGTCCACATTGAGCGAACCGCGCCGGTCGGCGAGCGTGCCGTCGTCCACCACGGTAACACCGCGCGCCGCGACTTGTTTTCCAACCATCCCGGCGAATGCCGACGTGCCCTTGCGGTTGAAATCGCCTTCCAGACCATGGCCGATGGCCTCGTGCAGCAGAATGCCAGGCCAGCCGGGGCCGAGCACCACCTGCATGCTGCCGGCCGGGGCATCGTCGGCATCCAGATTCACCAGCGCCTGGCGCACCGCCTCGCGGGCATAAATGCGGGCGAAATCATTTTCGAGAAAATACTGGTAGCTCACGCGCCCGCCGCCGCCGTGGCTGCCGGTTTCGCGCCGGCCATTCGATTCGACAATTACCGTCACATTCAGCCGCACCAGCGGGCGCACATCCGCGGCCAGCCCGCCGTCGCTGCGCGCCACCAGAATAACTTCCTGCACGCCGGACAACGACGCCATCACCTGAATCACGCGCGGGTCGGCATGCTTCGCCTCGGCCTCGACGGTTTCAAGGAGTTTTACTTTGGCGGCATCTTCCAGGCTTGCGAGCGGATCGAGCGGCGCATAGAGCTTGAGCGCCACGCCGCTGCGCTGGCGTACCGGCGTGCTGGTATTCGCGCCGCTGCGCGCAATGGCGCGCGCCGCGGTCGCAGCATCGGTCAGGGCCGGCAACAGAATCTCATCGGAGTAGGCGAAGCCGGTTTTTTCGCCGCTCACAGCGCGCACGCCGACACCCTGTTCAACGTTGTACGAGCCGGACTTCACCTGGCCCTCTTCCAGCGACCAGGACTCGTGGCGGCTGTACTGAAAATAGAGATCGGCATAATCCACGCGGTGCGTAAGGATCTGGCCGAGCAGCCGGTCGATATCAGATTCGTCCAGACCGGCGGGTGCAAGCAATGTGCGACGTGCGATATCGAGGTTATTGCTCATGCGCGCAACTTGCGATGCTGAATGCTGGGAAAGCTGTTGCGCGTGTGCTCGAAGTAGCGCCGGTCGAGATCGGCGAGCACCACGCCCGAACCACGCGCCAGGCGGTCGAGCACTTCGCCCCACGGGTTCACGATCATGCTGTCGCCGTAGGTCTCGCGGCCGTTCAGGTGGTAGCCGCCCTGGGCGGCGGCGATCACGTAGGACAGATTCTCCACGGCGCGTGCGCGCACCAGCACTTCCCAGTGAGCGCGCCCGGTGCGAACCGTGAATGCCGACGGCACGGCGAACAGTTCGGCACCCTGATCGAGCAGCTGCCGGAACAGTTCCGGGAAGCGCAAGTCGTAACACACCGCGAGGCCGAGCTTGCCGAAGGGCGTGTCCACCGCCACCGGGGTGTCACCCGGCTCGATGGAGGCCGACTCGTTGTACAGCTCGCCGTTGTCGAGGCGCACGTCGAACAGGTGAATCTTGTCGTAGCGCGCCACACGCTCGCCGCGGTCGTTGAACAGCAGGCAGGCGGCGCGCACACGCTTCGGATCAGTCGCCTTGATGGGAATCGTGCCACCCACCAGCCACACGCCATGGGTGCGCGCCTGGGAGGCAAGAAATTCCTGGATCGGACCCTGGCCTTCACGCTCGGCGGCCGCCAGCCTCTCGGCGTCCTGCTTCGCCATGATGGCAAAATTCTCCGGCAACACCACCAGGCGCGCGCCGGCCGCGGCGGCCTTGCCGATATGTCGCGCGGCCTCGCTCAGGTTGGCGGAGACCTGCGGGCCAGAGGCCATCTGTATGGCAGCAACTTTCACGGTACAGTTTCTCCCTTGCTAGACAATTCCAGAATCAAGTGATCGGCGTCCGCCGCCGCCGGCACCAGGCGGATGCGCGCGGATGGCACGCCGAGTGCCACCAGCGCGTCACGCAGCTGCTCGGCGAAACGGCTGTCCGTCTCGCCGCCGGCGTGGCGGATATGCAGCACACCAGCGTCACGTTGTTCAAACACATGCATAAAATCGCTGAGCGGCTGGTGCGCCACGAGCGCCTCGGCGCGGCGCGGCGGCTCCCACTCCGCTGCCAGGAACGACAGCGACTCGGCCGAACCCGGAAGCAGTCCCAGCACCAACAACATCATCGCATACGTCATGGCGGCACCCTTCAGCACTTACCCTATTGTTCTGGGCCCGTCTGCGTTACCGGCGCAGGACCGAGACGTGTGAGCGCCGGACTGTCCCACCCGCCCTTCACCATATATTTGATACGTGTGCTCTTTTCGAATGGCTTTTTGATCAAGCTGTGCAATAGCGCCACCGTCGCACCGACCACCGGACCACCGAGCAGACCGCCGGTGATGGCCAGCTCTTCCATCAGATGCGGTGTTACCTCAAGTTCGAGATCCAGGTCACGCGTCGCAAGCCCGATCCGGCCGGACAGACCCATGTCGGCACCGGGTGTGCGGATCGCGAGGTCGCGAGTATAGGCATTCCCCTTCTCGATCGCCACCTTGCCCTTGATGCTGTCAAAGGTCGATCCCTTGCTGAAGATATTGCTGAAATCGAGCGTGAGATAACGCGTCACGGAGCCCAGATCCAGCGCGCCAAGCAGGCGTCCGGCACCGGGACTGATTTTCGGGATACGCCCGTTGGCGAGCGAGAATGTCAGGGTGCCGTCCGTTCGCGCCACACTGAACGCGGAGGGCGCTCCCGGCCACGACCAGTTCGATTGCAAGCTGAGCTTGCCGCCGACGACCTCTTCGTGATAACCCAGCGTCTCCAGCAGTTTTCCCAAGTCCGTGCTTGCCATGATGGCATCGATCTGGGTGTGCTGCTGATTGCGGCTATCGATCTCCCACAGACCACTGGCATTCAGGCTCGATTCGGGACGGGTGAGCTTCAGGCTCGCGATCTTCCAGCCGTGCGTGGCCGGCAAGGCATTGAACTCCAAGGCGCCCAGGTCCTTGTCGGCGACCGTGAAGGCCTGGCTCTGCACGTGCAAGGACGGCAAGCTGCGTGGGTCGAGCGTCACCTCTGCCCCGCTGGTGCGTACCGGCGGTAGAACGAGATTCTCCAGCGTCAGGTGAATAACCGATCGGCTGGGTGCCGCGACGTTACCCACGACCAGAGGAAGACCAGTGGATACGGGGCGGGTAATGGCAATCTGTCCCGCCACCGCATCACCCTGCACGCGCCCCTGCCAATTGCCGGCGGTGTTACCCAGATCCAGACTCAGGCGGCCGAAGCCACGTCCGAATGCCTCGAGCGAATCGACCTCGGCATTCACGCGGCTCACCCTGTCCAGCCAACCACTGTTATTGCTGTCACCCAGGTTCTGACGCAACAGCGGCCACCAATCATCCACATTGATTGCCGGCATGCGCACGCCCAGCTGCAGGCCGGACTGCGACGGCAGTTGCGTGACCTTCTCACCGATGCCGATCCGGCCCTGGGTAAATGCCCAGCCCGTCGCCCCGCGCTGAAAGGCCAGCTTGCCAGTGACACGTTCCTGCATCTGCAAATCCAGCACCTGACTGTCGATCCCGGCGGCGCTGGTGCGCACTTGCAGGAATAGCGGTTCGCCCTTCGCCTTGGCGAGTGGCGCCGGCAGACTTAACTCGAGATCGCGCAGATCCGCATCGACGAAGAGCCCGAAGCCTTCACGCTGCGGCTGCAGACGCGCCTGCCACGGCGCCTGTCCACGCACCAGTGGCGCCAACACCGGTCCAATCGCTTGCGCGATGCCGGCTTGGGTCAGGGTACCGCGAGCCTCGATGCGCACCGCACTTGCATTCGCCGGCGTGGCATCCGGAATGGCCTCGAGCACACTGTCACCACCGAGAAAACGTGCATAGAGTTTCCCGGCGCGCAGGCCAGACTCGCTGAACTCCATCCCGCCCAGGATGTTTTCGATGCGGATGGTGCGAATCGGAAACTCCACGCTGCTGCTCAGGAACCGGTAGAAACCCGCGATCGCGATGGTTTTCGGGGCGCGCGTCGGGATGCGCAAATCGAGTGTCAAAACGCCGTCGCCGACCGCGCGCACCCCGGCGGGCACGAGCGATGCAAAACGCGGCGTCTTGCTGTCCGCGAGTACATCGAGTGTCTCCTGCACGCTGCCGGCAATACGCCCGCTGACCGTCACCACTGCTCCATCGGGCGCCTTGAAGTCTTCTATCGCCACCGCCATGCGGCCGACGTCGAGACCGCGAATCTTGCTGTGTGCCGAAGTGGCAAGCATGCCAGCGCCGGTGAAATAGAGATCGGCATCAATATCGCGAATCGGCTCCCAACCGGGCAGATAGTCGAGCACGCCGTCTTTGACATGCGCGCGCACCTCGAACCGGCCCTTGCCGTCGCGGAACGGAAAATTGCGCAGCGCGCCGTGCAACAGCACGGATCCGTCCGTCACACGACCGGCGACGACGGCGCGCTCGATCCAGCCACGCAGATTCTCCGACAGGATGAGCGGAATATAGCGCGCCGTGTGACGACCATCACCGTCGCTGAAATCGGCACGCAGCTTGATCACCGGCGAGATCGCGCTGTCTTTGGGCAGGCGCAGCTCAAAATCGCCACGCGCGCGTCCATCACGCGCATTCATCACGATGTCCTGCGCCTGCACAAACCAATCCTCCGGATTTTGTCGCCAGCGGATGCGACTCGACAGACGTTGCAGCTCCAGCTCTTCGCGGAAAATGCGCGGCAGCGCCACGTGCAGCGCACTGGTGTCCATACGGAACTCGCCCCCGTCCCGGGACAGCGACAGCTGGCCGCTCAAGCCGCGCACCCCGGGAACGCGTTCGTGAGCCGCGAAGCGGATATCGCGCAGCTCAGCGTCCGCACTGTAACCAGTGGGTGTTGCGACCGGCCCGGCAATATCCAGACGCAGCCGGTTGAGGCTGCCGGCGGGTTGCGCGGCGCGCAGCCAGCCGAGCAGCGCATTCTCCCGCGGCAACGCTGCCGTGAAGGCCGCGAGATCAGCCAGGTCCACGTGCTCAACTTCGAAGTGCAGCCGATCGGGCTGTACGTCCAGACGCAAGTGCCCGGCCGGCCAGGCGGCGCGCGTCAAACCCAGGCGCAGATTGGCGAAATCCAGCCGCCAGGCCTCGGTACTGCCTTTCCATTTGAGCTTGGCGTCAAACGCCTGGACCGCCAGCGGCTGCGTTTCGCCCGGTAATGGCAGCGTCAACCCGGACGCCGTGACCCGCCCTTCGACGCTCTCTGGCCGGGCATCACGCCATTGGCTTGTCAGACGCAGATCGAAACGCCCGGCGAGGCCGGGCGGCAGCGACTCGCGCAGAATGCGCGGCAAGCCGCGCACGGAAAGCGCGCGCGCCTGCACACCCACCTCACCCCGCCAGGACGCATCGCGAAACGGATTGCCGCGGAAATCGGCGCTCACACGGCAGTCCGCGCACAGGTCGCGCGGAAAATCGGCACGGAACTCCAGTCTGTGGCGATCACCATCATTGCGAAGTTCCAGATGCACACGCCTGACCGGAAAGCTTTCCGGCTCCGCCCCGGCGCGTCGATCCAGCCACTCGAGTTCGCCGTTCTCGATGACCATCTCTTTCTGCGCGAGCATAAGCCGTGAAAAATCCGTGTCCGTTGCGGTGGGCGTGGCAGCGGCCTCGATGCCGCTGAACCGCAATCGTCCGTCGGGTTGACGCTCAACCGTCAGGCTCGGCTCCACCAGCACGAGGCTGTTGATCTCGATGCGCCCGGTCAGCAGCGGCCACCAGCCGAGGCTCAGGCGCATCTCCTTGAGGCGAATCGCCTGCTGGCCGGTGGCGGCGGATTGCACACGCAGGCCCTGCACGCGCACGCCAGGATTGAGGCCGTCCCAGTAAGTGTCCAGCTCGCCCAGCGTTACCGGGTTGCCGAGAGCCCCGCTGATGTACGACTCGATCTCGCCCTTGCGCTCGGCCAGTGTCGGCAGCCAAAGATGTGCCACCACAAAGACCAGCACGATCGAGATGACGACACCCAGTATGGAATGCAGCGTCCAGTGCGTGACGCGGCGCAGGGCGCGCTTCACTGGCGGCGGCAGTTGCTGGCGCAACGACCGGGCCGCCCTACGCGCGGTCTGCATGGCGAGCCCGAATCGGGCATAACGTGATGGCGGCTTGCGCACTGGCTTATGCATTACAACTCCTGCTGATCATTACTGGACCGCCTGCAACATGTCCCCACTGCTGGCTCCGGCATGGCCTGTCACCCCATCTATCGGGTCGTACCTTCGCTTTCCCCGGGGCCGGTCACATCAGGACCACGTCGAACTGTTCCTGGTTGTAGAGCCCATCCACCTGAAGCTGGACGGGCTTGCCGATGAATTCCTGGAGATTGAGCAATCCGGTCGACTCCTCGTCGAGTAGCAGATCGATCACCACCTGCGAAGCCATCACCAGATACTTGTCAGAGCCGAACTGGCGTGCCTCGCGCAGGATTTCGCGAAATATTTCATAACACACGGTCTGCGGCGTCTTCATCACGCCGCGCCCCTTGCACGCCGGACACGGCTCGCACAGCACGTGCTCCAGGCTCTCGCGCGTGCGCTTGCGCGTGATCTCGACCAGCCCGAGCGTCGACATCTCCGTCACATAGGCTTTGGCGCGGTCGCGCGCCAGCGCCTTCTCGAGCGCGCGCAATACCTGGCGGCGGTGCTCGGGCTCTGTCATGTCGATGAAATCCACAATGATCATGCCGCCCAGGTTGCGCAGCCGCAGCTGGCGGGCAATGGCCTGCGTGGCCTCCAGGTTGGTCTTGAACAGCGTCTCTTCCTGGTTGCTGCGGCCGACGTAGGCGCCGGTGTTGACGTCGACTGTGGTCATGGCCTCGGTCTGATCGAACACCAGGTAGCCACCGCTCTTCAACAGCACCTTGCGCTCCAGCGCCTTCTGGATTTCATCCTCGACCGCATACAGATCGAAGATCGGGCGTTCACCTGGATACACCTCGATGCGCTCCGCCACCTCGGGAATGAACTCGATGGCAAAGTCGCGTGCCTTGATGAAGGTTTCATGCGAATCGATGCGCACCTTCTCGACATTCTCGCGCACCAGATCGCGCATGGTACGCAAGGCAAGCGGCAGGTCTTCGTGCACCAGCGTACACACCGCAGCCGTCTGCATGCACCCCTGCACCACCTTCCACAGGCGCTTGAGGTAACGGATGTCGGTGCTGAGCTCGTCTTCGCTCACCGCGCCTGCGACGGTACGCAGGATGTAGCCGCCCGGTTCGTTCTCATCGATGGCTGCCTTGAGTATGGCGCGCAGGCGCTCGCGCTCGGCATCGTCCTCGATTTTCTGCGATATGCCGATGTGCTTGCTGTACGGCATGTACACCAGGTAGCGCGCCGGCAGGGTGATGTGCGTGGTGACGCGTGCGCCCTTGGTGCCGAGCGGATCCTTCACCACCTGCACCACCACTTCCTGGCCGTCGTGCAGCAGCTCGCTGATGCCGGGCGGCGGACTGCCCGGTTCGGTGCCATGGCGGTTACCATGCGGGGCCGTGCCTCCCGCGAAATGGGTGCGGCCCAGTATGTCGGACGCGTGCAGAAAAGCGGCGCGGTCCATGCCGATGTCCACGAACGCCGCCTGCATGCCGGGCAGAATGCGCGTCACCTTTCCTTTGTAGATGTTGCCGACAATGCCGCGCGCACGGGCGCGCTCTATGTGCACTTCCTGCAAGACGCCGTTTTCAACCACGGCGACGCGCGTTTCTTGCGGAGTAATGTTGATCAGGATTTCTTCGCTCACGTCGGCTCCACCCCGGCACGCTTGAGGGTTTCAAACAGTTCGTAGAGCGGCAAGCCCATGACGCCCGTGTAGCTGCCTTCGAGGCGCGCAATGAACTTGGCGGCATGTCCCTGGATGGCATAGGCGCCGGCCTTGTCATCGGCTTCACCGGTTTCCAGATAGAGCCTGATCGCCGCATCCGGAAGCGCCGCAAAGGTCACGCAACTCTCACTGAGCGCACTGTGCTCGCCCGTCGCTGTCACCAGACAGATGGCCGTGAGCACCGTGTGTGTGCGTCCGGACAGGCGTCGCAACATGCTGGCGGCGTGTGCGCGGTCGCGCGGCTTTCCGAAGATTTGGTCTTCCACCAACACCTCGGTATCGGCACCCAGCACCGGGTATGCCGGCCCCGCGCGCTCGGCAACGAGGCGCGCGACATGCCGCGCCTTGTCGGCGGCCACGCGGCGCACGTATTCCACCGCTGATTCGCCTGCCTGCTGCTCCTCAATCATGTTCGAGGGCACGGCCTCATAAGTCAGCCCCACCTGACGCAGCAGTTCCTGGCGGCGCGGACTGGCAGAAGCGAGGTAAAGCATGATTCTTCCGGGATGAACAGTGATTAAAGGAATTGTACCCCGGAATGCGCGCTGCGGAACTTGTCGCCTTCAGCGGTGATAGGGCAGGTTTTTCAGGATACTCCAGGCGCGATACAACTGCTCGGCCAACACCACGCGCACCACGGGATGGGCCAGAGTCAGCTTTGACAGCGACCAGCTTTCGTGGGCGGCGGCCAGGCATTCCGACGCCAGGCCCTCTGGGCCGCCGATCAGCAGCGCCAGATCGCAGCCGGCACCCATTTGTTTCTCAATGCGTCCAGCAAGCGCCAGGGTATCCAGCTCCCGGCCGTTACGGTCCAGCGCCACCACCCGGCTGCCCGCCGGTACGGCGGCCAGCAAGCGGATGCCCTCATCACGGGTCAGGCGCGCGAGATCAGCGCCCTTGCTGCGTTTGCCGGCGGGAACTTCGTGCAGCAAGAGGCGGCATTCGTGCGGCAGTCGTTTGGCATATTCCGCATAAGCCGCTTCCACCCACTCGGGCATGCGCTCGCCCACGGCGATGACATGGATCTGCATGGATTTTCTTGAAGCTCGGCGCGCAGGGCGTTACAAGGCTATTGCGCCGCCGCTTCGACACGCGCGCCATCGCCCCAGAGCTTTTCGAGATTATAGAGATCGCGCACCTGCGGCCGCATCAGATGCGCCACGACATCACCGAAGTCGACCAGCACCCAGTCGCCGACGGCCTCGCCTTCGCGACCAATGGGCATGAGCCCCAGCTCCTTCATGTGCACGCAGATCTTGTCGGCCAGCGTCTGCACATGGCGGCTCGAGTTGCCGCTCGCGATGATCATGTAATCGGTGAAATCCGTAATCTGGCGGACGTCCAGAACCTTGATGTCCTGACCCTTGGCGTCCACCAGCGCCTGAACAATTTCCTGTCGCATCTGCTCTGCCTGCATCAATCTCCCGGCCTAATGGCCGTAAACCTGGTTGGTCCGGATATAGTCCAGCACCGCCTCCGGCAGCAAACCCTGCACCGATTCCCCCCGGGCAAGCGCCGCGCGGATGCGAGTGGCGGATATATCTTGGGGGCTCACGGACAGAAATGCCAGCCGTCCGGCTGGAGACTCCTGCAATTTGTGTAAATCCATACACGTACGCTTGCGCGCCCAGTCCGGCAACGCGCCGGCAGTCGCGCCCGGCCGGTTCAGCACCACCAGGTGCGCCAGGGCCGGAATCTCCTGCCAGCGGTGCCAGGTTTCGAAACTGCGGAACTGATCGGCACCGATCAGCAGGCACAGCGGCGTATTGCCCAGCTCGGCGCGCAATGATTCGAGGGTCAGCACAGTATAGGACAAGCCGCCGCGCTGCAGTTCCCGGCCGTCCACCCGCAGGCCGGGGAGATCGCGGATAGCGAGTTCAGCCATGGCCAGCCGCTGTGCGGCGCTGGCCACGGGCGGCGGACGATGCGGCGGTTGGGCGGCCGGAATGAAGCGCAACTCGGCGAGCGCCAGTTTCTGCACGGCCTCCTGCGCCGGGCGCAGGTGGCCATAGTGAATCGGATCGAAGGTGCCGCCAAAAACGCCTACGGCGAGTGCTGAGTGCTGAGTGCTGAGTGCTGAGTTCAAAACGGGGCGCTCATCTGCCTGTGCCTTTGCACTTCCTGATTCCAACTAAGAACTCATCACTCATAACTCAAAACTATTTTCTGATGTGCCCGTCGCCGAGCACGATGAATTTCACCGAGGTCAGGCCTTCGAGTCCGACCGGTCCGCGCGCGTGCAGCTTGTCGGTGGAAATACCAATCTCCGCGCCCAAGCCGTATTCAAAACCATCGGCAAAGCGCGTCGAGGCGTTCACCATCACCGAGCTCGAATCCACCTCGCGCAGGAAACGGCGCGCGCGTGTCAAATCTTCGGTCACGATGCTGTCGGTGTGCTGCGAACCGTACTGGCCAATGTGCTCGATCGCCGCGTCCACGCCTTCGATCACGCGGATCGAAAGTATCGGCGCGAGATACTCGGTGTGCCAGTCCTCTTCGGTCGCGACCTTGATGCCGGACAGGATCTTCTGCGTGGCCGCGCAACCGCGCAACTCGACACCCTTGTCCTGATACATCTTGCCGAGCACCGGCAGCACGCGGTCGGCCACGGCACGCGCCACGAGCAGCGTTTCCATGGCGTTGCACACGCCATAGCGGTGGGTCTTGGCGTTGAAGGCAACCTTCACTGCCTTGTCCAAATCAGCCTTATCGTCGATATACACGTGGCAAACGCCGTGCAGGTGCTTGATCACCGGAATGGTTGCCTCGGCACTGATGCGCTCGATCAGCGACTTGCCGCCGCGTGGCACGATCACATCCACATACGGCTTGAGGGTAATGAGCTCGCCGACCGCGGCGCGGTCGGTGGTGGCAACCACCTGCACGGCGTCCTCCGGCAGACCAGCTGCCTTGAGTCCGGCTTGAATGCAAGATGCAATTGCCTGGTTCGAATGGATGGCCTCGCTGCCGCCGCGCAATATGCTGGCGTTGCCGGATTTGAGGCACAGTCCGGCGGCATCGGCGGTCACATTCGGCCGCGATTCATAAATAATACCGATCACACCGAGCGGGACGCGCATGCGTCCGACCTGAATGCCGGACGGCCGATATTTGAGATCGGTGATTTCGCCAACCGGATCGGCCAGGGCCGCGATCTGGCGCAGGCCTTCGGCCATGCCGGCAATATTTTTCGCATTCAGCGTGAGCCGGTCGAGCGAGGCGGCATCCAGGCCATCACGCCGTGCGGCGTCCAGATCCTTCTTATTTTCCTCGATCAGCCGGTCGCGCGCCTGCTCCAGGCCCGTGGCCATCGCCAGCAGTGCGGCGTCCTTGGCAGCGGTCTCGGCGCGGCTCATGAGCACGGCGGCGCGGCGCGCGCGCGCACCGACATCCTGCATATACTGCCGGATGTCGAGGCCGACGCTTTGTGGCGATGCCGTTTTCATGCACTCTTCTCCGAAACATCGCGGTTCATGACGAATAGCTTGAGGCCCGCGATCGCCAGCAGCAGTCGCTCGAGTTCAAGCCATACATCACCGGTCTCGCGCCCCTTGAGGATACGGTCGAGCTGCGCGCTGCGCCGCATAAAACCGAGCCACACGGGCGCCGGGTGACGGCGTAGCGCCTTGCCCACCAGGGTGCGCCGCTGCGCCCAAGCGCGCGCGAGCACCGCAGATTCCGGTTTGCCGCGTGCCAGTTCTTGGCCCATCTGCGCCAGCGTGCGCAACTCGCGCGCCAGCGCCCATAACATCAGTATCGGCTCAGTACCTTCGGTGCGCAAGCTGGCGAGGATACGACGGGCCGCCGCCACCTCTCCGGCCAGCGCGGCATCGACGAGCTGATAAATACTGAAGCGTGCGCTGTCGGCAAGACTCTCCTCAACATCGGCTTGAGCCACGCGCCCGTTAAGACACAGCATGGCCAGTTTTTCTACCTCTTGGGCGGCGGCCAGCATATTGCCCTCCAGGTGCCAGGCGAGCAGGTCGACGACTCCCGCTTCCGGTTTCAAGCCACGTGCCGCAAACCGCTGCGTCAGCCAAGCCGGGAGTTTTTGCACTTCGAGCGGCCAAATAACCACATGCGTACCGGCCGATTCAATGGCCTGAACCCAACGGCTCTCGCGCTGGGCCTTGTCGAGCTTGCCGGTGATTACCAGGAGCACGATATCGGCCGACGCATTCTCGGCCAGCTCACTTAACAGCGCGGCGCCGGCTTCGCCCGGCCGGCCGGTCGGGACACGCAGCTCGATGAGGCGGCGCTCGGCAAACAGGGACAACGACTGCGTAGCGGTACGCAATCCGTCCCAGTCAAAACCAGGCTCGACAGTAAACACGCTGCGTTCGTTGCACCCATTGGCCTCGGCGCACCGGCGGATTGCATCGCCACATTCCTCGACCTGGAGCGGTTCATCGCCACTTACCAGATAGAGTGGCGCCAACCCGCGCTCCAGCTGACGCGCCAGCTGGTCAGCGTTAATTTGCATTGCCGTCCGCCGCAGGCTCGGAGTGGACACTCGCCAAGCGGCGCAGAATTTGTCGCGCCACGTCGCGTCGCATTTCGTTTTGCAGAAATTCGCTTTGTTTCTCCGAAGCGATCACGTTCAGGCGATCAAAGCCGTACTCGCGCTGCAACTTCACCGATTGCTTCGGCAGGAGCGGTTTTTTATCGGCACCGATCAACGAATAATCGACACGGTAGTTCAGCAAGTAGGCACTGATACGGCCGCTGCTGTCGATCGCCAACACCTGGTTTTCAGAGGTTTCGCTGAGCAGCTGCAGTACCGGCACGCTCGCAGACACGTCGTCCGTGAGCCGTACATCCCCGGCCGCCAGCAAGGCATTGCGTACTTCCACGAGCAGTGGCGGGTAGCCCGCGCCGCTCATGGTCACGCGCAGGGTCGACAACTCCGGTGGCAATGTGACGGAAGACGCGCCGCGCAGATGAAAGCCGCAACCGGAGAGTACCGCGACAAGAGAAAGGGCGAGCATTCCGCGCGTGATCGCTGCTGCCGTATTCGCTTCCCGATTTTCCGATGTCTGCATTTATCCCACCACGATGTTTACGAGCTTGCCCGGCACGATGATGACTTTCTTGACTGGCTTCCCGGCCGTGTGTTTCTGCACGCCCTCATCGGCATGCGCCAGATCACGGATCTGCGCGTCACTGGCGGTAGCCGGCACAGAGATCCGTCCGCGCAGTTTGCCGTTGACCTGCACCACAAGCTCGATGGTATCGCGTTGAAGCGCGGACTCGTCCACCTGCGGCCAGCCCGCGTCGATGATATCCCCGACGAAGCCGAGTTCGCGCCAGAGCTGGTGACAGATATGCGGCGTGATGGGCGCGAGTAGACGCAGCAAGATGGATACACCCTCCTTTGTTTCGTCGCCCTTCACCCCGACGAGCCGATCTAGTGCATTCAGTATCTTCATCGCAGCCGAGGCTACGGTATTGAACTGCTGCCTGTGCATATCGTGGTTCGCCTGCTTGAGCGCCGAATGAATCTCGAAGCGTGTTGCTTTCAGTAATGACGTGCTGGCCGTGGGGCCGCCTCCGCTACTGAATCTTGCACAATAACTCCATAGGCGCTTCAAAAACCGGAAAGCCCCCTCGACCCCGGAGTCTGACCACTCAAGCGTCATTTCCGGCGGCGCAGCGAACATCGTGAATAGGCGCGCCGTGTCGGCACCGTACTGCTTAATAAGCGCCTGCGGGTCAATACCGTTGTTTTTCGACTTCGACATGGTGCCGATGCCGCCCGATTCCACCGGCTGGCCGTCGCTTTTCAGAACCGCTCCACGCCGCTGACCCTTGTCGTCAAACGTCAGCTCGATATCCGCCGGATTGAAGTATGCAATGCGGCCGCTCTCGGGCTTGCGGAAAAAGATCTCGTTCAACACCATGCCCTGGGTGAGCAGGCGCTTGAATGGCTCATCGTAGTTCACGAGCTGCACGTCGCGCATCACTTTTGACCAGAAGCGCGAATACAACAGGTGCAAAATGGCGTGCTCAATGCCGCCGATGTACTGATCCACCGGCATCCAGTAGCGGGTCTCGCTGTCCAGCATGGCGTCAGCACGGCGCCCGCTGGCAAAGCGCGCGTAATACCAGGACGAATCCACAAAGGTATCCATAGTGTCGGTTTCGCGCTTCGCGGCCGCTCCGCACTTCGGACACGTGCAGTTCACGAAGTCGGCACGCTTGTGAAGCGGATTGCCGCTGCCGTCCGGAACGCAATCCTCCGGCAACACCACTGGCAAGTCCTGGTCCGGAACCGGCACGTCGCCACACTGCGCGCAATGAATAATAGGTATCGGGCAACCCCAGTAGCGCTGGCGCGAGATACCCCAGTCGCGCAGGCGCCAGGTCACCTGCTTGTCGCCCAAACCTCTGGTCTTGAGATCGGCGGCGATGGCATCGATGGCAGCAGCATAGCCGAGGCCGTCATACTTTCCGGAGTTCACGCAAGCTCCACGCACTTTGTCCGCATACCACGCCTGCCAGGCGTCGGTCGAAAAGCTCTCGCCCGGAATCCCAATCACCGGCTTGATGGGCAGCTTGTACTGCCGGGCAAAATGAAAATCGCGCTCATCATGCGCCGGCACGGCCATGACTGCGCCTTCGCCGTAGCCCATGAGAACGTAGTTGCCGACCCACACCGGAATGGGCTCGCCGGTGAACGGATGGGTGACGCCGATGCCGGTCGGCATGCCCTTCTTCTCCATGGTCGCGATATCCGCTTCCATGACTGAACCGCGCTTGCACTCGTCGATGAACGCAGCGAGCGCCGGATTGCTGCGCGCGGCGTGGGTGGCCAGCGGGTGCTCGGCCGCCACCGCGCAAAAGGTGACGCCCATGATGGTGTCGGCGCGCGTGGTAAACACCCAGAGCTTTTCGTCCTTGCCAGCGAGCGTGTACGGGAAGGCGAAGCGCACACCGACGCTCTTGCCGATCCAGTTGGCCTGCATGAGGCGCACGCGCTCCGGCCACTCGGGCAGCTTGGCGAGATCGCCCAGCAGCTCCTCGGCGTAGCGCGTGATCGCCAGGTAATACATCGGGATCTCGCGTTTCTCGATGACCGCGCCGGTGCGCCAGCCGCGCCCGTCGATCACCTGCTCGTTGGCGAGCACGGTCTGATCAATCGGATCCCAGTTCACGGTGCCGGTCTTCTTGTAGGCGATGCCCTTTTCCAGCATCCGCAGGAACAGCCACTGGTTCCATTTGTAATACTCGGGCGTGCAGGTGGCGAGCTCGCGCTCCCAGTCGATGGCAAAGCCGAGCGACTTGAGCTGCTTCTTCATGTAGGCGATGTTGTCGTAGGTCCACTTCGCCGGCGGCACGCCGTTGGCCATGGCGGCGTTCTCGGCCGGCAGGCCGAAGGCGTCCCAGCCCATCGGCTGCAGGACAGCCTTGCCCTGCATGCGCTGGAAACGCGCGATCACATCCCCGATGGTGTAATTGCGCACATGCCCCATGTGCAGCTTGCCGGACGGGTACGGAAACATCGACAGGCAGTAGAACTTCTCCCGCTGCAGGTCGGCCACGGCCTTGAAGGACTGGTGTGTTTCCCAATAACTCTGTGCGTCGCGTTCTACGCTTTCGGGGAGGTAATGCTCGTCCATCGGAATGATCTTTAAGACTGGGTAATCGAGGCTAAAAGCATACCGCATTCCGCAGGCCGGGTCTTGTCAACGTGTGCGCCGTGGGGATGAAGCGCAGAGCGCGTGCCGCCCCTGTGAGGACAAACGCGGTGAGGCTTGGCGACTGTCGTAATCGAGAAAGACGGGGTGGAGCGGAAACGGGCCCGCGCGCGCGGGCCCGGGTCTTCAATCTATTATTTTTTTACGGCCGGGCGGCTGTCGTACTTCTGGATAACCTTGGCCGTGAGGTCCATGCCGTCGTCGGCATAGAGAACTTCTGCCTTGCCGAGCATGAGACCAATCTTCTCTTCCTTGGCGACATCGGCAATGACCTGGCGGATTTCTTCCAGTGACTTATTCGTGAATTCGGAATCCTTCTGGCGCAGGTCGCGCTCCGCCTCCTGCCCCATCTTCTGGTAGGCCTGCACCTTCTCCTGGAAACTCCGCTGCTTTTCCTGCTTCTGCGCCTCGGTGAGGGTCAGTATTTCCTTTTCCAGAGTCTGCTGCATGCCTTTCAGCTTGTCTTCTTCCTTTTTGATCGCGGCCTGTTTGTCTTTGACAACAATTTCCATGTTCGCCTTGTGCTGTTTGCCGGCCTTGCTTTCCAGCAGCACCGCGCGCACGTCGACATAGCCGATCTTCACGCTATCCGCTGCTTGCGCCGAGACAGCGGTCAGCAGGCCGGCGGCCATGCACCAAATAATTTGCTGTTTCATTTTCATTCCTCAGAAAGAAATAGTAATTCGTAACCGCGCGTGGCCTTCCCGGCACGGAGCCTATTCTACCCCACACGCCGCCACGTCACACCAACCGGCACCTGCCGGAAACTGGTTCGGTGACTCTGGCCATTACCGTCGCCGAAGCGCGAACCAACCCCCGTTTCTGCGACAGACGGGCCGCGGTACGAGGATATTCAAGGATCAGCCCGGAATTTCCACGAATCGTGACCCCCTATTCCGCGCATTGTCAGTCACACGCACGCCAGGAGCAGAGCCGGCCGGTCACCGAATCCAGAGCTATACTAGAACATGGGTCACAAATCTCACTATGCAGGAAATATTGTTCGCACCGTTAAGGCTTAACCAGGGCACCAATCGACCATGACGCAAACATCCGCATTGATGACGACAGGCTGGCTGAAAAATCCGGCATTTGACCTGGTCTTCATTCTTGGCGTCCCCCTGCTCGGCATCACCGCTGGCTTGGTCGCCTGGAACCAGCCCGAGCTATTTTTCCCCCTGCTGGTAGCCGATCTGTGGCTGCTCGGTTATCACCACGTGATTGCCACATTCACACGGACCGCCTTCGACCTCGAGAGCTTCCGGGAACACAAGGCCCTGAATTTGTACCTGCCCGTGGCAGTTGCACTTGCCGTAGCTCTGCTGGCATTCAGTTTCGGCACCTGGTTCCTCGCGACTATCTATCTACACTGGCAGTGGTATCACTACACCCGTCAGAGCGAAGGCATATCCAAGGCCTACATTGGCAAGAATTCAGATCGTGCGACGGGTGATCCGCAATGGATGCGTGTAGTCTTCTACTCCGTACCGATTGCGGGCATCTTGCATGTCTCCGCACGAGCACCGCACACATTCTTGTTTATGCCAGTCCAAACCTTGCCTATCCCGATGGGAATCGTATGGCTGGCCGATGCCATTGCAATCATGGCTGTTTCAGCATGGCTGATTTACCAGATCAGATCCGCCATTCAGGGGCGGCTGGCGCTTAGCCATTTCCTGTACATGCTCAGCCATTTCGCTGTTTACTTCATTGCATATATCCTGATAACGAATATTAACTATGGCTGGATGACCATCAACATATGGCACAACGCGCAGTACATATTGTTCGTCTGGCTGTTCAACAACAAACGGTTCAACGGCGGGCTGGACGACAAACATAAGCTGCTTTCCACCCTGAGCCAGACAAACCGCTTTCCGCTGTACATAATTACCTGCCTCACAATCTCGACCGGGGTCTATACCATGCTTCAATATTATGGAGTGGACCTGATCAGCAGCAGTCTTGGCGTGTCCGTCGCGGCGGCAACCGTTATTGCCTATCAGACTATCAACTTCCATCATTACATCGTGGACTCGCGCATCTGGAAGCTGCGTAAAAAGGCCGTGCGAGAAAACCTCGGTCTCACGCAATGACCGCACCTAATCACGGCACGCTTCCCACAAAACACATCGTCACGTCACACCGGCCGGCGCCTTGCGGCCAGGATACCAACAATCAGGATACCGAATGCCAGCAGAATGACCGGCAAGTTCCCGACTCGCACATAGGGGGTGGCGCCAGTATAGGGGACGGCCTCGCCACTGAGCACATGGGTTTCAAACTGCGGTGAGCGGGCCCGGATGCTCCCGTGCTGATCGATAATCGCCGACACGCCATTGGTGGTGACCCGCAGCATGTAACGGCCGGTCTCGAGCGCGCGCAGGCGCGACATTTCGAGATGCTGGTGTGGTGCCAGGGAGTTCCCGTACCAGGCGTTGTTGGTGGCGTTCACCAGCAACGAGGCCTCGGGCAGGGCGGTAATCAACTCCTCGCCAAAAATGTCTTCGTAACAGATGGCGCTCGCGAGCTTCTGGCCAGCGGCCTGCAACAGCGGTTGTCCTTCCGGTCCGGAACTGAAACCGGACATGGGCAATTCGAAGAAACGGATCAGGCCGCGCAGAAATTCTTCCAGCGGCAGGTAGTCGCCAAACGGCACGAGGTGGCGCTTGTGATAGAAGCCGGGCCGTTCGCTCAGGGCAAGCAGGCTGTTGAAATAGCGGCGCGTGCCCGGTTCGCGCACCGGAATGCCGAGCACGATGTCGGTGCCGTGTGTGTGCGCCTCGCGCGCGAGTCCGGGCAGATAATCACCCGCCACCTCGTGATAAAACGCCGTAATAGCCGCCTCCGGCCACAGAATCAGGCGGCTGTCCCAGTGCTGGCGCGTCAGGCCAGCATACAAATCCAGCGTGTGCTGCACCTGCTCCGGACTCCACTTGCTGTCTTGCGGAATGTTGCCCTGCACCAGCGACACGCGCAGGGGCGGGCCACTTGCCTCGGTCCAGTCGATTCGTGCCAATAGCACCCCTGCGAACCAGAACACGCTGAGCCCGGTAAAGACAGCAATTCGTGTGCGCCGCCCCGCGAGCATGAACAGCGCAAGCAGACCGGCGGACAGTGCAACACCCAGTGTCACCCCATACACGCCGGCGAGAGGAGCGAGCCCGCGCAGCGGCGCATCGATCTGGCTATAACCGAGATTGAGCCAGGGAAGACCGGTGAGAACCCAGCCGCGGCACCATTCAACGAGCGTCCAGGCAGCCGGAAACAGCAGTGCCAGACGGAGCCAATCCGGTCCGCGCAGAAAGCGTGCCGCCAGAAAGCCGAGCAGCATCGGGAACAGCGCCAGCACGCCCGCGAACAGCGCCGTAAGCAGGACCGCGAGCGGAACGCCGGAATGGCCGAAGTCGTGAATGGCGACGTATACCCAGGACACGCCAACGCCGAACTGACCGATGCCAAACAGCAGGCCACGCCACAATGCACGCCGCGGCGTAACATCCAGCCATAACAAAAACAGCAGCGCCGGCGCGAGCACAGCAATCGGGAAGAGCGAGAGCGGCGCGAAGGCCAGTGGCAACAGCGCACCGGCGAGCAACGCCAGCAGATCGGCGCGCGGTGCAGACAGGGCTGTGCGCAGGCGTTGAATGTCAGGCAGATTCAGCAAGGCGGGATACTTTTAACAGGTGCAAGCGTCGGCTGTCGGCCCGCAACACCTCGAAACGCAGACCATCGAACTCGATCTTCTCGCCGCGCCGCGGCACACGACCGAGACGCGCCATCACAAAGCCGCCGATAGTTTCGATTTCAGTATGCGTGAAGCCGGTATTCAGGCGCGCATTGAAATCCTCGAGTGGCGCGAGCGCCTTGACCACGTATTCGCCGGGCGCACGCTCGGCAATCAGGACGTCATCGGCGTCGATGTCATACTCGTCGCGGATTTCGCCCACAATCTGTTCGATGACGTCCTCGATGGTCACCAGGCCGGCGACGCCGCCGTACTCGTCCACCACGATCGCCATGTGGTTGCGCGAGGCCTTGAACTCGCGCAACAACACGTTCAGACGCTTGGCTTCCGGCACAAACACTGCCGGGCGCAGTGTGTCGCGCAGGTTGTAGCGCGCGCGTTTCTTCTTGTCGAGCTGCAGATAGCGCAGCAAGTCCTTGGCCAGCAGGATACCGATGACCCGGTCCTTGTCGGCGTCGATGACCGGGAAGCGTGAATGGCCGGATTCGATAATCACCGGCAGGAACTCGTCCGGCGCGCGGCTGATGTCCACCACGTCCATTTGCGCGCGCGGTACCATGATGTCGCGCACCTGCATCTCCGATACCTGCAACACGCCCTCGATCATGTCGAGGGCGTCGCGGTCAAGCAGATTGCGGCCTTGCGCGTCGCGCAGCACTTCCACGAGCTGCGCGCGGGTGCCAAGCTCGCCCATCAGGGCCAGACCGAGCCGCTCGATCAGCGAACGCGGCGCGGCGCCGTCAGCGGTCTGGTTTTCTTCATCACCGGTCATGGGGAGTTTCATGCGTAGGGATCGGGGAAGCCGAGGCGTTTCAGGACGCGAACCTCGAATGCTTCCATGACTTGTGCATCAGCATGATGAACATGGTCATAACCGCGCAGGTGCAGTATACCGTGAACCAGCATGTGCGCCCAATGCGCGCGCGCGCGCTTGTCCTGTTCCGCAGCCTCACGCAGCACTATCGGCGCGCAAATCACCAGATCGCCGGCCAGGCCGGTCTTCCCCGGGGCCGGGTCGTAGGTGAACGACAGCACGTTCGTCGCGCCACGCTTGCTGCGGTAACGTTTGTTGAGATCGGCGCTTTCCGCCTCGTCCACGAGACGCACCGTGATGTCGGCCGGGCCGCGGCCACTGCCGGCCAGTGCCGCGTGCGCCCATTCGGCAATACTGGCAGCGCCCGGCAACCCGCGGGCACGTGTGGCGCGCTGCACGACGAGGTGCAAGCGCATCAGCGCTTGTCCGCCTCATTGGTGCGCGCGGCATAGGCCTCGACAATGCGCTGCACCAGCGGGTTGCGCACTACATCCTGGGCGGTAAAGTGCATGAAGCTGATGCCGCGTATATCCGCCAGCACCTCGCTCGCCTCGCGCAGGCCAGATTTCTGGCTGCGCGGCAGGTCGGTCTGGGTCAGGTCGCCGGTGATCACCGCCTTGGCGTTGAAGCCGATGCGCGTCAGAAACATTTTCATCTGCTCGGTGCTAGTGTTCTGCGCCTCGTCGAGAATAATGAACGACTCGTTGAGCGTGCGCCCGCGCATGTAGGCGAGTGGTGCGAGCTCGATCACGCCCTTCTCCATGAGCCGTCCGACGCGCTCGAAGCCAAGCATGTCGTACAGCGCATCGTACAGCGGACGCAGATAGGGATCGACCTTCTGCTCGAGCGCGCCCGGCAGAAAGCCGAGACGCTCGCCGGCCTCGACCGCCGGGCGCACCAGCACAATGCGGCTCACCAGGTTGCGCTCCAGCGCATCCACGGCGGCGGCCACGGCCAGATAGGTTTTGCCGGTGCCGGCCGGGCCAATGCCGAAATTGATGTCGTGTTTCAGAATATTGCGAATGTAATCGCTCTGGCGCGTGGTGCGACCCTTGATCACGCACTTCGGAGTACGCAGATGGGTGTCGCTGTCATCCTCCACGGGGTCGCCCAAACCGGCCACGCGCAACGCCTGTTCGACCGTGGCGCTGTTGAGATAAGGATCCTTGGCCGTGGCGGCATACAGATTCTGCAACACGCGCTCCGCGGCCCGGGCCGGTTCCGGCGCGCCGCTGAGACGGAAAGCATTGCCACGATTGGCGATCTCAATACCGAAATGCGCCTCGATCCGACGCAGGTGTTCGTCCAGCTGGCCGCACAGGCTGGCAAGCCGCGCGTTGTCCGCCGGCAACAGGCTGAATTCGATTTGTGGCGACGGATTTGTCAATGCCATCAGAGCCCGGCAGCGCGCCGGCGCTGTTCCTGCGGCAGGCGGCCGCGCAGCGTATGCGTCACGACCGCGGTGATTTCGACGTCGATAAACTCGCCGATCAGGTTCGCGTCGCCACCTGCAAAATTCACGACGCGGTTGTTGCCGGTGCGTCCGGCCAGCTCGCCCGGATCCTTGCGCGATAACCCCTCTACGAGAATGCGCTGCACGCTGCCGACCATAGCACGACTAATGTCTTCCGCCTGTTGCTGGATGCGCCGTTGCAGGATGCTGAGACGCTGTTGCTTCACTGGCGCGGGCGTGTCATCTGCCAGTTCCGCCGCCGGCGTGCCGGGACGCGGGCTGAAGGTGAAGCTGAACGAATCATCGAAACCGACCTCGGCCAGCAGCTTCAGAGTCGCTTCGAAATCGGCCTCGGTCTCGCCCGGAAAGCCGACGATGAAATCGCCGGTGATACTAATGTCCGGGCGCGCGGCGCGCAGCTTTCGGATCTTGGCTTTGTATTCGAGCGCGGTGTGACCGCGTTTCATCGCGGTCAGGATGCGATCCGAACCGCTTTGCACCGGCAAGTGCAGATGCGGGGCGAGCTGCGGCACATCGCGGTAGGCCTCGATAAGCTGGTCGTTGAACTCCACCGGGTGCGAAGTGATAAAGCGGATGCGACCGATGCCGTCGATCTCGGCGACATAGCGGATCAAGTCGGCCAGGTCGGCCGTACCGCCGCCGTGTTTTACGCCACGGTAGGCATTCACGTTCTGGCCGAGCAGCGTCACCTCGCGTACACCTTGGCCGGCAAGACTCACCACCTCGGCGAGCACGTCGTCGAACGGGCGCGAGAATTCCTCGCCGCGGGTGAACGGCACGACGCAATAAGTGCAGTACTTGGAGCAGCCTTCCATGATCGACACGAAAGCACGCACCCCTTCGACGCGCGGCTCCGGCAAGCGGTCGAACTTTTCGATCTCCGGGAAGGACACGTCCACCACCGCGCGCCTGGTAGCGCGCGCCGTGTCCAACATCTCCGGCAGACGATGCAGTGTTTGCGGGCCGAACACCAAGTCCACGTACGGCGCGCGCATGCGGATCGCGGCGCCCTCCTGCGAGGCCACGCAGCCACCCACGCCGATGATCACCTCCGGGCGGGCGCGCTTGTGCGCCTTCCAGTAACCAAGCTGGGTGAACACCTTCTCCTGCGCGCGCTCGCGGATCGAGCAGGTGTTGAGCAACAGCAGGTCGGCGTCTTCCGGCTTGTCCGTGAGCGTGAACCCGTGGGTGTGCGCGAGCAGGTCGACCATGCGTGTCGAGTCATACTCGTTCATCTGACAACCCATGGTCTTGATGTACAGCTTTCCGGCCATAAACTCCTGATTCGATTCAGTGAAGAAAGCGGTCGGTAAAAATCCTCGTAAGCTACCCGGAACCCCTTGAAAACTCCAGCCTCAGGAACGCAGGTGCAATTATACCTATATATAGGCTTGTGCCGGATATTGGGATGCCGAATGCAGGCGATATAGCCCCCCCACGCAGGAAAACTGCACTGAATCCGCCAAGAATTCGCGCTCAGCAGATGAACAGCGTGGTAACCCGTTAGCAGTCAAGGGCTGTGTGGTGCAATCTGCATGCGCCATGCCGGAAGAATCCGCTAACGGTATCGGGGGACGCGCCTGCTACCTCCAGCAGACGTATGCCGCACTCACGGCCACTCGTACACGGCCTCGACGTGGTTGCCCGGCGGATGCACGATGACGCTCTTGCACAGAGCGCGCAACAAAGTCTGTCCGCGCCCACTTGCGCTCACGTTGCTTGCCGGGCCAGAAGGCAGTTGTCCGTCAAAACCCTGGCCACTGTCGCGCACGTGTACCGTAAGCTGGCCACCACCCGCGCGCGGCGCATGGGCCAGATCGATCTCTATCCATCCCTCGACAAGCGCGTCGAGCGCCAGCTTTCGGCGCGCGTAGTATTCCGCAAAGCCTTGTGGCGTGTCCTTGAGCTTTGAATCCAGACGCAGCAAACCGTGCTCAAGCGCATTGCTGAACATCTCCGCCACGATCATGTAGATGCGCTCGCGATGCTCGTTCAACGCCTGCAACTCGGTTACAAACTGCAACACCGACGGCAGCGGATCGGCCTGGCGCAAGGCATCGATTTTTAATTCCAGCGTCACCCGCCAATGTGCCGGGGGATAGGGGGGAACGACGTACGCGTGCACACCGCTCGCCGCGCTCCGGCCTGCCGCTGTCGTGAACTCGATGAGCGTGATGTCATCGCGCTGCACGGCCGCACCGCGAAAACGATCCAGCGTGCCACAGAGCAGCACGTACGGATCTTCCACGTCTTCCTCCAGACAGTGGGCCAGGTGCGCATCACCGAACATGTCTCCGGCGGCATTCAGCGCTTCGGTCAGGCCATCGGTGTGCACATAAATCCGGTCGGCGGCATTCAGCGAAACGAATTCAACGCCTCGATCAAGCCCAGCGTTATTCAGTACTCCAAGCGGCAGATGACGTGACGGCAGACGTCGTAGACCCTTGCCCTGCGCATCACGAATCAGCACATCCGGGATGCCGCCATTCCATACGGCCAGCGAAGTCCCCGAGGCATCGAGATCCAGCAGACAGGCGGCAAAAAACAGTTCCGGCGGCAACGCCGCCTTCAGCTTCTGATTGATTTCGCCGACGATGTCACCGATCGAATAGCCCTTCGCGGTCATCACGTAGAATGTCTCGGCCGTTTGCAGCGCACCGACTGCCGCCGGCAAGCCGTGTCCGGCAAAATCCCCGAGCATCACCAGCAGCCCGCCGCTTGGGCGGCGTGCGGCAAGCAGCAGGTCGCCGTTGAACAGCGCAGCCGGGGAAACGAGATAACGAATTCCGGGACTGTCGAGACAGCCACGGTGCACCACCTTGCTGAAGATGCGTTCCGCGATGTTCTGTTCCTGTTGCAGGCGCTGATGATGCATCCGGATTTCGTCGCGCTGCTGTTCACGCGCCCGGTACAGTTCACGCAGGCGCAGCAAGGCACTGATCTTGGATTGCAGGATGACACGGTTGCAGGGCTTGATGAGAAAGTCGTCGCCGCCTGCCTCGATGCAACGCGCCAGGGAAGCTTCATCGGTGAGCGCCGTCAGGAAAATGACCGGCACAAAACGATCGCCGGCCAGGGCCTTGATGCGGCGCGTGGCCTCGTAGCCATCCATGACCGGCATCAGGACGTCGATCAGCACCATATCCGGCCGCTCGCGCTCGAAGGCGAGCACCGCATCACCGCCATTACCAGCCTGGATAACCTGGTGACCGTCGTGCTCCAACATCGCTCGCAATACCAGCAGGTTGGTGCGCTCGTCATCAACAATCAGAAACCGCAGGGGCTCTGGGGTACCCGTCGCCTGTGCTGTTTGTGACCCTGCGCCGGAAAGGGGGGCAGGCAGAAAATCCGCCATGAACACCTCCGAAGCCGGTTAATCGATTTTGAACAGCCGGTCGAAGTTGGAGATTTTGAAGATTTTACGTATTTCCGGAGTGCAGTGGATGATCGCAATGTCGGATCGTTCCGCGCCAGCACGTTCGCGCAGCAACAGAAGCATGCCCAGCGCCGAACTGTCCATGTATTCGGCCCCCGCCAGGTCGATGATGTAGGCAGTGCTGGCCGGCTGCGCTGAACGCTGATAGGCCTCGCGGAACTCCTTGTAAACCGAAAAATTGAACTGGCCACTGATGTGGATGGTAATTTTTTTACCGTCGCCCGCTACGGTTGCTGTGACCGACATGGTTGTCCCTCTCTACTCTTCACGATTCATTCGATAGTTACTGCACTGGCCAAGAACATGCCGCATCAAGCAGTTGGCCCGCGTGATTGGCTCCAAGTGTGTTGTCCCGCAACAAAAAATTTCACACGTGCTTGCGCAACGAACGACTCGTGCTGAAGCGGATGAATCCGGGCTTAATTTTTGTATCAGTATAGGCAGAATTTACACCGGCTGGATTATCCGTCATTCAGATGGATGGTGCCGGAGCAGGCATACCGACCAATGAACGCGGGCAGCCCGGAATACAGTGGCCATGGAGGGCATGACCTGCTGGCCACGGTACTTACCACGCCACCAACGGACGGCGCGGTGACTCCTTCTGGTAATCATGCACCCGCTGACATGGCTCGGTACTTTGTTTCTCATCAATGACTTGGAGATTAGCCACTATCCAGAACAGATAGCCCATCCGCCCAACTCGACCGCCCAGCCCCGTCCGCTTCCACCGCCCGTCATTCTTCTCTACTATTGGCACAGTCAAGCGCTACCGGACCAGACCGCGTGCAGCCGGCAACAAACCTGCCTTTTTCCATCGATTTCGACGATTGGTCGCGACTGGCCAAAGTTGACCGCTTTGCATTTGAGGCACGTCGCCTGGCGCTGATCGAGGACTTTCTGCGCCAGTTCCCACAGCCTGCCCAACGTCGCCTGCGCGGCGTGCAATTCCGCATCGACATGGTGCGCCGTCGTGCCCGCACGCCCATGGGGGCCTGCCTCAAAATATCCTCGATGATGTGGGAATCGTTGCTAGGCCGTCACGGCCTCAAATCAGCGCTCAATGCTCTTTTCGTTTCCCCCGCCTGTCTTGTACCAGACGCACCTATTCGGTGCGCCATGACTGCCCGCATCCTCCCTTTCAGAAAACCGGCACACTAACCGGTCGCCGCGAAAAGGCGGGCAACCCCACCAGCGTTGCGAATCCGTCAGCAATTCTCCGATCGCACGGCCAAATGCCGATGAGCGGCCTGTGGCGCATCGCCGCCGGTCTGTTTCCTTCTATGGCATGGATTATGCTGAAGATTGAGGTGAAGGAGTTGTCGTTCCGGCGCGGGGGGTGCCTGCCAGCCACAGGTCGACATCCAGCCCGCATCCGATCACTGAACAGAGGGCTTGATCATGAAAATGATGCCACTACAGTTGGTGATCATCGATCTGGAAAATGGCCAGCGCGGGGTATTCATTGGCCGGCCACTCATCACCGATGATTCCGTCAAAGATGAGTGTCAGGTGGAGAATGTCTGGTTCACCGACATCCATGAAATGCCAGACAGCGCTACGCTTGAACAGCTGTCGCAGATGGCGCTGGGGCAGATGTCGCGAGGCAGAACAATACAGTAAACCTTCCGCTGGCCACGGCTGGCGGCAACGGCCGTGGCTGGTTCAGCGCAGGTCTGTATCGCGCTCGGTGCGCTGCGGCAGAACGACTCCTGCGTTGTCACCGCTTTCGCCATCCCTGGCGGGAGCGCGTATCACCACGTATTCACCTTCCAGCGTCTGATTCGCTCCGGCCTTACGCATTTTACGACGCAGCCACCACAGGCGCGTCAGCAGCACGGCAGCCGCGCACAGCACCAACCCGAGAATCACGACGAATACAAAGAATCCGACCACCGCCGCAGCGATCAGCACCGGTATCAGTATTAGCCAGGCCAGCCAGCTTTGCTTCCTGCTGTTTTCATCTGCCATGCGCATCTTGCGAAATCCGCTATTCCTGGTTTAAAGAGTGCATCATCACCCCTCTTTCGCAAGCGACAGAGGACGCTTGTTCACTTACCGCGGGCCACGCCGCTTGCCGGCGCCGGTTGGACTGCCGGGGTTGAAGTGACGCGGCGTCCGGGCCTTGGCACGCGGTTTCTTCCTGTCCGGTTTCGCCGGCGGGTTTTGTGGCAGACCCGTATGCTGAGTCTTGAATGCCTTGCCGTTACGCGCACCCTCCGGCGCCAGTCCGGTGCCGGCCGGCTGGTAGGATGGAATCAGCTGGTGCCGGCCACTGCCGATCAGGTCGCCGCGCCCCATGCGCCGCAGGGCAATACGCAGCAGCGGCCAATTGTTGGCGTCGTGGTAGCGCAAGAACGCCTTGTGCAAGCGGCGTTGTTTCAGGCCCTTGGGGATATACACCTGGTCGCTGGTGGCAGTGACCTTGCGCAGCGGGTTCTTGCCCGAGTGATACATGGCAGTGGCGGTTGCCATCGGCGACGGCAGAAATGCCTGCACCTGGTCGGCACGGAAGCCGTTCTGTTTGAGCCACAGCGCCAGCTCCAGCATGTCTTCGTCGGTCGTGCCGGGATGCGCAGCGATGAAGTAGGGAATGAGATACTGTTCCTTGCCGGCTTCCTTCGAGTACTTGTCGAACAGCTCCTTGAACTTGTAATACGCGCCCATGCCGGGCTTCATCATTTTCGACAGCGGCCCCTCGCGCAAATGTTCGGGCGCAATCTTGAGATAACCGCCGACGTGGTGCTGCACCAGTTCCTTCACATAGGCCAGCGACTGGATCGCGAGGTCGTAGCGCACGCCGGAGCCGATCAGAATCTTCTTGATGCCGGGCAGCTCGCGCGCGCGCCGATAGAGCCTGATGAGCGCCGAATGATCGGTGTTCAGATTGGAGCAGATGTCCGGATAGACGCACGACGGCAAGCGGCAAGCCGATTCGATCTCGCGGCTCTTGCAGGCGAGGCGATACATGTTGGCGGTCGGGCCGCCGAGGTCCGAAATCACGCCGGTGAATCCGGGCACGCGGTCGCGCACCACTTCAATCTCGCGGATCACCGAATCCTCGGAGCGGTTCTGGATGATGCGACCCTCGTGCTCGGTGATCGAACAAAAGGTGCAGCCGCCGAAACAACCGCGCTGAATCGAGATCGAGAAACGAATCATCTCGTACGCCGGGATTTTCGCCTTGCCGTAGGCCGGGTGCGGCACACGCTGGTACGGCAACTCGTAGACCGCGTCCATCTCTTTCGTGGTGAGCGGAATCGGCGGCGGGTTCAGCCACACATCGCGTTCACCGTGGCGCTGCACCAGTGCGCGCGCATTGCCGGGGTTGGCCTCCATGTGCAGGATGCGCGAGGCGTGCGCGTACAACACCGGGTCGGCGGCGACGGCCTCGTACGATGGCAGGCGGATGACACAATGCTCGCGGTCCAACTTCGGTGCACGGCTTTGAAAACGCACCACACTAATCGATGGAATTCCCTCTCCCTCCGGGACGACTCCAGGGACGGAGGAGGTAGAACGAAGTTCGGAACCAGAGTCGAGAGGGCCATGGTGAGAGGATACTTTGTTGTGGTGTGACGACTCTCTCATCCCATCCTTCTCCCGGAGGGAGAAGGCGCCCTTCGATTTACCTCCGGTATCGAGGTAAGGATTCACCGGCGGATGCAGCGCACCGGGCGTGTCGAGATGCGTGGAATCTATTTCGCTCCAGCCGTTCGGAATGGCGGCGCGCACGAACACCGTGCCGCGCACGTCGGTGATGTTCCAGATCGCTTCACCCGCGGCCAGACGATGTGCAATATCGCAAATCTGGCGTTCGGCATTGCCGTACACCAGCATGTCCGCCTTGGCATCGAGCAGCACCGAGCGACGCACCTTTTCCGACCAGTAATCGTAATGCGCGATGCGCCGCAGCGATGCCTCGATGCTGCCGATAATAATGGACGCCTCCGGATAAGCCTCGCGCGCGCGCTGCGCATACACGATCACCGAACGATCCGGACGCTTCCCGCCCTCACCGCCGGGTGTGTAGGCGTCGTCCGAACGGATGCGCCGGTCGGCAGTGTAGCGGTTCACCATCGAATCCATGTTGCCGGCGGTGATGCCGAAAAAAAGGTTTGGCTTGCCCAGCGCCTGAAAGGCCGCGGCGCTGCGCCAGTCCGGCTGACTGATAATGCCAACGCGAAAACCCTGCGCCTCCAGCACCCGGCCGATCAACGCCATGCCGAAGCTCGGGTGATCCACATAGGCGTCGCCGGTTACCAGAATGATGTCACACGAGTCCCAGCCGAGTTCGTCCATTTCGGCGCGCGACATGGGCAGGAACGGCGCGCTGCCGAAACGTTTCGCCCAATAGGGCCGGTGGGAAAAAATGTCGCGCGCTGTCTGCATGAGATGGGCCGCCATGGCGGCAGGATATGGGGGCAGTGGAGCGATAACCCAACGAAATGGCTGGTTATCGGGACAGCTGTGATGAAAGTATAACGCAGGCAGCGCGAACACGCCCGCCAGACCCTGGTTTACTTACTGTCCGCTACGGGGTGTGCCGCATACCGCCGGCCATCAGGAAGGCAGGTGATTCCTTACGTTCGTCTTGCTGCTGCGCATGTCGTTGTACAGACGCCAGCGCGTCCAGGGCACTTCATTGCTGGTGCCATTTGTGAACACCACCTGGAATAGCTGCAGATCACCGGCGGTGAACGATGCCATGGAGCCGGCGAGATACAGGCGCCAGGCGCGCACGAAGGCGGGATCGGTCATGGCCTCGATCTTGTCGGCGCTGGCCTCGAAGCGTTCCAGCCAGTGGGCCAGTGTCCGACCATAGTGCAAACGCAGGTTCTCGACATCCAGTACCGAGAAGTTGTGCGGTTCGAAGATCTGCATCATCTCGCTCAGACACGGCGGATGGGCCCCGGGGAATATGCGCCGTTCGATCCAGGCGCTCATGGTGCCGGGCTGGTTGCGGCCGATGGAATGAATCAACCCGCGACCGTTTTCACGCAACGCGTTCTTGGCCACGGCGCCCAGTGCCGGATAGTTGTCCACCCCCACGTGCTCGAGCATGCCGACCGATACAAACGCATCATACTGGCCGCGGATGTTGCGGTAGTCGTCCTCGATGTATTCGACACGCCCGATGAGCCCTTCCTGCCGGGCGCGCTCACGCGCATAGGCCAGCTGTTGATTCGAGATGTTGTAGGCCTTGACGGTGACACCGTAATGCTTCGCCATATGGCGCGCCAGTGCGCCCCAGCCGCAACCGGCCTCGACCACGGTCTGGCCCGGCTTGAGTTCGAGCTTGCGGCAGACGTGGTCCATTTTTGCCACCTGCGCTTCCTCGAGGCTCAGCGTCGCAGAAGAAAAATAGGCGCAGGTGTATACCATTTCACTGTCCAGCCACAGCTTGTAGAAGTCATTGCCGAGATCGTAGTGGTGATGGATGTTCTCGCGTGAGCCGTCGAGCGTATTGCGACGCGGCCGGTTGAGCCAGGCATGCAATGCGCGCCGAAATAGCCCGGCGCGCGGCGCGCGCGCAATGGCGCGATAGATGGTCTCGAGGAACTCGACAAAGTAGCCCTCGACTTCAATGCGGCCGGCGGTGTAATCCTCACCGAAAAACAGTTCCGGGTGCAGCGTGAGGCGACGCAACGCACCGGGGTCGCGGATGTGTACGTGCGCCACGATGGGTTCCTGCGAAATGCCGAGTTCCTCGCCGTTCCACAGCACGAACCGCACCGGTGGATTGCCTACGGCCCGCAGCAGCCAGCGCAACAGGCCACGCTCCAGGGCAGTGGCCGCGCGCTGTGTGCCCGGCCCTGCCTCCTGCCGGCTAAAATCCGGCGCGGTGATGCGTCGAATATCGCTGAGTCCGATACGGTTCTGGCTCATGGCTCCTCCACCTCGGCGTACCGGCCCGGTTGCGGGCCATTATTTTCCCTGGCGTTACGCGTACTGGAGCCGCCTTGCCCGGCATCTGTTCCCCGGGGGCCTCTCCGACTGGATGGTTTCATCCTGCCACGTCCACCCACTACCCAGCAACCGGCGTGTGCAGTGGTGCCGGCCTCTTGGCCCTGTTGTCATGGCCCCGTCATACAGCGGGGCTATTTTGCCGCTACTGGGGCAAAACCATACAGGCGAGGAAAAAGAATATGTTTGATAAACATCAAAACATGCAACAAAAGTGCGCACGCACCCTGAGCGAAGGCCAATTGCTGGATGAAATCACCTGGTTTGAGGGACGCTTGCACGAGATTGGCGGTGGGGATTGCGCCTACGAGAAGGCCCTGGCGCGATCCTACGAGCAGGCTGTATCCAGCCGCCGCGAGCGGCTCGCCAGCATGCGGCACGTCAACAACCAAGGAAGCTCTGAACAAGTTGACAAGTCGAGCGGAGCGGAAACCGGCTGGCGCGAACGTCCAACATCCCCCAGGTGTTACTGGATTTCTCCCTTCGGCAGAAATGACAGCAAGAACTTAATCAGAAATTCCTTAGGCAACTGGGCGCGCCCTATATCTAAAAGATCTTAATCACCATTGCACCAGCGGCGACGGTCACGATCGACACGGCGCGCAGGCGCGTGACCGGCTCCGCCAGGAACAGCGCCGCCATGATGGCCGCGAACACCACCGAGGTTTCGCGCAGTGCAGCCACCAGCGCGATGGGCGCCTGGGTCATGGCCCACAACGCCAGTCCGTACGAGGCCAGTGTGCTGGCGCCGCCGAGCAGTCCCCGTTGCCAGCCAAGCCGGGCATGGACGATCACCCGCCGTCCCTTCAACGCGAGCGCGAGGCCGAGCAACAGCACGGCCGTCAGCAGAAACATCCAGCCCGTGTAACTGAACGCATGCCCCGAGAGCCGAGCCCCCTGGCCATCCACCAGCGTATAAACGGCAATCACGCCGGCGTTGGCCAGTGCCAGTAACGTGGGCCCCTTGCGCAGCTTGCCGGAACGCCATACGTCGGTTGCCAGCAGCAATACCCCGCCGGATACCAGAAGAATGCCCAGCCACCCGCCCGGCGTGGGCGTTTCGTTCAACAGCAGCGCCACCGCCACGGCGGAAAGCACTGGTGCACTGCCGCGCATGACCGGATAGGCGAAGCTGAGTTCGGCGCCGTGGTAGGCGAGCGCCACGAGCGTAAAATAGATGACATGAATGAGCACCGATGCCACCAGATACGGCCAGCTTTCCGTGGCCGGGAGGGGCAGTGCTGGCAACAGCACGGCCGTGAGTATGCCCGCGCCGCCGAGCATCAGCACCGTATCCAGGAACTTGTCGGCGGCGCGGCGCACCAGGGTGTTCCAGGCGGCGTGGAACACGGCGCCGAGCAACACAACGGCCATGATATCCAGTGTCACGCTATGCCCCTTACGTCAGGTCATTCTGTTCCAACATACTGCAGAACCCTCTCAGCGCAGCGCGAACGCCAGCGCAATCGGGATGGTCACAAACGCGCCAAGGTTGCCGATCATGACCAGTGAGGCCACGCGTCCCGGCTCCTGCTGGTATTGTTCGGCCACTAGAAAATTCAGCACCGCGGGCGGCAGCGCGCCGAACACAATCAGCATGGCCTGCTGCTGGGGCGTGAGCGTCAGGAACGGCAGCAGTGCCAGCACCATCAACACGCCGGTGAGCGGACAAACGATGGCGCCGAGCACACCGAGGCGCCATTCACGCAGGTCCACGCTCGTCAGCCGCGCGCCCAGCGAGAACAATAGCAGCGGAATGGAGGCCTGGCCGAGCAGTTCAATCGCGGCGCCGACCGGCCTGGGCACGCCCCAGCCGAAGAAGGCAAAGGCGACGCCGGCCAGGGTGGCAAGGACAATCGGCTGCTTCAGCACCTGCGACCAGTGCGCGCGACGATCCATCATCCAGGTGCCGAGGGTGAAGTGCAGGCCGTTCTCGACGATGAACAGCACCACCGCGATCGGCAACGCCTGCTCGCCGAAGGCGAACACCGCCAGCGGCAGCCCCATGTTGCCGGAGTTGGTGAACATCATCGGCGGCACGAAAGTTTTGGCCGGGACGCGTGCGAGCCGCGCCACTGGCCAGGCGAGCAGACCGGAGCCGAGCACCACCACGGCGGCGGCCAGCGCGAGCGCGCCATACTGGACGAGGTTGAAGTCCTTGCCGGACAAAACGCCGAAGATCAGCGCCGGCAGCAACACAACCATGTTGAGCTGGTTGGCCGCGCCCATGTCCGGGCGGCGCCAGCGGCTGTAGAGATAGCCGACACCCACGACGGCGAAAACCGGAAAGACAATGCCGAAGATGCGCAGCAGCATGCCTGGATCTTCAGTCAGCCACGAAGAGCTTGTGCGGCCCGATCTCCTTCACGTCGCGCGTGCCGGTCAGCGCCATGGTGACGTCCAGTTCATTGCGCATCACCTCCAGCGCGGTGCGCACACCGGCCTGTCCCATGGCCCCCAATCCATACAGAATCGCCTTGCCGGCCATGGTGCCCTGCGCGCCGAGCGCCATGGCCTTGAAAATATCCTGACCGCTGCGCACGCCGCCATCGAATAACACCTGAGTCTTGTCGCCCACGGCCGTGACAATGCCCGGCAAGGCGGCGATGGACGACGGCGCCCCGTCGAGCTGCCGCCCGCCATGGTTCGACACCACAATCGCGTCCGCACCGGTGTCCACTGCATGGCGCGCATCATCGGCATCCAGAATGCCTTTAATAATGAGTTTGCCGGGCCAGAGCTTGCGTACCCAGGCGACGTCCTGCCAGCTCAGCGTGGGATCGAACTGGCTGGCGATCCACTGCGAGAGGGTGTTGAGGTTGCTGCCACCGCGACCGAGCCCCTCCAGATTGCCAAACGTGCGGCGCGGGGCCAGCAGGATATTGAGCACCCAGGCCGGCTTGGTGGCGATGTCGAGTGCATTGCGCAGCGTCAGGCGCGGCGGCACGGACAGGCCGTTCTTGATGTCGCGATGGCGCTGCCCCTGAATCTGCAAATCCGCCGTAAGCACCAGCGCGGAACAGCGGGCGGCAATCGCGCGCTGGATCAGCGATTCCACAAACTCGCGGTCGCGCATCACATACAGCTGGAACCAGAATGGCTTGGTGACGGCGGTCCGCACATCCTCGATCGAGCAAATGGACATGGTGCTCAAGGTATACGGAATGCCGAATGCCTCGGCCGCGCGCGCGGCATGGATTTCACCGCTGCCGTGCATGATTCCGGTAAGCCCCAACGGGGCAATGGCGAGTGGCATCGTGGCATTCTCGCCCACGAACTGCGTGCGCAGCGAGCGATGATCGACATCAATCATCACGCGCTGACGAAGTTTTATTTTGTCGAGATCGGCACGGTTGGCGCGCAGCGTGGCTTCGTCGTACGCGCCGCCATCGGCGTAATCAAAAATGGCGCGCGGCACACGCCGTTTTGCAAGCTGGCGTAGATCTTCGATGTTGGTGATGGTGGACATAAAGTCGGCACCCGGATGAGATTTCGACAGAACCGAACTGGCTCACAGGGGACGATACACATTTAGGCGTACGGCCACAATTACGGATGAATCCTGCTTCTAAACGGCCTCCACAGGCCTCTCAATTGAAGGCCTCAAGTCCCGCCAGACCCAGCAACGAGATTGGCTCCATGGTTTGGTCATGGCTCCTTCCATTCAGGGTGACGCAACTTCAGCTGCTCTTCACGGACCCGGATTTCCTGACGGACCAGCGCAGCCTTTTCTGGTACGCCGGCCAACTCATAACTTTCAGCCAACAGGTTCATCGGGACAAGCTGCCCGGGATAGTCGGCACCACAGAGCTGCTTCTGAATTTCGATCACTCGAAGAAAGTACTGCGCTGCCTTTTCATACCTCTGATGCGTCTTGTATACGTGCGCCATCTTGGTAACCTCAAACAGAAGGCTCTCGCGTTCAGACGGTCTTGGGCAAGCGCTGGGCAGCGGTTGTTTTTCGAGCGTTGCGATGTCGGCGAGCATTTCGTATTCGCCCGGCACCGTGGTAGTCACAAACAAGAAGAACGCGCCAAACCCCAGCACCGCGATTGCCAGGATGACGATGGTTGCTTTGCTCACTTTCAGTTTCACAGGATCTCTCTACCAAGCATTTGGCTATTTCGTGTGCGCTTTGAAAAAGCCCCAAATGACATCCGTTCCATTGAAGGTTGCACTCGGTTTGTCACCCATAAAGCTCCCCTTCTTTCCGCCCGGCCAGGCATGGCCGTTGTCATGGACAAGGTACAACTCGACGGCGCGACGCGCGGGGCATTGGTACTGCCAGCGAGTAAATGTACCGTGATTGTATTGACTGGGGGCAACGGTACAACCGTCTGCGTTCGCCCAGTATGCCGCCTGCTCCAGGGCGGGCTTCGCGGGCGTACCGTCCCAGGCATCGGTGAAGCGCCCGCCGGGAGGACCCCCTTGGTAGGGAACGGAATTGTCATGCATGCCGTTGAGCATGATGGCGGACACCGGATGCTCCGGTCTTTTTTCATCACCGAACAGGGTCCCAACTACGGGCGCAATCGCTGCGAATTTATTGGAGAGCTCAATGCCAAGCCGGTGCGTCATCATGCCGCCGTTCGACATGCCGGTCGCGTAAATCCGCTTTGGATCGATTGGATAACTTTCGACGAGCTTGCCGAGAAGCGCATTGATGAAACCAACGTCATCGACCCCGGTCTCCATAGCGTGGCCGCAACAATGGCCCGCGTTCCAGGTCAGATGCCTGTTCTTACGACGGCCGGTTCCCTCGGGATAGACAACGATGAAGCCTTCCCTTCTCGCCTTGTCGGTGAAGCCGGTCATCTTTTCAGCGTTCTCGGCATTGCCACCACCACCATGCAGAACCAGAACCAGCGGTATTCGTTCGTTACCGTTCGCCAAATCACCGGGAACGCGAATCACATAACTGCGCTCGATCCCAAGGTAACTCAGGGTTTGCCTTGGCCAGGAAGATCCGCTATCCCGATCTGCCGCCACGGCAGCAAAAGTGAAGCCCAGTAGCGACCCAAAAGTCGATACGATGAAAACCAGTTTTCTAATGTTCCGCTCTTCCAAAGTGCTCACTTTTAATGACATGGAATGTGTCGGCGATGCTTGAAAGAGCCCACTGGGCCAACGTTGCCTTCATCGACGCGCTGCTTTTGCCTCTCGAACGCTGTGTTAGCCGACTTCACCACTATTTGTCGAGGTGGTTGCCATTTACTGGATTCGTACGGGAATAGATAGCCTTCCCGTCACGCATGGCGTGATAAACCCCATCATTGTTCAAAACAAATAGGGCGCATTTTTCTTTGCCGTCATATGTCACGCAATGATCTCCACTCGGGCTGATACGCAATGACCATGTAACTTTCTGCCCGGCATTGCTGCCTGTCAGGAAGTGATGTACGACCTCATCACATTTATCAGGGTAGTAAACCTTAAAGGTCGATCCCTTTTCAAAGTTCTCACCCATGAATGTTTTTCCGCAGAATGCCTTCTTCAAGTCTTCTCCGCTCACAAAATCTCCAGCAACAGTCACAGATGAACCCAAAGCTAAAACGAGCCCCACGGTAAAAAAGCAACTTTTCATGATGTCTCCTTCTTGTTGCCGCCTCGGGTAATGATGTGAGCCTACCGGCGGGTAAGTTGGCTAACGCGCCGCTTCACTGGCGGCGGAGCGTTAGCGACGCCGTCCAGTGGAAGCGGTTGTTGGAAGGCGAAGTATTAACTACCATTTCGGACCTCGGAATTTGAGCATGTTCTTCATGGCAACCTCCCATTGTTCTCGGCTCTGATACTGGGTAATAACCCATTCATCCGACTTCTTTAGGACGACATCTTCTTTTTTTGGATTTAGTTCTTGATGAAGGTTGTCGGCATGTACCAATGTTCCCGATAGCGAAAGCTCAGAAAGCACACCATCAAACTGAAAAATATCTTGGCTAGGCACATTGTTGTGTAATTTACAGCCATGTATTCCCATTGTAAGTCTGGCAGTAAAGGCAATGCGCCCGGTCTTAGGATCAAATGTGACTTTCTCTAGCGTCCCGGCCGGGGTATCTCCAATAAGGCCTTGTGAATAGGAGTAGAGGCCAAAAAGAGTGTCGCCTTCCCGCCATAACTGAACCGCAGCCCCGTATTGATGTTCTTCTGTAAAACGAAAGTTTGAGAATGTGTCAAGGCCAACGATTGACGAAGATTGGCCTGCATGCGCGATGGCTAGGAAAAACACCAGAGCCAGCAGAATGATAGAGTGTTGAGCCATTTAACGTTGTCTCGCCATCCAACTTAAGTTCGGCATCATAGAGCCCCCTAGAAACGTTTCCACATTGCGAATTCTCTCAGCGGCTGTTCACAATGATAAGCGTTGTGCCGGCAAACACGAGCAGTGCGCCGAGCAGCACACCGCTGTTGAGTTGCCATTCGCGAAAGAGCAGCCACGCGATCACGGCGACGAATGCAGGGTAGGAGATTTCGATCAGGCTGGCGAGCGTGGCATTGCGACCGCGCACGGCCATGTACAACAGAACGGTACCGGCCAGACTGGTCAGGGCAATCATGCCAATCAGCCAGCGATCGCCAGTCGGCAGCGCCAGAATCGCGCGCCAGTCGGCCGCGAGCCGCGCCGGGAAGGCCAGCGCCACGATTGCCATGGGCAATGCGGTGAGCAACACCACCGTGGGGAGCGACACGCGCCGCAGCGCGTGCTCGATGAGCGGATAGTGCAGGCCCCAGACAATCGCGGCAGCAATGGCGGGAACGTACCAGGGCAGGTGCATGGGGAGGAAATGGAATTGCTGTTAACGACGCAGGAGCAGCACCGCGACCAGCAGCGCCAGCAAGACAGCGCCGACCCACCACTGCCAGCGAGTCCCCGTACTGCCACGCTCCAGCACACTCAGGTTCACGCGCGCGCCCGGGTGTCCCTGAGCGGCGGCCTTGTGGTACCAGCGCAGCGCCTCGTTGCGGTCTTTCGCCACACCGAGACCATGCGCGTGCATCAAGCCGAGATTGAATTGCGCGACCGAATCATTGTGGTCCGCCGCTTTGCGCAGCCACTCGGCCGCCTCCGCTTCGTCCTTCGCCACGCCCGCGCCGCGCGCCAACATCAGGCCAAGGCGCATCTGCGCGGCAATGTGATCTTGCCCCGCCGCCTTGCGCAGCCAGCCGGCGGCCTCGGCCTCGTCGCGCGGCGTGCCGCGGCCATACGCATACATGACACCAAGACGGAATTGCCCGTCGGGTTCACCCGCTTCGGCACGGCGACGCATTGCCTTGAATGTTTCAATCTCGTCACGTGTGGACTGCACCGGCTGACTCGGTGGCGCGCTCGCTTCGGCAGGTGTGCCCGCGACCCGAGTCGTGGGAAAAGTCTTGTCGCGTGTCGGCTTCGGCGGTGCCGTTTTGCCAATCGCGCGCAGACGTTCCAGCACCTGCTCGATATGCTGTGGCCGGTCTTTCGGCAACGGCGCGAGCATCGCATCCACCACCGCCAGGAACTCCGGTCGGTAACGTCCCTGCCCGGCCGCAAGCGCCGGAGGCATCGGATCGGCTTCTTGCTCCTGCAACGCGGCAATGCGGTCCGGCGACTCGGCCGGCGGCTTGCCGGAAATGCAGTGGTACATGGTGGCGCCGATCGAGTACAAATCGGTCCACGGTCCCTGCTTGCTGCGCGAGTTGTATTGCTCGAACGGCGCGTAGCCGGGTGTGACCATGCCAGTGAGCGCGCGCGTTTGCTCGCCCAGCGCCTGGCGCGCGGCGCCGAAATCGAGCAGCACCGGCGGGCCTTTTTTGCGCAGGTAGATGTTGCCCGGCTTGATGTCGCGATGCAGAAAATCCTTGGCGTGCACCGCACTCAGGCCTTCGAGCACCGGCAGCATGATGTCGAGGATCTCGGCCTCGCTCAGCACGCCGCACTTCTGCAGGTGCTCGGCGAGCGACTCGCCGTCCTCGTAGTCCATGACGAGATAGGCAGTGCCGTTACTCTCCAGAAAGCGGCTCACGCGCACGATCGAGCGTTCCTTGAACTTGGCAAGGATGCGCGCCTCCTCCAGAAAGCGTTTCAATCCGTACTCGTAATATTTCTTGTCCTGGTCGGACTTGGCGATCACCGTGGCGCCGTCGGTGGTGCGCAGCGCCAGCCCGCTTGGCAAGTACTCCTTGATGGCGACATCGCAGTGCAGGCTGTGGTCGTAACCTTTATAGGTGATGCCGAAACCACCAACGCCTAGGATGCTGGAAATTTCGTAGGATTCGATGCGTGTGCCGACCGGCAGCGCGCCATGGTGTACCGGACTCATGCGCGGCCTCCGGCGCCACACCGGCACGACGCGTTGCTGACTGACTCGTGCCCGACGGACAGATGCATGCGCAATATCCCATAGTCGATGGGGATTTATGGTAGTGGCAATACCGGCCCGGCACAATCGCGACCGCCAGGTGACCGCCATGGATGGCGGAAGGTACGCCCACAAGGATGTGGGCGGTAGACTGCGCCGGGAGCTGGCAGTCGAGGGCAACGCAGGGAACAGTTTCAGGCCGCGCCGCCCGCCCGGGAGTCCGATATAATGTGTATCCCTTGTTCTGTTTGCCGGCGGTTGCCCCGCCAGGAGGACTGTCATGCAGATCCGTGCCATTCTTGCAGCCTGCTTGTGCACCATTGCCCTGCCCGCGGCATTGGCCGCCGACTTCCCGGGCGCACTCAATGTCACCTTTCGCACCAGCGATTGCGCTGGCGCCACCGGGCTGGGCAGCGTCAACGTCGATCACGTCACCCGCATTCAGCCGTACGACTGTCCGGGCGGGCGCAAGCTCAAACAAGTATTGACGCGCACGCCCAGTGGTGCGAACGAGGTCTTCACCATCACCGATGACGAGGCGGTGAAGCTGGAGGCGCAGATACAGCGCATTATGGATACGCGCCAGAGATCACTTGAGCAGACCAAGCCCATTATCATCACCCACTGACCGGTCATGCCAGCAACTCATCCTTCCCGCAACCGCCGCCACAGCACGCGCGTGCAGGTCGGCGCCGTGGCCATCGGCGGCGGCGCGCCGGTGGTGGTGCAATCCATGACCAACACCGACACGGCGGATGCCGTGGCCACCGCCGCGCAGGTGGCAGACCTGGCGCGCGCCGGTTCGGAACTGGTGCGCATCACCGTGAACAGCGCGGAGGCGGCGCGTGCCGTGCCGGAAGTGCGCGAGCGCCTCGAACGCCTGGGCGTGCGCGTGCCGCTGGTCGGCGACTTTCACTTCAACGGACACAAGCTGCTGACGCAGTATCCGGACTGTGCCGCGGCGCTGGACAAGTACCGCATCAATCCCGGCAATGTCGGGCAGGGCGAGAAGCGCGACACGCAGTTCGCGACCCTGATCGAGATTGCCTGCAAGCACGACAAGCCGGTGCGCATCGGCGTGAACTGGGGCAGCCTCGACCAGGCGCTGCTCGCGCAGCTCATGGACGTGAACGCCCAACGCGCCGAGCCACTGGATGCGAAAGCCGTCATGTTCGAAGCCCTGATCCGTTCGGCACTCGACAGTGCGCAACAGGCCGAGCAGCTCGGCCTGGGGCACGACCGCATTATCCTGTCGTGCAAAATGTCCGGCGTGCAGGATCTGATCCGCGTGTACCGCGATCTGGCGACACGTTGCGACTACGCCCTGCATCTCGGACTCACCGAAGCCGGCATGGGTTCGAAGGGCATTGTCGCCTCGACCGCGGCGCTCGCGGTACTGTTGCAGGAAGGCATCGGCGACACCATCCGCATCTCGCTCACGCCCGAACCGGGCGGCGATCGCACCACGGAAGTGGTCGTGGCGCAGGAAATTCTCCAGACCATGGGCCTGCGCGCCTTCGCGCCAATGGTCACGGCCTGTCCGGGTTGCGGACGCACCACCTCGACCGTCTTTCAGGAACTGGCGTCGCGCATTCAGGGATATGTGCGCGCGCAAATGCCGGAATGGCGACGCGCGCACCCGGGTGTCGAGAACATGACGCTCGCCGTCATGGGTTGTGTCGTGAACGGCCCGGGTGAGAGCAAGCACGCCAATATTGGCATCAGCCTGCCGGGCACCGGCGAGACGCCGGTCGCGCCGGTATACGTGGACGGCCAGAAAACCGTGACGTTGCGCGGCGCGCAAATTGCCGAGGAATTTCAGCAGATCGTGGACGAATACGTCCGCACCCACTACGCGAAAGCCACCCCCCGCGGTTAAGCCCCGCTAAACGCACGGTTTATCCCCCACCTGCAGTCTGGAACGGTTTTTGCAGAACTACTCCTGAGTGCCGGCACCCGATGGCCATTCCGGGCCACGAGGAAGCCGGCGACTGTGCGGATGTCCAGTGCCGGGACATCTGTCATTTCGGGGGTGGTTTATGTCGCGAAGCGTATCGATGTTCCTGGTTGTGGGGCTTTCCGTTCTGGCAGGCTGCGCCACATCCGCGCCATATCTGCCGCCCACGGTCAATGCCATGAACGAGACTCCGGAGGCGCGCGCGCAAGACACAATCGGCCATGCGGCGCTACTGCTGGCGGCGGCGCGCGACGGCGATGAGTCGCTGGTGCGCGCACTGCTCAAGAACGGTGCTGACGTGAACGCTGCGGACAACCACGGCATGACGCCGCTGATGCACGCCGCTCGCAACGGCCATGCGGCGGTTGTCGAACTCCTGCTGGACCGAAATGCGTACTCCTGGGCGCGCAACAAAACCGGCATGACATCGCTGATGCTGGCCGCTGCCAAGGGCCACGCCGGGATTGCGCGCCGCCTGATCGGCGCCGGTGCGAACGTGAATGCCCGCACGCCGCAGGGCGATACCGCGTTGATTTTTGCCAGCCTGTATGCACAGGCCGAGGCCGTGCAGGTACTGCTGGAACATGCGGCACTCGTGAACCTGCGCGAGGCGAACGGCATCACCCCGCTCATGATTGCCGCGGACGCCGGCAACGCGACCATTGTCCAGGCACTGCTCGCGCATGGCGCGGACGTGAATGCCGCCACAGCGGGCGGCGAATCGGCACTGGTGCTGGCGCGCGAGAAGGGATTCCGTGCGGTCATCGACCTGCTCAAGCAAGCCGGCGCGGTGGAGCCGAGGGGTTACCGCCCCAGCCTTGAAGTTGCCTGAAACAACCAGTTAGGCGGCACCGCCTTTATTGCCCCAAAAAAATCAGACACCAGAGAGAGCCGCCCCGAGCCTGGCCGGGTCGATTGGATAGGTAATTGCCGCGTGAATCGGGAAACGCGTGCGCAACCGCTCGTACTGATGCGCCTGCTCGACATCGTAGAACACAATGACCTTTGTACCTGGCAAAGTCTGGACCACTGCCAGTAAAGATTCGAGACTGCTGGTGCGATCACGAAAATCCGATTGAAAGTTGAACTCGGCGACAATCACCGCCGGCTTCAGCTTGCGCACCTGTGGCAAAGCCTTGCGCATGGAGCGCTCGATGGTCACCGTGTAACCGGCCTGCTCGTAGAGCGGTGTGAAGTTCGGATAGGCACCGATCTCGATAATACTGAGCAGCATGCCTTTCGGTACGGGCGGAACCGTATTCATAGGAAATATCTGGGTAGCGGAAAGCGGGCCGGCCCTGCCTCTACTTGGCGGGTGTCGCGACCGGGAATTTGTAGTAGCGGTTGTTCAGGTGCTGATAGACATCAGCCCGCTCCGCTTCACGCCAATTAAGTTTCAGTTCCTCTGACCAGCGCAGAATCCAGGCATGCAGCTCGGCCGGGGTTTTGGACTTGCGCTGGTCGCGTATATGCACGGTGCTGGCGTGACAACTCATGCAATGATTCTCGTACAACAAACGTCCGCGCTCCGCATCGGCCGACACAGGCATGGCGCAAGAAAGCAGAATGCTGGTTACCACCGAGAACAGATAGGGACTGGTCTGTCTCATCATGCCTGACCTCCACAAGAATGCGCCCATCTACGGTCGGAAGCATAGCGCAATACCAGCGCAATACTAGAAAGTCGCGATTTCGTCGGCCTCGGTCATCAACGTGCTCAGGGTCTTCATGGAACTCCTGCTGATGCCGGGCAACGAATAGGCCTGATCCCAACCGAGCTTCTTCAGCGTCCCGCCGCAGACCTGCACGTCGAGGCCGACATCGAGCAGCTCGTAGAACAGGGCCCGGCACGGGTTGTCGGCGCCAAGTTTCGAATCGGCCAAGCGCGCGCCCTCCTCGACCAGGAACAGGTGAACCTCCTTGCTGTCGGCAAGCAATGCACCCGCGAGGCGTAGCGCGGTGAGTGCGCGACAGTCGTGTGCGTCCGGCGGTGCGTGCAACACAATCAATGCCGTGGGCATAGTTAGAACCTGCTCGCCAACCAGAACTTCTCGTAGACCACTTTTCCCCAGTGCAACAACCGGCCCGGCGGCCGCAGTCGTATTTGCGGCGCCGGCTCGGCGTAAAAATTGCCGCTGCCATAACCGGCGCGGCCGTCACCGATTTCAACAAAGCATGCGCCATCACCGGTGAACACGGCATCGGCGCGTTCGCCGCAGATCTCGGCGGCGATGTTGCGCGCCACGACCTCCGCCTGGCCATGCGCGAGCACGCCGGCCTTGGGCAAGGGCTTGCCGATGGCGAGCGGGATGCCGGTGATATCGCCGACGGCATACACGCCCGGAAAATTCGTCGCCAGGGTCGCGTGGTCCACGCCGATCCAGCCGCTCGGACCGGTAAGGCCGGCATCTTTCACTACCTGTGGCGCGCGGTGCGGCGGCACGACCACCAGCAGATCGAAACCGGCGGTCGTGCCATTGGCGAAGTGGATGAGCCGTTGCTCGGCATCAACTTTTGTCACGGCGTGCTCCGGGTGATAAACAATGCCCTTGGCTTCGACCATTTGGCGCAACTGTTTCGATACCTCCGGTCCGGCGGTTGCCATCGGACCCGGTTCCGGCGTGTACACATCGACCGACACGGCGTCGCGCACGCCGCGACGGCGACAATCATCTTCCAGCAGCATCGCCGCCTCATAGGGTGCGGCCGGGCATTTGAACGGCGTGGCGCTCACCAGTACCACGAGGCGGCCACGCCGGAAATTCGCGCGCGCAGCACTCAAGGCTTGGGCGCCCGCCAGGCTGTAGAGGTTGTGGCCGGCCAGCGCGAGTCCGGGTATGGTTTCCGGCGCGAGCTCGGCGCCGACGGCGATGATCAGATAATCCGCGGTCATTTCATGGCCATTGATCACCACCGCGCGCCGCGCGGGATCAATGCGCTCGATGTTGCCGCGCACCACCTCGATCCCACGCCGGGCGAGCCGGGCGATCGGCCGCCGGATCTGATCCGGCGTGCGCCAGCCGAGCATCAGCCACAAGAGCGACGGCTGAAACAGATGATCGGCCTCGCGCTCCACCAGCACCACGCGGTGTTCGCGCCCAAGCAGCTTGCGCAGGCGGCTGGCCGCCACCACGCCGCCGATTCCGCCGCCCAGTATCAATACCGTCTTGCCCATGCTGTCCTCCTCAGAAAACCAGAACCTTGTCGGCCCATTGTGTCCACTTCGCCCACTCGACGAGCGTGCTGCGCCGCGTACCCTCCACCAGCTCGGCATCGGTGATACCACGCGCATCCATGCAGGTACTGCACACGCCGATCTCGCCGCCGGCGCGCACGATCAATTTGAGGAACGACTCGATGTGGTAGTACCCCTGCGGAACCTTCTGACCGCTTTTCGCGCAGGCCGCGGCATCCGCGACCAGGAACACGCGCACTGCGTTGCCCTGGGCGGCATCCTTTAACAGCTCACGCGCCAGACGCAGGCCGTTGTAGGAGCGTTCCGTGCCGTAGGGTGGATCGTTCAGCACAAAAAGATAGTTCATGACGACACCTCAGGTCGACTGGCCATAAGAAACCCTTGTCCCGTCGTCTTATACGGACAGGCGCGCGATACACACTTCGACGCGTACGCAATCGGCGCGATTCACCGGACTACAGGCCAACCTTGCTGACTTCCAGGCCACGCTCGCTCACATGCTTGCGCAGAGTCTCGGTATCGATCACTTGCGGATTGAAAGCGACCTCCAGCATGTGCGGGTGCTCGGTGCTGAAGTGCACCGAGACCACACCGTCGCAGCCCTGAATGTCGCGCTCGATGTCGGCGCGGCCCTTGGTTGAAAGATTAGCTGGTACGTGAAACATGATGTCTGCAATATCCATATTGAGCCTCCTGCCGTATTGACGTTTGACTGCATGTACGTCTGCGGATGCCGAACTACTCCTGCAGCTCACGTCGCATCCGTTCGTACTCCTCTTTATTGATTTCCCCGCGTGCATAGCGCGCCTTGAGAATCTCAAGCGGCGTCTCACCGCGCGGCATCGATGACGACGCCAGCCACTTGATCAGCGCCGCGGCCCCGGCAATCACCAGCACCCAAAACAGGATCATGAACAGCCAGCCGAAGCCGTGCCCAAACCACCCGAAACCATTAAAGTCACCCATCATTGCTCACCTCTGTACCCTATCTGAACGCAATCCAGCGCGGGCACATTGATCCAGGACAATCTCAGCCAGACGGGTTGAGCCGCGGATGCGTTTCCTCGCCCCAGACCTGCACTATCAGTCCGGACAGGGCCATGGCGATGGCCACGAACCACACTCCCGAAGCCAGATTGCCGGTGAGGTGCGCCACCAAGCCGAGTGCGAGCGCACCGATGCCGTAGCCGATATCGCGCCAGAAACGGTAGATGCCGATGGCGCTGCCGCGCCAGTTGGGGTGGGCGATGTCCGCGACCGCCGCGGACAGATTCGGATAGAGCAGCGCCATGCCGAAGCCGGTGACCGCAGCCGAGGTCACCCACCCCCAGGTCTGATCGACTGCGAGCATCATCGCGACGCCGGCGCCGCACAGCCACATGCCCCACACGATCGGTTTCTGGCGGCCGATGTGGTCGGAGAGCTTGCCGGTAAAGAACTGCGAACCGCCCCACACGAAACCGTACACGCCCACCACCCAGCCGATCTGAGCAAGACTTAAGCCCCGCTCGTAAAGATACACGGGGTATACCACCCAGATGAGGGCATCGACGAATTTCTCAACCAGCCCGGCCTGGCTTAAGGCTGCCATGCGCTTGTCGCGCCAGGACATGAGCGTGAACACTTCCCAGGTCGTCGGCGTCCCGGATATATTCTGCGCAAAACGCGCAGTCGGTCCTGCACTTTTACCGGCCGCATGGCGCGCGCCCTCGGCATGCGCCCAGGCAAGCGTCTCCTTCACCCACAGCGCGGTCAGCACCAGTGCCGTCACGATGACCGTGGCACCGAATACAAATAGACCCATGCGCGGACCTAAAGCTGTTGCGAGATAACCGGTGATGATCCCTGCGACCGCAACCCCGACATAACCCGAAAACTCGTTGAGCCCCATGGTCAGACCGCGCTGGTCGGCACGGGTGATGTCGAGTTTGGCGGTCTGAGTCATGGACCAGGTGAAACCCTGATTCATGCCGAGCAGCACCGTGGCCGCGACGATCCAGCCCCAGCTTGGTGCGTACAGGATCATGAACGGAATCGGTATCGCGGAGGCCCAGCCGAGCAGCAATACGGTTTTGCGCCCGAGCCGTTCCGACAGCCGCCCGGCCACGAAGTTGAGCGTACCCTTGACGAAACCGAAGGCCACCACGAACGCCATGAGCAGCAGAAACGAGCCCTTGGGCACGCCGAACTCGCTCTCGGCGAGCGCCGGCACCACGGTGCGCATCATCCCGAGGGTCAAACCCACCAGGAACACCTGCACCAGCTGGTGCAGAAACTGCGCGAGGTTGTCGCGGATACCGTGGCGGTAACCGGCGAAACTTTCGTGTGCGCTGTGCGATGCGTGCATGAATAGTCACTCGATAATCATGGAAACTCTGATCAAATCGTCATTCCGGAAAATGCCGGAATCCAAGTCTTGAAAAGCATCGGCCGTCAGGCCGATTCTGGATGCCAGCTTTCGCTGGCATGACGGCATGACTACTTGTTCAGGGCTTCTCTAGGCCGCAATGTTGGCGGCCACCATCCGGTCCATCTCGGCCGGGCGCGGCGGAATTTCGCTCGTGAGCTGCTTCACAAACTCATTTTTGTTCGTGACCTTGAGCCCGGGGTTGAAGCGCTTCTCGAAGCCGATGGTCGAGGATGGCTTGCCGGAAAGCCCGGCGCCGCACACGCTGCCGGCCTGGTGGCCGGGAAAGATTTCGACTTCGTCCGGCAGCGACAACAGCTTCGCGTGGATGCTGTCGAACAGCATGGCCGCCATCGCCTGCTCGCGCCCGGCCAGGTCCGGCCGCCCGATCGCACCGACGAACAATGTGTCGCCGGTGATGACGAACCACGGCTGCTCGCCACGGCGCTTGTCGGTGACCAGCAGGCAGACACTGTCCAAAGTGTGGCCCGGCGTGTGCAGCACCTTGATGATGACATTGCCGACTTCGATGGTGTCGTTGTCGTGCAGCGGATGAAATGCGAATTTCACGAAATCGGCATCGCTCTCGTGCAGGCAATAATGCGCACCGGCCAGCTGCGCGAGCTTGCGTCCACCGGAGTAATGATCGGCATGCACATGGGTATCGATCACATGCGTGATCGTGACCTTGGCTTCCGCGGCCTGATCGATAAACCACTGCTCGTCGCCCGCGACCACGTCCACTGCCACGGCCTTGCCGAGTGTGCCACAACCCAGGAAGTACGAGAGCGTCGACTCCTTGGCTGAATATTGTTTGAAGAACATATCTGTGTCTCCGCGTTGATAGTTGAGTAGTTTTTCAGAGGTCGTTGGCCAGCGGCAGTCCGCGCGCGCGCCACTCGGCCACGCCGTCTTCCAGGCGCACCGCCTTGATGCCCTTTTTGGCCAGGAGACCAACGGCCTCCATGGCCATCATGCAGAACGGACCGCGACAATAGGCCACGACCGGTTTTCCCTTGGGTATCTCGCCGAGGCGTGCCTTCAGCTCGGCGAGCGGAATCGAACGCGCGTGCGGCAGATGCGCGGTCTGGTACTCGGTCTGCGGTCGGACATCGATGACGATGACATCGCCACGCTTGGCTTGTGCCAACAGTTCCTTGCCGCCCACGGGAGCGAGTTCCTGCGGATGCGACACCATCTCTTTCATCGCGGCTTGCAGCTCCAGCAACCGCTCTTCCGCAAGCCTACGCAACATCACCCACATTTCCGCGACCTGTGTGTCCACCAGCCGGTAAACCATGTTCTTGCCTTCGCGCCGTGCCTCGGCCAGCCGCGCCGATTTGAGCTCTTTCAAGTGGGCGCTGGCGAGTTTCACGCTGATGTCGGTGGCCACGGCGAGCTGTTCGACAGTTTTTTCGCTCTGGCTGAGCACCTCGATGAGTTCGAGACGCTTGGGGCTGGAGGCCGCCTTGCCGATGCGGGCCACCTGTTCATAGAGGAGATTTTTTAGCTTTCTGCCGGGCACGGGTTCAATCATACCAATATTCGTTTGAATGATAGAAACACAGCGGATTGTACTTGTCAAACCTGCTACTGCTCGAGATGTGCATCAATAGCCAAATGAATGCGGCGCCAAGCTGCCGGAACGGGAAAACGCATCGTATTGATGTTGAGTCGGACCAGCCAATTCACTATTTCATGGTTGATGTGTAACTGGCATTCATTTAAATGGCTGCGTCGGGCCGGAAGCCGATACTCGAACTTAGACACCACACGGAGACTCCGAAACGTATGTTGGTTTCCGGTGGTTGCATTATTACGCCGCTTTCGACGGGCTGACGCGCTGCGAGCCTGTTTGGTATCGCGCAGTTACAATGCAGTGAAAGTGGATGGCGGAACTGTGACCGTACTTCTGCTTGAAGAACAGCAAACCGAATTACGCCTGGCACCGACGGGCATGGAACGGTAATTTTGGTTCTTCCCTCCACGCATAGTTGATTTATCACACCCCAAGGATTCTTTATGAAACATATACCTGACCGGCTTGGTTAGGTGTACGCCGGGTCTGAAAATAATTCTGAACTTTACCCAGCAGTGCTAGTCTATCCGACCCAATACCAACAAGACTGCGCCAAACATTCATGCAAGCCAGCACCGTGTTATCAAAGCGCATCACTGCCCGGCCCTTTCTCCGTTACTTGTTACTAATCAGCCTCGCCACGGCCACCCCCGTTTTTGCCGCCGAACAGGCTCAGGCATTTACACTCCCCGGTCGTGACCAGCCGGTATCGCTCACGGCGCTGCGCGGCAAGGTCGTTTACGTGGATTTTTGGGCCTCGTGGTGTATTCCCTGTCGCAAGTCCTTTCCGTGGATGAACAGCCTGCAGAAACGTTACGCCGATCAGGGCCTGGTGATCGTCGCCGTGAATCTGGATAAGACGCGCGAACTCAGCGACCACTTCCTCAGCGAGGTGCCCGCCGAACTGACCATCGCCTACGATCCGGAAGGCAAGGTGGCCTCGGCATACAAGGTCAAGGGCATGCCGAGCAGTTACCTGATTGACCGCGCGGGCCGGATTCACAGCAGTCACATCGGTTTCCGGGAAGAAACCGCCGCTGACATGGAAGTGGCCATCAAGGCTCTGCTTCAGCACCCCTGAGGGAACCAGTCCATGCTCGCTCGCCCGCTCTTCATATTGCTCACGTTGCTCGCCCTGCCGGCCTGCACACTGACACCGGTGCAGCCTTGGGATCGTGATCTGCTCGCCGAAGAAAAGATGCAGCTCATTCCCGATCCGGTCGAGAACTTCATCGACGAACACATCTATTTCAGCAAGGAAGGTGCGAGTGGCGGTCAGGGTGTGGGTGGTGGGGGCTGCGGATGCAACTGAACGACAAGGCCTCAATCCGCCGCGCGCTCGCGGCGGCCACCTGCACACTCCTCGGCAGCGCCTCGCAGACCTCGCATGCCGAAGGTGGCGATGAAAAATGGCGCGTCGACACCTCTGTGCTTTATTACTCCGAGCAAGACCGGGTGACGGTGGTCGAACCAGTGGTATTCCTGCGCAAGACAACCGGCGAGGATTCGTTCGTAAATTTCCGCCTGATCTACGACACCATGAGCGGCGCCTCGGCCAATGGCGCAACACCCACCAATACACCGCAAACCTTTACCTCGGCGTCCGGCACGAGCACCTACACCACGCCGGCCGGCAAGATCCCGCTGCACGACTTCAGCGATCAGCGAGTGGCTGTCGCCGTGGAGTGGGACAAGCCGGTGGATCATCTAAGCCGCGCCATCTATGGCATCAACGCCTCAACCGAAAACGACTATCGTAGCATTGGGCTCAGTGCCACGCGCCTGCGGGAATTCAACAACAAACTCACCACGCTTACGATCGGCATCTCCGGCAGCTACGACAGCGTCATGCCGATAGGTGGCGCACCCACACCAATGCAGCTCATGAGCTCGGTTGTCCCGCCGCCACCGGGTGGCGAGGACGACGAGGGCGAGAGCGGCAAAACCAAGCTCGTCACGGATGCCATTGTTGGCATTACCCAGGTACTGACCCGTCGAGCTCTGACCCAGTTCAATTACAGCATTGGCTATTCGAGCGGTTACCTTACCGATCCCTACAAGGTAGTCTCAGTGATCGACGCCACCGGCGCGACCATCGACTACCGTTTCGAGAGCCGTCCCGACACCCGCTTGCGCCAGAGCCTCTACTGGAAAACGGCGTACCATTTTGATCACGACGTGATGCATTTTGCCTATCGCTACTACTGGGATGACTGGGGTATTCACGCCCATACCGCCGATCTGCACTACCGCATGGAACTGTGGAAGGGGGCCTATCTCCAGCCACATCTGCGCTACAGCACTCAGACCGCCGCCAACTTCTACACGTACAGTCTGTTGAACTCCAGCCCGGTGCCAGCCTACGCCAGCGCCGATTACCGCTTGGGCGAACTCACCACCACCACCTACGGACTCAAGCTCGGGGTCCCAGTGGGACGCACCAGCGAGATCAATTTGCGCGTAGAGTCGATCACGCAAAGCGGCAACGGCTATCCGGCTGACGCCATCGGCATTCAGAAGAACTACGATCTGTTTCCAACCATCAATACTACCGTCGTGCAGATCACCTATACTGGCCACTTCTGATCGTGAAGGAGGCGTCCGATGACCCTGCTACGCAGAGCGGGCTACTGGGAAGGCACCTTTGAAGCGATGGCGAGCCCGTGTTCGGTGCTCGCCGAGGTCGCCAGCGCCGCTGAGGCGCGTCGACTGCTTGATCTCGCGCACGTCGAGGCGCTGCGCATTGAGGCCAAGTTCAGCCGTTACCGGCAGGTCAACATCCTGCACCGCATCAACTCCAGCGGCGGTCAGCCGATTGAGGTGGATGACGAAACTGCGCTGCTGCTCGACTATGCCGCGCAGTGCCACGCGCTGAGCCAGGGGCGTTTCGACATCACCTCCGGCATCCTGCGGCGTGTGTGGCGTTTCGACGGCAGCGACCGCATTCCCAGTGCCGAATCTGTTGCGGCGTTGCTGCCATGGATCGGCTGGGAAAAGGTCACGTGGCGGCGCCCGCACATCACGCTGCCGGCCGGGATGGAAATCGACCTCGGCGGCATCGGCAAGGAGTATGCTGTGGACCGCAGTACGCTGCTGCTCGCAGCCGAAACCCAAGCGAGCCTGCTCATCAACTTCGGCGGCGATCTGTTCAGCACCGGACCGCGCGCCGACGGCCACAGCTGGCGGGTCGGACTCGACGATCCAACCGCGACCGGCAGCGCCAGCGCGGGTGAAATTGAAATCCGGCGCGGTGCTGTTGCCACCAGCGGCGACGCGCGCCGTTATCTCCTCAAAGACGGCATACGCTACGGCCACATCCTAGATCCGCACACCGGCTGGCCGGTTCCGGATGCGCCGCACTCGGTGACGGTCGTGGCCAACACTTGCTTGGAAGCGGGCATGTTGGCGACGTTTGCGATGCTGATGGGAAAAGATGCGGAAAAATTCCTGATCAACCAACGGGTGACCCACCATGTCATCCGCTGATGCGCTCAGATATTCAAAACCGCAACCTGTTCGTGGAATTCGGAGATATCCGAAGCAACAGAAAATGGTGGCTATGGGTGGACTCGAACCACCGACCTCAGCATTATGAGTGCCGCGCTCTAACCAGCTGAGCTACATAGCCAGAAACTGGACTGCAAGGGGCGCAAAAGATACCGGATAGACGGGGTCGGACTCAAGCGGAATCGAGTCGTACCCGGCGTCCAGCGCCCCATTAAACGCTAGACGTTGAAACGGAAGTGCATGACATCCCCGTCCTGCACCACGTACTCCTTGCCTTCGAGCCGCAGCTTGCCGGCCTCTTTGGCACCGGGCTCGCCCTTGAATTTAATGAAATCCTCGTAGGCCGTGACCTCGGCGCGGATGAAACCGCGCTCGAAATCGGTATGGATCACACCCGCGGCCTGCGGCGCGGTCGCACCGACCCGCACTGTCCAGGCGCGCACTTCCTTCACCCCGGCGGTGAAGTAGGTCTGTAACCCGAGCAGCTTGTAGCCGGCGCGGATTACGCGGTTCAGACCCGGCTCGTTGAGACCCATCTCCTGGAGAAATTCCTGTTTGTCCTCGGCGCTCATGCCGGACAGTTCGGACTCGATGGCGGCGCTGATCGGCACGGCCACGGTGTTCTCGGTCTTGGCGATATCCTCGACCTGCTTGAGCAGCGGGTTATTAGTAAAACCGGCCTCGGCGACGTTCGCGATATACATGAGCGGCTTGTCGGTGAGCAGACACAGCGGCCTGAGCAGCCCGTGCTCTTCCTCGTTAAGCCCCATGGCGCGCACTGGCTTGCCGGTGTTCAGATGCTCAAGCACACGCACCAGCAGTGCGCGCAGCTTGATGTCGTCCTTGTTGCCGCCCTTAGCGCCCTTCTCGGCACGTTGCAAGCCTTTCTCGGCGGTGTCGAGATCGGCGAGTGCGAGCTCGGTGTTGATCACCTCGATGTCTTCGGCCGGGCGCACCTTGCCCACAACGTGGATGATGTTTTCATCCTCGAAGCAGCGCACCACATGTGCGATCGCATCCACCTCGCGGATGTGCGACAGAAACTTGTTGCCCAGGCCCTCGCCCTGCGCGGCGCCGGCCACAAGCCCGGCGATGTCCACGAACTCGATGGTCGTGGGCACTATCCTTTCCGGCTTCACGATTTTCGCGAGCGCATCCATGCGTGGGTCCGGTACCTCGACGATACCGACGTTCGGATCGATGGTGCAGAACGGGTAGTTCTCGGCTGAGATGCCGGCCTGGGTGAGCGCATTGAAGAGCGTGGACTTGCCAACGTTCGGCAAGCCGACGATACCGCATTTGAAACCCATGTTATTTACCTAACTGCTTGCGTGGGAGTGCAGGGCATTCATGGCCTGCTGCACTCGCCCGTGAACTATGTCTTCGATACACACGATCGACGCGCGGATCGCCTCGTCCAGCAGCGCCTGCTCGGCGGCCGGCGCCTTCTTGAGCACGAAATTCACGACCTGGGCACTGGTCGCCGGCCTGCCGATGCCAAGACGCAGGCGATGGAAGTCCGGCGTGCCGAGCTTTTCGATGACATCGGTGATGCCATTGTGCCCGCCCGCGCCACCGCCAAACTTGACGCGCGCCACCCCGGGCGGCAGATCGAGCTCGTCGTGCACCACGAGAATCTCGTTCGCCGGGATCTTGTAGAAACGCGCCAGCTTCCCGACTGCTTCACCGCTGTGATTCATGAACGTGTCGGGTGCCAGCAACCAAACATCGCGCCCTCCGATGCCGAGCTTCGCCGCACGTCCGCTGAAGCGGCTCTCGCTCTTGAGCGCCTGGTTACGGCCTTCCAGCAGCAGTTCAAGAAAACGGAATCCGGCATTGTGCCGGGTATCCGCATACTCGGAGCCAGGATTGCCAAGACCGGCGATGAGCGAAATGCCCGGACTTGCCGACACGCGCGGTGCCTCCGGAAAAACGAAAGCGCGTTACTTCTTGCCGCCTTCCTTCTTCGCTGGCTCGGCCTTGGCGCCTTCCTTCTTCGCGGCTTCGCCCTTGCCGGCCTCGCCCTTCGCCGCTTCGCCCGCTGCGGCGGCGGCGCCTTCGACCGGTGCCGCTTCCACAACCGGCGCGACTTCGACTTCTTCGCGTACCGCCGTGATGGCCACCACCGCGAGATCGTCACCACCGTGCGCGAAGCTGGTGATGGTCACGCCTTCCGGCAGCTTGATCTCGGACAGATGCACCGAATCGTTGAGGTTCATGTTGCCCAGGTCCACGGCCAGGAACTCCGGCAGATCCTTCGGCAAGCAGGTGATGTCCACTTCGGACATGAGGTGGTTGACGATACCACCCTGCTGCTTCACGCCCGGTGCCGACTCCTGGTTCAGGAAGTGCAGCGGCACGCGCATGTGCAACTTCTCGGTGGCGCTGATGCGCTGCAAGTCGAGGTGCGCGATGCGCGGCTTGAACGGATGCATCTGCATGTCGCGCAGCACGGCCTGTTCCTGGCTGTTGCCGAACTTCACGGTCAGAATCGAGGAATAGAACGCCTCGTTCTTGACCTGGTGGTAGAGCGTGTTGTGGTCAAGCGACAGATTGATCGCCTCTTTGCCGGCGCCATACATCACGGCCGGGACCTTGCCGGCACGACGCAGGCGGCGGCTCGCACCCTTGCCTTTTACGTCGCGCAGTTCGGCGCTGAGTTCAAATTTTGCCATGTTCGTATCTCCAATAAAGTTAACTGCAATTTTCGTTCGCCCCGCGACCAGGGCAGAACGTCTAACAGCCACGCCGCCCGAGGGCCACGCAGCGTTAACCGGTTAATCCATAAACAGTGAGCTGACCGAATCCTCGGTGGCGACGCGCCGCATGGTTTCGGCGAGCAGTTCCGCCACCGACAACAAACGGATGCGTTTGCAGGCCTTGGCATCGGGCCGCAGCGGGATGGTGTCCGTCACCACCAGCTCGTCGAGCTGCGACTTCTCGATGCGCTCGATCGCGGCGCCCGACAGAACCGGGTGCGTGCAATATGCAACCACCTTCTTGGCACCGTTGTTCTTGAGTGCCGCCGCCGCCTCGCACAGCGTACCAGCGGTGTCCACCAAATCATCCATCAGCACGCAGGTGCGGCCCTTCACTTCGCCGATGATGTGCATCACCTTGGCCTCGTTCGGGCGCGGCCGGCGTTTGTCGATAATCGCCAGATCCGCCTCGAGATGCTTGGCCAGGGCGCGGGCGCGCACCACGCCGCCCACATCCGGCGACACCACCAGCAGGTCCGGATATTCGATGCGCCAGATGTCGCCCAGCAGCACCGGACCACCATAGATGTTGTCGGTCGGGATATTGAAGAATCCCTGGATCTGGTCGGCGTGCAAATCCATGGTCAGCACGCGGTGCGCACCAGCCACGGTGATCATGTCCGCCACCACTTTGGCAGTGATCGCCACGCGCGCCGTGCGCGGCCGCCGGTCCTGGCGCGCATAGCCATAATAAGGAATCACGGCGGTGATGCGCCGCGCCGAGGCGCGCTTGACCGCGTCGATCATCACCACCAGCTCCATCAAGTTGTCATTCGACGGCGCACAGGTCGGTTGCATGATGAACACGTCGCGCCCGCGCACATTGTCCATGATCTCGACCAGCGTCTCGCCGTCGCTGAAACGACCGACGTGCGCCTTGCCGAGCGGCATGCCGAGATGGTGCGCAACCTTCTCCGCGAGCGCCGGATTGGCGTTCCCGGTGAAAACCATCATGTTATCGAGCGACATGCCTTTCCGCCTTTCTGGGACTGTTTGTACTTACACAAACCTAAATATGGCTGGGGCGCCAGGATTCGAACCTGGGAATGCCGGAATCAAAATCCGGTGCCTTACCGCTTGGCGACGCCCCAGTAACTTTTCTGCCTCCGGCCTCACGCACTCATAGGAGGAATGCCGGAATCGCCATATTCACAACGCCTTACCGCTTGGCGACGCCCCAATATCTAGATCTAGCCCTGCCGGCGCGCATGCAACGGGTGCACATTCCGGCCATGTGTCACGAACCCGCCAGCCAGCTCCGCCGGACATTGCGCCACAATCGCCCGTCCGCTCGCCTCGTCTGCTACCGGCAGAAACACACAGGCGCCAGATCCGGTCATTCGGGCATCGCCGAAATTGCCAAGCCACTTCAATGCGTTATCCACTTCCGGGTACAGCCGACGGACCACCGGCTCAAGGTCATTCCGCCCCCGGCCCGCGTGAAAATCGCGTATTGTGATGGCAGGGCTATAGGGTGTCAAATCAAGCTCACGATCGTAGGCCGTGAACACCTGTGCGGTGGATACACTCACCGCTGGCACCAGCACCACCACCCAGCGTTCCGGCGGCTCGGCCGGGGTCAGCACCTCACCCACCCCCTCGGCCCAGGCAGCATGTCCGCGCACGAATACCGGCACGTCCGCGCCGAGCTTTAAGCCAAGCGTGGCGAGCGCCTCGGGCGCGAGCCCACAGCCCCAGAGCTCATTGAGCGCCAAGAGCGTGGTGGCCGCATCCGAACTCCCGCCGCCCAAACCGCCACCGAGCGGCAAGCGCTTGTCGAGATGGATGACGGCCCCCTGCGTGGCGCCGCTCGCCGCTTGCAACAGACGCGCCGCACGCACACAAAGATCGCTGTCTTCTGGCACACCAGGTAACAGGCTGGAACGTGCGATGCGGCCGTCACGGGTTACGTCAAATTGCAGTTCGTCACCAACGTCCAGAAACTGAAACAGCGTCTGGAGCGTGTGGTAGCCATTCGGCAGCCGGCCGGTGACTTGCAGGAAAAGATTGAGCTTGGCCGGAGCCGGCCAGGATGCCGTCATCCGGTTATTGTACCTGTGCCCAGCGGTCGATCACGAGACGCACTTCCATGGCGGGCGCCTCCATGGTCGATCGGTCCGGGGCAAAGGTCAGGATGAGACGGTTGGGCAACTCATACCCCTCGAACCGCACATATTCCTGATACTGAAGTTCCCAACCCTGCTGACGCAGTATCTTGAGGCGGCCAGCATCATCCAGTTCCCGAATCGCGGGCAGATCCGGTACCGGCACACCGCGAACCCAGTAGTTCAGGTTAGTGAGCGGCAGCCTCCAGCCTGTATAGCGAAACAGCAACTCTTCCGCATTGTCCGCCTGGAACACATGCTGCTCTGCATCCTGCAACTGCGCGCCGGTTTCGTCCTGGGTGACACGTACCACGCCACGCCCCAGCGGTCCGTTGAGACGAATGCTGTGGCGTGCGGCATCGCGCACCCAGGTGAGCGACGCCTGGCCACCACGCTCATCGGCGCGCACCGCCAGACGCCCGCGCAGCTCCCAGCGCTGGATCGGCAACAACACCGACTCACGCGCCTGCCAGAGCTGCTGAAGGTGGTCGGCCGGCGGGCGCGGCAACGGTGCGGCGCAGGAGAGACAGAAAATGGAAGACAGCGAGGCGAGAAAAACGCGATGGGTTTTCATTCCAAATGATACGGGAAACAATAGAGAATGGAGAAAGCGGACTGCCCTGTTCTCCACTCCCTATTCTCGTCACTTTCCTCTGAATTTTGCGATGACATCGAGCAACACCTCGTTGTCAGGCGTAGTCTGTAGAGCGCGCTTCCAGACTGACTCGGCACCGGTACGGTCGCCGGTCACCCACAGCACCTCACCCAGATGGGCAGCAATTTCCGCATCCGCACGCTTGTCGAAAGCCGCGCGCAGATAGCGTGTCGCCTCCGCATGATTGCCAAGCCGGTAATATACCCAGCCCAGGCTGTCCAGGATGAACGGATCATCGGGCTTGAGCGCCAGTGCCTGCTCGATCAGCGCCAGCGCCTCGGTGTAACGCGAAGTGCGGTCGGCGAGCGTATACCCAAGTGCATTCAGGGCGTTCGGATTTTTCGGATCCTGTTTCAGAATACGGCGCAGATCCTTTTCGGCGACATCAATACGGTTGAGCTTCTCGGCCATCAGGGCTCGCTCGTAGAGCAGATCGACATTGTCCGGCAACTCGCCGAGCGCACGACTCAACACATCGAATGCCTCGGTATGCTGCTTTGCGTCGCGCAGCATCTGCTCCTCAGCGAGCGCCAGCTGCACCTTCTGGGCCTCGGTCTTGGCGACCAGATTGTGCAGATGGGTGCGCGCCTGTTCAACATTACCCTGGCGGGCAAGGGCCACACCGAGGCGCGCCTGCGCCTCAAAGTACATCTCGGCAGAATCTATAGTGCTGTACCACTGGATGGCGTCATCGTACTGCTTGCGCTGCTCGGCTACTTGTCCAAGGTAAAGACGCGCTTGATCGTTTTCTGGCTGCACATCGAGCGTGCGCTTCAGGTACTTTTCGGCCTCGTCCAGCTCGTTGCTTTGCAAGGCGAGTAGCGCAATGGTGAACATCGCCTCGGCATCGCGCGGCGAGTCTGCCACCACGCGCTTGAACTGCTCGCGCGCCTTGTCCCACTGCTTGAGATCCACGAGTGCGCGCGCATAGCCGAGACGCATGTTGCTGGCACGCGGGTAGCTGTCCAGGTAGCGCTCATAGAACTGCAACGCCTTGGGTATGTCCTTCTGCGATACCAGTACGCGCGCCTTGAACAGCGCCGCATCCTCCCATGCCGGATTGAGGGTCAGCGCGCGGTCGATAGCCATCGTCGCTGTATCGAGGTCAGAGACTCGAACAGCCAGATGCGCAAGCGCATAGTGTGCCACTGCCTTGTCCGGGTGCTGTTTCGCCAGAGCGTTCATCACTTCAAGCGCGTCGGTCCGATTCGACTGGCGGCCGAGAGTCGCGGCAATACGCAGGAAAGACTGGGCCAGACCGGCCTCACCACCGAGCTCAATGATTCGCTCGAAATGCTGCTGTGCCACGGCTGTTTTGCCGGTTTCCATGAGCACCGCGGCCAATGCCTCGTGCGCTTCGCTGCTCTGCGGCCTTAGCTCCACCCATAGAAGGGCATTGGGAAGCGCCTCCATCGGCAGGCGCGCATACAACGCTGCCATCGTGGCGCGTTCAGCCAGGCGTGGGTCGCGGGTCCTCTGGGCGGCGCGGCCCAGCGCCGAAGCAGAAACATCAAGCTGTCCGCGATGGCCGGCAATCTCACCGAGCAGAACATGGTACAAGACATCCGGCGCGAGCGGCATGGACGGCAACGCCAGCTTCTCATTGGCTGCATCGACAGCGTCTGCCGCCTCCGGTCGCGTGGGTGACGCTTGGCAAGCTGTCAGCATCGCTGCCGTGAATACAAGGGTAATGGTGCTGCGTTTCATGATTTACGGTCTCCGACCTGCTGGTGCAGCAAGCCCTGATTCACAAAGACAACCCGTTTGGGCAATCGTTCCTGTCCAATGGTCCATTTCATGGCAAGGTTCGGGTGCGACCCGCCGACCGTCTGGCGGACATGCGATGCATATTCCGGCAAAGATGTCAGTATAGTACAACGATCTGCCGGCCGGCCGCCCACTACACCGAATGTACTGTTCCCGGCTTTTGGCCGGAGCCAGGGAGTCCTATAATATGTCTCCCACTCAAGACGGGGCTGGACCTGTGATCTCACCCGTCCGATAACCCCGGAAAGCATGCGCCTCATCGCCTTCGGCATCAATCACAAGACCGCACCTGTCGCCATACGCGAACAGGCGGCGTTTGCGCCCGAGCAATTGCCACAGGCATTGCGCGAAATCACCGCGCAGGCCGGCGTGGATGAAGCCACGATTCTCTCGACCTGCAACCGCACCGAGGTGTACTGCCGGCTGGACGCCGACGACAGCCGCAAGGCGGTCAAGTGGTTCTGCGATTTCCACCATCTGCCGGCGAACGACATCCAGCCACATCTGTATCTGCTCCCCGACCAAGAAGCGGTCAAGCACGCCTTCCGGGTGGCCGCCGGTCTTGACTCCATGGTGCTGGGCGAGCCGCAGATCCTCGGTCAGATGAAGACTGCCTTCACCCTGGCGCACAAAACTGGCGCCACCGGCAAAATCCTCAACCGGCTCTTTCAACAGACCTTCTCGGTGGCCAAGCAGGTGCGCACCGACACCGCTATCGGGGCCAGCGCCGTCTCGGTGGCATACGCCGCGGTGAGTCTGGCGCGCAAGATTTTCCAAAACCTGACTGAAAAACGGGTGCTGCTCATCGGCGCCGGCGAGACCATCGAGCTCGTGGCGCGTCATCTGCGTGAACAAGGCGTAACGCAGATCCTGGTGGCGAACCGCACCACCGAGCGCGCCCAGTTGCTCGCCGATGCCTGCGGCGGCGAAGCCATCTCCCTGGCCGAAATGCCGGAGCGGCTGCCGGAAGCCGACATTGTGATCTCCTCGACCGCCAGCCAGTTGCCGATTCTCGGCAAGGGTGCAGTAGAAAGTGCGCTCAAACTGCGGCGTCACCGGCCGGTGTTCATGGTGGATCTGGCGGTGCCGCGCGACATCGAGCCGGAAGTCGGTGAACTGGCGGACGTGTATCTCTACACCGTCGATGACCTGCAAGAGGCAATCCAGGAAAACATCCAGTCGCGCCAGGAAGCGGCCAAGGAAGCGGAGAAGATCATCGACATCCAGGTCGTGGATTTCATGCACTGGGTGCGCTCACTCGATTCGGTACCGGCAATACGCGCGCTGCGCGATACCACCGCGGCAGCCTGTGAAGCGGAGTTGAAGCGCGCGCGGCACCGGCTGGCACGCGGCGACGACCCGCAAAAAGTCATGGAGCAGCTGGCACGCGCCTTGACCAACAAGTTCACGCATGCGCCGAGCGATGCCCTGAAAAAGGCCGGCCACGACGGCGACGCGCAATTACTCGATGCGGCACGCCGGCTGTTCGATCTCGGCGACGATCTTTAGCTTACCATCATGAAACCCACCATCCAGTCACGGCTGGAAAACCTCGATCTGCGTCTCGAGGAAATCAGCGCCCTGCTTTCCGAGCCGTCGGTCATCGGCGCGCAGGACCGGTTCCGTGCGCTGTCGCGCGAATATTCCGAGATTCAGCCACTGGTGAACCGCTATCGCGAACACCGGGAAACCGCGCGCGAACTCGCAACGGCGCGCGCCATGCTCGACGATGCCGATCCTGTCATGCGCGACATGGTGGACGACGAAGTCAAGCGCCTGTCAGCACAGCTGGAAAACCTCGAGCAGGAATTGCAGAAACTGCTGCTGCCGAAAGACCCGAATGACACGCGCAATATCTTTCTCGAAATCCGCGCCGGTGCCGGCGGCGACGAAGCGGCGATATTCGCCGGCGACCTGTTTCGCATGTACAGCGCTTATGCATTAAAACGTGGCTGGAACGTCGAGATCATCAGCGCCAGTCACGGCGAGCATGGCGGCTACAAGGAAGTCATTGCACGCATCGCCGGCAACGGCGTGTACTCGCGCCTCAAGTTCGAATCCGGCGGCCACCGCGTGCAACGCGTGCCGGCGACCGAAGCGCAGGGCCGCATCCACACCTCGGCCTGCACCGTGGCGATTCTGCCCGAGGCCGAGGAGATCGACGCCATTGTGCTCAATCCCGCCGACCTCAAGGTCGACACCTTCCGCGCCAGCGGCGCCGGCGGGCAGCACGTAAACAAAACCGACTCGGCGATCCGCATCACCCACCTGCCGAGCGGTATCGTGGTCGAATGTCAGGATGAACGCTCGCAACACAAGAACCGCTCGCGCGCCATGGGCCTGCTGTCCGCACGCCTGCTGGAGGCGGAGCAGCGCAAGCAGCGCGAGTCCGAAGCCGCCTCGCGCAAAAGCCAGGTTGGCAGCGGTGACCGCTCCGACCGCATCCGTACCTATAATTTCCCTCAGGGGCGCGTCACCGATCACCGCATCAACCTGACGCTCTACAAAATCGAACGCATCATCGACGGCGAGCTCGACGACCTCATTGATCCGATCATTGCAGAAGACCAGGCCGACAAGCTCGCGGCGCTCGGCACCGCGTGATCCAGATTGCGCCGGCCGTAGGGTGCGTTTCACGTGCCCTACGAAACTTGTTCCGCCTACATAATATTCCGTAGACCTTCTTTACATGGCCTCGACCATAGACCAGATCATCCGCCAAGCCACACAGCAACTCGCGGCCACATCACCCTCGCCGCGCCTCGATGCCGAGGTGCTGCTGATGTACGTCACCGGACTTACCCGCACCGCCCTCATCACGCGCGCGCAAGAACCGCTGCGCCCGGAACACGAAGAACGATTGCAGGAACTGCTCACCCGCCGTGCGCGCGGCGAACCGGTCGCCTACCTCACCGGCAAACGTGAATTCTGGTCGCTGGAACTGAACGTGACTCCGGACGTACTCATCCCGCGTCCTGAAACGGAACTGCTCGTCGAGCAGGCGCTGGCGCGCATCCCCGATGATGCGGCTTGGACAATTGCCGACCTCGGCACCGGCTCGGGCGCGATCGCGCTGGCCATCGCCAGGGAACGTCCACGCTGCCGGCTCATTGCAACAGATGCTTCTGAGACAGCTCTCGCCGTCGCACAGGGGAATGCCATCCGTCTGGCGATCGTGAATGTCGAATTTCGTCACGGTGAATGGCTGGACCCACTCGCCGACGAGGTACTGGATATGATCGTCAGTAACCCGCCTTACGTCGCCGAGCAGGACCCGCATCTCGCACAAGGCGACGTGCGCTTCGAACCCCGGGGGGCGCTGGTCTCTGGTGCCGATGGCCTGTCAGCTATCCGCATCATCGCCACAAGCGCACGCCAGCATCTGCGCCGCGGCGGCTTTCTGCTGCTCGAACACGGTTTTGATCAAGCGCCAGCAGTGCGTGCTGTACTCGCCGCGCATGGCTATGAAGCCGTGACCACCTATCCAGACCTGCAAGGCTTGCCAAGGGTCAGTTTCGGAACGGCCTGAAATCAGGCGCGGGCATGCATCAGCGTGCGCTTATTTGCATCGCAACGAGACTGGCCTGAGTATCGACTATCCGGCCGATCCCGGCTTACGGCCACACGCGCCTCATGTCTGTCTCACCCCGGCGGAAACGGCCACCCGCCGCAAAGGAACGACGCGCCGCGCGCCGCCCCAAGTCCGCGCCGCCGGTATTGGCGAAATTTTCCCCACCGTTGCTGGCGAGTGTCTGCGAGCGCAAACGCCTGTACAAGATCCTCGATGAGGCCGGTAACCGTCCGGTCTGTTTCATCACTGCGCCGGCCGGCGCCGGCAAAACCACGCTGGCCGCCAGTTACCTGAAAGCACGCCGCCGTCCCTGTCTGTGGTTGCAGCTTGAGGCCGACAATGCCTATCCGGCAAGCTTCGTGTACCACCTGCGCCTGGCCGCGCAACGCCTCGCGCCGCGACGTGCCGCGAAACTGCCGCTGCTGACGGCCGAGTACCAGTTAGGCCTGCCGGCGTTTGCCAAACATTTGTTTGAGACGCTTGCTCAGGTGCTGCCGGCCGGCACGGTGCTGGTGCTCGACAATTATCAGGAGGTCGGCGTCGATGCCGCGCTGCACGAATTTCTGGCCGAAGGGGTCACAGCCCTGCCGCCCGGCATGCGTCTGTTGTGCCTGAGCCGGCAGGCTCCGCCCGCGGCATTGGCCCGGCGGCGCGCCGAAGGCGCCTTGGCAGTGGTGGAGTGGGATACCTTGCGCTTCACGCTGGAGGAGACCGCCGCGATCGCGAAGCTGCAGTGCGGAACACGCGCCGCCCCCTCACCAGCCGCACTCCACCAGCTGCATGCACGCACCCATGGTTGGGCAGCGGGAATCATGCTGCTGCTTGATGCACCCGCCACCACGCCCGCTGGCGGTCCGCGCATGGAACAGGGCGATCAAGCGACGTTCGATTATCTTGCCTCCGAAGTTTTTCAGCGTCTGGACCCGGCCACGCGCGAGATGCTGCCGCGACTCGCCATCCCGTCGGCGGTGTCGGCCAACCTGGCGGCAGCGCTGACGGGCAATCCGCACGCCAGGCAACAGCTGGAAGAGTTGGTGCGCGCCAATTGCTTTACCGTCCGCCATGAATCCGGCCACTACCAGTTCCACCCGCTGTTCCGGAATTACCTGCTGAATGAACTTCGAAGGAGCTGCTCCGAGGCCGACCACCAGCGCCTGCAGCGCATCGCCGCGAAGCTGCTGGTGGATGAAGACCAGCCCGAGGAGGCAGCCCAGCTGTTCATCGATACCGCGGATTGGACCAGCCTGTCCGAGCTCATTCTTCAGAATGCGCAGAGCCTTCTGTCCCAGGGTCGATATGACACGCTGGCAGCATGGCTGCATGCCATGCCTGCGCCACTGCGCGACGTAAACCCCTGGCTGCTGTTCTACCTCGGTGCCGCGCGGCTACCGTTGGATCTTGGCGAAAGCCGTGCACTGCTTGAGCAAGCCGCTGAACGCTTCAACGATACTGGCAACGATATGGCCGGGCTTGTACTCGCCTGGTCCGGCATTATTCAGGCCATTGCCTTGGGCTGGAGCGACTCGTCATTGCTGGGACGCTGGATTGAGTTCGCCGAACAGAAAATAGTGCCGCAGCTGGAGCAGCTCCCGCCCGAATTACAGGGTCGCGTGATCCTGGGCATGTTTCTCGCGCTTCAGTTCCACCAGCCGCAGCATCCGGATATGCGCCAGTGGGCCGAACGTCTGGAGATGATGCTCAACCATTGTCCCGATCCCAGCGACCGGTTGCAGATGGGCGCCTTTCTGTTGCTCTACTATGTCGGCTGGCTTGGCGACCTGCACAGTGCCGAGCGGCTGGTTCGCAGCGTGCATCCGGTTCGGCTGCAGTCGCTCACGGATGCGGCGCGAATGCACTGGTTTACCTGTCACACCATGTTTCTATGGCAATGCAACGCCAACGACGCGGCGCTGGGTGAACTAGAAAGTGCATTGGAACTGGCAAGGAAATCCGGGGTGCGGATCCTGGATTTTATTATCAATGCCGATGGTGTCTATGCCAGCATGAACGTGCAGGACACCGATGCCGCCGCACGTTATCTAGCGCAAGCCGAACAGTTCACTTCGACACAGCGTCCACTCGAATTCGCCCACCACCAATTCTTGTGTGCGTGGCTGGAACGCGTACGCGGCGATGCAGATGCCGCCCGCCGGCGCAACGAGTGGACCATCACCATCGTCAGGCTCAAGGGCGGCCCCTTCGAGATGTCGACCGCACACATGGAACTGGCCCACAGTCTGCGCCTGTGTGGCGATTACACCGTGGCGCTCGCACAGGGCGAACAGGCCCTGGCGCTGACCCGCACGTATCACGGTCGCTGGATGGAATACCTCGCGCAGGCCTGTCTCGCCGAAACGGCGTTCACCAGCGGCGACGCGGCGCGCGGGCTCACTGCCCTGCGCGAAGCCTATCGCATCGCGCGCGAGAACGGCTACCGCTCGCTCATGTGGCAGGATCCCAAGAGCATGGCATATTTATGCAGCCAGGCGCTGGCGGCAAACATCGAACCCGAGCACTGCCGCGCGCTCATCGCCGCGCATCGTCTCGCCCCGCCGGACGCCGCCCGGTTCGCCGACCATTGGCCGTATCCCGTCAAGATCCATACCCTCGGCAGCTTCACATTGTTGAAGGACGGCCAGCCGCTGCGCTTCGAGGGCAAGCCGCAGCGCAAGCCGCTCGAACTGCTCAAGGTGCTGATCGCCCTGGGCGGACGTGAAGTGCGCGACGAGCGCCTGAGCGCCATCCTGTGGCCGGACGCCGCCGGCGACGCCGCGCACTCGGCCTTCAGTACCACGCTCGCGCGCTTGCGCAAGCTGCTCGGCGGCGACGACACGGTCGTAGTTCAGGATGGGCGCGTAAGCCTCAACCCGCGCCACTGCTGGCTCGACATCTGGGCACTGGAGGCGCGAATCGCCGCAACCGAAGTCACGCCGGTGCTCGCCCTTTACCGCGGTGCATTTCTGGAGCAGGAAAGCGACGCCGCGTGGGTATTGCCGGCGCGCGAACGGTTACGCTCGCGGTTTCTGCGTTTCCTTACCCACGCGGCGCGCCGACTCGGCGCCGACGGACTCTGGGAACAGGGAGTCACGCTCTACCTCCAGGGGCTGGAGATCGACCCCCTGATCGAGGACTTCTACCGCGGTCTCATGACCGCCTATGGTGAACTCGGGCGGCAAAGCGAGGCGCTTGCCAGCTTCGAGCGCTGTCGCGCGTTGTTGGCCAAAACCCTCGGCGTCCAACCCGGTGCCGAGACCTGCGCCCTGGCCGAACGCCTGCGCCAGCACTAAAGACTTGCCGTTTCCGCCGGAAACCCTCCCGGCCAGCCCCATATCCGATCTGTGACTCATCTGTGACTGGCATTCCGCCAGAGTGCTTCGGGCTGACGCCAATTCAGGCGCACATCGAGCAGAAACCCTATGCATTCCTATGTCGTGCGCGTCTACCGGGTTGAGCAAGACCACCCCCGGCAACTGATCGGGGTGGTCGAAGAGCCCGGGCATGGCCTGCCGCTTGCCTTCAGCAATATCGATGAACTGTGGACGATCCTGGCCGCGTCGGTCTCGACCGGCCCAGACCCGGGTATTAAAAAATGATCCAGTCCACTCGACCAGTCATCAGTGACTCATTTGTAGCCCCGCTGCATCAGTATGACGCCGCCGGGGAGAAGGAACGTAAGCGCAGAACAACAGGGCAGCAACAGCCTTCCAACTCACCATCAGCGGAGACCATATTATGAGTATCAGATCTGAACGAATCTTGGGCCATGCATCATCAGGGAGAAACGGCTTGCCGTTGAAGCACACTGTCCAACGCGTTTTGTTGGTTCTGGCGTCATTGGTGTTGGCCGTCACTGCCGGTTGCGGGGGCGGGGGCGGAGGCGGTGCAGGCCCGGCGCCTTCCGTAGCCCGGACTGGCATATTTATCGACAGCGCTGTCAGTGGCATGCAATATGTCACCAAGAATTCGGCCGGTGCCACAACACATTCAGGCATCACGAATGCGCTAGGCGAGTTTCAATACGATATCGGCGACACCGTAACATTCTCGATCGGAGCGCTGGTTTTTCCCACAGTGGCCGCAACAGGCACCCTCACCCCGCTGACTTTAGCTGGTGGAAGCACCGATATCACCACCAATCAACCGGCAACCAATATCGCGCGGCTCTTGCAGTCGCTGGACAACAATGGCAATCTTAATGACGGCATCACCATCCCCGCCGGCGCTGCCGCTGTCGCTGTTGCAGTGGATTTCAACGTTAGTGCGGCCACTTTTGAAACCAATCCCGCCGTTATTAATTTGGTGGCAAACTCAGGCTCAACCACCACCAGCCTGGTGACAGAAGCCGCTGCGCAGGCCCATGTTACGGCAACAATGCAAAATCGTATTGTCGGTGCCTGGGGAAGCACTGGTGCCGGAGGTTCTTTTTCCTACTTGATATTATTTTCTGACAACACCTTTGCGTATGGGGAATACGGCCCGAACGTTCAAGAACCTTTGCTTGAAAACGGACTGGAAGTGGGGACCTATAGCTATGACTCAACCACTGGAAATATTACCTTCAACGTAACTTATGATGACAACACGTCAAGCACCCCCGACGGCTCCGGAGTAGGTACGATTGGTACACCGACAATCACCAATGCAACGCTGTCAAATGGCGACAAAACATTGACTGCCGCAGGAAACCAATTGGTATTAAGTAAAATCGATTTCGGCATCTCGCCAATCTCTGGGGTGTGGCGATATAACTCGGGTGTGGCGGGTGAGTTTTCCATCTTGATGCTAACGGATGACGGCGTGCTCGTGTTTGCCGAGAACCGCTTGAACCCGGTAGAACCAACTGTAAACGGATTAGAAGTGGGCACCTATGGCTACAGTTCAACTACAGGAAAGATCACCATCAACTTGACTTTCGATGACAACACCTCAAGCGCCCCCGAAGGCTCCGGAGTTGGCACGATTGGCACGCCGACAGTTGCCGATGCGGCGCTGTCAAACGGGGGCACAACATTGACTCTCGCAGGCGGGGTTCTGGTATTAACGAGGGACTTCTAATCTCCTGAGGCCGTTAACGTGGAGAGAATTGAAAACAGTAACTCGCTCGCGTAGCTCACATAGGCTGTGCCGGATGGAATGAGGCCCAGCCTTCGCCCCTGGTCCATCCCAGAGACGGCAGTGACACTCGCACGGCCCCGGCAACAGGGCCGTGCTTTTTTTGGCGTATCGGCTCGAACCGCGCCAGCCTGCCCCGATCGCCACGCTGTTGTGAATGGCGTAATGGTTTAATATTCCTGCATGGATGACCCGCAACTGCTTCGCTACAGCCGCCAGATACTACTGCCGCAGATTGGCTATGAAGGCCAGCAACGGCTACTCTCCGCGCGTGTGCTGATTATCGGCGTGGGTGGCCTTGGCTCACCCGTGGCCATGTATCTGGCGGCCAGCGGCGTCGGCCATCTGGTGCTGGTGGATCACGACAAGGTCGAGCTCTCCAACCTGCAGCGCCAGATCGCACACACCACCGACCGTATTGGTATCGCCAAGGTGGCTTCAGCTCAGCAGTCACTCGCGGCGCTGAATCCGGAGGTGCAGGTGACGGCGATTGTCGGGCAACTCGATCCGGAAGCACTGGTGGAGCAGGTACAACTGGCGGATGCTGTTGTGGACTGCAGCGACAATTTTGCCACGCGCTTTGCGCTTAATCGGGTATGTGTGGAGAACCGAACACCGCTGATCTCCGGCGCCGCCATCCGTCTGGAAGGCCAGGTGGCGGTATTCCGCCCCGAGCGCGCCGACACCCCCTGCTATCGCTGCCTGTACAAAGATATGGACGAGCTGGGCGAAAGCTGTTCACAAACCGGCGTGCTGGCACCGCTGGTCGGCATCATCGGCAGCATCCAGGCGACTGAGACCATCAAGGTGCTGCTCGATATCGGTGAAACGCTGACGGGACGCCTGCTGGTGCTGGACGCGCTCAGCATGGAGTGGCGCAGCATCAAGTTGAAAAAAGATCCGGACTGTCCGGTGTGCGGGACCTGCGCCGCTCGTTGATCAGGCGCGCAATGCGCCACGGCTCAGTAACTCCCACTGCTTTTCCAGCCCTTCCACCGGCGATGCCGTAAAGCCGCTGCGCACGAACTGCGCAATACGTCCTTCGAGAAACGCGAGCAGCAGCTGCGCGGTATCATTGACGGAAACGCGCGGACCACCCGTTGTTTCGGCCTCGCGCAACACCTGGCGCAATTGGGTCTCGATGCGGTCGTAGAACTGGCTGATGCGCACGCGCAGGCGTTCGGTCTCACCTGTGAGCACTCCGCCCTGCAGCAGGCGCGCCATGCCCGGGTTCTTATCGGCGAAGCCGAGCACCAGTGAGAGAATCTGCTGGAGACGCGCGTCGCGTTGCAACTCCTCGGCGAGGATGCGGGTGATGCGGGTGAATACAGACTCTTCGATGAACTCGATGAGCGACTCGAACATTTTCGCTTTGCTGGGAAAATGCCGGTAGAGCGCCGCCTCCGATACACCGACGGCACGCGCCAGTTCGGCGGTAGTAATGTGCTCGCCGGCCTGCTCCTGAAGCATGCGCACCAGCACCTGCAGGATTTCCTCGCGCCGTTCGCCACTGCGTGGTCTGGCCATGGTTCCTCCTCTGTGATGCGGCAACGTCCGTGCAGCGGTCAGGACTTGATTAGCGTCCCCACGCCTTGATCGGTGAACACTTCGAGCAATACGGCATGCTCGACACGCCCGTCGATGATATGCGCCGACTCCACGCCGCTGTTCACGGCATCGAGCGCGTAGTTCACCTTCGGCAGCATGCCGCCGTGAATGGTCCCGTCGGCGATGAGTGCATTGACCTTGCCGATCGTCAGGCCGGTCAGCAGCTTGCCTTCCTTGTCGAGCACGCCCGTGGTGTTGGTGAGCAGCATCAGTTTTTCCGCGCGCAGGGTGATGGCGAGCTTGCCGGCCACGACATCGGCATTGATGTTGTAGGCCTCGCCGTCCGGACCGACACCGATCGGCGCGATCACCGGGATGAAATTCTGCGTGTCGAGCAGCGCCACCACTTCCGGATCAATGGACTCCACCTCGCCGACATGACCGATGTCGATGATCTCGCTCGGCAGGCCCTCGGCCGGCACTGATTTCATTATCAGCTTGCGCGCGCGGATCAGGCCGCCGTCTTTGCCGGTGAGGCCCACGGCCTTGCCGCCGTGTTTGTTGATGAGGCTGACGATTTCCTTGTTCACCAGGCCGCCGAGCACCATCTCGACCACGTCCATGGTCTCGCGGTCGGTCACGCGCATGCCCTGCACGAACTCGCTTTTCTTGCCGATACGCTCCAGCAGCTTGCCGATCTGCGGCCCGCCGCCGTGCACAATGACCGGGTTCATGCCGACCAGCTTCATCAGCACCACGTCGCGTGCAAAGCTCTGCTTCAGCCCTTCGTCGACCATGGCGTTGCCGCCGTACTTGATGACGATGGTCTTGCCCTGAAATCGCTGGATGTACGGCAACGCCTCGATCAGTATCTGGGCGCGGTCAGCAGCGGATTTTGCGGTGAGTGGCATGCCACGGTTACCTGTTGGTGCTTTCCTGACACTATGCCAAGAATACAGAGGTGATTACTTACCTGCGGTAGAAATTACCGCATTTGCCCGCAGAAGTCAGCCATTTGCCAAAACAAAAGAAAAGGGCCGCTTGCGCGGCCCTTTAGTGGATCATCGGTCTACTGTATCAACCGACATTCACGGCAATTTTCTTCGGTTTCACTTCCTCGGCCTTGGGCAGGATCAACTCCAAAATACCGTCCTTGTAGGTGGCCTTGACCTTCTTTTCGTCGATTTCCTTGCCGAGGCGCAGGCTGCGCAGGAATTTTCCGTAACGGCGTTCCGAGCGGATGACGCGGTCACCCTCCTTCTCCTCGGTCTCGCTCTTGGTCTCGGCTGTGATTGTCAACACGCCGTTCTCCAGCGAGACTTCGATGTCGTCCCTCTTCATGCCTGGCATCTCGGCCTTTACAACAAACTCATTGTCACGCTCCACGACGTCCACACGCGGTGCGATACCCTGACCTACTTCTTCCTCCGCCCAGCGTAACGGCTGAAGAAAGTTCTGAAACAGATTGTCAAAGTCATCGTTCCACCGACGCGCAGCGGTACCGGTGGTGAGGGGAGTACGAATCAGATGGTTCATGGTTACACCTCCTTGCAAGTCAGCGGATTGGGGCTGAAATCTGGTGCCTTTTTTATGGGGGTGGGAAGGACAATTTCAAGCGTTGGGGTACCCGGAAAACAATCGGTACGACAATGAGTTAGGCATTAGAGGATGTAACGCGCCAGATCCTCATCGCCCACCAGCTGCGCCAGACGCAGCTGCATCTTAAGGTGCGTCTGGCGCCAGTGTGTGGCCACTCTTGTCGGACGCCTTGAAGGAAATGGTTTCGAGCAGACGCTTCACGAGCGGGTGTGCAGTGGGCGCGTGCCGGTATTCAGCAAAGTCAAAGGCAGAACCCCTCACACGCACACATCGCGACTCGGCGTGTGAGGGCAGCGCGAAAGTCGAACTGTTATTCGAGACGGAAACCGATCTTGAGCGTTACCTGGAAATGTCCGATCTTGCCTTTTTCAACATGGCCGCGTGTCTCCACCACCTCGAACCAGTCAAGATTCTTCAGTGTCTTGGATGCGCGTCCGATGGCATTCTGGATGGCATCGTCCGTGCCCTTGCTCGATGAGCCGACGATTTCAACAACTTTGTACACATGATCGGACATGGCAACTCCTCCTTGTGGTGGTTGTAATGAACAGGTTACAGCAGACGCTGACACTGCCAGCAAATTGAGAAGTTGCGCGGGCTTTCCTCCCCACAGGCAGCGCAGCGCATGACGCCTGGCGCGGCTGGTGCATTCTCATAGACAGCAATCACATGCCGGGCACGCGCCAGATCACGCTCTTCCGCGATCCAGACCGAGGGGGCAGCTTCGGCGAACGGCAGTTCGCCGAGCGCACCGCCGGCATATTCATTGAGCACGCACGCCTCGATGCCGGCGGCTGCGAGCAGGCCGCGCACAAGATGCGCTTCGGGGAGATTGGCAGCGGAATATAGCCGCTGCGAACATGAAGCCTTGCTACGCTTCGCGGCGTTCGTCATGCCTATTACGTCAGGCGTACTCGTAGTGCTTGTGATGCTTGCGGCGCGTTCCGGCACGCTGGATCACAATGCCGCGCACCGTAAACGGGCCGGTAATCTCGACCGCCGCGTAGTTCTCATTGAGTGGCTTGAGATACTGGCGTCCACCTTCTTCCACGAACAGGCGGAAGGTGGTGTCATTGGCGTAATCCACCACCGCGTACTGGCCACTTTGGGCAGAATGCCGCGGCTCGATGATAATGATGCAGCCCTCCCAGAATTCGGGAGCCATGCTGTCATCCGTCACGCGCAAGGCATAGGGCTCGAGCTCTGCACATCCGCTGCCGATGTTGTCACTCATGCACGTTACCGCCATTGATACTCACGCGGCCAAATTTACACCAACCCCGCCTGACCCGCCACGTGCCGCGCGAAATACCTGGGTCGGCCCACTGTCAACATCACCTCCCTGTTCAGACTACTGTGGAACGCTACTGCGTTTAGCGGCCGAGAGCTTCCGTCTGCAGCACTGGTGCACCCCGAAACAACCCACAAATTGCTTGATATAATCAATGAGAATCATTATCATTCGTATTCATTCTGACACGATATGGAGATTCACCTTATGCGAACCGCCTCCCTGGCCCTCTCCGCAGCCCTTTTTCTTGCTCTCGTTGCGCCGGCATATGCCGATTTAGCTGAATTTCGCCTGGTGATTAAGAACCACCAGTTCGAGCCGGCGAGCCTCGTGATTCCTGCCGGACAAAAAATAAAGCTGGTCATCGAAAACCAGGATCCGACACCGGAAGAATTCGAAAGCCATCTGCTCAACCGTGAAAAAATCGTTCCGGCCAACGGTAAAACCGCCATCTTCCTGGGGCCGCTCGATCCAGGCACTTACCCGTTTATCGGCGAGTTCAATCCGAAAACAGCCACCGGCAATATCATTGTCAAATAATACCGAGATCTTCTCATGTTAAGCGCTGCGCTAATCGTGTTTCGTGAGGTGCTTGAAGCCGCACTGATTATTGGCATTGTCCTGACCGCAACCCGCGGTGTAGCGGGCCGCGCCCGCTCTATCGCACTGGGCATCGCTGCCGGTATCGGCGGCGCCTGCCTGGTGGCGTATTTTGCCGACACACTCGCGCAAGCCGCGCAAGGCTTAGGTCCGGAACTGTTCAACGCCGGCATCCTGCTGGTAGCCACTGCCATGCTGGCCTGGCACAACCTGTGGATGGTTCAGCATGGCCGTGAGCTGGCCACGCAAATGAATCAGGTAGGAAAGGCCGTATTCACCGGCAACCGGCCCGTGCAGGTACTGGCCTTGGTGGTGGCTCTGGCGGTGCTGCGCGAAGGGGCCGAGGTCGTGCTGTTTGCGTACGGTATCGCCGCCGCCGGCACCGAACCCGTCACATTGCTCATGGGTGGCTTGCTCGGCGTCGTCGCCGGCATGGCCGTCGGCGGCGCTCTCTATCTTGGATTGCTGCGCATTCCGACCCGTTATTTGTTCGCTGTCACCAGCGGTCTGCTGGTGCTGCTCGCCGCCGGCATGGCCGCACAGGCATCGGCGTTTCTGATCCAGGCGGGCTTGTTGCCGGCAATCAAACCGGTGTTGTGGGACACCTCGGCGGTGCTGTCCGAGAAATCCGTATTTGGTCAAATGCTGCATACGCTGGTGGGTTACGTCGACCGCCCGACGGGCATGCAGCTGCTGGTGTATGTGTTCGCCGTGGCGCTCATCGGCGGGCTGACCCTGGCCTCGCGCAAACCCGGCACCATGAAAATGGCGAGTGTTCTTGCCGTGACCACGTTGGCCGTGGCCGTGCTGACGCTTTTCTCCGTATCGCCAGTCCATGCCAGCTACAAAGTGTACTACCCACAGGTAGTCAAAGGTGAAAGTGAAATCGAGTTACGCGGGTATGTCGACTATGACAAAGATCCAGCCATCGACAACACGCAAAGTTTCAAGGTCGGCGCCGGTCACAGCTTTACCGACTACTGGTTCACCGAGGTCTATATCGAGGCCAACAAGGCAGCCGGAGACTCAACCTATGCAGTCGGCGCATATGAATGGGAAAATCTGTTTCAGCTGACGGAACCGGGAAAATACTGGGCAGATTTCGGCTTTGCCATCGAATACGCCCATGCGCACAAATCCACTGATCCAAACGAATGGGAATTGATGCCCATTGTGCAGAAACAGCTGGGTCAGCAACTCATAACCCTGAATGTGCCCTTTATCTACGAAACCGGAAATAACGCGGCGGCAGAATGGGAGCTTGAATACGCCTGGCAGTACAAATGGCTCGGCAATCCAGCCCTTGAGTTAGGCTTTGAAGGTTACGGAAAGCTGGGCGAGGCAAGCAACTGGAGTCCAGCATCACAGCAGACACATCAAATGGGGCCATCGCTGTTCGGCAGGATCAAGACCGACGTGCATCATGCCTGGAAATATCAGCTCGGACTTCTCTTTGGACTCTCCGAGCCTGCACCGCAAAAGACCCTGTACGGCAATCTTGAGTTCGAGTATTGAGCAGCACCGCCCATCCACATCTGCAATCCAGCTTCGCTCGTCTGGTCATTTGATCTGAGCGCGGCGCAACCGGCCGTGTGGACTCGTCAGCCGGGATGCCGCGCGTATTACTCACCCGCGGATGGTGTGTGACGTTACTGCTTGTCCTTTGCGCTTTTCAACGGCAGCACTCCGGCCAGCTCGCCGATCACGTTCACCAATTCGGAACCCGACGGCAGCACGATCTTGGCGTTGTTCTCAAGCGCTGTTTCGACGGCTTCGAGTTTTCGCAGTAACTGAGCGTTGCCGATAAAATACTGGTTGGCCGCCTCGTTCACCAGCTTGATGGCCAGCGCCTCGCCCTCGGCCTGCAGGATACGCCCCTGCTTGATGCCCTCGGCCTTCTTGATCTGCGCGCGCCGTTCGCCATCGGCAAAAGTCTCAGCGGCAGTGGCAAAGTCCACGGCCGCGACTTTCTCGTTCTCGGCCTTCACCACCTTGTTCATGGTCTCCTGCACATCCGGCGGCGGCTCGATCTCTTTCAGTTCGGCGCGCGCGATCTCAACACCCCAGTGCGAGCTTTCCTCCTGCAGGGTCTTGCGCAACTCATTGTTAATGCGATCACGCTCGCTGTTGGCGCTCTTCAGCGTGAGCGTGCCGACGATATTACGCAGCGTGGTCCGGGTCAGATTCACGATCTGCAAGGCATAGTCGTTCACCGCATACAACGAATGCTTTACGCTGTCCTCGTCCTCGCGCACCTTGAAGTAAATCTGTGCATCCACGCGTGCATTGAGATTGTCATTGGTGATGATCTCCTGCGGCGCCGCGTCCACCATCTGCTCGGTGATATTCACTTGGTACATGCGATCGATGACCGGAATGATCCAGTGAAAGCCCGGCATGGCAAAGCGCCTGTATTTACCGAGCCGCTCGACCAGCCCGCGATGCGTGGGCCTGATAATGCGGATGCCGGCGAAGAAAATAATAAGTACTGCGGCGATGCTTGCCAATGCTGGGTTCATGCGTGTCTCCTTGTAGTTCGGATTCAGAGAGTAATTGTAGACAAGCCCAGCCTAGCTAGGTTGGGAATCGCTTCGCTCACCCCAATTTGTCGTTACCGGTTTATCTGACGGTAAGACCCTTGTCTGCCATGTGGCCAGGGGCAGCATTGTTCTTCAGACATCGCCGGAAGCGATTCACCTCCGTCGCCGCGCACGTGGATGCGCCGCGTCATACACCTTGGCGAGGTGCTGAAAATCGAGATGTGTATACACCTGCGTAGTGGACAGATCAGCGTGCCCGAGCAGTTCCTGCACGGCGCGCAGGTCACCGCTTGATTCCAGCAGGTGGCTGGCGAACGAATGGCGCAGCATGTGCGGATGGGTCGGCACTTCGATGCCATGGCGCACAGCCCACTGTTTGAGGCGCAGTTGCACGGCGCGCGCGCCGAGGCGCCTGCCGTTGCGGCCCAGAAACAGAGCCGTTTCGCCGACGGCGGCAAGTGCGATGCGCTCCTTGAGCCAGACGGTAACCGCGGCACGCGCCTGGGTGCCGACCGGAACAATCCGGGTCTTGGCACCCTTGCCCGTAACGGTCACGGTGGCGTCGCGCAGATCCACGTCAGTGACGTTGATCGCCACGAGTTCGGCGAGACGTAGCCCTGAGGAGTACAGCAGCTCGAACAATGCATGGTCGCGGCGGATTAGCGGTTCATCGCCATCGATTTGCATGAGACGCGCGGCCTGATCGACGCTCAGGGCCTTCGGCAAACGCTTGCCGGCCTTGGGTGCGGCAACGCCAGTGAAGGCGTTTTGCGCCGCGATGCCTTCACGCAGCAGGTAACGCTGAAACGAGCGCGCCGATGACAGGGCGCGCGCGATGCTGCGGCCGGCCAGCCCCTGGCGGTGCAACTGCGCGGCGAAGGCGCGCGCATTTTGAACTTCGAGCGCGCGCCAGTTGTCGAGGCCGTGCGCATCGCAAAACGCGGTGAGTGTGTCGAGATCGCGGCGGTAATTGCTGAGCGTGTGCGGCGACAGGCGCCGCTCGTTTTTCAGAAATTCGAAGTAGGCGTCGAGCTGACGGGAGGCCTGCGCCTTCATCTATGGAAGACCCGCTTCGCTGAGCTGCGTTCGCCCTTTCATTCTAGGCGGCAATTACCAGACGCCGGGCGATAGCGGCAATGAGAAGTTCGCCGAGGCGCTCGAGGTAGACGGTGCCCATGTCGGCGCGGAAACGCTGTGGGTCGCTGCTGGCGAGCACCAGCACGCCGCGCAGTGCGTGGCGCGTGAGGCCGATCACGGCCGTGGAGCGTATGTTCCCGGCCTGCGCGCCGAACAGCGCCGCGAGTGTATCAGCTGCGTGTGCGGCACCGCACAGTGGCTGTCCGTTGCGCGCGGCCAGACTGGTGAGCAGACCATCCAGCACGGCGTCATCGGGCACCACAAATTCCTGGCGCAGATTGCCGGGTCGCGGATTGCCGGTGAGGCGCACGGCCACGCCGTCGAGGCTGAATTCCTGGCGCAGCATGTCCTGCGCCGTGTCCAGCACCTCGTCGAGGGAATCGCTGTCGATCATGGCCAGCGCAAAACGCTGCACGCGCTCGCCGAGCTGGTCGTTGTCGCGCGCGAAAGCGATCAATTCCTGAAGCTGATGCGTGCTCTGCTCGTTGCGGTCGCGCAGCATGCGCACCTGACGCTCGACCAGCGACACCGCGCGCCCGGCTTCCGGATGCGGCAGTGCGAGCGCGGCCAGCAGCTCCGGGTGACGCAGAAAGTAATCCGGTGTCTGTTCGAGGTAGCGGCCTACGGCCTCTTCCCAGGACAGCTCTTTTTCCAGACTCTCGATAGACGGTTTCTTGCTCATAAGCGCTCCAGGTCGATCTCGCCCTCGAAGACCCTGACCGCGGGGCCGGTCATCCACACCGGTTCACCTTCACCGCGCCAGCTGATCTGTAATGTACCACCACGCACGCGCACTGCCACGTTCTCATCCAGCAGGCCGCGCAGCCGGCCAGCCACCACCGCGGCGCAGGCGCCGGTGCCGCAGGCCAGGGTTTCGCCGGCGCCGCGTTCCCAGACACGCACGTGAATGTGGTGGCGGTCCAGCACTTGCAGGTAACCGGCGTTGACGCGTTTCGGAAAACGCGGGTGATGTTCGATCCTGGGACCCTGAACGGTCACCGGTGCGCGCTCCACATTTTCCACCACCTGCACGGCATGCGGGTTGCCTATGGACAGCACCGTGACCGGGACTGCCGCGCCATCCACATCCAGATCGTAAACCGGCTGGCGTGTGCTGGCCTCGAACGGCACTTCATGCGGCTCAAAGTGCGGCACGCCCATATTGACGGTCACCGTGCCATCCGGCTCGATTTTCAGGTAAATGACGCCGGCCAGGGTTTCGACAGCGAGCTCATTCTTGACGGTCAGCCCCTGGTCGCGCACAAAACGCGCGAAACAGCGCGCACCGTTACCGCACTGCTCGACTTCGCCGCCATCGGCATTGAAGATGCGGTAACGGAAATCGGCGCCGGCCTGCGTCGCCTTTTCAACCAGCAGCAGCTGATCGCAACCAATACCGAAACGCCGGTCGGCGAGACGCCGCACCAAATCGGGGGTCAATGCCACAGTTTGACTGACCGCGTCGATCATGACGAAGTCATTGCCGAGGCCGTGCATCTTGGTGAATCGCAACATATCTATAGGTTAGCGCTTGCCAGCGACCAATGAAACCTGAAATAGTAGCGCTTCCACGAAGCCCGGATATGCACTTGCAGAAGTTCGTTCGTTACCACTTTCACCGTCTCAAGACCCACCCGAATCCCTGGCTGCGCAAGATCGTCGGCATCCTGTTCGTTGTCGGGGGGCTGCTCGGATTCCTGCCGGTGCTGGGCTACTGGATGATACCGGTCGGACTGGCATTGCTGGCCGTGGACTGGCCGTGGGCGCGGCGCCTGTCGCGGCATCTGATCAGCTGGTGGGGACGACGGGCGCGCGCATCGCACCTCAAGGAGCGGAGCGCGGCACAGCGCCGAACCATTGCACGTAATCGCGGTAGACACAGCGGTCCATAATCACCATCAGCCCGGCGGCGCGCGCCCGCTGTGCCGCCGCCTCGTTCACCACTCCGTCCTGCAGCCACACGGCGGGCACCTGTAGCGCGATGCAGGCATCGATCACCTCGTCCAGCTGATCCGGCGCACGGAACACGTCCACCAGATCTATTTTGTCCGGAATCGATGCAAGGTCGGCGTATGCCTTTTCGCCCAGAATTACCTTCATCATCGGACGCACCGGAATGATGCGATAACCGAAGCCTTGCAGCGCGGCGGCTACCTTGTAGCTCGGCCGGTCCGCTTTGGGCGAAAGCCCCACCACGGCGATGCTGCGCACGCGCTGGAGCAGTGCGCGGATTTCGTCCGGGGGCGGATTGCTGAAGGTCATGCGTCAATGCGGCAACAGCGACTCGGGCATCAGCAGTTCGTCGATGGTCTCGCGCCGCCGCACCAGGTGGAAACGTTCACCGTCCACCATCACCTCGGGGGCGCGCGTCCGGGTGTTGTAGTTGGAGCTCATGCTCGAACCGTAGGCACCGGCCGAACACACCGCGAGCAAATCCCCGGCCTGAATCTTGAGCGCCCGGTCCCGACCGAGGAAATCGCCGGACTCGCACACCGGCCCGACCACGTCGTACTGTTGTGCTGCACCGGCACGCTGCTGCACCGGCACGATGTCCTGCCAGGCGTCGTACAGCGCCGGGCGCATCAAGTCATTCATGGCCGCGTCCACGATGGCGAAGTTCTTCGCCTCGGCGTGCTTGAGGTACTGCACGCGCGTGAGCAGCACACCGGCATTGCCGACGATCGCGCGCCCCGGCTCGATCAACAGCTTGAGGTGCCGGTAGCGGTCGCCATGCGCTTCCAGTTTTTTGAGAAAGGCTGCCACGTACTCACCCGGCGCGGGCGGCTGCTCGTCGCGGTAGCAAATGCCGAGACCGCCGCCGAGATCGAGATGTTGCAACACAATGCCGTCGGCCGCGAGCTGATCCACGAGCGCCAGGACGCGCTCGAGCGCGTCCGCAAACGGCGCGAGCGCGGTGAGCTGCGAGCCGATGTGGCAGTCCACGCCGACGATGCGCAGGTGCGAGAGCTTTTGCACCACGTGGTAGGCGGCGCGCGCCTCGCGCATCGGGATGCCGAACTTGCTTTCCTTCAGGCCGGTGGAGATATAAGGATGGGTCTTGGCGTCCACATCCGGGTTGATGCGCAGGCTGACCGGCGCATACTGGCCGAGCCGTGTCGCCACCTCATTGAGTACCACCAGCTCAGCCTCTGACTCGACATTGAAGCAGGCGATGCCGGCCTCGAGCGCGCGCTCGATTTCGTGCACGCCCTTGCCGACGCCGGAAAATACCACCTTGCCGGGATCGCCATCGGCGGCCAGCACGCGTTCCAGCTCGCCGACCGACACGATGTCGAAACCGGAGCCGAGGCGCGCCAGCACATTGAGTAGTCCGAGATTGGAGTTGGCCTTGACCGCATAGCACACCAGATGATTGCGCGCGCCGAATGCCTGATCGAAGGCGCGCCACTGCGCCTCGATGTGCGCGCGTGAGTACACATAGCAGGGCGTGCCCAGCTTGTCGGCAATCTCGCTCAGCGCCACACCCTCGGCATAAAAGCGGTCGCCGCGATAACTAAACGTATTCATTGCTCAACTCTTGGGTTCTTTGTGGCCCGGTTTGGGCGGACTATCGGGGAGATAGAGCGGCCCCTTCTTGCCACAGCCGGCGAGCAACAGTGCTGCCAACACGGCGGCGATCACGGGCAGCTTGAAATGGTGCAGGTGTGGCATGGGTATTATTTTTGGTCGGCCGGCAAGACTCGGTGCATGAAGTCCTGCTTCGTTTGTCCTTACCTTCAGCTAGAATACCCGCTTTCGCAGGCACGGGAAACCCGCATGAACGAGGCAGAATTTCACAAGCTCGCGGCCATCACGCTGAGCCGGATCGAACAGGCGGTCGAGGCCTGTGGCGCGGACATTGATTTCGAAAACGCCGGCGAAATTCTTCAGCTTGAATTCACGAATCACAGCAAGATCATCATCAACAAGCAGGGGGCCGCCAGTCAGCTCTGGGTCGCAGCCAAGTCCGGCGGCTTTCACTATAGTTATGACGCGATCAGCATGCTGTGGCGCAACGACCAAAGCGGCGAGGAGCTTTTTAATGAATTGTCGCGCCTGATCAGCGTGCAGGCGGGCATCCACGTTGCTTTGGCTTGATCCGTCTCGCTTTTCACAAATCAGGTCCACGTACATATAGCTTTGAATACCCTATGCGTATTCGGGCAAGTCTGCTGGAGGCCATACACGGCGAAGGGCCTGGTTTCGCCCTTGAAAGCAGTTGTAACGGACTACACTAAATTCATTATGCCCCTGAAAAATTCCCGTTTCGTCATTGCCGCGGGCTTCCTGCTGGTTCTGCTGTTGACCGCCCTGCTGATGCTGATGGGCTATATGCGCCTGAACGAAGTCCGGATACAGCTGGAATCTGTCGTAACCCTGCACAATGTGCGAATCGACCTGCTGTTTTCCATGCGCAACCTGGTGCGCGAACGCAGCCTCAGCCTGTATTCGATGTATTTCAGCAGCGACCCTTTCGAGCGCCAGGACGAATACCTGCATTTCTCGGGCATGGTCGATGAGTTCGTGGCGCTGCGGGAAAACCTTCTCCGCGTGGGGCTGGATAACGATGAACGGCAGATTCTGGAACGGGCCTTTGCCGTCATTCGCCACACCCAGCCCCTGCAGGCCGACCTGGTAAATCGGATCCTGCGGCAGGATTTGCGCACCGTCTTGCATCCCGTCCTGCAGAAAGACCTGACGCTCGAAAAGGAAATCCTGATGTTGTTTGACCAGATCGTGGAAATCGAACGCGCGCGGGTCAAACTCGCCGCGGCGGAAACCCTGCGTGTTCACGACAACACCCTGAAGCTGATGAAGGTGCTGGCGCCCTTGACCTTGCTGCTGGGTCTGTTGATTGCCGGCTTCGTGCTGCGTCAGACCCGGCGCGCCGAGAACGCCTTGTATCGGGAAAAGGAACAGGCGGAAGTGACATTGCACTCGATTGCCGATGCCGTCATTACGACGGACGCCGGGAACCGTGTGAGCTATCTGAATCCGGTCGCGGAACGTCTCACTGGCTGGTCAAATACCGAAGCGCGGGACAAACCGCTGTCGGACATCTACCAGGTACTCCATGAGGCCACGCGCAAACCCATTGACCACCCGGCGCTGCTCGGCGATCTCGACGGTCCGGTGGTGGGCCTTGCACGCAACTCCTTGCTCGTGGCGCGCGATGGCCAGGAATTCGCCGTCGAAGACAGCGTGGCGCCGATTCGCGGCCACGACAACCGGATCACCGGAAAAGTGCTGGTTTTCCGCGACGTCACCCATTCGCGCGACTTTGCCCGTCAACTGAGCTGGCAGGCCAATCACGATGCCCTCACCGGTCTGCCCAATCGACGCGGTTTTGAAACAGAATTGAATCGCCTGCTGGATACGGCGCGCAGTCAGCGCAAGCAGCATGCGCTTCTCTATATTGATCTCGACCAGTTCAAGCTGGTCAACGACAGTTGCGGACATGCCGCCGGCGACGAGCTCCTCAAGCAGCTGGCGATGACCTTGCAGGAAAAAATACGCAATAGCGATACTCTCGCCCGCCTCGGCGGCGACGAGTTTGGCGTGCTGCTGGATGGCTGCTCGCCCGACAAGGCCGGGCAGCTCGCCGACACGCTGCGCGAGGCAAGCGAACAGTTCCGCTTCACGCACGGCGGCAAGACTTTCAAGACAGCGTCCAGCATCGGGCTTGTGTGCATCAACGCCGACAGCGGTGACCTGCACAGCCTGCTGAGCGCGGCGGATGCCGCCTGCTACATGGCGAAGGACAAGGGGCGTAATCGTGTGTGGCTGCACCAACCCGATGATGTCGAGCTGCAGCAACGACGCGGCGAGATGCAGATGATCTCGCGACTCACGCACGCCGTTGAGGAAAACCGGTTTACTCTCTATACCCAGGCGATCGAACCGCTTTTTCCGGAGCAGGGGCGCCTGCCCTTGCAGGAGATCCTGGTGCGGATGCTGGATGAGGACGGGGAAATCATCTTGCCCGCCGCATTCATACCGGCCGCCGAACGTTACGGCATCATGCCATCGATCGACCGCTGGGTCGTGCGCGAGACCTTCCGGCAGCTGTCTCGCGAGAACACGCCAACGCCGCGCATCCGCTGCATTAACGTATCCAATCAATCATTGAGCGATGACGGCTTTCTCGACTATGTATTGCATCAGCTCGAGGGTTCGGGCGCTGACCCTAAACTCTGCTGCTTCGAGATTACCGAGACCACCGCCATTGCCAACTGGCAGCGTGCCACCGATTTCGTCCTGACCTTAAAAGAAATAGGTTGCCACTTTGCGCTGGACGACTTTGGCAGCGGCATGGCGTCCTTTTCCTACCTGCGAGATCTGCCGGTCGACCTCGTCAAGATCGATGGCAGCTTTGTGAGAAGCATGGTGAACAACCGCACTGATCTGGCCATGGTGCAAGCGATCCATGGTATCGCCCACGAGATGGGTATCGGCACCATTGCCGAATCCGTGGAAAGCGAGGAAATACGCGTAGCCCTGCGACAGATCGGCATTGATTACCTGCAGGGCTTTGCCGTCCACCGTCCGGTGCCGCTCGGCGAAAAGATCATGACGTTGATCACCTGATATGGCAACGGTCTGGCCGACCACCCTGATCAACACAATCATGGCGTGCGGGAAGCCGCCCCATGCACTACCCCGATCGCGCGCCGGGGTGTAGGGTAATCAGATGAAACCGGTTTTCCTGTTCCTGGCCATGGCCATCGCCGGTTGTGCGAGCGATATCCCGCGCCCGATCCGCGAGGCCCCGGCCGAAAGCGCCTCGCACACGCAGGCACTGATGAATCCGGAACAGTACCACGGTGTCGCGGTGCGCTGGGGCGGAGTCATCGCCACCGTGGAGAACCGGCAAGCTGAGACCTGGATCGAGATCGTGGAACGACCACTCGATGCCGACGGACAGCCACGCGCCACCGACAAGAGCGCCGGGCGTTTTCTGGCAAGGGTGCAGGGCTTTCTGGATCCGGCGATCTTTGCCGCCAAGCGGCTGGTGACGGTGGCCGGCAGCCTCGAAGACAACCACACGCGCAACATCGGCGAGCACCCGTACACGTACCCGGTAGTGCACGTCGAACACATCTACCTGTGGCCGATTCCGCCCAAGGCCGCGCACTACTACCGCTCACCGTATTGGTACGACCCCTGGTATCCCTGGGGCTGGGGCTATCCCTATCCCCACCGCCGCGTTCACTAGCCGCGTCAGCCCACCGGCCGCACCTTGGCGGCACATTCCTTGGCGCGCTTGCGCGCGGTTTCGACGCTATCGGCGGTGGCCAGCGCCACACCCATGCGCCGGCGCTCGTAGGCCACCGGCTTGCCGAACAGGCGCAGCTGCGACTCCGGCACGCGCAGCGCCACATCCACATTCTCGAAACGAATACCCTCGGCCTCGATACCGCCGTAGATCACGGCGCTGGCGCCCGGGCGGCGCAGGCGTGTGCCGACCGGCAGCCCGAGAATGGCGCGCACGTGCAGCTCGAATTCGTTTTGCGCCTGGGTTGCCATGGTCACCATGCCGGTGTCATGCGGACGCGGGCTGACTTCCGAGAACCACACCGCCTCACCCTTCACGAACAGCTCAACGCCGAACAGGCCGCGTCCGCCGAGTGCGCTCGTTACAGACTCGGCGATCTCCTTGGAGCGCGCCAGCACCTTGTCGCTCATCGGCTGTGGCTGCCAGCTCTCGACGTAATCGCCCTTCACCTGCACATGGCCGATGGGATCGCAGAAGTGGGCTTCAATTTTTCCGTCTTCACCGAGCGCGCGCACTGTCAGCAGCGTGATCTCATAGTCAAACTCGACCATGCCTTCAATAATGACGCGCGTGCCCTTCACGCGACCGGCACTCGCGGCGTAATTCCAGGCCGCCTCAAGTTCCTCCGGCCGGTCGACGCGTGACTGGCCCTTGCCGGACGAGGACATCACCGGCTTGATGAAGCACGGGAAACCGATACCGCCGTTCGCCGCCGCTTCCAGTTCGGCATGGCTCGACGCAAACGCATAGGGCGAGGTGGGCAGCTTCAGTTCCTCGGCCGCGAGCCGGCGAATGCCCTCGCGGTTCATGGTGAGCTGCACTGCACGCGCCGACGGCACAACCATGGCGCGGCCCTGGGATTCGATCTCCACCAGAACCTCGGTGGCGATCGCCTCGATCTCCGGCACGATGATGTTCGGCTGCTCTTGCTCGATCAGCGCGCGCAACGCCTTCGGGTCGGTCATGTCAATGACGTGCGCGCGATGCGCCACCTGGTGGGCGGGCGCATTGGCGTAGCGGTCCACCGCCACCACTTCAACGCCG